>TARA_R110002072_G_C7978996_1_pt1 | contig 160993 bp, 107 predicted proteins | sample TARA_R110002072 | Tara Oceans TARA_R110002072 (sample SAMEA4397118) | marine metagenome | biome: Polar Biome; feature: [SRF] surface water layer (ENVO:00010504); material: water (ENVO:00002006), including particulate matter (ENVO:01000060) such as... | depth 5 m
CCTGCATCGACATCGTCGTCACCGTCTCCGCCATCAATGATGTCGATTCCGGCGTCGCCGAGAATTCTGTCATTGCCGTCGCCGCCCTTAATCAGGTCGTCGCCGGACTGGCCCCGGATGGTATCATCGCCGGTGCCGCCTTTCAGCGAGTCGTCTCCGCTGCCGCCAAGCACCTGGTCATTGTCGCGACCGCCGTCGGCGAGGTCGTCCCCACTGTTGCCGTTCAGAACGTCGTCGCCAAACCCGCCAAGCAGCGTGTCATTGCCGACGCCGCCAATGGCCGTGTCGTTGCCGAGTCCGCCAGAGACGATGTCATCTCCGTCGCCACCGTCCATCAGATCGTTGCCGATGTTGCCGAACAGGAAGTCGTTACCGGCTTCCCCGTTCAAGGTGTCATTGCCGTCGCCGCCGTCGACACTGTCATTACCCAGACCGCCGAAGACCAGGTCATCCCCGCCGTCTCCGTTGATGCTGTCACTGTCTCGCGAACCGGTGATCGTGTCGTTGCCGGTTCCGCCGTTAAGACGCAGACGAACCTCACCAATGTTGGCATCGACAGCCGTGATGGTGTCGTTGTCAGCCTGGCCATCAATATTGAGAACCAGCGGGTTCACATCGGCCAGCGAGGTAATCGTGATGACGTCGTTATCGCTGCCACCATTGACGTTAATCGTCGTCGTCGAAGCGGCAACTGTGATCGACGCTGCTCCCTCAGCAACTCGCAGCAATCCAGAGTTGCTGCTGACCGTGTAATTATTGACTCCAGAATCACCCTGAACCGTCAGCGTCTCGGCACCATCTGATGCCAGAATCGTGTCACTGCCGTTTCCGAGGCCGTTCCAGATAACGGTGTCGATACCCGCTCCGCCGGTGATAACGTCGTCACCACTCTGCCCGGCAATGGAATCGTCTCCATCCCCACCATCGATCGTGTCGTCACCATCACCACCGTTGATTGTGTCGTCGCCAAGACCAGACCGGATGAAGTCGTTTCCTGATGTGCCGTTGATTAAGTCATCACCATCTGCACCAAGAATCGTGTCGTTACCAGAACCACCGTCGATGGTGTCACCTAATGCAACAAGAACGGTGGGAGTTGGAGCTGGCGGCAGCGGGTTAACAGCAGTACCGACCTGGCTGGCATTCTGGAAGAGCCAGGCTCCCCGACCAAGAGTTCCGATGACAAGAACATCGTCAACTGCATCGTAATCCATATCCCAGACTGGAACCGTCGGCAGGCTGGCATCCAATTCCACCCACATGCCCGGCACGGCAGGATCCATGACGTACACACCTCGGCGTGTTCCAACGGTCACCAGATCATTGACGCCGCTGATGTATTCGATTGTGCGAAGATCGTCGTTGATCAAGTCTCCCGTCACGTCGGTCCAGGTCGTACCGGCGTCGGTCGTCTGGAACACCTGATTTGAGTCGATCACGAATGCAGTATTAAAGTTGGTCGAGTCGAGTACGATGTCGCGAACTCTACCACCGGGGTAAGTGGCTGCCTGAATCGGTGCTCCCGTGCCTGTCGTCCGGACAAAGACAGAATTACCTGAGCCAACGTAGAGAACGTCTGCATTTGGCGTCGCCCCCATGAACCCGCCGTAGGAAACCGCGTCGTCGCCGAAACCACCATTGACTCCAATGCTTGGCCCGACTTCCGTGACGGTGTCGCCCATATCGAAAGATTCATACGTCGAATTTGCTCCGCCGATGATCAGTCGTGTGCCATCGACTTCGTTGACAATCACGGGAGTCGAAAACTGCGGAACAATCGCTGCACCATTACCCTGCACGGCCAGCGCGAGACCGGTAGAACTGATCACATTGTTATTTGCATCGACAACCCGTCGCCGGATCCCCAGCAGCGTCTGGGCACTGGTGTAACGGATAGACTGGTTCATCGCTGCCAGGGTAATGGTGTCAATGGCTACATCGCCACCGTCACCTTGATTAACGGTTCGCCAACTGGTGCTGCCTGCCGACTCCTGTTCCGAGGAACCAGTGTCCTGGTTCCCGGAAACGATGATGTTGGAGATCGTGTCGTAAGCGACATCGTGAATCTCCGTGATCTGTAGGCTACCATTGAGCGAGAACCAGTCACCCGAATTGTCCTGCGGGCTGGTGCGGCGATAGATGCCGCCGTCATCGCCTTCAATCAGGTCGCCATTGGCCAGAAAGACCATCTCGCGTGAGTCGGCATGCGGAGAACTGCTGCTGGCTGTTCCGCCACCGGGCGTTTGTGCGACGGAGTCGCTGTGAGTCAGATGCTCCCACTGCGGCGACGGCACGGCTCCGGTGGGTGCGACAGTGGTGTCGCCCCGGAATAGGCGACCGGTGAAATTCACAGCTCCGATGAAGTTCGGGAATGGCGTGTCCTGTCGGTCGCCGCCGACATACACGGTGTTTGGATCATTCGGGTCGACTACGATCGAAAAGTGAATCGCACCTTGGCCACCTGGCTTATTGCGAGGGTTGAGTCCCTCATCGGCACCGCCGCCAGCATCTGGTGTCATTGGCAGGTCCATGCGGGACCAAGCACCGCCTTGGTTATCGGTAAAACCAATGTACTGAGCCTGCCCGTTCTGCAACACCGCGATGTATAGCCGCCCGTTCGAGGCCACGGCCATTTCTGTATTGTTGTTCGACGCCGCCGAAATGATCGGGCTCAAAACGGCATCGGATGTAGAGATGTTCGTCCAGTTCACTCCGGCGTCAGTCGTCATGAAGATGCCAACGCTCTGAACGGCGGCATAAAACCGATTCGGATCAGTCGGGTCTTCAACCAGATCATGAACGCCCGTATTCGGCAGGCCACCTGTGCCAGAGATTGTCGTCCATGTGGCTCCGTTGTCCGTACTGCGGAACAATCCGCCTGTTCCACCACCGACAAAGCTCGCCGAAGCGACCAGCAGGTTACCATGCAGAACCACGCCTGATATGTTCTCGCCAGTCAGAACCGGGTCCATAATCTGCGACCAGGTGTCACCGCCGTCCTCTGACAGCAGCAGCCCATCGCGATTACTACCGGTCCTTCCAAAGCTGCTGTAGGTCCCGATGCCGGCCAGAATTCGGTCCGGATTGCTCGGGTCAAGAATCATCGCCCCGATGGACTGAGCCGTCAGATTGTCAGTCAACGACTCCCACGTCGGGACCGCTGTCGTGGCGTTCGTTGTTCGCCAGATGCCGCCGTTCGTGCCTCCGAGGTACAGGATGTCCGCGTCAGTCGGATGTGCTGCCAGCGTATGAACGGCACCGACGACTTCGTTATTGGGCATCACGTTTTCCGTCTGCCCGTTGATGATCGGCGTCGGCCCCTGCGGCGTCCACAGGTCGTCGTTCACGATGACGACCTGCCCCTGCCCCGAAATGATGACTCCGCCCACAGGATTCGACAGGTCAACGGTGAAGAATTCGTCAGTCTCGCTGACCATGTCTCCAACAACATCCACGGAGATCGACCGGGTGGTCACGCCTGGCGTGAATGTCAACGTGCCGCTGGTGGCGACATAATCGTTGTTTGCGAGCGTCGCTGTCCCGTCGACTGTCGTGTAGTTGACACTTACCGATGTTGAAAACGCCCGCTGAAGTTGCACGTTGACTACAACTGAAGTCGTCCCTGCGCTGCCTTCAACAACGCTCGCCTGCACATCGATCGAAAACAACGGAGTGATATCCGACGCGATATCACCGGACTGAACGAGATCGTTGCCGGAATCGCCCAATAAACGGTCGGCCCCACCGCCACCTGAAATGGTGTCATTGCCGCTGTGTCCCCGGACAACGTCATTACCTGTCCCCAGGGGTGAAAAACCAAAGGCATCCCCGAAGAGCGAGTCATCACCGCGGCCCCCGTAGATTGTGTCATCTCCATCATTGCCGATCCCGGTGTCATTGCCGCTTTGACCGTTGACGATGTCGTTGCCGTCGCCGCCGAGCAGTGAGTCCCGACCGCCGCCACCGTAGGCCGTGTCGTCTCCGGCATCACCGTTGACGGTGTCGTTGCCAGCCTGGCCGTTGACGATGTCGTTGCCGTCGCCGCCGTTAACGATGTCGTTCTCTGAACCGCCGAGAATTGTGTCGTTGCCGTCGTCACCGTTCAGCAGGTCGACTCCTGACATGCCGTTAATCGAGTCGGCTCCGGCTCCGCCGTTGACAGTGTCCAGACCGTCTCCCGCGTTGATGGTGTCGTCACCGGTTCCGCCATCGACAGAATCCTGACCATCACCGGCGTCGATGTTGTCGTTACCTGCCCCGCCGTCAATCGTGTCCTGACCGTTGCCACCGAAGATTGAATCCAGACCCGCTCCGCCAGTCACCAGATCGTTGCCGTCACCCGCGTCGATCGTGTCGCTGCCGCCTCCGCCGGTGATGACGTCGTTGCCGTCGCCGCCGTCGATCATCTCCGCGAAGTCATCGCTGCCGGTGATGACGTCGTCGCCGTCGCCCGCGTCGATCACGATCGTGCTGAGAGCACTGAATTCGGCCGCGTTCACCGGTGCGACACTGAGAGTGTTGTCCGCATCGTCGGCGAAAATATTGAGCGACGTCAGCAGACTGGCCTGGATAGACGGGATCGACTGGTACGGCTGGCCGTTGGCATCCAGCACTTCGACGTTGCCGGTCGTCTGGTTGCGCTGCACGGTCGCGGAGTCGCCATCGTCAACAAAGATCGTCAGGTCAGTCGGACCGGTGAGGACTCCGACTGTTGTCAACAATGTTCGCCGTTCCAGTGATTCAGTCGTCTGCTGCGACACTCGACGGTTGGTTTTCCGAGCGGGACGACGATTCTGGAAACGGGTTAACCAGTGAGAGATTCGCACGACTTCGGCTCCTGTTGTGTTTCTGAAGGAAGCTGGTCGAGCGGTTCGCTTGCTGTCTCAATCACGCGAGCCACGTTTTGCCAGCTACGGCATCCATGTGTCCTGCGGGCCACCTGCCCGCTGTGCGTTGCCGATTGCTTTGCCGCCGAAGTGAGGCTCCAGTTGCGAAAGCAGGGCATCACAGAGAACCTACACCGAGTTTCAAGGTGAGGCGGACTTTCCTGTCAGATCGGAACCAAATGCCAGCCCGGAATCTTCGCGCGTCCCAACAATCGCTACACGCCGTTCATGCCAAACCCTCGCAGGCGGCACACTCCGAGCAAGCAGGTCAGGCTCTACCTGACGAAGCTTTCCAGCACCGGCAGGAACCACGAAACACACCAGATACACGAAAGCGATCTCGTGCGATTCCGGGTTCGAAATAGCGGCTACACAGCGTGGTCAGCAGGCTTTCGTAGACTCCGAGCTTTTCGTGGTTGGTAAGTCCTCTTGAGAACGTCGCCAGGCAGAGCCCGGCCTGCGGAACGGGTTCTGAATCCTGCCGTTCCTTGCCGACTCTATTTGCCGTCTGTTACTGTTTGGTCGCTCGTCGCTGGCGGGCAGACGGCACGCTATGATCCCGCCTCTGGCTTTCAGCCAATCATTCAGATTCCCAGCCTCGACCCTCCCTCACTCGGAATCTCCGCGTAAACCGACGTAATCAGCAAATCCGCACTGTGACCTTTCGGCCATCGCATGAAAGCTGTGACGGTTACAGTCGGGCAACAATTTTCCCAGGACTGATCCTCGCAGCACGGAACGTAGCAGTCATGAGATTCTCAGCTTTGCGATCTTTGCTTCTGACGATTCTGGCAATCGTCGTTACCGCCTCCAGCCTCACGGCAACCTCTGTCTCGGCGGCGGATCCTGATCCGCTCGACTGGCCTTTCTGGCGTGGGCCCGAGATGAACGGAATTTCGCGTGAGACCGGCATCGTCGATAGCTGGTCACCCGAAGGCGAGAACCTGCTGTGGTTCAAGCCGGAGTTCGCCTCGCGGTCGACTCCAATCGTCATGAACGGCAACCTCTACTTCCTCGCGAACCTCAACCCTGGCTCGGAAGAAGAGGGCGAGAAGGTTGTCTGTGCCGACGCAGCCACGGGCGAAGTCAAATGGGAAAACAAGTTCAACGTCTTTCTGTCCGACGTTCCTGATACTCGAGTCGCCTGGTCGAGCGTGGTTGGCGATCCGGAGACCGGCAACGTGTTTGCTCTCGGCGTTTGCGGATTATTTCAGTGCATCAACGGCGAAACCGGCAAGACCCTGTGGAGCCATTCGCTCAGTGAAGAGTTCGGCCTGCTGAGCACCTACGGCGGACGCACCAACTTTCCGATCGTCTTCAAAGATCAGGTGATCATCAGCTCGATCATCATTGGCTGGGGCGAGAAAGCCAAACCTCAGCACAGCTTCATCAGCTTTGACAAACGCAACGGTCAATCGGTCTGGTTCAACGGAACAGTTCCGCTGCCGGACGACACAACCTACAGCGCGCCGGTCCTGTCAGTCGTTAATGGAATGCCCGTCATGGTGTTTGGATCCGGCGACGGCGCGGTGCATGCCTTCCAGCCATCAACCGGCGTCCCTGTCTGGCGTTACGACGCGTCGCAGCGAGGAATGAACATTACGCCGGTCGTGATTGGCGACACCGTCATTTCCGGTCATAGCGAAGAGAACCTGGACAGCAGCGAAATGGGTGCTCTGTTTGCTCTCGACCTGACAAAAACAGGAGACATCACCAAGTCTGGTGAACGCTGGCGAAACCGCGAAATGTTTGTCGGCAAAAGTTCGCCCGTCGTGGTGGGAGATCGGATCTACGCAGTCGAGGACAGCGGGAACATGCTGATCGTCGATCTCAAGACCGGCGAACAGATCGGTCGAGAAAAACTCGGCACGATGGGACGAGCCAGCCTGCTTTACGCTGATGGAAAACTCTTCACCTGCGAAGGCAACGGTCGCTGGGCGATCTTCAAGATTACGGACGATGGATTGGAGCGAATTCACAAGTTGCGTCTGGACGGCGACGTGTCGGCTTCGCCGATCATTTCCCACGGCCGTCTCTACGTGACCACCGGTGCCGGTATGTACTGCATCGGTAATAAGGATGCAAAACCCGCCGCCGATCCTCGCCCGGAAGTGAAGGCTGAAGCCGCTGTCGGGTTTGACATGGAGCCCGCACACGTTCAGGTCGTGCCCACCGAATCATTATTGAAGAGTGGACCACAGGGACAACGGCAGCTTCATCACGTCCGCCTTTACAACAGTAAGGGCCAGTACCTCAAAACGTGCAAAGCTGACGAAGTTGAGTTTTCAATCAGCGGGCCTGGTTCGATCGACGCAGACGGACGGTTTACGGCTGCCAAAGAAAATTCGCACGGTGCCACGATTCTGACAGCCAAAGTCGGCAGCCTGACAGGAACGGCACGCATCCGAGCTGTGCCTGATCTTCCGTGGGAGTTCACTTTCTCCGACGGAGAAATTCCCGTCTCCTGGATCGGCGCCCGCTACCGGCACATCGCGCTCGACTTCGACCTCTACAAGAAGCTTGAAGCCGAAAACGTTCTACTGTCGCGACTTTATGTCTACTTCCGATCTGAGTTCGTCAACTTCGGGCCGACACGAGTCTTCGACAACACAACGCCACAACAGCGTTGGACAGGTCTGCTGGATTTCTCAAACCTGACGGAGTCTGTCAAAACAGTCGACGACGCCAAAACGATTATCGATCCACTGCTGACGTCACTCAAGAAGGACGGCGTGCTGGCCGAGTGGACCTGGGAAAAAGTCGAAGGCAGCGGCCCTCGACTGACGGTTAAACGCGGTGCCGACAAAGTCTCCGGCAACGGTGTCATGTGCAAAATCACAACGATTCCAAAAGGTGCCCGCAGCCAGGGATGGATGGGACGTACCAATCTTTCAAACTACACAATTCAGGCCGACGTCTACAGTGCCGAAAGAAACAACAAACTCGGCGACGCCGGCGTGATTGGACAGCGTTACCGCCTCGACCTGATGGGAGCCGCGCAGGAGCTGAAACTCATCTCGTGGATTTCGCACGAAGAGAAGTATCACTCCGTGCCGTTCGAGTGGAAACCTGACACCTGGTACACCCTGAAACTCAACGCCAGCCTCACTGAAAAGGACGGCGAGAAGATCGCGGTCCTGAAGGGAAAATGCTGGCCACGAGACGGCAAAGAGCCTGAAGAATGGACAATTAACTGGGAAGACCATCCTGCGAATGAAGTCGGTAGTCCCGGACTTTTTGGAAATGCCAAGGACGCGGAAGTTTTCTTTGACAACGTTAAGGTTTCAAACAATTAGCTCGGACGGTGTTTCCGCAGCCGGACACATTCTTCTGAAACGTTCTGAAGGTGAACTATGAAAAACTATACGACTCATTTCCTGTCGCTGCTCACCCTGTCGATTGGTCTCAGCACCGGACAGGCCGGGGCGGACGACTACGACCCGACTGCCGAAATTGTCAAAGACCTGGCCAAACTGAAGGTCGGCGCTAAAGACTGGCCGCAGTGGGGTGGATGGTCCGGCAAGAACAACACACCGGACGGTAAGAACATCCCGATCGAGTGGGACATCGAAGAAGGAACCAACATCAAGTGGTCCGCGAAGCTCGGGTCACAGACATACGGCAACCCGGTCATCGCCAACGGCAAAGTTTACGTGGGAACCAACAACGGCGCCGGCCACCTGAAACGTTACCCAAGCAACGTCGACCTCGGCTGTCTGCTTTGCTTTGACGAAAAATCCGGCAAGTTCCTCTGGCAACATTCAAGCCCGAAACTGTCAACAGGTCGAGTTCATGACTGGCCGCTGCAGGGAGTCTGCTGCTCACCGATTATCGACGGTGACCGGCTCTGGTTCGTCACCAGCCGCGGCGAAGTTCGCTGCCTGGACACCGAAGGGTTTCTTGACGACGAGAACGACGGCTCCTTCACTGCAGAACCCAACGAAAACAAAGACGAAGCGGACGTCATCTGGGTCTTCGACATGATGGCCAAACTGACGGTTTCACAACACAACATGTGCAGTTGCTCGGTGACTCTGGTCGGTGACATTCTGTTGGTGAACACGTCGAACGGACTGGATGAATCTCACATCAATCTACCGTCGCCAAACGCCCCCAGCTTCATCGCTCTGGACCGAAACACTGGCGAACTCCTGTGGAGCGATAAGTCACCCGGCAGCAACATTCTTCATGGCCAGTGGTCGTCTCCGACCGTTGCCGAATTTAACGGCCAGACACAGGTAATCTTTGCTGGCGGCGACGGCTGGGTTTACAGCTTCGACCCAAGAGGCAATGGCGACGGAAATTCGAAACTGCTGTGGAAGCTCGACGGCAATCCGAAAGATTCCAAGTGGATCCTTGGTGGCCGCGGCACTCGCAACAACATCATCGCCACACCAGTTGTTTATGACGGACTGGTTTACGTCTCTGTCGGTCAGGATCCCGAACACGGCGAAGGGATTGGCCACGTCTGGTGCATCGACCCCAATAAAAAAGGCGACGTCAGCTCGACACTCGCTAAAGACAAAAACGGCAACATCATTCCACATCGTCGTCTGCAGGCGGTTGATACGGAAGAAGGGGAAAAGATCGAACCGAACCCCAACTCGGCGGTCGTCTGGCACTACACACAGGTCGATGTCGACGGTAATGGAAAGTTTGCTTTCGAAGAAACCATGCACCGTACAATCGGCACGGCAGCTATTAAGAACGACCTGCTGTTCATCTCTGACTTCAGCGGCCTGTTCCACTGCCTCGATGCAAAGAAGATTGACGAGAAAACGACCAACGAAGACGGCACTCACCCGCCGGTCGTTTACTGGAAGTACGACATGTTCGCCGCTGCCTGGGGATCACCGCTGATCGTCGACGGCAAGGTCTACATCGGTGACGAAGACGGCGACATTGCCATCTTCATGCTCTCTTCCGATCCGGAAGTCGCGATGCCGGACGACGAGCCGATTGTCGAGATTAACGTCGGCAACGCGGTTTACAGTTCACCAGTCGTCGCCAACGACGTGCTGTACATCGCTAATAAGTCGACGCTTTATGCCATCTCGTCGGGAGCTAAAGCTTCGGCTGAGTAATTGCGGAAGACTGGCAGTAAGGCTCAAGCCCTGAATGATTCGGCAGACTTGCCCACCATTCAGGGCTTTTTTCGTGCGCCGACGGATTTGCGGCTCCGCAGACACGTTCTCCTGATGCGAATGCATAATCTGGCAGGCTCCGCGAGTGTCTCGTCGACTGAGGAAAACACCTGAATTGACGGTATTCGTCTCCTGAATGCTGCGACTCCTGTGCGAGGCGATGTAAGTTTGCTACGGCAGCCAACCGTCGCCAACTCCGACGACCTGAGGATTGTTTAGAAGCGTTGTGGCGAAAAGACGTTCAGAAGCGAACGTCGACAATCAACTCGAACAGGTACCACAACTTGATACTTCAGCTCTGCTGCGAGACCGCAGCGAGCTGAACGATCGGCGTCGGACTGCGGCCTTGTCAGACGGTTCCGTGTCGGGGATTCGCCTGACGGACTGCTGTGCCGCATGGGTGCCTGGAACTTCGACAGGCTGTTCCAGCGCCCTGCGGCAGCTTTCATTTGCCAGCTCATGACCGGTGACGGCCAACGTTCTCTCGTACCCGGTTGCGATGCTCTGCGGCAGACCATATCACTCAGAAGACGTTCCCCGCGCGGCTCTCGATTCTTTTCCGGAGTGCTCTTCTGATGCGATGTTTTTTGACGCTGACGACCTTGTTAGTTCTTGCTGTGCCGATGTTTGCTCAGGCGGCAAAGCGACCAAATTTCGTGTTCATCCTCGTCGACGATCTCGGCTACATGGACATCGGAGCGAACAATCCAAAAACGTTTTACGAAACCCCCAACGTTGATCAGTTGGCTCGTGAAGGCGTTCGATTTACGAATGGGTATGCTGCCAATCCGGTATGCAGCCCGACGCGCTACAGCATCATGACCGGCAGGTACCCATCACGAGTGGACGCGACAAACTTCTTCGCCGGCACACGCGAAGGCCGTTTTAAGCCGGCTCCGCTGAATGATCGCATGCCGCTGGAAGATGTCACAATCGCCGAAGCACTGAAAGCAGCCGGTTATCGCACGGCGTTTTTCGGAAAATGGCACCTCGGACCGACAGAACAATTCTGGCCAGAGCACCAGGGCTTTGACGTGAACGTCGGCGGCCACGTTCGAGGTGCTCCTCGTAACTATTTTTCGCCGTATTCTAATCCTCGTCTGGAAGATGGCCCCCGGGGCGAGCACTTAACGAAACGACTGACCGACGAAGTCGTGCGTCAGATTGGCGAGTTCAAAGACGATCCGTTTCTATGCTACCTCGCGTTTTACACAGTACACACTCCGTTGCAGGCTCCGAAGGAGCTGGTCGAAAAGTACCGGCGGAAAGCAGAAGCACTCGCCGGTCAGCCGGAGTTCGCCAATGAGGAACAGGTCTGGCCGAACGCCAGAGAACGCCGAGTGCGGATCCTTCAAAAACATGCCACGTACGCAGCGATGGTCGAAAGTATGGACAGCGCCGTCGGTCGAATCGTCGATCGCCTGAAAGAGCTGGACCTTTACGACAACACCGTCATCTGCTTCACGTCTGACAACGGAGGGCTGTCGACGTCGGAAGGCTCACCCACGTCGAACCTTCCACTACGAGGTGGTAAAGGCTGGCTATACGAAGGAGGCATCCGCGAACCGTTCCTGATCCGTGCGCCAGGCGTCGCCAAAGCGGGCAATGTCTGCGACACGCCCGTCATCAGCACGGATTTCTATCCGACAATCCTCGACCTCGCTGGCGTTCCGCTGAAACCCGAACACCATCGTGATGGCCAGAGTCTGGTTCCATTACTCAAGGGCGAGTCGAGTATCGATCGCGATGCTTTGTTCTGGCACTACCCGCACTATTCGAACCAGGGCGGCATCCCCGGCGGAGCCATCCGCGTCGGCGATTACAAACTGATCGAGCGGTTCGAGGACGGTCAACTTCACCTCTATAACCTGAAATCTGACATCGGCGAACGCGCGGATTTAGCGACTGAAATGCCCGGCCAGGTCACGGCGATGAAGAACCGGCTCCATGCCTGGTACAAAGACGTCGATGCGAAGTTCCTCCAGCCAAAACGTCCCGATGAACCCGCACCGTGGCGACCGTAACGGACATCGTTTACTCGCTCTTAAACGAATCGACGACTGCGGAAATCCGGTCCAGGTCGAGCTTTTCATCGTCGAGTGGGAATTCAGACCAAGCCAGCCACCACTCTTCGGTGAACGATCCAACCTGTCCGGGTTCCAGTGTTTCCCGCGGGCCGATCGGTTCCAGTTCGACGCGCGGGCCTTCCGGGTACCAGACGGAAATTGTCAGTCCGGCGGCTTCATTGTAGACCCGATCCGGGAACGTCTTGAACTTCTTGACGAACAGAAGATCGTTCTTCATCGCGTAGGCCATCCAGCCGGCATACGAATCGAATCCGAGTTTTGGTCTCCGCGGCGCGGCGAGAATTTCCAGAAAGCCATCGCGAAGGCGAATGTTCGGGTCGACCGGTCGAGCATTGATGAGTGCGCCGTCTTCGTACATGACGTACTTGTTCGGGAACCGACTGTTCCCGACAAGCGGGATCACGCAAATACCTTCTCCCAGAGCGAACGTGCGGCTCCAATGGCACCATTCTTTAGTTTCGTTCGACACGTTCATGATCGTCTGCTTGCACATCAGTCGGCTGGTTCTGGCGTCGAGTTCGAAGTCACGAACAAGCTGAACGCCGGTCGCGTCGTCGTGCTGACTGGTTAGCCGTGCAGATCGAGGACCGGTGATTTCGCCGGTCCATTCTCCTGCCCAAAGCACCGAACGCCGAGGAATGACAAGTTCCGGACCGATATCAAAGCGGCCTGCTGATGCCGGGCCCGGTTTGCCCGGTTCCCATTCGGCCTCCTGCTCGTCCAGGTAGAGTGAGTTCCTGCCATCGAGCGAGTATTCCAGCACACGCCCGCCAGCCTGAGGACACAGGACGACCTTCGTGTCCTTGTTCGTCAGTTCGATCGCCTTGTCGTAGTTCAGATAACGAACGACTTTCGCGGAATCTGATTCCGCACCCTGAATCGCCGTGATGGCAGCTTCCTGAAAAACATCACGTATGTCCGCCCCGTCTGCGTTGCCGAAGTTCGTTCGCTGGATCATCAGAACAAAGACGACGCCTCGTTGCGGGTCCATCCAGACCTGGGTTCCAAAGGCTCCGCCATGACCGCACGTTCCAGGATTCAGGAGTCGGGAGACTCCTTGAGGATTTCTGACGACGCACCACCCGAGTCCCCATCCATTTCCCGGCGTAAACCCAGTCACAACGTCGCCCGACTGAATGCTGGTCATTAGCTCGATCGACTTCTTCGAAATGATCGACTTTCCGACCGTTTTGCCGCCGCTCAGAATCATCTGATAGAAACGCGCGATGTCAGACGCTGTGGAAAACAGGCCGCCTGACGGATTCGGCGTTCGGCGAATAGTTGGATCAAGCACGACTGACGCATGACTCGACGGAACGATTCCACCACCATCCTTCGGCGCGTACGTCGTTGTCAGCCGGCCTGCCTGAGCTTTCGACAGTACAAACGTCGTGTCCTTCATACCGAGCGGTTTGAAAAGGCGACTGTCCAGAAAGTCGGCGTACGACTCGCCGCTAAGCACCTCGATAATCCGAGCAGCAACGTTCAAGCCGCTGCTGTATTGCCATTTCGAACCCGGTTCAAATGCCAGAGGCGCGCGACCGATTCCGTCCACGATTTCTTCAAGCGGCCTGGTGAGAAAATCGGACCCCGGCGGTCGCGACAGTCCTGCTGTGTGAGTCAGCACGTCGCGGATCGTTACCGCTCGCGCCGTCGTTCCATCTTTCAACTTCTGTCCTTTGAAGGATGGAATAAATTTTTCGACAGGGTCGTTGATCGAAAACTTTCCTTCATCGTGCAGAATCATCAACGCCGTCGCCGTGACTGGCTTGGTCATGGAAGCGATCCGGAAAATCGAATCAGCCTGCATGGCTCGACCGCTGGCGATGTCAGCCTGCCCGACGGCGCTCAGGTGGACCACTCGACTCTTCGTCGCAATGGCAGTGACCACACCGGAAACCTGGTGCCCGTCCACGAACTCCGACATCCGAGTGTCGATGTTCGCAAGCTTTGCCTGGTCGAATGAAACTTCTCCGGCATTAGACACTGCCGCAGCCATAGCGTGGCTGATTGCGAGAATCACAAAGTTGAGCATACGAATTTGTCGAACGCTGCAGCTCATCGAGAATGTTGTCATGCCGTCTTTCTGTGATGTCATGGTCGAAAGTCTTTCACACCGCGACCATCTTCGTGGCTTTATTCGGGAAATCCAGTGATCAACCGCCGGTTTCTTCAACAGCTGATACTCGACGATTGACCTGATCAGGTTTCGGCGCGATCCTGAGCGATCTCCGTCAGCCAGATGATGAATTTTCCCAGGTCTCAGTTTCTGATGAGGGATACGACGTGACCGTTGTTGACTATGCAGGTGAGCTGATTCGTTTCGAATCGACGTCGTCCCTTTCGAACGGGCCGGTAACAGACTACGCCGAGAGCGTATTGCGGAATCTGGGATGCGAAACGGAACGAATCGAATATCCGGACAACGGCGTTCTGAAGGCCAATGTAATCGGTCGATTTGGAACGGGGACCGGCGGACTGGCTTACTTTGGTCATACGGACGTCGTGCCGGTTGATGACTGGTCAATCCGCGAGCACGGTCCGTTTGAGCCGGTGGTCCGCAATGACCGACTTTACGGTCGAGGCAGCACGGACATGAAAGGATCGATCGCCTGCATGTTTGCCGCTTTGCAGTCACTTAAAGATCAAAGCTTTAAACAGCCGTTGTACATCTCGTGCTCGTCGGATGAAGAAACGGATCATCGAGGTGCCATTGAGATTACCCAACGATCGCGGCTTTATCGGGAAATGATTGAAGGCGGTGCGCGCGGCATCGTTGGGGAACCGACGAGCCTCGACGTTGTGTACGCTCACAAAGGCGGCGTTCAGGTGGTCGTCACTTCATACGGCAAGGCTGCGCATTCCAGTACGCGCGAAGGGGTGAACGCCAACCTGGCAATGATCCCTTTTCTACAGGATCTCAAATCAATTTACGAGATGACCGAATCGGACTTATCCTTGATGGACGACGAGTTCGACCCGCCGACCGTCTGCATGAACATTGGCATCAATGATCACACCAGAGCTGTTAACATCACCGCCCCTCAAAGTGTATGCACGGCCTGCTTTCGACCAATGCCGGGCACCAATGTCGATTCGATTATCTCGCAGATCCGGCAAGCCGCGAATGCTCACGGCGTTGAATTCTGGCTGAAGGGGCAAAACCCGCCGTTTCGTCGTGATCCTGGCAGTGACTACGTCAGACAAAGTGTCGCTCTGACAAATAGTCGACCGGCGAGAACCGTCGCTTACGGTTCCGAAGCCGGCAACTTCGACGAGATCGAGAACCTGATTGTACTCGGCCCTGGCGACATCGCTCAGGCCCACAAAAGCGACGAGTGGATTGCTCTTGAGCAGCTCGACGAAGGCCAGCGAGTCTACTCCAGCATGATCCGACAGTTCTGCTTATGAACGACGGCGGTTGCCTGCTTTAAGCGATTCACCTGGTCTTCTCTAATTTGCGTTTCCCGGAAGTGTTCGGCAACCCCGCCGCAGTTAAGCGAGCTTCGAGCAGCTCAGCCATTCGCGTTCTTACTTCGTCGAAATCAGGATTGTCTGCGAGATTGATGAATTGATTCGGGTCGGTCGCCATGTCGTAGAGTTCGGCTGAGCCATCGCCGTAACGCATGAAGGCCCAGTTCGATGTGCGAATCGAACTGGCGCCGTTGTTCAACGACAATGCTCCTTCACGGACGGTGGCATCATTGTTCTTCAGGACCGGCACAAGGCTCTGACCCTGGACAGTGGCGGGGATCTTCAGACCAGCCAGCTCGGAGAGTGTCGGAAAGATGTCTGCCAATTCGGTCATTGATGTCGAACGACCGGGCTTAAAGCCGGGTACCGACATGATGAGAGGAACCCGGGTGACTTCTTCGTGCAGATTCGATTTCTGCCAGAAGCCGTGCTCGCCCAGGTGGTAGCCGTGGTCGCTGGCAAAGACGATCGCCGTGCTGTTTCGCAGACCGAGACGTTCCAGTTCGTCCAGGATGCGTCCAACCTGCTCATCCATGAACGCGACCGAGGCGTAATAACCAGTCCACATTCTCTTCTGGTTATCGGGGTACCGACCGATCGGATTCTTCTCGTTTTGTGTGCCTGCCTGGCCGGCTTTGGGAATGTCGAGTAGATCGTTCTCAACGGTCGGTGGCATCAGGATATTCTGCCACGGATACGGATCGAAATACTGCTGCGGAGCGACCATCGGATAGTGAGGTCGCACCAGGCCAACGGCGAGGAAGAACTTTTCGCTCTGGTGCTTTTGCAGAAGTTCGATCGCTTTCGTCGCGGACTTGTGGTCCGGCTGGTCGGATCCGTCGCCTTCGTAGCGAACGGTGACGAACATACGATGCGGCATTCTCGTTGACTGTCGGTTTTCGAGATCCGTCGTGAAAATGTTCTGATTGAGACAAGCGTAGTGGCCGGGCGTGTGAGCTTCCTGCCCAGGTGAGTTGAACCGTTCAGTCCAGGAAGATTCGACATCCAGTCCGTCTGTGCCGGCGATAATGTCGCCGGGAACCCGCATGTGATAAATCTTGCCGACGCGTGCGCTGTACCAGCCGTTCTCGCGGAAGTGCCTGCCGAGATTCATCTCAGCGCCACCTCGGTAGCGGCTGTGCATGAATGACGTTCGTGACGGCCCGCAGACGACTCCCTGACAATAAGTCCGTTCAAAAACGACGCCTTCGGCAGCAAGGCGGTCGATGTTCGGTGTTCGGCAAACCGTGTCGCCGTAACAGCCCAGCACGCTGGCTTTCAGATCATCCGAAACAATAAACAGGACATTCCTGATCTTCGAGGTGGTCACCTCGGCCTGAATTGACCGAACGAGCCCAAAGACTGCCAACAGGCAAAAGCAAGCAATCGACCGCCGGCAGGGGGATCGTTTGAAAAACGAAATACGCGAACCGGTCGAGGTGGAATATCGAGCTTCAGCAGGCATGTGAGCTTCCATCAGTGATCCACGAGCGAGACATCGTCAACAGCCGCAAATCCTGGCCACTGGCCATCAATGATGCAAAGCCCTCAAAGGATCCTGTCAGTCCAATGCTGACTGGAGTGGTTCCCTCTTGAGCGTGTCGGCACATCCCCACCTGAACAGACTGTAATTTTCCGTAAGCTGGAGCGAGCTCTCGCCGTTCGAGACATGCTGTGACTGGCCTTCTAACGTCACTTCGCGTTTACCGGTTTAATCTCCGCGAAGCGGTCGAGGTGTGTCTGCAATACTGCTTTGATGCGGCGTTGTTCGTCGGAGAGCGTTGCGTCGTCCAGCGGGTGCTTCTCAAGGCGATCATTGGGCACATCGTAAAACTTCCCGGTCTCGTAAAGTTTGTATCGCTGATTTCTGGCGAAGACCTGCGCCTGCTTGACGACGCCGTTTCGCGAGTACCACATGTAGATGGAATCTCGCGGCGTCCCTGTTTCTCCCTTAAGCTGCGGCAGAAAACTCTGACCGTCAATTGTCAGGTCGCCTGGAATCTTTGCGCCGGTCGCTTCGCAGATTGTTGGCAGAAAGTCGCTGAAGTCGATGATGTCCTGAACGACTCGCCCCTTTCTGATAACACCCGGCCAGCTGATGAAGCACGGAACGTGGTTGCCGGCGTCGATCATCTGTCCTTTCGCGCCGACGACTTTTCCGAAGGTCGTGTTGGTTACGATTGGCGTGTCGGTGCCATTATCGCCGACAAACATCAGCAGGGTATTGTCACGGACGCCGGCCTCTTCGAGTGTTGCATCCAGCTTGCCGATCGTCTTGTCGACGTACGCGACCATGTCTCGAAAAAGTCGCTGTGGGTCATTGCGATCGCCTTTGTAAGTGGTCGAACCAAGCCGCTTTGGATCCCAGTCGGTGGAATCCGGCGTCGGATCGAAGGGGCAGTGCGTGAGGATCATCGGGTAATAAACAAGGAACGGCTGATCGCTGTTCTTGTCAATGAAGTCACAAATAAAGTCGGTGCAGACCTGCGGACCGTATTCGCCATCGACGTAGTCCCGTTCTTCGCCGTTCTGTTCAATCAGAGGGTTGACGTATCGCCGGTCGAAGTTTTTGCCTTTCTCTTTTGACCGCCCACTGCGAGTGTGCTGCCAAAGGCACGCCTGATCGAAACCAAAATGTTGAGGCGCGTCGACTTCGTTTCCAAGCTGCCACTTGCCCGCGATGCAGGTTTTATAGCCGGCGTCCTTCAGAATATGAGCGAACGTTGTCTGCTGCCGATCCAGCTTTCCAAACTTCACGTAGTTACGTTTGTTTGTTTTTCCGGTCATCAGTTTTACGCGGGACGGCGTGCAGATCGGCTGAGAATAGCAATGCTCAAATCGCAATCCGGCAGCTGCCAGGGCATCAATATGCGGCGTCTTGTGATCCAGGCTGCCATTGGCTGAAAGGCACTCATAACCCATATCGTCCGCCATAATCAGCACGATGTTTGGTCGGTCAGCGGCGGATGCTGCCATGGAGAAGGCAAACAGAAACGACGTTACCAGAAAGAGTTTCGACAGCGTGTTCATGGTTCTCTCATCTCTCCAAAGATCGTGTCTTTGTCGGAAACTTCTGGATACGAGTTTCCAATCTCGAAGGACGCGCTTCGCCACACGTTACAAACCTGACACAGACTTGCCGACGAGTTTACCTGACTGATCGCCAGGATCATTCTTAAACGAGTTGCGGTTGGGCCAGGCGAGGATCAGCATTTCGGTCAGCAGGAAAATCAGGACGGCTCCGACGAGCCACTTCCAGAGGTCGCGACCTCGAATGCGTGCTCCTTCGACGCTGATTGTTTCGTCGGCTTCCAGCCAGCGGTAGCCGACTGTCCCTGCTCGATCTTCGAAGGCCAATGCGTCGAGAGTTTCGAGTTGCGATTCTTCCGGCGGACAGTTGAACGCCAGCAGCGTCAATGGTTCGGAATTCTGATCAACGATTGAATCTCCTGAAACGTCGGTTGATGTTGAGAGGACGCTGTAGTGTCCGTTGTTGACGGCTCGGTGAATTCGCAGTCCGTATCGGTCGGCACTGAGAGCTTCGACAGAAATCGCATCGCGGCTGCCGTCCGGCTGAAGCAGCTCCCAGCGAAGCTGATCGGAACGGCGAGCAGGCAGGGTGACGACATCACCGGTTTCGTAGTTGCGGCGAGGCAGCGTGTCTTCCAGAAGCTGCCGCAGCATTCGGTCGAACATCAGAATCGCATTAGTCGATGTGAGCGTGTTCCAGCTTGAGAACAGCCCGGATGACAGGAAGAAAGACCTGCCCGCTCCGATGCGACGCTCTGTCAAAAACGGTCGTTCTTCCAGCGTGTACCGTGCAAGAGTTCTCGGTCGCGAACGTTCGGCGAGTTCTTCAGGCGTGAGTTCGTCGAGCCGGGTCAACTCGTCAGTGTCAGACCAGCTCAGCCATCGAGGTTGCAGTTCCCGCCGGCGAGCTTCGTCGAGGGCCCGGTCCGAAGCCTGCTCGTCGCTGAGGTTGCCTTGCCGGTCAAGCTCGTCCCATTCTTCGCGGCTGGCGTCGGATGCTGAAAGCAGCTGGCGGTTATCTGCAATTCGTTTGGTTTCGGCAGCGATGAGAGCATCGGCGAATGCCTGGTCGGATTCTGTAGCGACGGCCTTGAAGAAGAGCGGTGTTCGGTACAGGTCGGCCAGCGATTCCTGAGTTTCCCCTTCGATCAGGAAGAAGTCGTGCTGCAGGGATCGGAAGTCGAGGTAAAACGGTTCGAGTTGTCCGACGGCGACTTCCGGAATCTGCCCGACGGACTCCGTTGTGAGCTGCGTCGGAAGGATGCCTGCGCCGTCGAGCCAGGCGTGCGTTGCCCATTCACCCGCGTCGAAGTCCGCGCCGGCCGCAATGATCAACGAACCACCCTGTTCGACATACTGACGAAGCAGCGGCACTGACTCACCTGGAGATTCGACACCCGCAATGACGATCAGCCGGGCGTCGCTGAGAACTTCCTCCGTGAGACGGTCGATCGTCAAATGCCGGATTCGTACAAGCTGCCGATTAACTTCTTCGTCGGTCGACGTCTGCGGAGCAAGCAGCCGACGCAGTCGGTAGGTTTCGCCGATTTCGCCTCGGTCAGGATCCTCGGTGTCGCCGTACTGGTCGACGAAGACGACAGGCAGCCCAGCGACGACCGGCACGACGAGGTTTCGCGAGTTGTCACGCAGCAGTCGGTCACCGACTCCACCTTCGACGCTGGCCGTCACCGTGGCTTTGACAAACGTCGCTTCCGAGATGCCGGAACCAAGCGCGCCGGTGTCCGAAATGTTGTCCAGCCGCTGCCGGAATTCGATCTGTCTTGCCTGACCAGGTTCGAGGTCAACAACACGGCTGGCAATTTCGGTACCGTCAATTGAAAGCTGAACCTGCACGTTGGTCAGCGGATGACTGCCAGCGTGCTGAACTGTCGCGAAGAAGACAGCCGGCGTCTCGGTGTCGGCGACTCCGTCCTGAAGTTGGAAATCGCTGACCCAGACATTCTCGATCTCCTCTGGAGCAATTCGCATAATCTGAAAGTCGGGCAGGGCGGCCAGCTGGCTGGCGTCTGCTCCGCCCGCCCACAGATTCGCCTGCTGGTCACTGATCAGCACGACGCGTTTGGAAGGGAGTTCCGGAACCTGTCGACAGGCTGCGGATGCCTGGTCGATGGCAAAGTTTGCTCGACCAACTCGATCAACGATCTGAATTCGGTCGAGAGCGGCTCGCGCATCCGACTTGTTCCGATACGCGCTCGTCGTGTCTGCTTCGTCCGAGCCGCACAGCGGTAGAATGTTAATCTGACTTCCTGAAGGCAACGCATCGATGAACTCAGCAGCTTTGGTGCGTGCGCGATCGAGCAGCGTGCCTTCCAGCGATTCGTAGCCCATGCTCATCGAATTATCGAGCAGCAGGACGGCGTGAATCGGTTGCCGGCTGGTCAGCATTCTCAGACTCTGGTCGTTGGCGTCTCGGAACATACTGAAGACGCCGACGGCCCCCAGGCCGACACAAACAGCACACGCTCCAAACGCCAGCCCGCGAGTTCTGCTGGTTGAAGTCAGGATGCCGCTGGCAGCAGTCGCGACGGCGCCGACAATGGCCAGAGCCGTTCCGATTCCCACCAGCATCGTCGCGGAAGAAACTCCCGACAGGAACGGTCGAGCGAGAGCCGCTCCGAAAATTACAACCGCCAGGCACCGCAGCACCAGCACGAGCAGGTCGCGAAGCTGCACCGCTCGACGACTGCGCTGCATCGCCTGACGCAGAAAATCCATCGCCGCCCACTCGATCACTCGAAAGCGGCGGCGATTCAGCAGATGAATAATGATCGGCCCGGCGGCAGCAATCAGCCCTGCGATGGCAAACGTGCCGGCAAAAAACTTGAACATGGAAACTGGTCCGCGAGTAGTGACTCAAGATTCAGAAGCAGAACTTCAACGCAGACAGCCCGGCATTGCAAGGAACCGGTGCGTATCCTTGATCCTGAAACCATCACTCGAAATGGTTGCGTGAATTTCGCCGCAATTAAGTTGTGACCATGGAAAACACGAAATCACACGGACGGAAGGAAAGCAATTTCCGTGTATTCCCTTGTACCTTGTCATCTGTGGTTTGTCTCTATCGAGTGTTGACTGAGAGAAACAGGGTGCCAGTTGACTTCGTCGAGCTGAACCTGACCTACTACATTGCGGAGCCCAGGACGACCAGTTCACGGAGAGCAGTTTATGACGAACGACGTACTAGGTTCCGCCGCAAAACCGACGAACGAGGTCCCCGTCGCGAAGGTTACGGCGGAACGATCTCGCTTTTCGGTGGAAAGCCTTTCGACTCGGATGTGGGGCGTGACCGCAGCGGCACTGGTAGTTTCAATCGGGCTGGCCGTCTGGAACCAGAAACCGTCCGGCCCAGCAATCACGATCCATTTTCAACAGGGCTACGGATTGCGTCCGGGCAATCTTGTTCAGCATCGCGGAATCGAGGTCGGGACAGTCACCGCCGTGGACCTTGCCGCTGACGAAAATGGCGTCGCTGTGCAGGTGGAATTGCTGGCAGCTGCAAAGAAACTGGCCAGACTCGGCAGCCAATTCTGGGTGGTTCGTCCGAGAGTCAGTCTGTCGAAAGTCACAGGTCTCGACACGGTCGTCGGTGCACGATACATCGAAGTTCAACCTGGACCACTGGACGCACAAGCCCGGTTCGAGTTCGACGGGCTGGAGACTCCACTGACGCTGTCGGATCCCGATGCCGTTGAGATTGAAATCCGATTTGAAAACGGAGACGGCCTGGCAATCGGTGACGAGGTCCGCCATCGAGGGATCGTTGTCGGTGAAGTCACATCGGCAGATCTCAACAGCGAACTGACGGGCGTTGCTGTCCAGGTTCGGTTGCTGAATTCGGCATCGAGACTCGCGCGGGTCGGCTCACAATTCTGGGTGGAACGCCCGACGGTTTCGGCAGTTGAAGTTCGAGGACTTGAGACGCTGGTCGGCGGACGATACATCGCCGTTCAACCTGGAGCCGCCAACGCAACGCTGGCGACATCGTTTGATGGACTCGCCAAAGCTCCGCCTGGTGAGTTGCCCGAGGGCGGAGTTGAGATTGTGCTCGAAGCCAGTCAGCGAGGCGGGCTTCGTCGTGGCGTGCCGGTGCTCTATCGAGGCCAGCAGGTCGGGCATGTGATCGCCGTCGCTCTGGCTTCCGATGCGACGACGGTCGAAGCCCGAACCTGGATTGATGCTCCGTACCGAGAGCTGGCGCGTGACAACACTCGATTCTGGATGAACAGCGGAATCGGCGTTTCCGTCGGACTCGACGGTCTGAAACTCTCAGCCGACACCTTATCGAGCATCATCGTTGGCGGAGTTTCGATGGCGACACCACCGCAACCGGGCACAAGAGTCAGCACGGGACACCGCTTTCAATGCGCAGCCAATGTCGAGGACGAGTGGCTGAACTGGCAGGCCCGCATTCCGATCGGCAGTCACCAGATTGCTGATGGCGCCCCCTTGCCGCAGCCGTTGCGAGCGTCATTGCGGTGGCAGGAAAAGCGATTTGGATTTCGTCGAGACAAACAACGTTCCGGCTGGATTCTTCCACTGAGCAATGGGCGTATCCTCGGGCCGGCGGACCTGCTGACATCCGATGAGAAGGCGATTGAAGGAACGACGAAACTCGAAGCAGCAGGAGAAACGTTCGAGATTTCTCCTGCAAACGTAACTGTATTTGGCGGTCTCGCAATCCTGCCCGGGAAGCTCGACTCAGTCGTGACGAACGCCCGGTTCCCCGTGCAGCGGCTTGGACACTCAGACGAACCGGTGGACTGTCTGATCGTGACGTCTGGTTCGGAATCAGTCGTGAGCGCCACGGCGTCGAGGTTTCGTACCGAGAAATTCGATTCGAGTAACGGAGAAGCTGCCGATGCTACAGCAGTCGAGCGATGGATTGTTGACCCGTCCGTCCCGTTAACCGCAGACTTCCACGGTGCGTCAGTCGTTTCCCGCACGGACGGTAAGGTCGTCGGCCTGCTGCTGGCTGACGAATCCGGGAGCTACGTTTCGGTACTTCCCAACCGGATGGCCCCGAAGTGACTCGCGTTGCGATGACAATCTCTGCTCAGCCTGTTTTAGTACGTTGTTGACTGTTATCAAAAAACCGTCCCGAACTGAGAACCTGATGCAACTACCTAACCTGCTCGCCTCAAAATGGGGCCGACTGATCGCATTCTTCTGCCTGTACGTGACCGAAGGAATCCCTCTCGGGTTTACCGCGACCGCGATCGCGACCCAGCTTCGTCGCAGCGGCGTCGGACCGAAGGAAATCGGCTTCTTCGTTGGCTGGCTGTATTTTCCCTGGGCGTGGAAATGGGTCATGGGTCCGGTGGTCGACCTGTTCTACTCGAACAGACTGGGGGCTCGACGCGGCTGGATCATCGGCATGCAGGTCATGATGGTCGCAACGCTGATGTTCTGCGTGCCGCTGGAGTTGAACGAGAGCAACCTGACTCTGCTGACATCGATTATCCTGATTCACAACTTCTTCTGTGCAACGCAGGACGTGGCGATCGACGCTCTTGCCTGTAACACGCTTCAGCCCGAAGAACGAGGTCTGGCCAACGGCCTGATGTTTGCCGGACAAACGCTGGGGATTCCGCTCGGCGGAGCCTGCGTGCTCTACCTGATTGATGGCGTGAGCTGGCTTCCGATGTTGCAGGATGGGATTCCGTTCGAGCAAACCTATTTCTTCGTGGCCGCCTGCATTCTGGCGGTCACGATCCTTGTCGCGATTCCAATGCGCGAGGAGCCTCTGGTTCGCAAAGCATCTGAAGGCGACAGAGTCGCGGAGATGAAGAAAGAACTGACTGACTATCTGAAAACGGCATGGAAGTCATTCTTCGGAAGCCGGGTCGCCTTTGCCGCGTTAATTCTGGCAGTCATTCCTGCGGGGGCGGCCGCGTTGAATCTTGCCCTGCAGAAGACACTGGCCGTCGAACTGGGAATGACTGACGGCGAAGTTGCCGATCTGGAAGTTGTTTCGAGCATCATCTGGGCAGTGTGCTGCGTCGCAGGTGGAATGATTTCCGACCGAGTCGGGCACCTGAAGTCACTTGCCGTGTTTCTTGTCCTGATGTCGATTCCAACTTTGTGGCTCGGTTTTGAAATGGAGCGACAGGGCTACATCATGCCGGTGGAAATTGCTCAGGCTGACTCAGAAAGTGAAAGGAAAAATCCGCCGCATAATTCAGCCGAGGCCAGCAACGACGCGAAAGCCTCCGACAAAAAAGTCAGCGAGGACGTCAATGCGAGGACGGAATCGGATCATCCACCAAACGAACTCGAATCCGCGAAAGACGGTTCAGCCGCCGCGTTCAGCAGGAACGTTCCCGAAGGTCTGGTGGACAGCTTCTGGTGGGCGGTGATGTTTTATATGGGGGCTCAGGGGTTGATGTACGGAACCAGGACGGCGGTTTTTATGCAGATTTCAAACCCTGCCGTCGCGGCAACTCAGTTTACAGCCTATATGGCCATGATGAATCTGGTGACCGCCTATACGTCATGGTGGCAAGGCGTCGTGATAGAGGAATATGGTTACCCGGTGACGTTGTTTATTGACGCCTCGACGGGACTGATTTGCCTGGCCGTGCTGCCGTTTCTCTTTCAGAAGGCCGTCGCGGCAACTTCTGGTAGCATCCCGGCCCCTCGCGATTGACGATCGAAATCCCCCGAGTCTTTGAGTCCGACCTGACGTTGTCGAAAATCGGAGTGTTTCTGCCATGCGTAAGTTTCTGCTCATTCTCGCCGCACTCATTGCGACCGATGTTGGCTCACCATTAACGCCAGGTTTGTCCGCCGCCGAATTACCGAACATCATACTCTGCATGGCTGATGACCAGGGATGGGGCGACGTTGGTTATTATGGAAAATCTCCGGTGAAGACGCCGGTGCTCGACGAGATGGCGGCTGCAGGTTTGCGGTTTGATCGGTTTTACGCGGCGGCTCCAGTGTGCTCGCCGACCCGGGCGAGTGTGTTAACCGGACGACATCCCAACCGCACGGCAGTCTTTAAGTGGGGGCACCCGATTCGGCCTCAGGAAACAACCATCGCCGAAGCTCTCAGGAAAGCCGGTTATGTCACGGGGCATTTCGGAAAGTGGCATCTCGGGTCGTGCCGAGCCGACAGTCCGGTTTGCCCTGGCAACAGCGGCTTTGACGAGTGGCTGTCCGCTCCCAATTTCTACGAGAACGATGCCCTGATGAGTCACAACGGGACGGTGATTCAGACGAAGGGCGAAAGCTCGCAGCTGGCCGTTGACTACGCACTCGAATTTATGAAAGAGGCAAAGAAACAGGACAAGCCGTTCATCGCTGTGGTGTGGTTCGGTTCGCCGCATGCTCCGCACATCGCGGCGAAGAAGTTTCTCGACATGTACAAGGACTTTCCGAAAGCCCACGCAAACTTTCTGGGAGAAGTCACCGGCATCGACGCGGCTGTCGGAAACCTGCGGACGTCGATCCGGGACATGGGCATCGCCGATAACACATTGCTCTGGTACACGAGCGACAACGGAGCACTTCCGAATGTCGGCTCCACTGGCGGGCTCTCCGGCAAGAAAGGCACGCTTCTCGAAGGCGGTATCCGAGTTCCGGCGATCATCGAATGGCCAGCTGTCGTGAAGCAGCACCGCAGGATCGACCTCGTCTGCAACACGACCGACATTTACCCAACGCTGCTCGAACTGACAGGAGTCAAACTCGATCACCAGCCTGTGCTGGATGGACGAAGCATCCTGCCGCTGATCCGGAATGAAAAATTCGACGGTCACCAGGAGTACGGGTTCTGGGATTACCCGGTCGGTGGTCGAGGCATGCACGCTGATCGCATGCTGGCCGCTCAGAAAGCAGAAGCCGACGCTGGTCAGCAGAAACCGTGGCACGAAGTTGAGCCGGACCCATCAAAAGTGGGCGGTTACGCGGAAGGTGAACGACCCGGTCCCGCCGCGTGGATCGACGGCAACTTCAAGCTGCATCGCACTGCGTCGAAGATCGGCGAAGAGGGCGTGCGTTACCAGCTTTACGATTTAGGCACCGACGTCGTCGAAAAACACGACCTGTCGAACGACCTGCCTGAGCGAGTTGAATCAATGAAAAAGAAACTCGAAATCTGGCAGAATTCCGTAATCCGCAGCCTGAACGGTAAGGACTATGTCACGCAGTAAGGTCACTTCATTGACGACGACAAGTTCGAATGCATCCCCCTGCGACTGATGTCAGTTTCTCACACGAACTCCCGTGTTTTCTCTGCGTCCTCGGCAATCTTTTCTTTCCAGTTTTCGGACAACTTCTGAATGGATTCGATTGGCGACAGGCTCCCCGAAACTTCAAACGTCATCGATTCGGGAATCAAACGAGGCCTGCACACCGGCTTGCAGCTCTACGTTTCGCGAGGTGGCAATGTCGTTGCTGATTGTGGTTTCGGTGAGTCGTCGCCCAGCGTTCCGATGACGGCGGACTCGATCATGATGTGGCTGTCGGCCGGAAAACCGCTGACTGCCGTCGCGATTCTGCAACTCGTTGAGCATGGACTGCTCGACCTGGACGGAAGAATCGTCGATTGGATTCCGGAGTTTGCGACCGGCAACAAAGAGCAGGTTCGCTTACATCACCTGCTGACTCATACCGGCGGGTTTCGGAATGTTGAAACCGGCTGGCCGCATCTTTCATGGGAAGCAACGATCGCTCGAATTTGTGAGAGTCCGCTCGAAGACGGCTGGCTCATTGGCGAAACAGCCGGCTATCACACGTCGTCGAGCTGGTACATTCTTGGCGAGCTGATTCAGCGAGTTGATCCGAAAAGGCAATCGTTTCCGGAGTACTTCCACAAAGAGATCTGCGAGCCACTCGGAATGCTGAATTCACAGAACGGAATGTCGCCGGAATTCTGGATGACTAATCAGCACCGCATTGCCGAAATGTCGCAACTCGAAAAAGGGAAGACCGAAGTGCTTCCCTGGCACGACAAACAGTATTGCATGGCCGCTTCGCCCGGCGCCAATTCACGGGGCCCCATTCGAGAGCTGGGACGTTTCTACGAGTGCCTGCTGGCTGGCGGCGAACTCGATGGCCGAAGGATCTTGAATGAGGAGTCTGCTGACTTACTGACGACGCGGCATCGAGAAGGTGCATACGATCAAACACTGTTTCACAAAGTCGATTTTGGCCTCGGCGTGATCCTTGATTCGAATCGCTACGGAGTCGACACCGTGCCGTACGGATTCAGTCCGTACTGCTCGGAGCAAACATTCGGGCATGGAGGCTCGCAATCATCAATCGGCTTTGCCGACCCTGATGCCGAGCTGGTTGTCTGCTATGTGGCCAATCGTCGCGTCGGCGAACCCAGACATCAGAAACGCAACCGCGAAATCGTCTCCGCAATCTATCGCGACCTCAACCTGAATAATGGATAATGATTCCGGTGTCGGCATCAATGAAAAAAGCGTGAGCAAGGATTGTGGCCAGAGCCGGTCCTCACTCACGCTTCAGGTTCGAACGGTTTATACCGAAATACTCGGTCTTAGAAGTCGCCCAGGATTTCGCCATCGTCGCGTGAGCCGAGTCGTGACCAGGTGACAGCGTCGATGTTTTCGCTGATTGCTTTCACGGCTCCGTCAGCCATCAGTGAATGGACCATGGCAACGTGATGGCTTCGCGACGTTACTGCCGCGTAGGTCCGACCGGTGCAAGTGCCGCTGTCTTTCTCTTCACGACAACTGGTGAAGTCGACGTCGTAGGTTGTACCACCACTAACGTGCGGTACGACGGTATTGGGAGTAAAGACGGTGGTAATACCCGTCTGGTGAACTCGCCCGTCAACCCATTCGGTGTGACCGCTATCTGTTTTGAAGCTGCCGCCGAGCCCACTGATAGCCGCTGGTGTCGGAATGGTCGCCGTTCCACCGCTACCGTCTCGCAGGTAAGGGGTAAATGCCTTGACTTCCGAGAACGCCAGCGTGTTGGTCGTTCCGTCCGTGATATCGGCGAACCGAAGGCTCATGTTCGGACCAAAAACGCCGTCACCATTCTGACGAGTTGCGTTATTCCAGAAGTCCCAGCTTCCACCGTTGAAGGCATAGTTCAGCGGGTAGTGCTCCGGGTTACCGCTGCCGTCAACACGCGTCTTGTCTTTGACTTCGCTCGGACACAGGTAGGCGGGCATTCTGGTGGTCATTACTGGCAGATTCACGGGGGCATCGTATTCAAGGTCAAGGTTGACCTGCATGAAGAGATTGGCCTGATCCATGAGCGGCATCAGACGCGCCTGAATCGACCATTCGCCGCCATTGGTGCCGGTGCCTGTAAGCTGAGTTGTGCCACTCGGTGCTCCATCAACGGCAAATGAGATTGGCAGCTTGCTGTGGAGATCGTGGTAGTTGTGCAGTGCAATTCCGATCTGCTTGAGGTTGCTCTTGCACTGGCTGCGCCGAGCAGCCTCGCGAGCCTGCTGCACCGCTGGAAGGAGCAATCCAACCAGAATCGCGATAATGGCGATCACCACGAGCAGCTCGATAAGCGTAAATCCTTGTCGTTTCATATCTAATGTTCTTTCAGGTGGGGATCTCGAAGAGACATTCTGGTTGTTGATCGGCCCTTGACTGGCCGACCGGCAGGCAGGCAGGCAGGCAGGCAGGTGCAATTGAGACGCAGTCTCAACCCAAGACAACAGTTAATCGATACTCGTCAGGATTCGCAACCCAATTCCAGTAGAATTCTGGCGAAAAAGTCAGATCTCAGTCCGGCCTGTTGAAACCCAGCGACGACGTGGGGGAGGAGAGCCAAACGCGTCCACAAACGGCAAAGTAGACCCCGACCATTTACATGGTTTCAGTGAAGGAGCTGGCACTCGGAATAGCCAATGTTTCCTTTGTGGCCATCCTGCAGAACATTGAAAACCAATTCTGAAAGTGCTCCAGCTGCCGGGCGTCACATTCCAAAACAACTTAGGCGCGGCCTGATCGCCGGCGCGGACCAGAGAAATGCACAAAATCCCAGATTGCGTTCCCACCGACAGAGTCCGTTGCGAGTCATACAGGTCAGTAGGATTTCCAGGTTAGACTGCCAGCTCAGATGTTCATGCAGCAGTTGCCGGAAACCTGCCCCTCAAACGGAAGATAGAATCATGCCCGAACAAACCAGTCGCCGCGAATTTCTTGTACGGTCAGGGGCCGCCTTGTGTGCAGCTTCGACGACGAACCTTCTGAGTGCTCCACAGTCAGCCGACGCCGGAGAGTTCACGGGGAGAATCAGGAAAGCCGTCAAGTATCACATGATTCAGGAAAAGCTGTCCGCTGAGGACAAACTGAAGATGCTGAAGGATCTCGGGTACGACGGCGTCGAGCCGCGCGCGATGCTGAAACCGGATCAGGCCGCTGAAGTGAAAGAACTGGCTCGCGCCAGCCAGAAAGTTGGACTGCCGATTCACGGCGTTGTCAACTCGAGCAACCCGGACATCATCAGCGCGATCGACCAGGCGGCTTACTACGGTGCGAACTCGGTTCTGCACGTCGTTCGTTATCAGCGAGACATCCCGTACCTGCAAAACTATCGCGAGACGCAGGACATCATTCGCAAGGCGATCGACCATGCCGAGAAGAAGCGGGTTTCGATTCTGCTCGAAAACGTCTGGGCCACGTTTCTGATCGAGCCGCTCAGTATGGCTCGTTACATCGACGAGCTGAACAGCCCGTTCGTACAGGTTTACTTTGACATTGGCAACGTCGTCCGATGGGGCTGGCCTGAACACTGGATCGAAGTGCTTGGCCAGCGTGCCAGGAAGCTCGACGTCAAAGAGTACGACCTGAAGATCGCGATGAACGATGGGATGCGAAAAGCGTTTGACGTTCCGCTGGGAGAAGGCAGTGTCGACTGGGTGGCTGTCCGAAAAGAACTGGCTGCGATCAAGTATGAGGGCTGGGCGACCGCCGAAGTTCGTGGCGGCGACCGGGCCAGGCTCGCCGACATCGCCGCGCAGATGAACCGCGTGCTGAATCTCTAAGTCCACCTGTGGCGAAAGTTCGCCCATAAAGTTAAGCGCTTTCACACCAGTGGTGTGCGAGCGCGTTGTTTCTCACCAGAATCCTCGTGGCAGTCGATTTCATCTTGAGAAATCTTTCGAAGTTCACCGTGGCGGTTTCGGCGTGAGTACGCATTCAGAAGAGGAGTCTCTGCGCGCATGGTTGAGATAACTCTGGTCGCTGGTCGTTTCCTGCCAGTCTGCTTATTCTGGATGGATCGCGAAACGAACAGTTGCGACGAACAGTGAACCAATCTGACGGAGATTCCCATTGGGCTCCGTGAATCTCGTCACGCGGCGGGGGACACATTTGTGGCGGCGAGTATTGGCGACGTCATCAGGCGAATCGAAGCCAGTGGCATTCTGGACGATGCTGATCTGGCGGTCGTACATGATGACGCAGCGACGATTGACGGTGACGCGCAGAAGTTTGTCCGGTTGCTGGTGAAGAACGAGCGGCTGACGGCGTATCAGGCGCAGGCCATCTGGAAAGACAAAGGACACAAGCTGTCGTTCGGCAACTATGTGATCGAAGCCGAACTCGGCCGCGGCGGCATGGGAGTCGTCCTGAAAGCCCGCCACAAACGGATGAAGCGATACGTCGCGATCAAGGTTCTGCCGTCAAAGATGACGAAGGACAAGGACGCCATCGCTCGCTTTCAGCGTGAAGTTGAGGCCGCCGCTCAGCTTGAACATGTCAACATCGTCGCAGCTTATGACGCCGACGAAATCGACGGGGAATACATCCTTGTCATGCAGTTCGTCGATGGACGCGATCTGTCGTCCATCGTGAAGAGCAGCGGCGCGATGAGTGTCGATCAGGCCATCGCCTGTATCGTGCAGACAGCATCCGGACTGGAGTTTGCTCATCAGCGAGGCGTCATCCACCGAGACATCAAGCCGGCCAATCTGCTGCTCGACAATGACGGCACCGTCAAGATTCTGGACATGGGCCTGGCCCGGTTCAGTGACTCGGCTGACGTCGGCACTCAGGCGGAACTGACCGGCACCGGCACGGTGATGGGCACGGTCGACTACATGTCTCCCGAGCAGGCGCTGAACACCAAAACGGCAGACGCTCGCAGCGACATCTACAGTTTGGGCATCACGCTGTACTACCTGCTGACGGCGAAGCCGGCGTACGAAGGCGACACAATGATGGCTCGCCTGATGGCGCATGCGACCAGCCCGATTCCATCGTTGCGCGAGGCACGCCCCGATGTCGCCGATGCTATTCAGTCCGTCTTTGAAAAGATGGTCGCCAAGCAGGCCGACGATCGTTACCAGACGATGACGGAACTCATCGCGGACCTGAAAGCCTGCCGTGGCGATGGCTCAGGAACGACAGTCGACGTCAGCAAACTGCCTTCAAACTCGTCTGCGTCGACAGGCCCTTCGGAACTGTCAAAGGTACTGGCTTCCAGCAGCAGTTCAGAATCGGCGTCGAATCTGCCGGTCACCTCGACACTGCCACGCACGGCGACAGATTCACCGACCGTCATCACCGACTCGCCGGCCGCCATCTCCGACACACCAACAATCATCACCTCGTCGATCTCAAACACGATCCAGACGGGAACGCTTCAAAGCAGTGGCGGCGGTACGGGTTCGCGCTCCGCACGTCGTGCCTGGATGTCCGACAAACGTGTGCTGACAGGCATTGGCGGTGGAATCCTGCTGCTGATTGTCGTCGCTGCCCTGGCTTTCAAGCCCGATCCCGTACCCGAGCCATCGGGAGAGCAGGTTGCTTCGATCAGCGAAGGGCAGCCAAAGGCCGGTCCGAATAAAGCAGGCACATCTGAATCACTCACCCTGCCTGCAGCTTCTGGCAGGTCTTCAACGAGCGTGCCACCACCCGCCGTTGCGCCGTTCGACGAAGCGCAGGCGAAGCAGCACCAACAAGCCTGGGCTGACTATCTTGGTCTGCCGGTGGAATACACGAACAGCATCGGCATGAAGTTTCGCCTTATCCCGCCGGGCGAGTTTTTTATGGGATGCACAGCGGAAGAAAAGGCGAAGGAGATCGCTCTCGCCGTGAACATCTATCAGAAGCAACATGTTCAAATCGCTGCCCCTCGTCACAAGGTTATTCTCACGCGACCGATGTATGTCGGAATCCACGAGGTGACGCAGGCGCAGTATCAAAAAGTGATGGGGAATAACCCGTCAGTGTATTCCTCAACAGGAGACCGTAGCACGATTGTTGCTGGACTGGATACCAGCGATTTTCCAGTGGATAGCATGCAATGGGAGGGGGCTGTCGAATTTTGTGAGAAGTTGAACCAAGCGGAAGATGACAAGAGTCTTCGTGGTGCCGTCAATTATCGATTGCCAACGTCGGCGGAATGGGAATTTGCAGCGTGGGCCGGCACGACAACAAGATACTGGTCTGGAAATACGGAGCAAGACGCTATGGAAGCGGGGTGGACGGCATTCAACTCCGTGGACAAAACCACAAATATAAGACGACCGCATGCCGTTGGTCAGTTACGTGCGAATCCGTTCGGCCTGTTCGATACGCTCGGGAATGCATGGGAATTCGTTCAAGATGGGTACGATCCGAATTACTATGCACAGCTACCAGACACACCCGTGATCGATCCGGTCATGCCTCATGTGCAGAAGAACGCTCACCTCGCCCGAGGCGAAGGCGATCTTGGGCGACTTGGTCGGGCTAGTGACACAATGGCTGCACAATATGGTAACTTCTCTGGCTTCCGCCTGGCGATGTCGATCGACCTGGCGAAGCTGAAGATGGCAGCACAACTGCCGGGTACCACTGAATCCGCGAGCGTTCCACCGCCCGCCGTCGCGCCGTTCGACGAAGCCCAGGCGAAGGCACACTAGGAGGCGTGGGCGAAGCACCTCAGTCTGCCGGTCGAGAAAGAAGTTGAACTGCCTGGTGGGAAAAGATGGCCTTTATGCTCATCCCGCCTCGCGATTTTTTCATGGGCTCCAGCGAGGCCGAACTCGCTGAGTTTCTGGAACCTGCAGATGCCCGTAACGAAATCTGGCCTCACAATGTAATCCGAAGTGAAGGCCCACGGCGCAAAGTATTGATTACGCGACCATCCTACATCGGCAAATACGAGATCACTCAGGCTCAGTGGCAGGCGGTCGAAGGCAACAATCCGGCTGAATTCAAGATCTCACCCCCTCATCCGGTCGACATGGTGAGTTGGGACGACATCCAGTCGTTTTTGGAAAAAGTCAATAAGGAACCTTCACTGAAACTCAGATTTCCGACTGAAGCACAGTGGGAATACGCAGCTCGTGCAGGCACCACGACTCGCTGGCATTGCGGAGATACGGAAGAGGATGCCAATCAGCTACATCAGATGAGCGAGCCAACAAATCCCGTCGGCCAAAAGCAGGCAAATGCATTTGGAATTCATGACATGATCGGAAATGTCAATGAATGGTGTGCAGACCGATATGCTCCGGATTACTACGCGAAGTCAGCCACCAATGATCCCACTGGTCCAGCGAAAGGAAATTCGCGAATACAGCGAGGCGGCTCAATTATGCATCATGCAAATTATTGCCGTTCTGCATTTCGCCTGGCCATCTCTCCATACCTGCGGTTCAAATCTCCATACCTGCGGTTCAAATCGCATGGCCTCAGACTGGCCATGCCAATAGACGTACCAAAACTGAACGCCTCGAACACTGCCTGGGCATCAACACCTACTACCCCGCCAGGAAGACTGGTCCGTCGCAAAAAGAGCCATCACGGGTGAAACAGTCAACGCCCCCGACTGCCTGATGAGGCGTCGGTTCAGATCGACCTGCCACTCAAAGTTGGCCAACTCTATCGATCGGTTATCGAAGTTCGACAAGGTTCGCTGCGGACACTGCTGGATGGAAGGCAGCTGGTTCAGTGGACCGTCGACTTTACACGACTGAGTCTGAAACCAAAGCCCCCCATGCAGCACCAAGGACGGATCGGAATCGGTTCCTGGAAGCGGGTCGTGACGTTCCATCCAGTCGCGTATCCGCGAGATTGACGAAGCGGGAAAACTGCATGCAACGACACGGTAAAGGGCATGTCATCAGCGACTGCGGTGCTTCGCGCCAAACAAACTTACTACCAGCAGCGAAAAGTGCCTCTGCGTCTGGAAAATTCCAGACCGACACGACAGGTTGAAATCGCGGTTGTTTCAGTGGCAGCAGGTACGCCATCAATGTTCATGGCTGAATACCTTTCAGGAAGTGCTGAGAGACAAGCCGTGCGTACTTCGAACTGTTCAACATGACTGTTCCAATGTGGGGGCTGTCGGATTCGATGTGGATGCTGGCGTTATGAGCTGCGACGTGCAGCTTGCTGGCGTGTTCAACCGGGACGATTCGATCTGCGTCTCCGTGGATAATCAAAATCGGGATATTGATTTGCGGGATCGCTTTGTCCGGAGCCAGCTCGTTGATATCAGCTCCCGTTTCGAGCCAACTGAAGACTCGAGCGACTTGCGTGACAACCTTCTGCACCGGCTTTGGCAGAAAGCGGAACTGATACTCGACCATTGAAGTCAGATCGGCGAATGCTGAGTCGAGAACGGCGGCCTTGACCTCGGGCATGTCCGGTAGAGCCAGCGTCAGGGATGCACCGCCCATCGAAACGCCCAGCGCAAATAGTCGGCCTGAACCAACATCACTCCTGGCGAGGCAGGTGTCGTAGGCACCAAGGACGTCCATCCGCTCATTCAGCCCGTAGGTAATGGTGTGACCGTCGCTCAGCCCGTGTCCACGAAAGTCGAACGTAAATACCTGAAAGCCAGCCTCGTAAAGAACCTGGTGAATGACCTCGATGTCGGAATGGTTCGCACCGACTCCGTGGCAGACGATGATCGTTCCCTTCGGATCGTCACGCTTCAGAAAGACACCGCGGAGTATTGTCCGGTCGCCACGACTGTGAAACTCGATCTGCTCAACGTTCTCGGTCGAAATGCCCGCGATCGGTGTCGGCATTAACTTTGGTCGATGGACCGCAAAGATTACAAAAATATACGGCACGAGGACTGTATAGAAAGCGGCTCGCACGGCGACGGAAGCGAGCACGGAATACTTCGGTGTCACTCTCTGGCGAATTCGAATCAGGACAGCTTCCAGAAATTGATAGGCGTAAAGCAGGCTCAGTTCGAACGACAGACCAAAGAAGTAGCTGACGAGAATGAACTCCCGCCACGACCATGCCGAACCTGTCACAAAGACAAGGAAGCAGTAATAGATCGGAGGAAACAGGATCAGAATGATGATCGACACGATTCGCCCGACGCGGGTCGGTGAATTCAGCCGTGGCGCCGGGATGACTTTCAGAAACAGTGCGCCGACCAGAACCATCGGCGGCAGAGATATCCAGAACGCTTCAGATGCCGAGCCGACAAACATTCTGACCAGCATCAGGAGCACGACAGCCAGCAGGCACCAGACGATCCGTCCGGTCAGCAATCCGCCACTTTGAGTCTCAGATATTGCGACTGGGTCGGCGATGGTGTGGCTCCGTAAGTCTTTGGCTAAGTGACCTGAAGCGAGTCTTCAATTCTCGTCAGACTCCTCGACCGCCTTCTGAATGGCGATCCTGATTCTTAATCGTGAATCATCTGGCAGCACGCGAGCATCGTCCGAACTGGCGGCAGATCCAGGGCCGTTCGATCCGTGATTTTTAATCGCTGAGTGAATCTTTTTCTGAAGCTTGCTGAACTTTCGACACGTCGCGCACATCGTCAAGTGAAAACGAAGGCCGACTCGTTCGCCGAATGAGAGCGGTCGCTCAAATGACTCAGAGACAACACGCGAGATGTCTTTGCAATTCAACATGTTGTCTGGCCGGAACGGAAATTCGTAATTACTGCACTGCCGATTGCGGGAAGAACGTGCTACAGGCTTTGCCGGAGTTTTCAGTCAGCAGGGTTCGTGAATCATACTTAACGACGAGCTTTGTGGCGCAGGCTGTCACCCGGCCGAGAAACAGTGTCGCTGAATTTTCAGCAGTTGCCTGCCATCGTTCAAGAAAGAACACACAGCGATCTTCGTCATGGGTGCGTTCAGCGAGAAGCCTGATCATTCAATTTCCAGTTGTAGTCCAGGTACGAAATGCTGCCGGAACCGGCTTGAGCAGCGGTCCGCGAGGTCTGATCGGGAAGCCATCTTGAGACGGCCTTTAGCTGTGCGGCCTGTCCGCTGCCGAAATCTTCAGCAAACCAACTGAGGATGGACGACAGATAAAATCGCTGCTGCCGAACGTCGTAACGAAAGTTCTGTGGGCGACTGAAGAAGTCCATCGCGTTCGCTTCGAGTTGCTGCTGCACTTTGCCGCTTGAGTACGCCTCGTTGAGCAGCTTCGGGCAACCGATCGATGCACAAACGATTGCAAAGTGAATCCGTGGCTCGTTCATCTTCCGCAAAGTCTGATGCTCGATCGCTTCCAGCGAGTAGGCTTTTCCACCGACGTAGAGCTGCAGATCTTTCCAGATGTTGTATCCAAACAATTTTGCGGTGTGGTTACGAATGCTTGTCGTCGGGTATTCACGAAGAATTCCGTAGACAGTCACGGCGTTGTAAGCGTTGATCCAGAATGCCAGCGTCGCGTCTTTGCCGGCACTTACCTGCGGATTCACCTGAGACAACTTGTTGAGATATTCCGATAAAGCCTGTCGATCAATAACCGATTTATGCCAGCTCCTGTAGTCGACGTAGCCGTCGCTATCGACATACCTGTGAAGTAACCGATTCCAGATCGAATGGTCAACATTGTCCATCGAGTCACGACCGGTTGTTCGTTGCCCAACATGGACGATCGCACCTGCCTCGGTGGTTTCTGACGACGAGAAGATCAAAGCTGCGGTAAGCGCCACAGTCGCCAGGCCAGTCGTTTGTAAGAAAGTTCTCATTGTCATTCCTTTGTCTCGTGGAAGTGTCGCATTTCATTCCAGAAAATGTGCGACAAGATCCGTTCCAACCATCACGGGCAGTGTTCCTTGAATCATCATTCTTCTCAGTGAGATGTCTTACAACGCAGGCTCGGCCAGACCAGTACGACGCTCTGCCTTTTGATGCTGCTGAAAATCGATTCGGCTCCATTGGTTTGGTACTGCTGGAGGAAGTCGGTTTCTTCGTCTCACCCAACATGCCGAGCGAGACTTGAGGACGTCGGTTGCTGCCTCAGTCTTACAGTTGTTTCATCAGAATCTTCTGAATTGCCGCTGCAGTTCATTCGAACGTGAGACAGCTAACATTCCGGGCCGCCCGCCAGAAACTCCAGGCTCACATTCCGGTTTCGATCTGTGGACCAGCGTTATTGGAGTCGCCAGACTTCATCGTTCGATGAGAGCGTGACACTGCTTCTGGAGTTGTCGATGGCTGAACAGGATAGGGCTGCGAAACCGGAAGACGCTCCGCTGGAACCGTCGGAATGGCTCAACGCGTATGGCGACTACCTTTATCGATACGCCATGTCGCGACTGCGAGATTCGAACGCGGCGGAGGAAGTCGTTCAGGAAACATTTCTCAACGGCATTCGAAAGTTCGCTCAGTATTCTGGTGAGGGGTCGCAACGAGGCTGGCTGCTGACAATTCTGAAACGCAAAATTGTGGACCATGTGAGGCAGCGTGCGAAGTTCGACCGCGATGGAGCAGTCGGTTTCGATCGTGATCCGACCGAGGAACTCTTCGACAAATCCGGGCATTGGAAACAGAGCGTCACCGCGTGGATGAACGCGCCGGTCGACTCGATCGAGTCCCGCGAACTTTGGGCGATTGTCGAGAACTGCCTGACACATCTCCCACCCGGGCAGTCGTCTGTTTTCATGTTGAGCGTGATGGAAGAACTCGACAGCGATCAAATCTGCCGCGAGCTTGACATCACCCCATCGAATCTGTGGGTTCGTTTGCATCGCGCCCGAATCGGACTGGCAAGCTGCGTCGGCGCTCGCTGGGGTAACGGAGCCACTTCTGGCCAACCGGCTTAAGTGTCAAGCCGCCGATAAGCGATCGCGTTGGAGCCGAAATGGTTGACCAGACCGGCAGGTCGACCACGAGCCTTACCTCAACCCTCCGATATAAAGCAGCGACTTCCAATTAATGGCTCTTCGAAAGTTTGCCGGACAAAACAAAAAACGAGCCGGCGAGAAAATTCTCAACCGGCTCGTTTGCCCTGCGGAAGTCATCATGCCTGAGAAGAACTCATCCGATCCGTAATTTGGTTCCCAACCGGAATGTGACATGCCACGCAGCGGCGACAGCGTTGGCCCGCCTCGCCTGTCTACACAAAGTTAATTCCCTCAGATGGTGGCCAAACCGATTTGAATATACAACAACTTTTTGCAAAGCCGTTCGATTTTGTCAGTGAAGCTGCCGGTCCAGGGCTGTCGCCACTTTTCGGCATTGCGCCACGGCGTCTGCAAAAACTTGCGGAGTCAGCGATTGCGCTCCGTCGCTGAGCGCTTTCGACGGCTGAGGATGGACTTCGATGATCAGACCATCACAGCCAGCGGCAACAGCGGCCGCACACATCGGTGAGACCAGATTGGCGTGCCCGGTCCCGTGGCTCGGATCGATGATCACCGGCAGGTGTGTTCTCTGGTGGAGGTACGGGACCGTCGCAAGTGGCAAGGTGAAGCGAGTGTGAGCTTCGAAAGTACGAATACCCCTCTCACAAAGCATGACCTGCGTATTGCCCTGATCGAGGACGTACTCAGCCGCCAGCAGGAACTCGTCAATGGTCGCGGCCGGGCCTCGCTTCAGCAGAACCGCCTTCCGAGTCTGGCCAACCGCCGCCAGCAGATTGTAGTTCTGCATGTTGCGAGCACCGATCTGCAACACGTCGGCGTAGCTGGCGACCAGATCCACCTGATCCGGAGACATAACTTCGGTTACCACAATCAGACCAGTCTCTTCACGAGCTGCCGCCAGTAACTTCAACCCTTCTTCCTTCATTCCCTGGAAAGCGTATGGACTTGTTCGAGGTTTGAATGCTCCACCTCGCAGCGCCGTCGCCCCGGCATCGCGAACCGCTCGAGCGGACTCCATGATCTGGTCTTCACTTTCGACCGAACATGGCCCGGCAATGATGCCGATGTTCTGCCCGCCAGCTGCGAACCTGCCGATCTCGACGATTGTTGGTTCGGGCTTTGCTTCCAGACTCGCAATTTTATACGGAGCCAGAATTGGCACGATCTGCTCGACCTCGTCACAGGCTGCAAGCATTTCCTTCTGCTCGTCACGTTTGTCGCCGATCGCGGCAATGACGGTTCGTTCGGTCCCGACGATGACGTGAGCTTTCAAACCAAGCCCCTCAACTCGCTGCACCATATTCTGAATCATGGCTTCCGTGGAGTGTGGCTTCATGACAACGATCATCTGTGTTTCTCCCATTGGGCAAACGTGTGAAGTGTCGAAATCGCTGAAGACTTACATCGGGCACAAAAAAAAGCCCTGAAGTCCTCAAGGGATTTCAGGGCAATTGAAAACTGTTTTTCACAACCGTTAAACGGTCATACCCCGAACTCCCTCATGGGAAAGCCAAAATAAAAGAACCATCGAGTCCCGAAGTTCGGAACTGACGGTAAGGCTTTCAAAATTGAGAGATTCGAAGAACGCATGAACTGATCCAGATTCAGGGGGCTCAAATCTAAGTCCATCATCCTAAGCTTGTACGAGCCGACAGGTCAACAGACGGTTTTCAATACGCTGTGACATTCTCGAACAACGTCTGGTTCGGGCAATTGGCGACATGCTCATGCGAAATTCAATCCAGTGGCCTTGCAGAAAGCCTTCCACTGGCGTCGATCAGGAAGGCGCCTCGGCCGTTCGAGAGCGTCCACTCAGGCCCCAAACTCAGTCGTCCGGGGCCGGCGAACAAAGTCTGGTCAGCCAGTTTCAACGCTTCGGCTTCGCGGCGAGCCTGGTCGACGTTCCAGTCGAGGCTGATCACTGTCAGCGGCCTGTTGTTCTCGACGGTCCAGGCTCGAGCCTTTTCAATGAACGGTTTCGATGCAGGATGCCACAAAGCAGCAAAGACGAGCAGTCGTTCAGAATTTCCTGCCGGCTGCCATCGGGTGCTCTCACCATCGAGAGTTACCGCATCGAACCCGGCAACCGCGATCTTGCCAGACGGATCGTTCGGCGAGGATGGAGCTTCCGCTTCGACGGCTTTCGTGCTGAAGTCAAACGTGAGTGCCTTTGCGATCGCCGATGCGACACGTGACGTTACTGATTGGCGAACGATTTCCGGCTGGCGATTAATGTCGACCATCTCGATGGTAACGTCGTCTTTCGACTCCGTTACCAACTCGACAGTCGTGGCTCCTCTCAAATTCAGTTGATAGAAACCTCGGTCAGACTGGCGGTAATGCTCCGCACTGATCTTGTAGGAGCCCGGCGGGAGATGCTCGATCGTGAAACGCCCGTCGGCAGAAGACAATGTTGCATCAACCTGTCGAGCGTTGTCCTCGCTGGCAAGTACTTTCACGAGGACTCCACTGACCGCGATCCCATCCGAGTCTCGAGCGATTCCTGAAAGCATCGGGCCTGCCGCGCGCGACATATTGTGTGTCAGAGACTGCCCTGGCAGGAGCGTCAGTTCCCGAGTGTCGATATACGTCGACATGCTGCTGCTCTGGCCCAGCGCGAACTGAAAAACGCGACTGAACTGATAGGTCCCCGGGCCGACGGACTCGTACCTGAAGACGCCGTTGGCATCTGTCGTCACTTGTCCTCCGAATCCGAATGATTGATTTCCCTGATTCTCAGCATGGTCATAGCCGTTCCAGATCAGCCGGAGCTTTGTATTCGCCAGAGGCTTGCCGGCAACCGTTACCTTTCCTTCGATGGAACCCTGTTTCGGAAACGGCAACTCCAGCACGGTCGTTTCAAGTTCGCTCGAGGTCAAAACGGCGTCGAGATCCGTCACGAGATGAAAGCCGCCTTCTTCGGACAATAACGCAATACTCAGATCCGACTTTCCGGACGGCGGCGACAGGCGAAACTCACCTGCCTCATTAGTCGTCGTGTGCTGCCCGGAGAAGCGTTTCTTTTCGATGAATTCCCAGGGCGTTGTGTACTCCCCGTAATAGTCGGGCCGCATCCGGTCCTGGGGACCGACGATCGCCACAGCGATATTCGGCAGCGGTTCGCCGGTCGCCGCATCAACGACTCGGCCTGAGAATAGACTCGCTGGTTTCAACTCGACTTTGAAATCTTTACCGATTGTTACGTCGTCAGGAATGTAGACGATCTCTTCCTTGAAACCGGTCGCTCGAAATCGATAGGCGATCTGAGAATTGAATGGCTCATCGATTTCAATTTTCATGACACCTTTCAGCTTGTCGTAGTATCGCGTGGTTTCGTAGTCGTCAGACCTCCATGACCAGTTTTGGTTTCCTTCCCACAGGTAGCCTTTCGCGATCTGGAGTTGCGGGACAATCTTTCCCTCGGCGGCATCGCGAACAGTAATCGTATGAGTGATCGCAGGCTTCATGATCAGGCCAACGGTGTCACCGCCTTTCATTTCGAAGTTGCGATTGCTGATGAAACCGCTCTTCAGAATGTCGACTTCCACAATGCTGTCGGGCATGTGAGCCAACGTGAACCTGCCATTTCCATCGGTTCGATCTTCCCGCTGAAACATGCGGGCGCCGTTCCAGGTGTCAGTAACCAGCCAGACACCGACGAGCGGTTTGCCATCAGTGTCGGTGATGGTTCCCGTGACTGGTTTCCCCTCGCTCAATGTGAAATCAGCTTTTGACTCAGTGCCTGTGCTGACCGAAACGGTTTTCATCGCCGGTGCAAAATTATCACTGAAAGCATGCAGAAGATTCTGCCCCTCGTTCACTCCGATCAATCGATAGCGACCGTTGGCGTCCGTCGTCGTTTCTGGCTTCCTGTCGTTACTTCCGCCGAAACGGTCATTGCCAACCGTTATTCGGATTCCCGGAATCGGCTCGGCAGTTTCCTGATGGACGACCTGACCAGTGATGGTCGCTCCTGGCGACAGCTCCCATTTCACTGACATCTCGTCACTTGTCAGGGGGAATCCGAATCGTCCCCTGGCGACAAAGCCCGGAGCTTCGATGACCGGATAAAGTGTCTCTCGGTCTTTCGGCAACCCGTAGATTTCGAACTCGCCTTTCTCATTAGTAACGGCATAAGGCGAATAGCCGGACAGGCCGGTGGTAACCGTCGCCCCAGGTAGCGGATCGCCGGTGGCAGAGACGACGGTTCCTGTTAACGTTCTACCGCCTTCGATCAGCTCAACTCGCTGCGTCGCGCCGCGAGGCCACTTCAGATTGACTGTTGCCGCTTCGTACCCCTTCGCGACGACGTACAACCGATCGGTCATTGGACTGAGATCCGGCAGACTGACTTTTCCGGCGGCACCGGTCGTCGGCTCAGCCCGATCCTGAGCCAACCAGACCTGAGCGCCTTCGATCGGCTTCCGAGTCAGCCTGTCGACAACCAGCAACGACGCTGGCTGCGCGGACAACAACTTCGCCACGACGTTTCCAGTGACCACTCGTTGCCACGGCGCGGTGGTGATGGTTTCCTTGAAGTGTGAATGTCGAACCGAAAGTTTCACGAACGCCGGAGCGGAGCCCTTCGCGTAGAGAGCGTAGTAGCCTGCAGCGCCCGGATATGACTGTCGAGACCCGCTGCACTGATGCTCCGATATGATCTGTCTCTTCGCATCCAGCAGCGTCACATCAACAACAGGAAGCCTGACATTGTTGTTGGCCGGCGTCGCTTTGAATGTGAGCAGTGGTTCTTTCAGATCAGCTGGAAAAAAACGGACGGCGGCGTCCCACTTTGTCCGGCCATTGGCAACACGAAGCAGCAGCGTGTTGGTGCCGGCTTTCAGATCAACTGCCACAATTTCCTGATCGAGCGACGACGCCCAGTTATCGGTGCCGCGAGCAACTTCCTGACCATTCAACCAACCGATGAAGGCGTCGTCGTACGCAACGCCCATCTGGACTTTTTGAGCAACAGGACTCAAGAACTGCGTCCACGCATAGGCTACTTTGTTCTCACCCTTCGTTCCGGTCACTCCAAGCCTCTCGCGAAAGTCAATCACGCGATCAGGGCAAGGCTTCCAGGTGTAGAGCTGGTTTTCGTGGAAGTGGACCTGCCCCATCGACAGCGTCGCCTCGTTCGGTACATATCGGGTCTCAAGCCCCGACTCATCTTCCTTTGGGAACGGCCCAAGCAGGTGCCAGTCTCCCAGAAAAACGTTCCACTTGAAATTCTGCGGCGCCGGGTCTTCCGCCTGAAGACCCGTTGCATAAAGCGAAGCGACAACCGTCGCCATATACATGAGAAATCGCATGATGATCCGTCCTGCAGGAGAGTTCCGAACCTATACTCGCCGGATTCAAGAATCGGCGACCCAGTTCGCGCTCGACCGCGCAGTTAATATTTAATATTGCCATTACTTACTTGAATTGGACATCCGTGCTTCGAACGACTTCCAAAGCACCTCGCCACTTTGCGGTTCAATTCGCAACTGGACACCGCCGCTCGGGACGAGATTAGATTCAAAACTCGCCTGGCCGAGCAATCGCGACAAACCACCCTCTGAATAGACAAAGAGCATCGTTTTCTGGATCCGCACGAGGCGAAGTGAGTCGATTGATGAAACCGCCTCAGTAGCAATCGTTTCCGTCTGCCGCTTCGTCGGGCTGCCTCGCTGCACAGACGCGGTCACCTCAAACGACGCTTTGCCGGTTCGGCGAATGGACAACGTGGCCCGTTCGCCCCCACTTACAACCATCATCGAGGCCATCCCGGAAACCGAATCGGATGTCCTCAACCCTGAAGCGTTCAGCGTGGTTGAAACATCGAAGTCGCCTGTTAGAGAGTTTCCGAAACTCAAAGTCGCGCTGCCTGTTCTGCTGTCATTTCCGGCGTGAACCCGCAGTCCGCCATCGCCTTTGACAGGTTTCAACTCACCAGTGAAGCTAAACCCTTCAGCCTCGCTCGCGGCGAATCGGTGCCGATGCGTTTTCGGCAGCAAGGCCGTGAACTGGTTTACCGACGTCACGCGTGCATCAATCTGTTGTTCGAAGGCTGACGTGTTGGACCGAACCTGAAATTTCCTGAGCACCACGTTCGTTGCCCCTCCCGCGTTGCTACTCGTTACGCTCCCCAGAAGGATCGCAGACGCAGCGGAAGGAAGTTCGTGGCTCCCTACATATCGAAAATTCGTCGAATCTCCGGAAGCGCACAGTGAATAAATAGTTGAGCCACGGCGCACTATTCTCAGTGTGCCCGATAAAGTTTCGTCCGGCAAATAAGTTCTAACGTAGCGCTTGGTGCCGTCGGGAAGCGGGAGAGTCAGTACAGAAGCGACCGAGCTTCTGTCGTCGCCTGATTGCGATCTGGTAGTACGGACTGTCATTCCCGACTCGTCCGTCGCCAACAACATCTGATCGGCGGAGCCTGACCCGCCATAGACCGCCACCAGATCTTCAAATGTCAACGTTGCGTCAAAGTCACCGTATACCGGATTCAGATAGTTGACTTTGAGTCCCGTCCATTTGTTGGCAACAGCGAGTGCCATTTTAAGTCCATTGGAATGGCGACTGACTGCGTCGGCGGTTCGAGCTCCGCTAACCTCGAACTCACCTTCAACGATTTCATCTGCAAAGCGATGCGTGAATACCTCCGTCAACGTGTCCAATCCGTCGAGGCATTCGTGATCGGGAACAAAAAGTTCCTGCTCGTGCAGCGGCGGAATCTGCTTTGGCCAGTCGCCTCGCCAGACAATATTGCGAACACGAGCTTCTGTCTGATCTGAGTAATGAAACAAGCCGAACATTCGCTGGTTCGTCGCCTCCAGTTTTCGTTCGTAGACGGGTTCTCCATTCAGATCGAGGATCACGGTGTCGTCCCGCAACGTAAGCCGCACCCTGTTCCAGCCCTGTACTTTCAGCGGCAGTGGCCCGGTGCCTCGGCGGTTGTCCGGTTCAGACGATCGGTTGCCTGGCCCTAGGTCACTTCGTTCGTAGACACCGTCTGTCGCGTGATGAATGTTGACGCCCGCTGGGTCGAGCAAAAATGTCAGACGATCCATTGCCGGATGGACGTGCGAATGACCAGGCTCGTAGAAGAATTCGTATTCAATCGTCCCGTTTTCGAGCATGGGGCGGTGGCATTGCAGAAGACTTTCACATTGCGTTCCGGCAAGTTCCGGTTGACGACGCCCGACAATCCCAAACGCTCCTTCGTCGCTTTCCTGTCGCCATTCACCGTCGTCGCTGACCGACTCTTTGTAGTAGGGAACCCAGCCAGGCAACGCTTTCTTTTCAGCGAGATTGACGGATTCAGGAACGATCGGGCTGCCGGTTATTCTGAGATCGCGAACTGCCCCGAGAGACCTTGCTTCACAGCGAATCGCAATCCACGGGTCGAACGTGTCGCCAATTTCTTCCTCGTGAAGCTTTCGGCCATTAAAGAAGATCGAGTAAACACCGTCGCGAACGACAACCCGGTACCGTGACCACTCGCCAAACTTTGACATCGGCTTCTGGATCGCGACCCTCGGTCTTTGAATTCGCACGTTGCCGATTTCGAACGCAGCCCTGTTCCAGTAGGTACCGACCCAACGGCCAGCAACCAGCAGTTCCATCTCCCGCCAGCTTGTGGAGGAAACTTCGCACTCGATTTCGAAGTTACCCAGCACCGGGCATTGAAACATCAGATAGTCCTGATCATGTCCGGAAACGCGACTGACCTCATTCCCGTCCCAATGCCAATGCGACGGCGGCATACCCTGCCCACGAGTTTCAGCAGTGAAGCGACTGACCGGTTTCCATTGTTTCAAGGCAAGCGGGCTCGCGATGTCGATTGTCATCGCTTCGGAATTCTCGCGTCGTTGATGTTGTCCGAGCAGTGAGAACAAATGGCTGTCCCAGACGTCGTTTCCCTGTTTCCGCCAGCCATGCAGATCGTTCACAAACTTTTCGTAGTTCAGATAGAGCAGCTCGCCGATGATCGTCAGATGCGGCGCATGCCTCAGTCCATAATTCAGCGCTAGCGTTTCCGGCCAACGTTCCGATACATCGGAGTGTTCGCTCGTACGGAAAATGTCAAACAGCTGAGTCAACGCTGTCGTCGCCGCCGAGTCGTCCTTGCGCGCGACGTTGATCATCGACAGCAATGCAAGTTGCGAACGTCGATCGGCATCATTCGTTGTTTCGATTTGCTCGACCAGGCTGCGCAAGTCGCCCAGCCGACCGAGTACTTTCGCGATGTTCACCAGATCGAATGCTGGAGAGACGAGGTCTCCACCCACCTGCATTCGCGTCCGCTTATGGTCGGCAGCAGATGTCAGTTGGCCTTCTGGAAATCCATCACCAGCAACCGGGGTGAATGCTGGATTGGCAGTCGTCAACGATCCCTGCAAACGAAAATGCAGATGACTTCGACCGGGCACTACCCAATCAGCAAGGCTCTGATACTGATCGTCGTCGGAACGACCAGCAAGTTTCTGTCGCAGGGCGTGAATATTTTCGCCGACGGTCGAGTCTCCAGCGATCTCGCTCAGAACATGCAGGTCTGAGCTGAAAGCAGATTGCCCGCCAACCGCACAGCTCAACACGATCAGCGACGCCATTGTGAACTGGATTCGCCACCAGAACTCGCCAGCACAGTCTGGCTTCGTCGAGCAATCCGTCTTTAATCCGTCACACCTGAAATCACTCATGAGTACGTCAATCGAAAGTGGTGCTTAGCTTGCAGCGAGCTGTTAATTAGCGTTGATAGATCGGCAGCAACTGAAAAGCCGGCGTCAGCGCGAGCACGGCCAGCGATGTTGTGTACGTTGAGGTGAAGTCTCGTTCGCGCCCCGACCCTAACGGCCACTCTCCGCCTTCAGACTGTTCCTCAAGCAGGTTCGCAGCGATCTGAGGAAAGATTTGATTCCACGTTTCGCCGCCAACCTGAGCCATCGCCTGGCTGCTGTAATAACTGCCCAGATAGAAATAGCCGTATTGCCAGGGCTTGGGATAATCGCGTGAACGGAACCAGCGGACTCCATCAGCAAGTCCAGGATGTTCCAATCGACCGCCCAGAATGAGTGTCAGCATGGCCGACGCAGTATTCGCCAGTGTGATCTGTGGGTTCTCTGTCGGTGCAGAAACGAGCGGCCGGTATCGAAAGACTCCCTTTTCATGTTGAGTCGCGTCGGGTTCGTGGCAGCGTTCGACGAAGTCCAGACCTTCGTCGAAGAAATGTTTCGGCACTTCGAACTCGGCATTACGAGCCGACCGCAGAAACATCAGCGCCCAACCTGTGACCGACATGTCGGACGACGCATCGGGACTCTCAGGATAGCCGTAGCGCCAGCCGCCGATGTCGCCCTTTGTTTTCTTGACCCGAACCTGAACTTCTCGATGGTAAACCAACGCCTTTCGAATGGCGGATTCAATTCTTCTGGAGCGCTCGCCCGAAGTCATACCGTACACCTCGCCCAGCATCAGGCCAGTAATCGAGTGATTGTACGTCACGGTTTGCGAGGGACTCATGTGCTGAGCTGGCGGCGTGACGGGAAGCAACGAGAAGTATCCTCGCCGTCGCTGCGTCGATAGAACAAAATCGATCGCCAGAGAAAGCTGCTTTCCATACCGCCCCTGATCAGGCAGATGCCCTCGCGAGAGGAACGCCATGATCGCCATTGATGTCACCGCTGGCTGAGCGGCCTCGGTGCTCGGGAACCGTCCGTCTTCGGCCTGCTGAGCAGCCAGCCATTCCAGCCCTTTGTCAACCGACGATTCAACACGTGCCCACTCCCCCGGCGGAAGTGCCGAGCTGAGGTTGGAACTTCTCGCGATGACGGATGGCGTACTTTCCTGAGCGATGTCCGAACCGGTCGACGCCAGGCAGACAACGGCGGCAAGAGCGATTCTCACCGCGAGCCGATGCTGGGATTTGATTCTGGATTGAGGCATGATCCACCTGCCGAAACTTGACTCTGGGTAGACGCGAGTGATCGACGAGTTCGACTTCGAGCCTGCTACTCAGCACCCGACCCGACCGTGCTCATCAGTTTCCGAATGCGTTCCTGATAACGTTCGATGGCCTTCCGATAATCTTCTGGTGGCGTTTTGCCGCCCACCTGCCAGACGCCGTCGTCGAGAGTCGAAAGCAGTTTGTTCCACTGGCTGTCCGGCAGCTTTCTGCCACTGGCCAGAGCCTTCAGCATTTCATTCGCCTTTTCAGACTCGACGATCCTCTGCCACTCCCCGTTGGAATCAGGATCGTCGCCGGACTGCCTGAGAACTCGCTGCATCTTCTCTGCCATTTCTTCCAGCTTGCGACGCTGTTCCTTCGTCGTCTGCGGGTCTTCTATTTTTTCCCTGATCGACGCGAGCGACTTTTCGAGCGTCTCCTGCATTTCTTTTGCCTTCTTTTGCTCCTGACGTTCTTCGTCAGTCATCTCGTTTTCAGATTTCTCTTCTTTGTCGTCTTTCTTTCCTCGTCGTCTTTCCTCGTCGACCATCTGCATTGCTTTTCGTGCTCGCTGCCGCGCGGCTTCGCGAGCGTCGCTGAGCAGGTCACCACCGCCCCCCTGTTGACCGGTCATGGTCTGGGCGAGCACTCGCAGATTCCGAGGCCGATTTGGTATACCCAACTGAGCTTCAATGCCTGGCTCACGCTCAAGCCTCGCCAGTATTTCGTCGAGCGTTGGATCGCGAAGGTCTGCAATACTGGGATCGTCGACGTCATAAGAGTCTAATGCCGCGACAACTGCTCGCCGAATCTGATCGAACAGTTTCTCCGCTTTCTCAAAACCGTCGAGTGCCATTATCTCCTGGGCCTCTGCGACCGCGAGTCGGTCCTTCGTTGCCGCGAACGTTGCCGCCGCCTGATTGAAAGTGACAGCTTCCATGACACGATGTAACTCTCGAATCATGTCAGCAATCCCGCCAGGCAGACCGCTTCCAGCCGTCTGCTGAAACTGGTTGTTCAACTCCTCTTCCATGCCGAGCATGTCGATCCGGAGCAACTCGGTCAGCAGGGCAACCGATTGCTGATCCACTTCCGCCAGTCCGGCGTAACGACGTTTCTCAAGTTGACCAGCCAGTTGTGCCCAGGCATCAGCCTGATCGGCGATCGTTCGGCTTTCGAGCAGCCGCGAAGCGACGTAAGTACCCGTTTCTTCGTCGTCCTCATTTTCAAAGTTCAACTGCTCCAGCGCAGCGTCGAACTCGCCAAACAGGTAGCTGAGTTGTTCGGCCTTTGTCAGCAGATCGAACGGTTCGTTGTCCTGGTTGATCTGTTCCAGAAACCTGTTTCTGTCAAACGTAATTTCACGAGCGAGCCGGGCAATCCTCTGAGCATGCTCAATCACGAGTGCCGGCGTGGTCTGATCGGTCTGCAGAATCAAAGGCATGGCCTGCTCGACCCGCTCAGCCAGCCCGGCTGCTTCCCTGGCCAGTGGCGTCGCTGCGTGTATTCGAATCTCCGCGATGATCGCCCACAGGTCTGCCTGTTGACTTTCGTCAGCCAGCTGCCAGTTGCTGAGTTCCGTTGTAATCTCTTCCTGCCGAATAACAATTTCCGACAACTGATCGCGCAATGAATCTCGTCGGCGGCGGGCGTTGTCCAGATACCGTGACAACAGTCTTGGATCTTCTCCCAGCATTCGTCCCAGTTCGGCCAACAACTCCCGCCGCATGGTCACGACTTCGGCGTAACGGTCGAGGTAATCCTGATCCACTTTGATCACCGCCATCTGACGCTTCAGAGGGTTCCTGTTCTGACGCGCCTCGCGCATCAGTTGCTGACTTCGCTCAACGAGAACCTCGTACATCTCTACCGATTTTTCCAGCCCCTTGGCCAGCTCTTCGTCACGAGCCACCCGATCGTAACGCTTCAGAAGTGCGGCGAGCATCTCGCGTGCCCGCACAACGTGATGCAGCGAGACGGTCGGATTGTCCGTTCCGAGTGGTTCGCGAATTGCCCGGTAAGTTCGGTCGCGAGCCGGTGTCACATGAGTGCGAGAAATGTGAACCATCTGCAAGCCGGCGAAGGCAAACTGCAGCTCCTTCGTCTCGTTGCGAAGTTCGGCAACGTACGTCTCGATGTCGCCCAGCTGCTTGTCAAGACTTCGAAACTGCTCGCTGCGGTCAGCGTCCGGAATGTTCCGCTCGACGACTGCCGTCAGAGCGGTTTCAACTTCCGCCAGCATTTCGTCGATCTGAGTGACTCGATCTCGAATCTTGATCGCCGTCGCTTTTCGACCACTTGCTGCTGCGACTGCTGTTAATTTCTGAGTGATCTTCAACTTTCGTTTTTGTGTCTCCGTGTTCTGTCCGCTTTCAGATTGCTGTGGAGTCAACGCAGCTGTGGCCTTCTGCGGAAGCGGCGTCCCGGAAGGGGCGCGGTCGTCCTCTTTGCGATCTTTGTTTGCTTCGGAATCTTTCGACCCTCCTCCGCCAGAACTCTGCCGAGCCTCGTTGTTCTTCCGGATTTCGGCGGTGGCCTGTGCCAGCATCTCTTTGGCATTCTCAGCATCCCGTTCAGACGATTCTTTTCGCAAATCCGACTGCGGATTCTTCGAACTGTCCGCCGCATGATCCTTATCGTCCTTCGCCGCCCCTTCACCATCACGGCGGTCGGTTAGCGGAGCATCTTTCTGGTTCGAATTCCGCGCGGCGATTGCCGCCTCCAGATTACCATCCTGAGCGTTGCCTTCCTGTGCAGCGTCGGTCCCCGCTTCCGGTTTGTTGTCGTCTCGTTTTTCACCATTCGGTTCACCGGAAGCGTCTTTTGATTCATCTTTCGCAACGTCGTCGCCTGCATCCTTCTCCGAGTTGTCTCGCAATTCTGACGCGACTTTTTCAGGGGCACCCTTTGCGGCAGTACCATCCTTCGCAGCGGTACGAACATCCTGACGATCGGATTCCGAAGACTCTTTTTCTTTGGGTTCATCACTGCCAGAAGCAGGGCTGCCCTTAGAAGTCTTGTCGCCTTTCGATGCAGGTTTCGTGTCGCCGTTGTCCGAGCCATCCTTTTTCGGATTCTCGCGACCTGTTTCCGACTCATTGTGTGACGGTTCGCCGCTTTGCTTGTTTGCTGAAACGTCTTCGTCCCCATTCCTGGTATCTCGCCCCGCACGCTGCTCTTTGTCGAGTTTTCCAGCCGATGTCAGCATGTTCTTCATTTTTTCTGCGGCTGAGTCGGAGTCTTTCTTCACCTCACTTTTTGCGTCGCCCTCATCCCTGGCCGACGCCTTCGGGATAGTCCCCTCGGCCATCTGCGACGCTTCTTTGGAATCGCCAGGCTTTGTATCCGCCATCCGAGCTCGCATGTTGTCCGGATCGAACTCCAGCATCCGCGTGTCGGTAACGCGAATTGTGTAGCTGATGTTTGTACCTTCTTTGATACCCAGTTTCTTCAGATCAAGTTCCGTCGTCGCCAGAACGTGCCTGTCAAATTTCTGATCGCCCAACGGAATCTGAATGACTTCCAGAATCTTCGGTTCGTCGCCTTCTTCGGTGTTTGTTTCGTCGTAAATAACGAGTTCGGCGGTGGCGATGCCGTGGTCGTCATGCGCTTCGAATTTGATTGGAATGACGTCGTCAAACGCGACGGCCATTTCGTCTGTCGGACTGACCACTCGCGCAAATGGAGCTTTGTCAGGGATGACCTGAATACGGCAACGGTGCCGGTCTTCGTTGGTCAGACCGTACGAATTGACGAGCGTCAGCTGAAACGACACGTCTTCAATCAGTTGCGTTTCAAATCGATACCAGCCCTCAGGGTCCGGCCTGAGCATGATCACCGTTTCTGTCGGGCCTGCATCTGAGTCGGCAGCGTCACCTTCTAACCTAAGTGCCAGTTCAAGCCGCTCCAGCGCATCGGCCGGTTTCATCAACAACTCAAGACGGCTGCCTTGAATAACGCGGACGCGCGCGGGAATCAGCGACTTTTCATACTTTGGCCGAGCAGCGTACTCCGGTGCCGTGACCGTCAGTCGAACTTCGCCCAGGGAAGGATGATCGATAACCCCGACGGTGTGCCAGGGAGTCTGGCCATCGCCAGCGATGACTCGATAACGAAACGGCTCATCAACAGTCAGTTGATGGATGAACGCACTGGCCTGTGTCTCATCGGGAGTGAGTTCGAAACTGTCGACAAACTCGTCGCCAGTTGCCAGTTCAAGCGTCGCCGTTTCGCGAGGCAATCCAGACAGTTCAGTCACCAGGTCGATCGATTCACCGCGAGGGATCTCGACATCGCCCGTCAAACTTTTGAGTTGCGTTGCAGTGATGTTGGTTGCTGGTGACCAGAATCTCTGCATCAGGACGGACGTCTGCGCCCAGTTAATAGCCAGAAACGCGGCGAGAACCAGGCCGCACGCACCAAGCATCACCACTGCGGGCCGGATTGCCGCCGGGCGAGCCACGTGAGCTGGACGTACCAGCCGCCCCATTGCAACCGCTTCGCTGGTGACCTGTTGCAGCATGGCTCTGCCGGTTGCGGACGTGGGCTGGTGCTCGGAGTTCGCGAACGATGTCACCGTCGTCCAGCGTTCTTCGAGTTGTGGAACTTCTTCGTCAGCATTCGACGCGGCGTGAGAAACCCGCAACGCAGCAAGTAACGGCGGGGCGCCGACGACGACCAGGACCGCAACAGCCAGGACCACCGAACCGATCGTCAAACTGGTGCGAACTCCGGTGCTGAACAGCGTGAGCGACCAGTCGAGAGCCATCGCCACGACCATCGCCACGATGAGTACGGATGCGGCAATCGCCAGACCTCGCACCGACGCCAGCAGCGACTGACGCCAGCGAATCTGCCGCAGTTTCTGCTCCATCGCCGATGGCAACGCTGATGAATTCATAATTCGGGACATGATTGAAGTCCTTATTCCTTTGTCGTAGCGACATGCGGGTTGCAGGTCATTCATGGGCAGGCAAGCAGTGTGCTCACCCTACGACAGCCCTTTCCACTTTCGAATCATCCATTCGATCTGGAGGCAGCCAAAGACGATCCACAGGTATTTCCACTCAAGCCACAGCGGTCGAGTTTCGATTCGCTCGGTGACGACTGGTTCGAGATTCGTCAGTTCAAGAATCTCTTCGACGGCGGTCGGCGGCAACACCTGCCCGCCCGTGATGTCGGCAAGCTGCTGAGCCAGTGCTCGGTCGCAGCGGGTGTCAACAAGTTCCAACGGAGCATCAGCCTGAACGACAAAGCTGGCTGACGCCGGTTCGCTGGCGCTGTCTTTCTGCAGGTCCGTGATGATTGGTCCAACCGGTTCAACTCGATACTCGCCCGGCGACAGCGAACGGACTTCTGCGAGATACTCGCCAGGAATTTCAGCCAGCGGCTTCAACGGAACAGAGCGTTCGTCGTTTTCAGAAACAACGCGAACTTCCAGGCCATCCGCAACGACAGGAACACCTTCTGAGTCAATCAGTTTGACGGTGATACGGACATCGTCCTGTTTCTGATAACGCGACTTGTCGGTGCGAACCCGCACGAACTTTGTCCCGGCAGAGAGTTCCGAGGCAACGGCCCATCGCAGCAATTGTCCCCAGAATCGGTAGTGCAGCGAGTCGCCTCGCAAATACCGCAACCGGTAAGTGTCCGGCCCGGAAAGATAGATCACTCGTCCTTTGCCAACAGGCTGCCAGCAGAGAAACGCGCTGGCTTTGGTGTCGGCTTCTTCGTCCAGACTTCCAAACGGCACGGCAGAAATCAGCGTGTGTGCCGATGGTCGGGGTTGTCGCCAATCAGAAACGTGATGCAACGGCGAAAAACGATTCACAAAGTCCCACGCGATCTGGGTGGATTCCTTCGTGTCGCCAATCATCAATGCGTTGTGATCCCGACCAGCGTCGGTCAGTCGGAACGTATAGCGGTTGGCATTTTGAGAGACAGACAGATCGAGCTTCTGAACCGGAAGAATATCTTCCAATGGATGGTCGACGTAGGCGTGCGGCATGGCTTCCTGACCGGCAATCATGACCAGCGTACCACCGCGGGAATTGAGATACTCGATCAGCGACTCCTGCACCGCGACCGGTAGATTCTCCGGAATCAGGTCGCCGAGAAGTACGACGTCGTACTGATCCCACTCGTCAACGGTCAGTGGAAATGTTCCGGATTCCGCGCGCCGCCCCGTCGCTTGTTTTCGCGGATGAAACAGCATTTCATCGCACTCAATTCTGGGATCGCGACGAAATAACTGCGACAGATATCGATATTCCCATCGCGAAATTTCATCAGCCAGCAGAACCTTGATATCACTGCGGGTGACGTTGACTTCGAATTCGCGGACGTTGTTCTCTTCGGTCAGCTCGTCTTCCAGTGGAGAGATCGCGACTTGAAACTGCTGCAAACCCATCGTTGGCATCTGCTGCTCGAAACGGACGATTCGACTGGCGAAGCCTGAATCCAGCACGACTTCGCGGAAGTCGATCATCTCGCCGTCCTGCAGAAGCTTGACGATGCAGATTTCGCCCTCGCAGTCGTAAGCCTGAACGCGAGCTTCGATGACGATATCGTCGTTTCTCATCGCCACCGCCGGAACATAGACCGACTGCAGCAGTACATCACGAACGTATTGTGTGTTGCCGATCGGGACGACGTAGACCGGAGTGTTACTCAGAGTGGCCGCGACTTCTCGCGGATTCGTCTGATCCATCTGGTTATGTGCAACGTCGCTGAGCACAAACACCGCTGCTAGCGGCTGATCCTGACGGTCCAGATTCAACTGTTCGAGCACCCCGGTGATGTTCGTGCCGAGCGCCGAGCCGGTGACCTCTTTATCGCGGATCGAGAATCTGCGAAGCGAACTCTCGGGCGACTTCTGGTCAGTCAGAAGTGTCACCGACTGATCGAAAGAACTGAGTCTCACGTCAGCCCTGTCCTGCACCGTCGTCAGCACGGATTGATACAACCCGCCGACGAATCCGGCGACTCGTTCGATGCGTTGCGACTTTCGCACGGATGCCAGCAGCGACGGGTTGTTCTTCGCAAGAAGTTTCCCCTCGTCTTCCGCGACCAGGCGGGCGAGTTCATGCAGCGATCTTCGAAGACTCGCCAGTCGATGTTCGAGATCCGGAAGACTTTCCCGCCATCCTTTCTGTGCCGGCGTCCGTCCTTTCTGAAGCGCCTCGCACAGCCGCGCGAACGATTCGAATTCGGATCCGTCGAGTGTCTTGATCAGCTTTCCGGCCAGCGTCTTCGCTCGACTGGCCGACGCCGACTCGCGGTGGACCATCTCGAGATGTTTCAGCACGCGTTGCAGAGCCCGGTTGGTCGCGGATGTTGATTCAACAACTTCGCTCTCGGGTTTTCTCTGATTGATCGCCACTGAAGCATTCAGCAGGTACTGCACCGCGATGCCGACCGCAGCAATCGACTTATCCGCCGCCCGCGTGACCGAGTAATCACGTCCCGCTGGCAAAGCTGCCGCCCAGCGAAGTTCGTCCGATGTGCCGGCGGGATCAATCGTCAACATGCTGCCGCTGACGTCGGTGACAACCGCGACGGCCTTCCGGGTGGTCGATGTTTCGACTCGGATGTTCTCCGGAGCGAGCAGCATCCAAAGAACGGTTCCCAGAGCGACGCCTCGCAACACCCAGAACAGGATCGTGTGCCGCTGCCCCAGAATTCTGCGTTCGTGCCACAACGACCAGCCGAAGCCCAGTAGCAGGATCACGCCAGCAACGACCGCCATGGAAAGGCCGATCGGGCCTTCCATCACGATGCGTTCAAGATTGCTGGTCGTGGTTGGTGGCATCTCAGTTGGCCGTTGTCTGGTGTGAAGCCGGTTCTGAAACACGTCGGACGGGTGTGGCCGCCGTCGCGTCTGAAGGTGTCGCCTTTTTGCCGAAGCTGATCGGGAACCCCGCCTGTTGCTCGGCCCAGAGTTCAGTCGTTTCAGCAATCGGATCGGAGCCGAATCGTTCCCGGGAAATGACGCCTGACAGAATCAGCTCGGCGGCAATTAACCCGACAAGAATCATCAACAGCATTGGCCACAGCGGATCGGTTTGATTGGTCACGCTGAGTGCGTTGCTGCCGGCAGTTCTGCCCAGCCCGGACACTTCGGCAAGCAACTGGCGGTCTGCCGTTGTGAGTGACGCCAGATCCGACTCGCCGGGATCACGGTTCACGTGAAACGGAATCCCGTCGCCGGCGGTTCCGAATTCAAGCGTGTAATTACCAGGCAGAATCGTACGGCTCGATCGAAAAACAACTCCATCGCCAGCAGAGTCGGCCGTCAGTTCAATCAAGTCTCCATGCGGAGTATGAAGCGTCGCGTCGCGAACGCTGTCGTCCGCGAGGTGGACTGAAAGCGGATCGCCTGGCATCAGGTTGTGACGCGTGGCCTGAGGCTGTGTCAGGTAAGACAACCAGTCGTGCACCATCACCACAAAGGCTTGCGACCGGGCAAGTTCACTCCACTGAAGTTTCAACGGGACTGCCTGCACGATGACGCGCCCCCGACCCACGTACTTTTCGACGGCCAGTGGTTCGCCATTTGTCAGCCCCAGCAGCACCGAAACGTCTTCGCCTTCGGGCGGCGGAACAAATCGAAAACGTCGCTCGACCGTAATTTCGCCCGTGTCGAGCCGATCAGTGTCGGCCAGTTCGGCGGTTGCCGGATGCTCTTTCAGCAACGGATCAATTTTCGTCGTCTCTGATTGCCTTTCGGCATCTGTGATCGACGGTCGCTCATCGACGATTCGATCAATCGCCAGCGGCGCAAGACCGTCTCCGTCGGCAAAGAAGTGCTGATTGAAAGCTTCAACATCCGTTCGCGCTCCGAGTCCGATCCAAAGCCCCCCGCCACTCGATACGTAGTCGCGAAGTCTGGTAACGATCTCTTCATTCAGGACGGTCAGATTTGGAATAACGACCGCACGGTATGGCTGAAGATCGGTCCGTTCCAGACGCCCCGGTTCCATCAGTGTGGGGGCATGAACTCCGCGTTCATCGAGCGACTCAACATCCAGCCAGCCGAGCGCGGCCTGCACGAAGAAGGTATCTCGCTGCATTTCGGACAGGTCCGGAGCACTTTCCACCAGAACAATCGGCACCTCGTCAACGACTTCAACGACGACTGTCGCTTCATTGTCGGGCGCGAGTTCGTCCTTCGAATCAATTACGCACGACATAGCGTAGACGCCGGTCTCTGCGAACGAATACTTCCACACCACGTCATGAACGCCGCCACCGTCGAGTCCCGGAATCTGATTGTCGTGCTCTTCGGCGCCGTTGATCGTCCAGGTGACAGAGCACGGGACCGATGTATTGCGGCCGTAGTTCTGCACCTGAGCTGTCAGGCTGAATGACTGGTTGACCCCAATGACCGTACGGCTGGCGTGGATGTTATTGACTGCGAGATTGCTGACCGGCTTGTTGTTTTTATCCAGCTCGACCACGTCCAGCTGAGTCGGTATCAACGCCGAAGTCAGCACATCTCGAAACCTCTTCCAGCCCGTGTCGTCTGCAATGCTCCAGTCAGCCCCCTGCCCATCGGTCAGAAGAATGATTCGCCGTTTGTGCTGAGTCGGTGCAATCTCCGTCTGAGCCGCCGTGAACAGTGCAGAAAGTAAATCGCTCCGACCATGCGTCGGATGCAGGTCCCGCATTTCCTGTTGAATGGCATCGCGGAAGCCCGAGTCCACTCGCATGCTGCCGCCCATTGCCCATGTCGGGTAAGGCGATGCCAGAAGCACTCGCACAGAATCTCCCGACGGAATGTCCTGCACTGTTTCTGCGGCATGTTCGATGGCAGCGTCAAACAACGACTTGTCGTCCGACGTTCGCAACATGGACATCGAATTATCGATAACGAAAATCGTCTCACCGCGTTCTGTGTTGCCGAACCAGTTTCCCGGAAGCATCGGCTGAGCCAGCGATAAAACAAGCAGGGCAATCGCGAGCACTCTCAGCAGCAGCAACAACCACTGTTTGAGTTTTCGAGCACTGGTTCGCCGAGTCGCGGCTTCCATCAGAAACTGCATCGCTCCCCATTCGACTACAACATTGCGTCGTCGATCGAAGAGGTGCAGCAGAATCGGAGCCGCCGCCAGAGGCAGTGCGACCAGGAATGCCATACTCAGAAAACTCACGCTTAAACTTCTCCGTTTCGCGTTGTCAGCAGAGTGTTGTCATCAGGGTAGGTGCGTCTTGACGCACCGGTCAGTTTGGTGGTGCGTCGAGACGCACCCTGCGTCGTAATTTCACTAGTCCGTACGCAGAACGCAGGAACGAGTTGGTGATCACTTTGAAGCTGATAACCAGGTTGTCCTGTCACGCTCTTGCCATCCGACTGCGGAGGAACCATCCCAGTGTGTCGGCGAGATCATGATTCGTTGTCATGCGGACGTAATCTCCTCCCAGGCCGGTAACGAGTTCTTCCAGACTCTCCAGAAAAGTACCGAAACGTGTCAGGTATTCATTTCTGATCGAAGCCGGATCAAGGTTGACCTTCTGACCGGCCAGTTCGAGCGACTGAAACGACGACCAGCGCCGGAAGTCAAAATGAATTTCTTCCGGAGCCAGCACGTGCATAACGACCACGTCGTGCCCTTTGGCTCGAACGATCCGCAACGCCTTACCAAGTTCATCGAGATCGCAGAAGCAGTCTGAAAACAGCACAAACATTCCTCGGCGCCGCAGGCGCGGAATGGCCGCTCGAATCTGCATCCCGACATCGCCTCCGTCACTTGGTTGAGCTGACTGAAGCGCTGCGAGAATTGCCTGAAGATGCGCGGCATGTTGTTTCGGAGGAACGAATAACGGCTTGCTCTCGTTAAGGATGACCGCTCCGACCGCGTCCCTCTGATGAAGCAGCAGCCTCGACAAGCAGGCCGCCGCCTGACACGCGTAATGAAGTTTGCTGACCGTCGACAAGCCAAATTTCATCGAGCCGCTGGTATCAACAGCGACGATACTGTGCAGGTTGGTTTCTTCCTCAAACTGCTTAATGAAGTAACGATCGTTCCGAGCGTAGACCTGCCAGTCAATCTGCCGAATCTCGTCGCCCGGCGCGTACTGGCGATGCGAAGCAAACTCGCAGCACCCACCCTTCGTCGTCGATCGGTGTTTTCCTGCCAACAGACCATCGACGACAGTACGCGATAGAAGTTCCAGATGCCCGATCTGATCCATGACGCGAGGATCAACGATGCCAGACGAAGGCGCAGCCGTCCGGTTCGCGCTCGCCGGCGCGGCTGGTTTCAATCTGGATCGGAACAGGCTGAACATTGTCGTTAGGTCGCCGTATTACGCGGATGCGTCTTTCGCCTGCTTCTGCAGCGAAGGAGTTGCTTCGACAATCTTTGTCAGGACGGAGTCGGCATCGATGCCGGCGGCTTCGGCGTTAAACGTCAGGATGATACGGTGACGCAAAACCGGGTGAGCGACCGCGACCAGATCCCCCGTCGTGGCGTGGCAGCGGCGGTTAAGCAACGCGCGGGCCTTGGCTGCCAGAAGAAGTGCAATCGTTGCACGCGGGCCGGCCCCCCACTGCACCATCTGTTGAAGATCGGCTGCCATTTCGCCTTCGTCGGGACGGGTTCCTCGAACCAGGTCCAGTGCCGCGTTGTAAACGTGATCGGAAACGACGACGTCGCGAACAAGTGACTGCATCGCGTGCAGATCGTCGGCGTCGAGCACCGTCTTCGTTTCGAATGAGTAGTCGGTTGTTTGTCGCCGCGCGATTTCCAGTTCCTGTGCACGATCCGGGTATTGAACGTGGACCTTCAGCAGAAAGCGGTCGAGCTGAGCCTCCGGCAACGGGTAAGTCCCTTCCGTTTCGACCGGGTTCTGCGTTGCCAGGACAAAGAATGGATCAGGAAGTTTGTACGTTTGACCGCAGACCGTGATCTGGCGTTCCTGCATGGCTTCCAGCAGGGCACTTTGAGTCTTGGGAGGCGTGCGGTTAATTTCGTCGGCCAGAATCACGTTGCCGAACAGCGGACCTTCGACGAAACGAAAGATACGTTTACCGGTGGTGTGATCTTCTTCCAGAACCTCGGTACCGGTGATGTCTCCTGGCATCAGATCCGGCGTGAACTGAACTCGACGAAATGACATGTCGATCAGCGAAGCCATCGTCGACACCAGCATCGTCTTGGCCAGTCCAGGCATACCCTGCAGGATGCAATGCCCTCGACAGAGCAACGCGATCAGCAATTGCTCAGAGACTTCTTCCTGACCGACGATTACACCGGCAAGCTGAGTGCGAAGCTCGGCGAACTTTTCGTGCATTCGGTCCACCGCCTCGGCGACATCCGCAGACGCGGCGATGCTGCTTTTGGCGTGGCCATTTTCCTTCGGATTGCCGCCTGGCTTTGGCGAAGTTTCAAGGCGATTCATATCAGTTATTCCGTCTCAGTTCCGGTGGCGTTTGTGGGCGATTCAGGAGACTTGTTTTCTGACGAGTTGATCGTCCTCGATCGTTCAGCGTTTCGACGGTCGTAGTCGAGAGCTTCCTGGGCACCGACCAGAGCATCTCGATCGGTGTCCAGTTCAGCGAAATGTTCGTCGGTGCCGGAAAACTCTTTGTTGGTAATGTCATTATCTTTGTTTCGGTCCATCCGCACGAACCAGTCGGGGCCGGTTACAACGAGTGTTTTTGATTTCGGATTCACCTGCCGCAAAGCGGCCAGTTCCCGATGCACCAGCGGCCCCAGTCCGAAACAGACTCGAATGGTTGCCTGAGTCTCGTCGTCGGACAGGCTGCCATCCAGATTGCGGTCAAACTTCAACAGGCAGTCGACGAGTTCTCGTCGTTCGCGAATCGTAAACCGCCCATCTTCGTTGGGATCAATGACCGGCAGAATTGGATACCCGTCGTTGATCGCGCCGATCGAAACCTGATCGCTACTGCCTGACTGAACGGCGGAAAAAGAGACAGTCGTTCCGCCAACCGGAAGCGAGAGTGAACCTGCAGCCAATTCGTCATCTGTTAACGTGGAAGCTATCGTGGAGTCGGTACCGGTTAATTCGATACGTGACGCTGCTGGATCGTCAGTGTTAAATGTGATCGTCAAACTGAGATCCGGTTTCGCGGCGCGAAGCACGGCGAGTTCTTCCGCATCAAGCCTGCCGTTCGCATTGGCGTCAAACCTCGGCAGCAACGGCTGAACTCCCGGGCTCATCGATGAATATCGCGAGGCGATTCGCTGATACATGGCAACGGCTGATTTTTCGTCGGGGATGTGGAAGATCAATTTGCCTGGCCCGGCATGCTGCGACTTCCGCAATCCCGGATCGCCGGCAACCCTCGCCAGTTCGGTGTACTCAATGATGTCGTTGCGGTTGAAGTCACACTTCTCGAAAGCGATCACCGAGTTCGCCAGTTCGCTCGCCGAAATCACGCCATCGCGATCGGCATCGAGCACGTTAAAGACCGGTCGCTGATTCGCTCGAAACCGCTGAAAATTATCGTTCAGCATCAGCAGGACAGGGCCATCGACCCAGTTGGTCAGCATCCAGCGAACTTCGTCGACAGTCGCCGCTTCACCGGTGGCCGCAACGAAACGGCGAACCCGCTCGGCAACCGTCGAAGGCAGGGAATATTCCGGCACCATCGGAGGCGACACAGGCTGCTCTTCCGGTTCGACATCTTCGGCTGGCGAGTCGTCGGCGTCCTCAGAGGCAGAATCGGTGGCGACTTGTGTTGCCTCAGCCTCGTTCTCTTCGACTGCTTTTGTCTCGTCCAGATCTGTGTCGCCTTCAGAGAGCGATGCCGATGCCTTTTCGGATGCCGCCAACGCATCATCGAAAACGGGTTCATTGCCTGCTTCAGGCTTGACCACGACAGCGACGGAAGCCGGCTTCGCAGCGTCTTCCAGCACCTGCTGAATACGTCGTTCGCGAGCCATCAGGTAAGGCTCGCCGTCGATCGTGATTGTGGCGTCAATAAGAATTGGCTGAGCCGGCAATGCGAGGATCAATCGGAGCGTCGGATTATTGAGTTCGGCTTCGGTCGGGATTGTCCGGTAGTGATGGCCGAGCTGGTACTGAGGCAATTTGCCGCCCGGCGTAGTCGGCTGCGGACGGGGGCGGGCCGTGACGGGCGCATTCGCCATCTCCGGTTCAGCGTTTCCCGAAGCAGGCAGCACCTTGACCGGGACAGACAGCGATATCGCTGGATCATCCGCCGGGACGTTCTGGACGGCAAAGCCGAAAAAGGCAATGCCGATGGCCGCCGCAACGCGGAGCGCACTACCGCTTCGCCCGTTGAAAATTCGAATTGCCGTCAAATGCTGGTTCAACCTGTGCCCCTCCGGAAGCTGACCACTTCGACTGTCACTGTTTACGTGCTTCGTCTCATTTACGAAACACGGTTTCACGCCAGCACCGCGTCGACAGCTTTTCCCTCGGCCAGAGGAATCGGTCGACCGCTCGGTGCCATGTTTGATTTGCCCTTCAGTCCCAGAGAATGACACAGTGTGGTCAGCAAATCTTCCTCGTCGATCATCCCGTCGACCACTTCCATCCCGTCTTCGCTGGTCTTTCCGTATGCCTGCCCGCCAGCAATTCCGCCACCTGCGAGCACCGCCGACCACGCTCCTGGAAAATGATCGCGACCAGCGTTCGGATTAATAACCGGAGTCCGTCCGAATTCGCCCATCCAGATGATCGTCGTTGATTCCAGCAGCCCCCGATCCTTGAGATCCGTCATCAACGTCGCCCAGCCGGCATCGAGATCGGTCGACAATCTCTGTACCGCGTTGAAATTATCGGAATGCGTATCCCAGCCCGGACCGCCGCTGCTGGTGCCGAGCGAAACTTCGACAAAGGCAACTCCTCGTTCGATCAGGCGTCGGGCCATCAGGCACCCCTGACCGAAGACTGTGCGGCCATATTCTTCACGAAGTTTTTCCGGCTCTTTCGACAGGTCGAACGCTTCGGCATCCTTGCTGTTCATCAGCTGAACCGCACCTTCGTAAACCGTGTTGTGAGTCTTCGCGGCGCCGGTTCGTGTCTTCAGAAAGTCGTCCTGCAGTCTCTTCCAGATCCCAAGCCGCTTATCCATGCGAGCCTGATCGATGCCAGCAGCTCGATCGAGCGACTGAACTTTGAGGTTCGGGAAACCCTGAGCACCATTGGCCATCGCTCCGGGAATGTCCGAAGCGCCGACAATCAGCGGTCCAAATCGAGGCCCGAGAAAACCGGCTCCGAAGGCGTCCTGATTGAATGCTCGAAACGGTCCCACGCTGACATAGCCCGGCAGTGCCAGCTCTCTGTTACCGAGCTGATTGGCGAGTGACGCTCCGATACTCGGATACTGCATCGGCCCCAGCGGCACCCTACCAGTTCGCATCAGATAAGTACCGCGACCGTGATCGCCTTCGCGAGTGCTGAGCCCTCTCAACACAGCGAGCTCGTCCGACATCGCCGCGAGTTTCGGTAAGTGCTCGCTGAACTTCAGTCCGGGCGACGCTGTCTGGATTTCCTTGAACTCGCCACCGTTCTCGTGGTTCGGTTTCAGATCCCACGTGTCCGTTTGAGTTGGTCCTCCGCTCATCCAGAGCAGGATGCAATGCCGCTGCCGTTTCGGATCGCTCACCAGCTGGTCGGCGAAAGCCGGAAACCAGCCGCTGACACTGGCTCCACCAATTCCGGCGGCGAGTGTCGACATCATGTGTCGTCGAGAAAGTTTGTTCGTCATGGTTATCAGTTTCCCGTTGGCCGACAGCCAGAAGTCTAGTCACCGTATTTCGCAGGGTGGGCACCATCCACCGCACCGTCAAACAGGTGGGCAGTGCCCGCTCTACTCGTCAGCCGAATGTCGATGTTCGATCGCGCCGGCGACTCCGCCCACGGTTCCGACACAGATGAAAAGCAGCGTTCCGCAAACGGTCAGCAGAAGCGTGGTAAACGCTTCAACGTCGGACAGTTGCAGAGCCGAACGCTCGTTCAACGCGATAATCAGAAACGCGACACCACATAAGTAGCAGAAGAATTGTGTAACCCGGTAAGCATGCATCAACGCAGTCCTCACACGACCCCAGAATGGAAACGCCAAAGCAGCATCAGTGATTCAACGTAAACTCAGCGCTGTTGAGCAGTGCCCAAAGAATGTCAGCAAGCCCTTCCTGAAGTTCTGAGCCTCTGGCGTCATCGCTGATGTACCCGTTCAGAAGCTCCCACTCAGAAGAACGAGGCCTGCGTGACAGCGTTGCCAGATACAGCACTTCGATTCGATCCTTGTTCGTGAAGAATGGAGCTTCGAGCGACTTCAGCAACCCGCTGCTCGACAGCCCGGTCGCTCCTTCGATCAAGCCACCGTTCATCAGCGTAAGAGCCTGTGGAATGCCGCCCTGATATTCGGTGTTCCTTCCGACCGGCGTCCGGAACTGCTGAATAAATGCGGCTCGAGATGAGTTGCCGATCCGAGCCACGTTAAAGGCCATCCCGTCGTCTGCGGCACCTGAATCCAGCAATGTCGCTACCGAGATGCAGTCATAAACCTGCTCAGCGGACAGCGTTTTGATATTCATCTGAGCGAAGAATTCGGAGCGAGCATCGTCGACCGATGCGGCACCGCTTGACAATCGGTACGCCTTCGAAAGAACGACCGAACGGAACAACTCCCGCAGACTGAAATCGGTGCTGACAAAATGGCCGGCCAGCAGGTCGAGCAGCTCCGGAGATTTCGGCTGATGCTCAAGCCCGAAGTCGTCAATCGGATCGACGATTCCTTTGCCAAACAGTTGCCCCCAGACTCGATTTGCCGTCGCCCGAGCAAAGAACGGATTTTTCGCTGCCGTCAGCCAGTCCGCCAGTTGCTGTCGCCGGGCGGGAGCACCATCGCCGTCCAGAAACTCCGCACCGTCCAGAAACTTTGGAGCAACAATCTGCTCTGTATCAGGCAGCATGACTTCGCCACGGTCAACATCGCTGACCCGCAGCACTGTTGACACACTTTCCAGTGTCCCCTTCGGTCGCGAGATGCGTGCGAAGAAGGCGGCGAATCCCCAGAACTCATCCTGAGCCCACGGCTCGAACGGATGATCGTGACACTGTGCACATTCAAGTCGCATGCCGAGAAACACTCGAGCCGTTCGAGACGCCAGCTGGTCGGGATCAAGTTTAGCCGCTGAGTAAAACAGCAACGGGCCTGACCGCACCAGTCGACCATCCGCCAGCAACAGGCTGCGGACAATGTCGTCGTACGAGTCGCCGCTGGCAAACCGTCTGGCCAGCCATTCGTCAAAAGCTTCGACTCCGCCGAAAGCAGTCAGGTCGACACCTTCGGGAATCAGGAACGTCCGCCAGACGGTCGCGAGGTGCGACGCGTGGTCCGGACTTTTCAGCAATCGATCGACCAGACTCTCGAACCGATTCAACGACTTATCGTTATCAAATGCTCGAACTTCGCTGACACTCGGAGTTCGACCTGCAAGGTCGAGATAAACTCGACGCAGAAGCTCGCTGTCGTCAGCAGGGACCGTTGGCGTTACCGCGTTGGCTTGCCAAAGCTCAGCGAGTAACTCGTCCGCCTGCCGAACGATTTCGTCAGTGCTTCCCTCAACAGGCTTGACCGGCTTCCAGTCTGACGGTGCGTCGGAATACTCCTGCGGTTCTTCCACCGGCGTAACGACCGGCTGCTCGACAAGTGGTTTCTCCTGAACTGGCTGCATATTTTCACGGCGACCGACAGCGACGACTTCTGTGTCTGGCTTTGACTTGCCACCAGACATCAGCACTTCGCCGACTGCAATTCGGTTCAGCGGCTGGCCGTATTCATCAAGATCGACAATCTGCAACCCCGCAGGAAACTCGCGTTCACGCAAAACGGTAACTGTCGCCAGCGGGTAAGTCAGCGTGAGAAACCTGGTCTGCACGTCGTCGTCGTCGAGCAATTCGCATTTCGAAGGCAGCTGCGAATCTGGATCGACTGTGATCTCTAGGTCGAACCGTTCGGCTGCCGCATTCTCGAACGCCACAGTCAAGGCAACCTGATCAACGCCCGCAACCTTGACCGAATCCCAACTTTCATTAATGAGGCGGGCACCGTCGAGTCGCCGTGCGTTACCATCGTCAAACGCACCCCCCAGCAGAAAGTCGAGCATCAGGCGATCGCGGTTGAAGACAGAAACATTCGTGGCAAGCGGTCGACGACGAATTTCGGAAGCCCCTTCAATTCGCTCCAGGATAACCTGCTGACCTGCGTCGAGTAGTCGTGTCGAGTCAGTTGTTCGTTCTCCGAGAACTCCATCAGACAAAGACAGCCAGCGGGTTCCGTTTTCGTCTTCAATCTGGATGATGCCGCGCTCAGCCAGAGCCTGCATCATTGATGCCCAGCCGTACGCCTGACCGTTGCCGTTCAGCATGACTCCCAGAATGACAACCATCACCACGCACGCCGCTGCCGGTACAGACTTCGCCCAGCGTGCAGCACGAGCCATCGACTTCGTCCATTTACCGGCGACATCCGGAGCCAGGCCTGGAGACTCACCCCATTCCGCCGCCACACCACGATCGATCCGCCTCAGCAGCGATCGTGGAATCGGGGGAGCATCAAAGGCATCGTTGACCAGCGATTCCAGTTCTGAATCGTCGGTCGCGAGCGATGTGCTGTCGTGATTGTTCAGTTCATTCATCGTGACGTCGCCATGTCATTTTCCTGGTGTCAGCAGGCATCCTGGTTACCACTAACGACTCGCCGGGGTCGTTGCTTTCACGGCGTTGGACTGCTGCTCGGGCTGGCTGTCGTTATTTTTGTCTGGCCCGCCCGGATCATGCCCGGACCGTGGTGCACCCTCTTTGTCGATCCTCAACACGCGGTCTTTGAAGTCTCGTCGAGCCCGAAAGAGAACCGACTCCGCCGCCTTCTCCGAAACATCCATGCGATCTGCAATCGACCGTACGCTCAACTTGTCGATGTACTTCCATTCCAAAGCCAGCCGATGCTGCTCTGGCAAACCGTCCATAACGCTCCGTATTTCTGCTCGCCGCTCTTCCTGTTCCTGGTTCCCGGAAGGCTCATCAAAGTCGGCGACTTCTGCTGTCTGCCGGGCCTGATCTATCAGATGCTGCACCCGAGCCGCCGCTCTGAAATGATCGTTGACCTTATTACTGGCGACCGATCTCAGCCAGCCGCCTGGGTTACTGATATCTGCTTCCGGATCAGCCGCTGCTCGAATCAGCGCCAGGACGGTCTCGCTGACGATGTCTTCGGCGAGATGCGGATCTCGACCGACTCGTGCATACACAAACCTCCACACGGAGGGCAGGTAGCACTCTGTTAAATACTGAACCGCCGCCGGCTTCTGCTGACGCAGTCCCTGAACAAGAAGTGAATCGTTCAAAATGGCCTCAAACCGGAATACAGGCCTCAGTGAGAATTGTCAGCGGATGAGCCGCTTTTTGAGGATCTTTTCGGATTGCAACCGGTTAGTCGCGACTGGCTGCAACTTCACGCATTGATGTTCACTGATTTTTGGAATGTACCCGCAAAACCATCACCTAACAGCCTTCAAACAAAAGACTTGCAGCATTTTCGAGGATTAGTGACCGAATGCCGCGACAGCAATGTCCCGGCAGTATGAACTATCCATGAGATTTGGAACTGGCTGCGTGAATTCTCAGTTGTATGCGACTGAAACAGCGGCGCTATATATAGTCAGCCGAGAATATGCTCAGCGATCGCCGACGTTGAATGAGGAAACTCAGTGTGGTTATGTCTGGACGAAAAAAACCAGCAACGTCAGCCGGCACCGGTATCCCCCCAGGCATCACCGTTCTTGCGTCGCTGACCTGGTTAATCCTGCTGCCGAGTCCTGACGTTTGCCTGGCCGCTGAATTGGTCTCTTCAGACGCACTGTGCCGGTCTGTCATTTTTGGTGAAGAGATTCACAGCGACGTCAAAACGACCAGAGCATCGTCAGCAACGATGGCCAGCGACGCACGGTTCGAATTTCTGGTCCAGCGAGTTTTGCCTGAGTACGACGAAGCGACGATCAGAATCGACATGGACTTTGCTCCGGCCTGCCCGTCGCCAGTTACTGCCGGGCTGTTGAGTCTGTCGAATTCTGCTGCCTCGTCATCCGCAGATCCAAAAACGTCGCGAGTCAGTATTGGCGCCGACCTGATTTCGCCAGCGATCGACCTCGTCGATGTGGCCCAGGAAACCGGTCGGCTGGGCAAACTTCGAAGCCATGTCTCCACACGAAAGCCTGACAATCCTGACACCAGACAGGCTCAGCTGGCAATGCTGGCTTTGATCGAAATGGCGGATGGTGATTTTGAGGCCGCACATGAAGTCATCAACAGGCTGCATGTGTCCGCTGCTGCTTCGCCAGTAACAACGGCAGAACGAGGTCAGCTGGCAACCGTCATCTGGATGGGTCTTCGTTACCCGCCGATGGTCGAAGCTACTCGCGATCTGACGTTCCTGGCGTACGAGCAGGCTCGCAATCAGATAGGACCACGCAGCGAATGCTGGCATCGGCAACTTTACTCGATGAAGCACGCTCTTCAGCGTCTGGCCGAAAGCCGCAAGGCCGACACGGATCAAACATCAGCAACGCAGCCGCTGCGCAACTGGATTCCCGTCAGCCGTATGACCGCAGAAACCTGCGGCAAAGGTTATCCACTGGCCGGGTGGGACACTCAGCAGGGACAGGCCAGCCACGTCACAAGCCACGATCACGACTATCTTATTTACGCCGTACCGCTGACGGGTGACTTCGAAATCGAAGCGGACCTGACGACGTTCGGCTACCGCGACATCCAACTCGCGACCGGCAGTTTCTGGGCCGGCCCTGGGTACGATTGCGTCGGCTGCCTGAACGGCAACTTCCGTCAGGAATTTCCGACGCTGTCGCTCAAGCCAAAGCTGACAAGAATGCTCGACTGGATGCGCGTCCGCGTTGTCGTTCGAAACGGAATCCGCACAACGTTCATCAACGGAAGAGACGTCTTCAATCGACCACACAATGAAAGCAGTGATCCGTGGGCCGCCATTCACAGCCCCTGGTACACGAGCGGTGAAGTTCGCGACTTGCGAGTGACCAGCAACTCCGACGTTCCCAGACAGATCGACATGGCGGCAAGTCCAGACATCCCTGGCTGGTTGCCGTACTTCGACGAGTCGGCAGGTCACGATGACAGCGACTGGCATCTCGACATGCAAAGATCCCCACCAGTCCTGATTGGTCGACGCAAATACGGACTCGACAGTTCTCACCTCGAAAGTCTGCTCCGTTACCATCGTCCGGTCGCTGAAGATGGCGTCATCAGCTACGAGTTCTACTACTCACCGAACCGGTTGATCGTTCATCCGGCGCTGGGGAGACTGGCGTTTCTGCTCGATCCATCCGGAGTGAAAGTCCACTGGATCACCGATGGGCGATTTGATTCGACTGGTCTCAATCCGGCAAACACCTCGATTGAGTCAGCCAACCAGCGAGGCGCCGCAACGCTCCCTTTGAAAGTGGACGACTGGAACAGCCTCCAGTTGGAAGTGGCCGACGATGTCGCGAGGTTATTGTTGAACGGCGAGCTGATTTACGAACGCCCGCTCGAGGCCACGAACCAGCGAACGTTTGGATTGTTCCATTTCGCGGATCGTTCCGATGCTCATGTGCGCAACATCCGTTGGGCAGGCGACTGGCTTCGTACGCTGCCAGCGGCGAGTGATCAGGAGCTGGCCGATCACGATCGAGACGACTTCGACGCCAGCCGCGAAAAGCTGTCAGCAAGCTATCGGCACGATTTTTCTACTGGGCTTCCGTCAGCCGATTTCGACATCCTGAACAGCGGCGGAGAGCGGCTGATCGATCTCAACCCGGACGGAATTCGAGTGACTCGTCCCGGCGGCAAAGGCTGGCCGAACACCTCTGTCGTGCCGAAGCTGCTGGTTCACGGTGACTTCGACATCATCGCCGAGTTCGTAGACTTCTCATCAAAGCTGGACGACGGGGCAGCTGCCAATATCCAGATCTACGTCGCACTTGAAGACAAAAATCGTACCGAATGCCGAGTGTTCCGCACTCGATCGATCACTTCATCGAAGTCTGACGAGCAACTGGCACAGGCGGCAGTGTTCTCAGGCCCTGACGATAAACGCGGTTACGATTTCGTCGCGTCACCGGCTGAAGAAGCAACAGCAGGACGACTCCGGCTCGCGCGACGAGGCGACCAGCTCCAGTTTCTGCTCGCGGAAGACGACTCGCGATTTTTCCGACTACTGGCAACTCACTCAGTCCCCGTCAGCAGTTCACGCAACTTTGGCATTCGGCTGATGCTGGAGACTCCTCACGGAGGAACATCCAGTGTCACCTGGAAAATTATTGACGTCCGAGCCGACTCCCTGACCGGCGCAGCGGCGCACCAGACTGACGCTTCCAGGAAACCAGTAGAAGCTGATCGGCCATCAACTCCAAGACCAGTCGCTGACTGAATCTGATCCTGACCATGATGAATTGTCGTCCTGCAATCCTGTCCTCAGTTCTGATCTCCGTGATCAATTTACTGAGCGTTTGCGCTGAGGACACGGCTTCAACTCCGCTGCAATCCAAGTCGAACTCAACGGCCGACCAGCATACGTTGCACGCGGTCTTCCAGGACGACGCTTTGCAGGACAACTCGTTGGCGATTCATCAGGCCGCTTTCCTGTTGCCGCCGGATGCACGATTCAGGTTCCTCGCCAGTTGGGTGTTGCCGAACGATCAGCATCCGACGTTCCGGGTCACCGGCGAGTTTGGTTCAACCAATCCGCCTCCGTTTGCCGAGCAGCCTACGGGAGTCGCTGCTCGACTAAGCCCCGGCGTTGTCGTGATGTCTCCGGCTGTCGATCTGGTCGACACGGCGCGACAGATTCATCGACTCAAAGAGCTGCGTGAGCGAACCGTCTCGGCTGACGTTCCAGGAACCGATGTCTGGCAACGGTACGCTCGCGCGACGCTGCTCGTCCTTATCGATCTGGCACGAGACGATCCCGCTGCGGCGCTGCTGGCATTCGACGAGATAATGTCACTGACCGGGAATCTGGACAACAATTCGCTGCGTGCTCGATGGTCGGCGGTGCTGATGCTTCGAACCGTTCTTGCGAGTCGTCACAAGGATGTCCGGAGAAGCGTTACCGAGCACTTCTTCAGCATCTACAGCGACCTGAAGTTTTACTCGAGCGACCTCCAACTGGATGTAGTCAACGATCATCTGCGAACACTGTTTGCACTGACGAACTTCCTGGGTGACGACGGTTCGCCGGAATTACTTTCGCGGAAGGGAAGCGGACAATGGCTGTCGTTTTCATACAACGATTCGTCAACCCAAGGGAATGGACGTCCGCCAGGCATCTGGCACACGCAGAAGGGCGATGCGGTCAAGCTTTCCGGACACGAAATGGACTATCTGTCATTCCGAAGTCCATTGAGAGGCAACTTTGAAGTGGAGTGCGATTTCTCGACGCATCATGGCGAACAAGTCGCTTTCATGATCGCAGGTCGCAGCGTGCAGGCGGAATCGGATGAGACCGTGCTCAGAACCGGAAACTTCCGCAAGCCCTACAACGATGCAGTCCTTACTCCTCGGTTGACCAGGTTCGAAGAGATGGCCCGGTTCCGCGCCGTCGTGCAGAAAGGCGCGCTGACTTGCTACCTGAATGGTCGAGCGGTTCTCGAACGGAAGCTGGCTCCTGAACACGATCCCTGGCTTGCTCTGAGAATGTGGCGACGGTCGCTTGGCCGCGTTCACGATATCCGCATCACCGGCGATCCGGTTATCCCTGACGAAGTCAATCTGACCGGTGACCCGGAACTCAGCGGCTGGGCGCCGTATTTTGAAGAAGGCTTCGGCCCCGGTGCCGGCAACTGGCAGGCGATCGATGCTGATCAGAACGGGGCCGGAATCTTTGGTCGACGTCGTCCCGAGTTTGCGGGTTCGTCGTTGCAGAAGTTGCTTCGTTACTGTCGCCCGGTCGTCGAAGACGGCACGATCGAATACGACTTCTTTTACAGGCCGGACGAAGCCTGCGTTCACCCGGCTCTTGATCGGCTGGCGTTTATTCTTGACCCTGGCGGAGTGAAAATTCACTGGATCACGGATCGACGTTACGAGTACTCGCCGCTCGATCCCGCAAACGTTGTTGACGAACCGGAAAACCGGCGAAGTTCACAACCGCTTCCCTTGAAGAATGACGCCTGGAACCAACTTAAGCTGGAAGTGAAGGGCGAGCAGATTCTGCTCATGCTAAACGGGCAGTTCATTTACGAACGGTCGCTCGAAGATTCCAACCAGCGAACGTTCGGGCTGTTCCACTTTGCCGATCGAACCGAAGCTCGTATTCGCAATGTTATCTGGCGAGGCGACTGGCCGAAGCTGTTGCCGTCCGTCGAAAATCAGGATCTTGCTTCCTCGAATCAGGACTTTCTGGATGAAGGGCTGGCGAAGCTAACGGCGAACCTTCATCACGACTTTCGTCACGCGCCGTTCGAAGAACACTTCGACCTGGTGAGCGACGAATCTGCCGTCGAGAAGAATGAGCACGGCGTCCAGACAACGCTGTCCGGTGGCGTCGGCTTCAAAGAGTTTCGTTTCAGTCCGCTGATTCATGGCGACTTCGACATCACCGTCGTGTTTCAGGATCTGGATATCACGATGCCATTTCCTCGCTGGACCGCTGGGATCGGTGTCCGAGTTGTGCTGGACAGTTCAACCGACGACAGGCTCGGACTCTATCGAACGCTGGAGAGAAATGCCGATAACCGTCGCACATCATTTTTCCACAGTTTCCGTACGCCTGACGGAGAACTGAAATATCCCGGTGATTATGTCGCCGAGGAATCGCAGGCCGGTCGCTTCCGTCTCGCACGACGTGAGGCGACTTTTTATGCGATGTATGCAGCCGATGATTCACCAAATTTTCGACTGATCGGAAAATATAAAGCTACGACCGATCCGGTCGCCGTGCAGGGATTGCGTCTCATTGCCAAGGCTGACGACTCGGTATCCGTGACCGCGACATGGAAGAACATCGTGATTCGTGCCGAGAAGATTTCCGGGTTGCGTCCGCCCGACCAGGATGCAGCACCGCTCATTGCGAAACTCAATGAACAGCGAGATGCGCTGCCGGCTCGTACAATCGACTTTGCCGTTCCTGGTTCCATCACGTCGGATGTCCGTATTTCGGCGACGACAGCTTCGGTTTTTACACCCGGTAACGACGGGCTGCGAGTTACGACGACTGGTGGAGATCGTCAGGCAGCGTGCGTGTTTTCCGGAAGCAAACCGTTCAATCGAGGAGTGGACGTTGAGTTCATCTTGGATTTTCACCAGCTCGGCACAGACGACGCCAGCAGCTCTGCATGTGAAATCGCGATGAAAGTGTTTTTCGAATCATCACAACTGGTCAGTCGAAGTCCCCGAGAAGCAACTATTATCCTTCGAGCAAAGGCCGACGGTGTCAGAGAACTTGTCGCGAGAATTGTCCATCGTAACGGCGCCGGTCAACTGGCCTATCTGCCACTGCAGACGGTACGTGTTCAGTCGCCGGATTCGTTCCGCATCGCCGTCCATGAAGGCACACTTTACTTTCTGTATTCCGAGGCTGGTTCCGACGACTACCGCATCGCGGCTGCGTCGCCAATCAGAGGAGAGCTGCCAGCGACTGGTTTCAATCTGAAATGTGTGGCGGTAGGCAATGGTCACAAGGCTGATTTCGTTATGAAGAAGCTGGTCATCCACGAACAGCGGGACGAACCACCCGGAGCAACGACTGAGGTTACCAGATCGCAATGAACGACGATTCAGCCACGATCAACAACAAAGGCCGCATACGGGGTCGATATCGAGCCTGCTTACGTCGCATCATCGTGAGAGGTTTTGTGAGGCCCGCTGGCGTTGTAACACTCATCGCAGTTTCCGCCGCACTGACGAATCCTCGTTCGTTATGCGCTGATGATCGGGCCGCGTTGAGTGCAATCTTCGCAGAGCAGCACGTTCAAGCCACAGCTCTGGACGTCCATCGAAAGGCGATGAAGCTTCCGCTCGATGACCGCTACGACTTTCTTTCTGATTGGGTACTGCCGGGGAAGAATCACGAGTCGCTGAGAATTCAGATCGGCTTCACTCAAACGAATCCCAGTCCAGTCTCAGAAGATTATTTGGTCACGATCCGGGACGAAGACTTGCAATCTCGACAGTCGTCTGGTGGCGAGCTGGTTTCGCCAGCGTGGGATCTTGTGGACGTTGCAAAGCAAACTCAGCAGCTGAGCAAATTGAGACAACGTGTCGAGGCATGGCGACCCGATTCTCAAACGGACGGGCGACTCGCTCAAGCGGCCATGCTGACGCTGATTGATATCGCCGCAGGCGGCAGCGACGCTGCCGCGTCCAGTGTGGAAGAATTTTTGAAAGCATCTACAGCCAACCCCGTCGTCACTGGGCCGACACCTGCTGAATTTCTCGTCTTTATCCGCGGAGTTCACTTTGAGCCAATCCGCGAAGTGATTGCCGAATGTGTTAACCGTTATCAGCCGTGGATGAATGCTGAGTTTTATCGGTCAACTCCGACGAGGCATTTCAAATCGGCACACAGTCAGTTGCGTCTGTTGCAACTGACAAGTCGTGACGAGCCGATGAGTTCTCTCAGTGCTCAGCCTCTCGATCAATGGTCCGTGGTGACACGCAGTCTCGCACAGACTCGCGGAACAGGAAGTCCGACTTCGAGGTGGGAATACAAGCCAGGACTTGTAGAAAATGTCGCCAGCCACGACGACGATTTCCTCTTCTTCAACACACCACTCAGGGGAAACTTTGAAGTCGAATGCGATGTATCAGGCTTTGGCTGGCGGGACAGTCATCTGATGGTGGCCGGAACCTGGATCGCACCGGTTTATACTCACAAGGGATACGACCTGGGCAACTTTCGTGGTACCCGGCCTCGAAGGGAAATCTCGCCGCCACTCACAAAAACGAAGCACTGGATTCACTACCGAACCGTCGTCCGTGATCAAGTCGTCTCAACATATTTCAACGGACGTCTGATTCACCAGGGAATGGTTTCAGTGGACCATGACCCCTGGATCGCGATTCGCAGCACGTCGCGTCATGACGGTGCTGTTCAGAATTTGCGAATCACAGGCCAGCCGGAAATCCCCAACGAAATCAATCTGTCTGCTGATTCGAATCTCGATGGCTGGCTCTCGTACTACGACAACCGAGTCGGCGGGCAGAACGCAGCCTGGCAACACGTTCGAAGTTCAGACGACGGAGAGATCATCGGAAATCGCATCTCCCGACCTGGTGGTTTTGTCATCAGTCTGCTGAATGCTTTTAACAATTCGGCTTCGTCCAGCGTCGACACGACAAACTTGTCGCCTCATCAGGAACGTCTACTGAGATACCACCGGCCGATGCTCGAAGACGGCACGATCGAATACGACTTCTTCTACTCACCGGGACACATCCTGACGCACCCGGCGCTCGACCGACTGGCTTTTCTGCTGCGTCCTGACGGCGTGAAGATTCACTGGATCACTGATGGAGAATTCGACCGTTCGAATCTCAACTCGAACAACGTCTTTGATGAATCTGAGAATCGCCGAGGCCCCGAGACGTTGCCTTTGAAAATCGGCGACTGGAACCGTCTGCAAATTCGCCTGACTGGCGATACGGTCTCGCTGGTTCTCAATGGGGAAGCCGTTTACGAGCGTGCCCTCGAAGTGACGAATCAACGCACTTTCGGGCTGTTTCATTTTGCAGATGAAAGTCAGGCTCGGGTTCGCAACATTGTCTGGAAAGGCGACTGGCCTCAAGCATTGCCGCCGCTTGCGAAGCAGGAACTTGCCGTTGACGATACGGGCTTTCTGGATCGTGATGCCGAGCCCCTGACGTCAGTTTTCGAACATGACTTTGCGAGTGACGGTCTGCCGCTTGAGCAGTTTGTAATTCTGCGAGGCGATCCGAAAGTCCACGTTCGACATGTCCAAAATGGCCTTCTGGAAACTCGCCCAGGCACCGGCGGATATCGAAATGCGGCGATTGCTCCCCGATTAATGGCTCACGGCGATTTCGACGTCATCGCCACTTACCGCGATTTCAAATCAACGGCGGCTGAAGGCGGTAACGGCAACGCAATGCTGCTTGCAATTCTCGACAACGCAACCGCTGATGAATCGTTGATCACCCGTCGTCACATCCACCGAACGAACAACGTTCATGAAAACGTTTCGCAATGTGTGCAGGTGGAAAACCCCGTGACGGGGGAACGGCGAGACTACTTCGGAGTATCGCCTATGGAAGAATCGTCGGGCCGACTGCGGCTCGCCCGGCGCGGTGGCACAATGTATTTCCTCACGGCGGAAGAAGACTCGCCACACTTTGTCCTGCGAAGTCAGCGTGAAACAGCCACCGACGACATTCAGTCAGAGGGGCTGCGTTTGCTGACTCAAATCTTTGAACTGGGTGGCGACGTGAGCGTCGTCTGGAGTCATCTGATTGTTCGAGCTGAATCGCTGAGTGGTCGAGCTGTCGAAGACTTCGATTCACAACTTGCGCAACTGAACAAGGAACGTGACCAGCTGAAGTCGCGATTTGAATTCGACTTTACAAAGCAGGCTCCCCCCGACTCACTCATCCAGCGATGGACGGACCAGAATCCGTGGTCGAAAGACGATGGCGGTTTGCTGATGACTGCTCCGGGAACCGACAACTGGTCGTCTGCTGGCGCTAACGTCATGAAATCTGTCAGCGGCGACTTCGATATCTCCATCAGTTTCGAGGTGCAGAAGTTTGATATCCCAAAGTCTGGTAAACGATGCTCCGCCTATCTTCAGCTTGATCTTCCTGACAAAAACAGGACGCAAGTGAGCAACATCTTCACAAATAACGATACAGGGGCGACCGAGGTCGTTGCTCAGGTGCGGGAGCCTCGTGGGAATGGCCAGTTTAATTACCGGGCAACGGGAGCGCTCGACCTTGATAACGTGACAACACTGCGAATTGCTCGCCGCGCAGAACGGCTGACATTTCTCACGTCAACGAAGGATTCATCGAACGAAAGAATCGTTGGCTACCTGGATCGTCCTGCAGTCCCGCTTCCAAAGTCTTCCATCCGTTTTCTGGTTCACACCGGCGGAGCCGACCGCGAGTCAATCGTTCTCTGGAAATCCATCGGTATCCGAGCTGACGACATCCCGGATGAAGACGACAGCGCCGCGAAGCCAACCGACTCACAGAAGTTGATCCTGGACTTCTTCAAGTAAGGAACAGTCTCTGTGCAGCTGCTTAGCGTCAGCCCGCATTACCTGCTCAAAAAACTGAGATAAATATATTTTTCGACAAACATACCGAAAGCGACTCGATGAATCTCAAACGACAACTGCCAACACAAAAACGTAGCCTTCCGTGGAAAGTTTTTCCGACGCTGCTGCTGACAGTTTTCAGCGTGACTGGCTTTGCTCAGGAATCGATCGATTCCACGCTGCAGGTGACTCGGGCGAGTGGAATTGCTGCGTTGCAGCATCTTCGGGACGGAGAAACCGGCAAGGCTCTGGAGTCACTGGGGGCCGCCGCCGATGCGATTAAGAATGTCCATCCGAAAGAGGATGAAGGAATCACAGCGGCGGCTGGCGGACTCTTTCGAGCCCTGCATCAACTGGATGAAGGCGAACAGTTCGATCTGCTTTACAAGTGGACGATGCCGACCGAGTCGCGAAAGACAGTTCGCATTCTGACATCCGTCGTGCCGCAGAACGCGCCTCCCAAAGCGTTCGCCCGACTCATCGGTGAGCGTCCTCGCGACGAAACATTCGCCGTCGCCTCGATCGGCGATATCCAAGGTTTGTTCTGCACCGGCTGGACTCTCGTAAGAACCGCCGACGCGATCGGACGACTTGGCCGCCTCGTTACGGAGCTGGAGAAACTTGCCGCCAACAAGGTGCCCAACGCTGACTCGCTGCTGCTGCTGGCTCAGCTTGTGGACTCACGGAGTGATGAGGCGAAGTTGAAAACGGCTCTTGAACAACGAGCCAGACAGTTAAGCGATTCGCTTGACGACACAGCAATGGCTGGCGTCGCAACGTCGATAATCGATCCGTCACAAATTGCCATCGCTGCCGCTGCGTCGACAAGCAAATCACACCGCTCGATCAGCGAAGCCTTGTTCAAGTCGCTGGCCGAGCAGACTCTAAACGGAACGGCGACGCGGCTGCGTTCGTTCTTCAGGCTCTCGCATGCAACCGCCGTTCAGCTGGCTCGCGGAGAATCAGGCCCTGAAGCCATCCGACAAAACCGGTTGAAATACTGGGTGCCGATGTCTGGTGAGACCTCGACAGCGCTCCATCGTGGAGCAACAAATGCCAGCTGGCTGGTTCATGAGGACCATATTCTGCACCTGGGCGGGTCACGTAACGATGTACTCTTCTTCCGTTATCCGCTGATCGGTGATTTCGAATTTCGCTGCGAATCCCAGGAAGGCGGACGCATCACCACCGACGGTGGACTCGTTTATGGAGGCTTGCAGTTCGAAGCCTTGGGGCGTTCCAACCAGTTAACTATCTGGGACGCGGACATCGACCACCCCGTCGTCAAACCCTGCCCGTTCGTCCGGCACGAGGATCGACCGACGTTCAACCGAATGTCGATCCGATCGAACGCTGACCAGGCAATCCTGACTGCCAACATGCACCCAATGTGGTTCGACCCGGCGTCGAAATCCGCGGCGAGCCCCTGGATTGGCCTGCGAAGCTTCGAAGAGCGACGACCGATGTTTCGAAATCTGGCAATCACGGGTCAGCCGGTAATTCCTCGCGAAGTCCGCATGTCAGACGGCGATAGCCTGCGTGGCTGGAAGTCACACTTTTATGGCGAGGCACAACCAGCCTTTGCCCCCATCGCAACATCCAGCATCGTATCAACAAAGGTTGACTGGTTTCTAACAGATGGAATCATCACCGCTCGAAAAGTGGACGACGAAAACGGCGTTAATCCGCAAAGCCTGTTGCGCTATCATCGTCCGCTGCTTGATGGTGAATCGGTTTCTTACGAGTTCGAGTACAAGCCGGGCGAGACTCTCGTTCATCCGGCCCTGGGGCAGATGGCCTTTCTAATCGAAGCTGGAGGCGTGCAGGTTCACTGGATGACGTCCGGCGGTTTCGAGTGGACGGGCCTGCCGGCTGACAACAAATTGCTGGAACCACTCAATCGACGTGGACCTCGACCACTTCCGCTCAAGGAAGGCGACTGGAACGCGGTCACGCTGGCACAAGCTGATGGTAAAGTCACGCTCACTCTAAACGGTGAGGTGATTTATCAGCGAGTGGTCGATTTCGGCGGCAACCATTCGTTCGGTTTCTATCGAGACCGAACTCAAACCTCCGCGAAGATCCGCAACGTCGTCATGACGGGTGACTGGCCAGAAACCCTGCCGGCCGATGTTCTTGAGAATCCGACCGTGACAACCGACCTCGTCGCCAGATAGTCATTTGCCTGTTGGCCTGATCGGGTCATTCAGTTTTCTTAACCACGTCGCCAAACAGGAACACATCGTCAAACCGACCGGTATCGTCGAACGAGCCGACGCCGACTTTGCCCCACGTAAATGTTTTGTCGGTGGCAGTCATAACGGGCGTCTTCATGTCGTCAAAATAAATTTCGATCATTCCCGACTGCACCTCTCGAACGATCCTGGCGTGATGCCACTCGTCGTCCCAGTCCGTGCCTGCTGTTGTCTTCGTTGAGATTTTGGTCCGTGGCTTGTCATTAACAATAAAAATCTGGTTGGCGTGGTCGTCGGTCTTCTTTCCGAAGTGCACGTAGTAGAAGTGCGACGGATCCTGAAAACCGAAGAACAGACACAGGTCTCGATGTCCGTAATCCTTCTTTGTCGACTGAAACTTCAGGTCAAGCACGAAGTCGGCCACCGTGACGTCTTTGATCAGGCACCGATTGAACGGTGAACGAACCGGGTTTTCGACTTTGCTCTGCTGAAACTGCTCAAATACGAAGTTCTCTTCGAGCTTTGTCATCTTCCACGCCTTCGGGTCACCCGGCACCCAGTTTTCCGACGAGCCTGACTGAAAGTCATCGCAGAAAACCAGCGGCAACTTCGTGCCAGCCTCCGGAGCATTCTTCACACACGGAGGGTCCGTCGCGAATACAGAACTGGTGAACGCAACGAAAACAAAACTGGTCAGCATGTAAGAACTCGGCATGATGTTGCCTCCGGCCGGTTGAACGAATTATGGAACCAGTACTGAGGATGCCTTGATCATCAGCGTGGGTTGGCTGACAGACTTTAATCGATGCACTGTGCAAATCGATAAGCCTCGTCCGCAGCGTATCGAAAAAGCCCTCGGCTGCGAGGCAACCGAGGGCTTTGAACGATTTCGATTTTATTTTCCGTCAGCAACGACTGACTTTGCCATCAATGTCACGCCGCTTGAGCAACAGAGCCTTCGGACTCCCCGTTTCCATCACCGTTCGACTTTCTAACACCGACGAGCTTTGCGACCAGGAACGATAATCCAGCGGCTCCGAAGCTGCCGAGTGCTCCCATCTTGACCGCATCCAGTTCGACGCCCGCCGGAAATTTTGTCAGCGGGAACGCGGCGGTCGACACAAACAAGGCCACGGTAAACCCGATGGCAGCGATCATGCCCAGCGTTGCGACGTGTCGGTAGTTCATGCCTTCGGACATCTTCAGGCCCATGATTTTCACGGCAAACCAGGTCATAAAGAGAATGCCGACAGGTTTCCCAATAATCAGTCCGGCGAGGACCAGCCACGTCCCGGTACCAACCGCCGTCATCGCCACCCCCGCATTCACGAGGCCGAACAGTCCGAGAATCAGTTCGACTTTGTCCTTCCACCAGTGCTCGAACGCGTTGAGCGTGTCGTCGCGATTGAGTTCTTCGCGAGCAAAAATGCCCAGGTCCGACTTGGCATGAGGCATGATCGGAATGATCGGCAACAGACCCAGTGCCGGGTGAATTCCCGCCTTGTAGAAAGCAAACCAGCTCGCCGCACCAGGAATCAGCAGGTACCACCAGAAGCTCTGCAGACGCATTTTCTGGAACACTTTGCCAACGGCCATTCCTCCGATGGCCAGTCCCAGCCAGCCAAGCACCAGTGGCTTCGCCGGATAAAACACGGCTAGGATCACCAGGCCAGCGGCGTCATCCGCGATGGCCAGCAGAAGCAGGAACGCGATCGCCGGATGTCCCTGCCCGAAGATCATTCGAGCGACCAGATAACTGAAAGCAATGTCTGTGGCGCAGGGAATCGCCCATCCGTTCGTCAGGTTCCGCTCGCCGGTTAAAAACACTCCGGCCAGATAAACGAGTGCAGGGCCAACCACGCCCCCAACGGTTGCCAGCAAAGGCGTCGCCGCCTTCTTAGGATCAGACAACGCACCGCCCGGCAGCATGGCTTCCCACACTTCCTTGCCGGCAATGGCAAAGAAAATGGCCATCAGGATGTCGTTAATCAGAAAGTGCAGAGTCACACCGTGCTGCTCGGCAGTCGGAGCGTCGTGTCCAATCTCATCGGTCGAAGCGGTCTTGCCGTGCGAGCCATCTTTCGATGCCTCATCCGAGCCGTCCGCGTCGCCGGCTGGCGCTTCGTGAGACTCATCGTGCACCACGTCACTGTGCACCACGTCACTGTGGCCTGTTTCGTCATGTCCTGTTTCGTCGTGAGCCGGAGCGGCGTGATGGCTCCCTCCGCCCGTCAGATCCAGATGCACGAAGTGGTGATACGAATCTTTATCGACGTTCGCCCAGACCAAAGCCGCAATGGCTCCGGCGATGAGGAACATCGAATTTTCGTACAGGAACGAGACTGCTCGTGGACGTTGTTTTTTGTGGGACATGGGTTTTCAAACTGTTTCGGGTACGCAGGAACCCGTCGGATCGGCGCGGCTCGTACGGAATTGCCCCCTCGGAAGAAGAAGGCTTACTATATCGACGAGCGTCTTTGCTCCCAACGGTAAGAATAGTGGCCGGCGACTCTCTCGTCGCCGTTGATATCGACAGCGTTTCTCAAAGACGAGACGGATCTCGCAATGTTCAAAGGCTTATATGCCGCCGCAGGGCGAAACTTCGTCCGTCCACTCCTTTTCATGGTTCTAGCGGGATTTTCCCTGTCGAACCTGGACGTTCCTGCCGCTGATACTGATTCTGCCGAGGAGGTGTCCGTCCCGCCGGGTTTTACAGCCCACCTGTTTGCCGACGACGTACTGGCTCACGACATTTTCTCGATGACCATCAATGCCTCCGGAAATGTGGTGGTCGCCGGTGCTGGCTATGTCAAAACCCTCATTGATTCCGACGGTGACGGCACGGCGGACCTCGCAACAACATTCGCTGATGGACCGAAGTCAGGTTCGCAGGGCATGTTCTTCCTTAGCCAGGATCTCCTTTGCACCGGCGACGGAGCGTTGCTCCGCTACAGAGACGCCAATGGCGACGGCCAGGCCGACGGACCACCGGACCGCTTCCTCGAATTCCAGACCGGCGGCGAACACGACGTGCACTCCGTCCAGCGAGGCCCCGACGGCTGGTGGTATCTCAACGCGGGCAACTACGCCGGCATCTCAGATAAGTACGTGACCGAACCGGCGTCACCCATCAAACACCCGCAGGCCGGCGTCATCTTCCGACTTAAACCCGACCTCTCCGGCGGCGAAGTCGTCGCTCACGGATTCCGCAACGCCTACGACTTCTCCTTCCACTCGCTGGGCGACCTCTTCACCTTCGACAGCGATGGCGAACGAGACGTCTCACTGCCGTGGTATCGTCCGACGCGAGTCTTTCAGGCCGTGCCCGGTTCGCACGCCGGATGGGTAACTCGCAGCTGGAAGCAGCCTGATTACTTTTTCGACATGCCACCGGTCATGGCCGAATTCGGACGAGGATCGCCGACTGGCGTTATCAGCTACCGACACAACCACTTTCCGGAGAAGTACCGCGACAGCCTGTTCGTCCTCGACTGGACCTATGGTCGAATCCTGAATCTTCAACTCCAGAAAGACGGAGCTGCTTTCAAGGCAACCACTGAAGAATTCATGACCGGCGTTGGCCAGTTCGGCTTCGCCCCGACTGACGCTGCCGTCGGCCCGGACGGAAGTCTTTACGTCAGCATCGGCGGACGAGGCACCCGCGGCGGCGTCTACCGAATTCACCACTCAGCGTCGGAGCGTTCTTCATCAAAGGAGAATCAAAACGCCAGCAAGGGATCAAACCCTGCCGCCAGCCAGCCAGCATGGCCAGGCAACCCGACTACGACCGATGAAAAAGTGACCGCCTGTCTGACCGCTCCACAGCCATTGTCGAGCTGGTCGCGCGCGATCTGGGAACCTCTTTCCAAGTCTGCAGGGCGAGACGCTTTTGCCAGTGCCGCCACCGATCGAAACCGCGATACTGCACAACGAGTCCGGGCCATCGAAATCCTCGTCGAACGCTTCGGCGGCCTCAACGATTCGGTCACTGAAAGTCTCATCGAAGACCCGGTTCCCGAAGTCCGAGCCCGAACCGCCTGGGCAATCGGTCGCACAACACCCGCTGCACAGATCGTTGAAATCATCACGCCGCTGGTCGCTGATGAAGATCCGTTCGTCGGTCGAGTCGCCTGCGAAGCCTTACTTGGCAGACCCGGCGAGCTGAGTAGCGCCTCGCTGGCAGCAGCTCTGGCAAAACGACTGGGCAGTTCGACAAGGTTCGACCGTATTGCGGCGGCAAGATTGATTCCGCAACTCAGCAAAGAGACATTCCGGATGCTCGCCGTACAGGCTGCGAAGCTCGGCTGGTCCGCCGGAGTCTCCAACGCGTTCGGGTTTCTCGGTCGTAAGCCAGGCTTTAACGACTACGCCTTTGAAATCTCGCTGCGGGTTCTGGAACGCGACCTGCCTACCGAACTGAAGCTCGAAGCCGTCCGACTCATGCAGCTTGGCCTGGGAGATCTCACGCCACCAGAAAACGTCGCCGTGTTCGATGGCTACGCTCCAGGACTGGATCTCTCGGAATTCGACCGGCAGCTCGATCCGTTTCGAATTCGTCTGGCGGATCGCTTTCCGACCGACGACGAACGTCTTGATTACGAACTCGCCCGCCTGCTCGCCATGCTGCAACCTTACAATGCGGCACTGCTGACGAAGGTTCTGGCGAAGATCACGGCAGACTCGCATCCAACCGACGATCTGCATTACCTGATTGTCGCGGCGAGAAATTCAGCCTCGCGAGACTCCAATCACCGGCTGGCCGTCGCGCGAGCCCTCGTCATGCTTGAGCCAAAACTCAAAGCACGGAAGCTGAATGTCGACACAAACTGGGAACCACGACTGAAAGAGCTTGTTAAAACGCTTGTCGAATTCGACCCGCTGCTGCCCGACGTGCTGATTGAGCAGCCCGAATTTGGCCGACCAGACCACGTTCTTTACATGAGCCAGCTGCCGGGCGAGTTACTCGACGCCGCCATCGAGGGGTTCTCACAGCAGGTTGAAGCCGACCCCGACTATCCCTGGACCAACGACGTGCTGTTCGTCTTTGGCGAGTCGAAGAAGCCCGAACATCGCCAGCTTGTCCGCGACCAGTTTCCGAACTTCGCGGTTCGTAACGCCGTGCTGATGGTTCTCTCAACGAATCCAGAAGAAACGGATCGAGCGAAGTTTGTTGAAGGTTTGGAAACTCCGCAGGTCGAAGTTCTGGAAGCCTGCCTGACCGCGCTCGGCAAACTTCCTCCCAGCAACGACGGCGCAGAAAACGTCGCCCTCGTCCGCTGCCTGCGCCGACTCGGCACTGAGAAAAACGAAGCCGCCGCTCGACGCCTGGTTGTTCAGACGCTCCGACGAAACTCTAATCGTCAGTTCGGATTCGTTTTGAATGCTCCATCAACGGAACCCCAATCCACCGCCGTCAAAACATGGACTGACTGGGCCATCTCTGACTTCCCGGATGATGCAGCCGTCCTGACGTCCAACTCCGCGCCCGATGCCGCTGGTGTCCTCGACTTACTTTCAAAAACTGACTGGTCAACCGGAGATGCGACTCGCGGAGAAAAGTTCTTCAAAGCTCGATCGTGTATCCAGTGCCACGGCGGTCGAAGCTCGCTCGGTCCAGACCTTGCCGGAGTCGCCAAACGCTTTTCGCGTGACGACCTCTTCACAGCCATCATCCATCCCAACCGGGACGTCTCGTCACGCTACCAGACTACGATGGCCGTGACCTCAGACGGCAAGGTTTACACCGGCCTTGTGATTTACGAATCAGTCGACGGCATGATCCTGCGAAACGCCACGAATCAAACTTTCCGGCTGGAGACAGCCGACATCGATGTCCAGCGCAAACTCCCCCAAAGCCTGATGCCTCCCGGCCTGCTCAAGGGAGCAACCTCGCAAGACCTCGCCGATCTGTATGCCTACCTGCAAAGCATCGGCCAATAGAATGGCTGGGGGGGGGGCGAGATGCGTCCGGCTTAACTGGCCAATACGATTAACAGCCTGATAACACACAGATAACAAATGGTGAGTCTCTGCACTGGTCACAGAGTCCACATGTCAACCATTAACCTCGTTATAGAGTAATTCGTTAAATGTCCAGTCGTTCAATTGCCATCACGTCGGTCGAAGTTATCGATCTCCGAGTGCCGACTTCTGATCAGATGCTTGGCTCTGACCCGTTTCATAAAGAGCCGGACTATTCGTCTGCCGTGCTGCATCTCGAAACTGATGCTGGCCTGCGCGGCGTGTCGGTCGTCTTTACCGTCGGTGCCGGCACCGACTGGCTCTGCTACGGCATCAGGGATCTATGCCAGTTGATTGTCGGCACAAAGCTGGAAGATTTTGCGGCGGCTCCGTTCAAGCTTTATCGGCGACTGATCGACCACCACCAGTTGCGCTGGCTGCACGACGGAGTCTTCCGCATGGCGGCAGGAGCGGTCCTCAACGCGATGTGGGATCTGTGGGCTAAATCACTCGATAAGCCACTCTGGAAACTGCTCGTCGATCTCGAGCCGGAATTCGTTGCGGACTGCATCGACTGGCGTAACATCAGCGATGCGCTGACGCGCGACGAGGCTGTGGAAACCCTTCGCAAGGGCCAAGCGAACGCTCAACAGCGGGAAACCGAAATGGCCGAACGCGGGCCTCGAGCCTACTGCACTGCCGGATGGCTCGGCCTAAGCGATGAAGAAATTCTCGCGACGATTCGAAAACTTCAGGAGTCAGGATTCGACTCGTTCAAATTGAAGGTCGGCCAGAATTCTGACCATGATGTGCAGCGAATTCGTTTTATGCGAGAGGCGATCGGGCCGGAGTCGCAACTGATGGTTGATGCTAATCAGTACTGGGGGCTCGTCGAGGCCAAACACCACATCGAACGTTATCGACCGTTCGGCCTGAAGTGGGTTGAAGAGCCGATCGCCCGCGACGACGTGCTCGGGTATGTCGAACTGGCGGAAACATTCGCCGACGCGTCGTTCGGTTTTGCGTGCGGCGAGCAGGCTGCTTCGCCGGTCATCTTCAAGCAACTGCTTAAAAGCGGAGCGATCAAGTTCTGCCAGATCGATGCTGTCCGCGTGGCTGGTGTGAACGACGTGATGGCGATCATTCTGATGGCCGCGAAGTTCAACGTGCCGGTCTGTCCGCACGGCGGCGGAATCGCACTTTGCAACATGATTCAGCACTATGGGATGTGGGATCAGATCGCAGTTTCCGGTCACTCGGAAACACAGCTTGTTGAGTACATCGACTTCCTGCAGGATGCCGTCGAACACTCAGTTGAGGTACGCGACGGTTGCTACGTGACGCCCACAGCACCGGGCTGGGGCCTGGAGTTCCTGCCGGACTTCATCGAACAGCATCGGTTTCCCGATGGCGACGTCTGGAAAACTCGCAGCCCGCTCAAAAAAGGCGCGACCTACGAAGTGGAGAATTGAGAACGAATTCCTGTCCGCGCCGACCACGACGTCTGACCAGAAAATCGGTCACAACGAGAATCGGTCATAAGACAGCAGCCACGCATCGGCCGTGGCCAGATCAGCGGACTCGTGTCGGAAACCCGGACCAGTTCAGAAAACGATCGGCTGTTTTTCCAGGCGACGGTTTCTTTGTGGGAGCAGTAGTCCGCATCCGAGTTTCCCGGAGCGGCGGCATCTCCATGCTGACAGCCTTGCTGCCCGTCTTGCCGGCAGCGTCGTTGGCCAGTCGGCTTTGAATTTCACTCGGCAAGGGCGTCGGAATTAAGACTGCCTGCCTCGTGCGGGAGTGAGTGGAATCGTCGATCTTCGTCAGGATCAAAGGTTGCAACGGCTGATCGGGACGACGAACTGCGTTGATCGGTTCGCGAGGATTCGGCACGGGAGCGTGTTGCGGAGTGGTCGATGAAGCGGCGACTTCAAACACGGCTGGAGCGGACGAAACTCGGCCGCGTGGATCAGGAGCGGTCAGGTTTCGCGAGAACTGTCCAACCCGGGACAGCAGGGCAGCGGGGCCGCTCTTGACGGCGGGCAGAGCGGACGACTGAGTTTGTTGAGCCGTCCAGATCGGTTTTGCTGGTGTGTCGACATCGGGTCCTTGAGATCGAACGACGCTGTCGGCTTGCGCGACCCGAGCAGAGTTTTCCTTTGAAGCCAGCAGCTGACCTTCAGGCAAATCGAGTCGCGGCGATCCGGCCAGAACCCAGCTCGACCACTTCTGTTCAAGCTGCTCGACTCCGCTGCTGCCATAGAAAGTGGCGATGGCTCGATCCCAGCCGCGGTGATGAGCATCGTTCAGGAAGTTCAGAAAGTGCTTCCGACCTTTGTCCTGAAGCAGAAACTCGACCAGCGAGTACCCCTGAGCGTACATTGCCAGCACCTGATCATTGTCGCGTGGGTACTGCGTCATGCTGAGCAGAACTCGCAGAGGGATTCGGCGGCCCTGGTTTACCAGCTTTTCAGCAAGGTCGAACGAACGGCTTTTCTCGGAAATATGCTCAACGACCGTTGCCGCCCCTTCGTCCGCCCAACGAGGCACCTTTCTCCGGAAGTAGCAAGCCAGAATCGTATGATTGACTTCGTGCGGAATCACTGAGTCCAGAATTCGCTCCAGGCTTCCCTGAACTTCCATTTTCCAGCCGTAAACCTCACCTCGATCGAATTTGAACCGCGTCGCGCCACCCGCTCCCAGGTTCTTTCCGACGACCACGGAAATTTCGCATGGCTCGCCCCAGTTGTTGATTTCGTGCCCGTACCACTGCAAAGCCAGTTTTCGGCGAGACTCTTCCGCGGCTTCGGCAACCTGGCGAGCGATTTCGGTCGTTGGAGCGTGAACGACGAAATTCGGGCTGGCAAAATTGCCCTCAACCGATCCCAGAGCCAGTGACAACAAAACTGCGCTGAAAGCTGCCGGCATCGGGTTCCTTCCCTGGTTTGTGATGAATTGGCAACAGTCCATGTCGCTGAGACTTCACGGAGCAATCCGCGAGCCACTTTCCGCGATCGTTGCCGAAGCTTCGGGCGAAGACCTGACGGCAATCGAATATCCAGGGGGCAGAGTTCCCACACCACACTACCGCCAGGTGTTGTGAATTCTTTGGAAGCTGCCGAAAACGGAACGACCACCACCGGAGTCGCTTCGAGAATCCTTGTAAATTCTGCAAAGACCGACGAACCGGCCGACGTGTGAGAGTGCCAATGGTCGAAGATCTGGTCTTCAATATCTGGCGGACTGGGCCGGCTTCGGGAATCGCTCGAAATGTCCAGGACTGCTTCGGTTGAAAGATCGCTGACCCGCCTCCATAATCCCGCTTCGCTTTTGGTGAGCGATTTTCGCCAACGCCCGGAAGCTGCTTTTCCGAGGCGCGATCTGCGGCCAGTTGATGTAAATACTGGCTGACTTTCCCCACCAGATCAGAACACATTCAAGGTGCGTATTATGAGTCGAGTCAGCTTTGCAGAAATCCGTAAGCGACGTAAGAAGAAGTCTCGTCTGAAGAAGAAGCTGACCTGCCGCTTCTGTCCGGATGGTCCGAAAAAAACTCCGCGACCAATTTATGTCGATTACAAAGACCTGCGGACGCTGAAGTCGCTCGTCGATCGCAACGGTCGGATTCTCCCTCGACGTCGAACCGGAACCAGTGCCAAGTGGCACCGCGCCGTTCGTGTTGCCGTTCTGCGAGCCCGCTTTATCGCCTTGCTGCCGTACGTTCCTGAGGATTAAGTCAGCCAGCGAAGTTCCCATCTGGTGAAAGGTGCCACGTTTTGATGTGTGGCCCTTTTGTCGTTGTGGGAACGATTTTCTGCGGCACTGTTTTTACGATTTCGTTTGCCGACCAGTTCGGGGCACAGCGCGACGTTTTCGATTCGCCTGTGAGTTGCGATATCCGCTTCTGCGTGGAGGTTCTTCGCCAATGATGGTTCCTGATCCAGTCGATGTGAGTCAATTGCTTGTTGCCGGTTCGTCTTTTGGCCACAACGAAATCGGCGAGCTGGAAAAAGCGGTCGCCCGAAACCCGCACGCCGTCCGTCAGGCCTGCCAGGAAATTCGAAAGCGAGTCGATTCCGGTGCCGGATCTGAGCGTGATGCCGTGGCAACCGGCTACACGCTGCACCTGCTGGGTAACCATCAGGACGCGACCCATTATCTGTCTCAGGCGGGTGGCAGCGAATTCGCTGAGTTCACCCGCGGCGAGTGCCTTTGCTCGCTGGGGCGGTACGAAGAAGCTATCGAGGCCTATCGCGAAGCCGGCAAACGAGGCTACGACGCCGTGCAGGCAATTCTTTCAGAAGCCGGAGCCATTCGGCTGTCTGGACGACTGGATGAAGCCGAAGCTCTCCTGAAGGCAAACGCTCGAACGGCGGTCACGCGTGCCGACTACTCCTATCAAATGGGCGGAATCCTGGCCGATCGAGGCGACACCTTCGGAGCCATTGAGTACTTCGAACGGGCCGTTGACATGGACCCGCACCACTCGAAGGCACTGTTCCGTCTTGCAGCTTTGAACGCGGCGTTCGGAAATGACGATACAGCTCGCGGACTTTACGAGCGATCACTGTCTCGACCACCGTTTTATCTCGGAGCGCTGATCAATCTCGGACTTCTCTACGAAGATGCCGAGCGGTACGAAGCGGCTGCGTTCTGCTTCAAGCGCGTCGTCGACTTTGACCCGAATCACGAGCGAGCAAGGCTTTATCTCAAAGACATCGAAGCCTCGGGCGAGATGTTCTACGACGAGGACGCCGTTCGCCGCTCACGTGAAGAAGAGCAGATCCTGAACACGCCAATCGCTGATTTCGAACTTTCCGCTCGAAGCCGCAATTGCCTGGACCGGATGGAGATTCATACTCTGGGCGACCTGACGCGAATCAGCGAAGCCGAATTGCTCGGAAGCAAGAATTTTGGTGAAACCTCACTGAAGGAAGTTCGAGATATTCTCGATTCTCGAGGCCTGTCGATTGGCCAGAACGTGACCGACGCCAAACGCCAGGCTCCGCAACAGGTCACACGGGAAGACCTGCCGGACGCACAGAAGGCAGTGTTCGATGCTCCGGTTTCTGATCTGAACCTTTCAGTCCGAGCGCGCAAGTGTGTATCGAGGCTTAACATCACAACGATCGGCGAAATCATGAACCGCAGCCCGGACGACTTGCTCAGCGTTCGCAACTTCGGTGTGACGTCGCTGAACGAAATCCGAGCCAAACTGGCCGAAATGGGCCTGTCGCTGCGAAACGACTGATCCCCGGAGAACCATCGACCAGCAGATCTGCAAGAGGGACGTTCTGACGCACCACAAACTGATCAGCTCTTTGGTGCGTCGAGACGCGACCTGCGGAAGAATAAGCAGTTAACAAAAGAGGCCCGGCACCATTCAGCGCCGGGCCTCTTCTTCATTGCTGGTTGCGTTTCAACGGTTGTTGTCGAAACGGACTATTTAGCATCAGCGAATCGGCGAGCAACTTCGTCCCAATTCACGACATTAAAGAACGCGGCAACGTAGTCAGGACGTCGGTTCTGGTAATTCAGGTAGTAGGCGTGTTCCCAGACGTCGAGGCCCAGGATAGGCTTGCCGCCGATTCCGGCAACAGCTTCGCCCATCAGAGGGCTGTCCTGATTGGCTGTCGAGCCGACAGCCAGCTTGCCGCCAGCAGTGACGTAAAGCCATGCCCAGCCGCTACCAAAGCGAGTGGCGGCGGCTTTGGAGAACGCCTCTTTGAATGCGTCGAATCCGCCAAGATCGCTGTCGATGGCGGCCGCCAGATCGCCAGTAGGAGTTCCGCCGCCGTTTGGACTCATCACCTTCCAGAAGAGCGAGTGGTTAGCGTGTCCGCCGCCGTTGTTTCGGACCGCTCCGCGTTTGTCTTCAGGAACCTGTGAGAGATCGCTGATCAGAGCTCCAATGCACTCCGGAACGTCCAGTCCTTCGGTTGCGGCATTGACGTTCGTGACGTACGCGTTGTGGTGCTTGCCGTGGTGAATTTCCATCGTGCGAGCGTCGATGTGTGGTTCCAGCGCGTTGTGAGCGTACGGCAGATCGGGAAGCGAGTAAGCCATTGTTCCATTCCTCCTGAGTTTGCGTCTGTTTGAGTAGGCAGTGATGCGATGCCGAACGCGGCATCGACTGAAATCTTCAGGCGGTGATTCACCAGCCATTGATAGCTCAGCCGGTATTCTAGGGGCCTGGTCGGGAATTCGTAGCCACCGACGTTTTCATCATGGGCCGTGCTGCCGAAGCCGGAGTTGCAATGTTCGTGCGGCACCGTTTCAATCAGCCCTCACATTTTCAGACGACCCGCGATCAGACGGTGCGAGCTTCATCAGAAAGCTCGCACTCGGACAAACATTGCTACGGAGCGACTCATGCGAAGTGTTTTCTCAGCGGTTTTGATTGGTGCGACACTGCTGGACGCACTTCCGCAGGTTCACGGAGCAGACGCCGTTGACCCGAATCCACCGAAAGTCGCGAAACTTGCTCCGATGACTGCTGCAAAAGCACAGAAGTACGAACGGGTGACGTTCCACGGTTTCCCGAAACCGCTTCCGACCGGCGCTGTCACTCACGACTGGAAGACATTTCTGGGACCAGCTCATAACGGAGTTTCGACCGAAACGAAGCTGATCAAAACGTTACCCGAAGACGGCCCGAAGATTGTCTGGGAAATGGAAACCGGAAACGGCTACTCGTCGCCGTCGATCCAGGGCGAGCATCTCGTTTACGTTCACCGAATCCGGGACGAAGTCGTTGTCGAGTGTCTGCACCCTCAAACCGGCGACAAGTACTGGGAGCACCGTTACGACACCACATACGCTGACCGGTATGGCTACAGCGACGGCCCTCGAGCCAGCCCAGTGATCGACGACGATCGTGTTTACCTGCTCGGTGTTGAGGGAAGTCTCATCTGCTTCGAACTGGCGACCGGGCGAGTGATCTGGCAGCGGAACATCAACACGGATTTCGACGTCAAACAGGACTTCTTCGGAACGGTCGGCACACCGCTGCTTCAAAACGACAACCTGATCATCAACGTCGGCGGTCAACGTGGCCCGTGCGTCGCCGCCTTCAATAAGATGACCGGCAAGCTTGCCTGGACCGCCGGCAAAAACAACTGGGGGCCGAGCTACGCCTCACCGGTTCCAGCGACGTTTCACGGGAAGCGACGAGTGCTCGTCTTCGCAGGCGGCGACAGCGATCCGGCGACCGGTGGATTGATCTCGCTCGATCCAGCGAACGGAAACGTTGACTTCGAATTCCCATGGCGAAGCACCAAATACGAATCTGTCAACGCTTCGTGCCCGGTCGCGATCGGGAATCAGGTTTTCATTTCCGCGACCTACCGCGCGGGCAGCGCGTTGCTGAATGTTAAGCCCGACTTCACGCCTTCGGTCGAATGGACGATGCGCGACCGGGAGCACAACACAGAAGGCGACCTGCTGGGCATTCACTGGAACACGCCGATTGTGAAAGACGGGCACCTTTACGCCTTCGATGGTCGCAACGAGCCGGACGCTTCGCTCGCTTGCGTTAATGTAAAAACCGGTGCGGTCGTCTGGCGCGAGTCGGCTGAGTGGGAAGAGTCGATCACACTTAACGGTCAGACTCAGAAGGTAACGCTCAGCACGCTGCGAGGAAATCTACTGCACGTCGACGGACGGTTTCTTTGCCAGGGAGAACTTGGCCATTTGCTCTGGCTGGATCTCAGCCCTGCCGGCTACAAGGAAGTTTCCCGCTGCCGACCATTCCTCGCGCGATACACCTGGGCCTTGCCAGTCATCAGCCGAGGCCTCGTCTACATCAACCAGAACAGTGCCGATGTCACCACTCGAAAAGGCAGCCGCCTGATCTGCTACGATTTCCGCGCTGACGAGTAACAAATTGCTCGGCGACAGATGACAGGGCAGGACAGGCTTAACACCGACCTGCCCGGCAAGCACCAATCAGTTCTAACGGTATGGACCATTGAATTTGAAGGAGCGGAGTTCACGGATGGATATTTCAACGAGTAACGGATCGTGGAACGAAGTTGAGTGCAACTGGCTGGTTGTCGGGCTGACTGAGTCGCCTGATCTTTCGGGACCGTTGTCAGGACTCGACACCGCGCTGGAAGGCACAATTTCTCGACTGATCGAGGCCGGAGACCTGAAAGGCAAGCTCGCCGAACTATTGCCGTTGCATGATGCTCGCGGAGTCGCTGCCGATCGGGTTCTCTTCGTCGGACTGGGCAAGCAGGCCGAGTTGACTCGTGCCCGGTTTGAAAAAGCAATGATGTCCGCTGTTCGCAAGGTGTCATCAACGGCGGACGTCTCGATTGCGGTCTGTCTGGCGGGTTCGACCGTTAGTCAGATCGGACTTGCAGAAGCGGTCGAAACGGCGGCGACGGCAATTGTTGTCGGTACGCAGGGGCAGGACTCGTTGAAAGCGGAGCCTGGACACTTCACTCTGTCAGCTGCTTCTATCGTCGTATCGGACGGCGAGGGCTCAGAAGTCGCAGCCGCCGCCGAACGAGGGACGATTGTTGGAGAATCCATCAACCTGACGCGTGAACTCGTCAACCTTCCACCGCAGATCATCTATCCGGAATCGTTTGCGAAGCGGGCTCAAACTGTGGCGACTGAGCTCGAACTCGACGTCAAAGTTCTTGTTCAGTCCGACATCGAATCGGAAAAGATGGGAGCACTGCTCGCCGTTTCTCAAGGCAGCGCCGAGAACCGCGGGCCAAGAGTCGTCGCGATCACTTACGAAGGTGCGGGCAAGGACGCTCCGACGCTGGCCATCGTCGGCAAGGGCGTCACTTTTGACAGCGGCGGGCTGTCGATCAAACCGTCGGAAAGCATGATCACGATGAAGTGTGACATGGCCGGCGCGGCGACCGCACTGGGAGCCGTTGCCGCAATCGCCCGTCTGAAGCTGCCGGTCAACGTCGTTGCGTACATGGGCCTCGTTGAGAATATGATCAGCGGCTCGTCATACAAACTCGGCGACATCCTGACCGCTCGCAATGGAGTGACTATCGAAGTCCAGAACACCGACGCCGAAGGAAGACTCGTCCTCGCCGACGTCCTGAATTACGCCGTCGACCAAGGTGCTGACCGAATCGTTGACCTCGCCACCTTAACGGGAGCCTGCGTGGTCGCTCTGGGCGAAGAAGTAACCGGAGCATTCACTAACAATCAGGACTGGTGTGACACCATCACCGAAGCAGCAGCAACAGCCGGAGAAAGCATCTGGCAGATGCCCATGTTTGACCACTTTGGAGACCTGCTGAAAAGCGATGTCGCCGACTGTCGCAACATTGGCGGTCGTTGGGGAGGTGCCATTTCCGCCGCGAAGTTCCTGGAAAAGTTTGTCGACGGAACTCCGTGGGTGCATCTCGACATTGCCGGACCGTCGTTCGCGTCGAGCAACGCTTCTCACCGCGAAGGCGGCGCAACCGGCTGCATGGTCAGAACTCTGGTCGAAGCCGCCGCATCGATTGCTGAATAGTCTTGAGAGTTGAGTTCAAACGAAAACCGGCCATCGGAGGATCAAGTCCCTCGACGGCCGGTTTCTCTGATCCTGATAGAGCATCCAGGCAGCATCGTCTGGCGGCCCAGGCTTACTGCTTGCTTTACTTTACGAAGATTTACTTCATGAAGAAGTCGCTCGGGCCTTTGATCGTGTAGTAAGGATACTGCACGGTTGCCGGTGGCTGGTTCTGGTCCGGGTAAGTTAAACCTTTGGGAGCGTTGTATTCCCAGGTATGATGATGCGTCGGTCGCCAGGCATCGAAGCCGCGAGTCTGCGGGCAGACCGGGCAGCCATTGCCCTGTGGACACGTCGGGCAATCCGCTGAGCTGAACTGATTCGGATCATAAGCCGGGCCATCGTAGTACTGAACTCCTGGCTGTGGCCCGGCGATTCTCATATCGCCACCGCCGTTCGCCGCCATCTGGTACGGATTCGGCTGGTACTGCCCAGGAGCCTGGCCTCGGACTGTCCCCATGTTCTGACTGCAACCAATTGACGCCATGATCAGGCTGCAACAGGCAAATAAGATGACAGACTGTTTCATTGGAATTCCCTTTTCCATGTCTCTGGAAACCTGCCTGCCGAAGCTGTTGTCGTGCGGCGAGACAAAGTTGAATTGCGATCCCGTTCGCGGCGAGAAAAGCTGTCGAACGACGTTGCCCGTCTGGATGCTGCGTGACTGGCTGGCCGATCGACATTTCGCTGCTCAAAGGGACTTATCGACCATGCGGGCGTTGAAATTCGGAGAATCGATGCAGGACGGACAACCGGAATAACCGCGAAACTCCACCGATATTGCAGCTCCATCCCATTCTCGGTAGATTACCACCCGCTTTTCAGCCATGCGGCGGACGGATCTGCTGCACGCGTCGTAACTGCTGTCTACATAGCGAGATAGCGTTTTCGGAGTGCGCTCGCTGAATGACTGAAAGTATGGTCTGTGGCTCTGTCACGGAGTCTTCGTTGCGGCACGATCTGTTGCCGGGCGAGCACGAAATCAAGGGAGTGGCGCCGTGTTTATTGCTGCATCTTCTCGATGCTTCTCTGATCTCAAGTTCGAAGAAGCCTGTCAGAACATCGTTCATCTGGAATACGACCGGATCGACATCTGGCTCGACGAATCCTCGAACCACCTGAAACCTTCCGAAGTCGCCAGTGACCCTGAGGGGTTTATCGTGCGATATCGGGATCTCAGCCGCCTGACACCGGTTGCTTTCACGGTCGCTCACGATATCGACACGGCCACAATGAAAGGCCTGTGCACAACGGCCAAGCTGCTTCGAGTGACTCAGATTACCGTTCCGTCATCACCGATCGGCACGCCATTCAACTCAGAAATCGATCGGCTCAAGCAGTTCGTCGCAATCGGCAACGAAGACGGGATTCGAATCTCGATTCACACCAAAGGCGGGCAGCTGACTGAAGACCCGCACACGGCGGTCGAACTTTGTCAGTCGGTACGTGGGTTGGGACTTTCGCTCGACCCGAGCTACTACATTTGCGGAGTTCACAGCAACCAGTCGTGGGACCAGGTTTTCCCCTACGTCTACCACACGCTGCTGCGGGACAGTACCGAAAAGCAGGTGCAGGTGCAGGTTGGCCTGGGCGACGTTGACTACGCTCGAATCATCCAGCTGCTTGAACGGGAAAACTACAACCGAGCGCTGTCCGTTGATTTTGACCGAGGCCAGATGGACCACGACACTCTGTCACTGGAAATGCGCAAGCTTCGACTGCTGCTCGAAACGCTGCTGTAAAGCGTTTTCGGATGTTGCTTTCAGCAGAGCCTGATACCGGCACGAAGGTCGAATCATGCCGCAGTTCGTGCTGCTCGAACATGACCACCCGGAACTTCACTGGGACCTGATGCTCGAACGCGGTGACGCTCTATTGACCTGGCGGCTTGATCGAATTCCTGCCGCAGCCGGTGCGTTCGCCGCGACGTCGTTACCTGATCACCGGGTTGCGTATCTTGACTACGAAGGCCCGGTCAGCGGTAACCGAGGTTCGGTGCTCCGAATCGATCGCGGCGACTTCGAACTGCTGGCGGCAGCGGACGAAAATATTTTCGTCCGCTTAAAGGGAGCCCGGCTTCAAGGCACCGCGGAAATGCAGAGAGTTTCCTCCGGCGATGCACCAGACCAGCCGGTCTGGCAATTGATCTGGCTGCCTGATTAATCTCAGCCGCCGAAGCGATTTCAGAGTGAGCATCCTGAATCGATCTGGCCGAACTGAAGCAGGCAAGCTGCGTCAACAATCCGGCCACCTGCTGCGTCAGCAATCCGACCATCTGACTGAGCGGCGATGATTGCGACTCTGCAAAGCGGTTGTGAATGGTTAATCTCAGGATTCGTTCGGCACCGTAATATTGCCGACAACCAGAACTGTGTGGCGGAGACGGTTGATGTTCGATCAATCTTCCAACTCGGCAACTCCTCAGCAGACACCAGACGAAACGAAGTTTCGCTCACTCGTCGAAGGTGCAATCGAAGGGATCCTCATCCACCGCGATCAGAAGCCGCTGTATGTCAATCCGGCCTGGGCAAGACTGCATGGGCTCACCGTTGACGACGTGCTGAGGATGCCCGACGTCCTGCCGCTGATTCACGAGTCGGAGCGACCGCGACTTTTGAACTATATGCAGCTTCGAATGCAGGGCGAGTCTGCCCCGACTCAATATGAATACCGAGGTATCCGAGCTGACGGGACGGTGTTCTGGCTGGAGAACCTTGTTCAACAGATCTTCTGGTGCGGTCAGTCAGCCATTCAGGCAACAGTGATCGACATCACTCGCCGTAAGAAAGCTGAGCAGGCGCTGCTTCTGAGCGAAGCTCACTTCCGCAGCGGCTTCGAAGACGGTCCGATCGGAGTGACCTTCGTCGATCGTGATCTGCACTTTATCCGTGTCAACCACGCTTTCTGCGACATGACCGGTTACGAGGAAGCCGAACTGCTTCAGATGACCACAACTCAGTTGACGCTTGCTGAAGACCTCCACTCAGACACGTCTCAGCCTGACACAACTTCTGGCGAGTTTGCCAACTTCAGTGTTCGAAAGAAGTACGTTCGCAAAGACGGCGGGATCGTCTGGGTACGACTGTCGGCTCACTGGATTTTTGATGGCGATGGCGAAACAGCGTACCGCATGACGCTGGTCGAAAATGTCACTGATCGAGTTCAGGCACGGCTCGCCGTCGAATCCAGCGAAAGGCGATTCCGGAATATGGTGGAGGGGTCCATTCAGGGAATCCTCATCCACCGAAACGACCGACCGCTGTTCGTCAACGATGCCTGGGCGCAAATCTTCGGTTATTCCGTAGCCGAGGTCCGCGACGCCTCGACGACTCTTCAATTTGCAGCCCCTGAAGAACACGAACGATTGCAGGGTTATCGCGAAGCTCGAATGGCGGGCGGATCGGCTCCAAATCGATACGAGTATAAAGGTCTTCGAAAAAACGGCACGACCGTCTGGCTTGAGAATAGCGTCCGAGTTGTCGACTGGGACGGTGGGCCGGCGATTCAGTCCACCATTATCGACTGCACGGAGCGCAAGCTTCGCGAGAAAGAACTTGAGACGTTCAACGAAGAACTGGAACGCCGGGTTGCGGAACGCACGACTGAACTCGAAGCCGCTAACGAGAAACTGCAGGGAGAAGTCACCGAGCGGCTTCGTGCGGAATCAAAGTTGAAGGAGTCAACGGCGCTCTACGAGTCGCTCGTCGAAACTATCCCGCTTTGCGTTGCGAGGAAGAATCCTGATGGCGATTTTGTCTTCGCGAACAAGGCGCTCCGCGACACCTTCAACAAGCGACTCGATGAAATTGTCGGTCGGAACGACTACGACTTTTCGCCCAGGCAACTCGCTGACCAGTACCGCGAAGATGATCAACGAGTCATCGATACCGGCGAGCAGCTCGACTTTGTTGAGACGTCCCAGTTTCAGGGAGAGAAGCGGCATATTCATACGATGAAGACGCCGATTCGAAACATGGACGGAAAGGTCACCGGCACACAGCTCGTCTTCTGGGATATCACGCCGCAGGTCGAGGCCGCAGAGATCCGCAAAGCGGCACAGGAAGAGCTGGAATTACGAAACCGGGATCTGACGTCGTTGCTCTACGTGATTTCTCACGACCTCAAAGAACCCGTGCGTGCCATTCAGAGTTTCTCGATGCTGATTGAGCAGCAGTGCGAGTTACAACTCGACGAACGGAATCGCGGATTTCTGAAACGCGTGATCGACGCTTCAAACCGCATGCAGGTTCTGCTGGATGATGTCCTGCTGCTGTCACGTGCGCAGAGAACGGTTGACGCATCCGAATCAGTCAACCTTAGCAGGACAGTCAAAAATGTCCTCCAGATCCTTGCTGCGAGAATCGAAGAAACCGGTGCCACAATCACCGTCGAGGAACCACTGCCAACCGTTCTGGGTGACCGCCGCTGGCTGATTCAGGCTTTACAGAATCTCGTCGCCAATGCGTTGAAGTTCACCCTGCCGGGCGAACATCCCAACGTCGAAATCGCTACAGCCAGTGAGTCAGAACTCGATGGCGACCAGGCTGGTCTGGTCGTACGTGATCGAGGCCCCGGCGTTCCTGAGGAACACGCCGAACGCATTTTCGATCTCTTTCAGCGAGCTGTCGGGCGAAGCGTGGAGGGCACCGGAGCCGGACTGGCCATTGTTCGCGGGGTCGCCGAACGCCATGGTGGAAGCTGTCGGGTCGTTAGCCGAGAAGGTGGAGGCTCGGTCTTTATCCTGACCTTCGGTTCGAGCGTAGATTGACTCAGATACACATAAGATTTCGCATCCCAACTCATGCAGACATTTTCACCGACCGAGGCGCCGATCGACTTCTGTGAGACTTTCCGAATACTCGTGGTCGACATTCTGAAGTCGAGAAAACTCGTTCTAACTCCTGAAGCAGTCTGGACCTGCATCCATCGGCTCCGATCGGTTTTGCGGACAAACGATTCACCATAACCTGTTTGAAATAATACATTTACCGCATTCACCTCAACAGATTGATGCCGCAGCTCGTACGATGCTCTGCTTGAAGAAGTGAGAAACTCGGGCAATACTGCCGCCCTTCAAATTTCCGGTGGCCAGGATGGCAACCCGCTCGGACTGATATTCGTGGAGGTTGAGACCTCCCGAATGTTCACAGCAGAGAATGAGCTCCTCCGATGTCCCTGTCCAAGACCGAACTCGCGCAGTTCCGTAAGCAATTGTTGTCAATTTCTGCTCGATTACGCGGCGATGTCGACAATATCGCCGATGGTGCCTTTGGTCGTGAAGAAGAGTCGCGAACTCCCACTCACCCGGCAGAACTCGGCTCGGATAACTATGAGCAGGATTTTGCTCTCGACCTGATTCACAACGAACAGGAAACTCTGAAGGAAATCTCTTCCGCTCTGAAGCGAATCGAAGACGAATCTTTCGGCCTGTGCGAAGTGTGCACCAAAGAGGGTAAAACGGGGCGCAAGGCTCTGATTCCCAAAACCCGCCTGAAGGCTATTCCGTGGGCTCGAAATTGCGTCGGGTGTGAACGGAAACGCGAAGCTCAATACACATGACATCAGTTCCCCGAAACCGCTACGTCTGGTTTTTCCTGCTCGCCATTATCGGTCTGGCGATTGACCTTGGCACCAAGTCGGCAGTATTCGGGCAGCTCGGATACCCCGGAGGTCGGAGTATCTGGAACGCAGACTTCTTTGGCGACTGGGGTAACGTCCAGCTTCTGACGAGCATTAACGAAGGTGCTTTGTGGGGGATGGGGCAGGGATACACCTGGCTGTTCGCTTTACTGAGTATTTTTGCCGTCGCTGGCGTGTCTGTGTGGCTGTTCGTTTTCGGAGCCGCAAGAAGCCTGTGGTTGACGATCGCCCTTGGGCTGATCATGGCCGGAACGCTGGGAAATCTGTACGACCGGCTTGGCCTGCACGAATGCGTCAGGCCTGATGGATCAGCCATTTACGGAGTCCGCGATTTTCTGGCGTTCACGTTTGGGACTTACCACTACCCAATTTTTAATATAGCGGACTGTTTCCTCGTAACCGGCGCAATCATGCTCGCGATTCAGTCCTTCAGGGCCGAACACACCGGCGAGCCAGTTGGCGAGTCTCCGGCCAGTGCCGGACCAACTGTCTCACCCGGTAAATCTTCGCTTCAGAGCAACCGTTAAGCAGTCGATACTGACGACGCGCTTGCTGTTTCAGGCAGTCGTTCATAGACTGCCCCGCTTGCTCCCAAGCCAGTCCGCACTCGCGGATTTTCGGTGATTCTCAAGTTGACCCCAGAGCGTGGTCAACAAGCCTCATAGTCGGTCTTGCACTCAGGTAGCGTCATGAAGAAAGATATCCATCCGGAATACTTCGTCGCCGAAGTTAAATGCAGCTGTGGTAACAGCTTTCAGACCCGGGCAACTGTCGAGAAACTGCAGATTGATATCTGCTCGGCCTGCCACCCGTTTTACACGGGGACAATGAAATACATTGACAGTGCAGGCCGTGTTGAGAAGTTCCAGAAGAAATACGACTGGGCCAACCGTAAGAAGAGCTAGCTTCCGGGGTGACAGACGAAATCTTTGCGCGGCAACCGTCACGGGTGTCGCGTTCGGTTTCTGTTGCCTCGTGCCTGGCGATTTCGCAGCCAGCTGTGTCGCTGCGAGTTTTCGTCCAGGCCGCATGCTTGCATTGCAAGACAGGCATGCAACGGGGGGTGTTTGTCGACGACAAGGAATCGAACCTGGCTGTCTGAAAAGTCCCGTCCGGTTTTTGAATTCCTCAGTCCCCGTTTGGTAAGGATGATTTCTGATGTTCCCGACTCTGCAGGAAAAGCTCAAACGCTACGCCGAGCTTGAGCTGCAGTTGCAGGATCCCGCGGTGCTTGCGGACACCCAGAAACTGCTCGACGTCCAGAAAGAGTATGGCGGGCTCTCGAAGGTGGCCCTGCGGACTCGCGAGTTTAATCAGCTCGAAGAGGACTGCGCGACAGCCAAGGAAATGTTTCACGAAGAAACAGACTCCGCCGCACGAGAGTACGCTCGCGAAGAACTCGCTGACCTGACGGCTCAGTACGAAAAACTGCGAGAAGAGCTGGAAGACATCGTTCTGTCAGGCGATTCGCTGACGCGCGGTAGCTGCATCATGGAAATCAGGGCTGGAGCTGGCGGCGACGAAGCTGCCCTGTTCGCTCGTGACCTCTTTGAGATGTATCGGAGATATTTCGAACTGAATGGCTGGAAGTTCGAAATCATGGAAATGAATGCTTCAGAACTCGGCGGCCTGAAAGAGCTGGTTCTGTCAATTGCTGGCGAAGGCTGCTACCACCGACTTCAGTTCGAAAGCGGTGGCCATCGCGTTCAACGAGTACCGGAAACGGAGGCTCAGGGGCGTGTTCATACCAGTGCTGCGACAGTTGCGGTGATGGCCGAGGCAACCGACGTCGAAATCGAGATCGACAACGAAGATCTTCAGATCGACACAATGCGTGCTGGTGGCCCCGGTGGTCAGAAAGTTAACAAGACGGAAAGTGCCGTTCGTATCACTCATATTCCGTCGGGAATCGTGGTGAAGATTCAGGACGAAAAGAGCCAGCACAAGAATCGCGCGAAGGCCATGCGGGTCTTACGAAGCCGACTGCTCGAACAGAAAGAGCAGGAGGCCGCAGACGAACGGGCCGAGCATCGCCGCACACTGGTAGGATCAGGCGACCGCAGTCAGCGTATTCGCACCTACAACTTTCCTCAGAACCGAATCACCGATCACAGGATTAATCTGAGCATCCACAAGCTGGACCAGGTGCTGCAGGGAAACCTTGACGAACTGACTGATGCTCTTCTCGAATTCGACCGGATGGAACGCCTCAAGGGCGGCGCGGTTTAGATCGCATGCGATCGCTGCGTCGGCACGGAATCTCCAGTGAGCGGCGAAGGGACTTCTGAATCTGCTAACACTCCGGAAGTCTGGACCGTCAAAAAGGTCCTCGACTGGACGATCGGACATTTGAAGCAACACGGTTGTGAGTCTGCTCGCCTTGATGCTGAAATACTGCTGGCGCACTCTCGAAACTGCCGGCGAATTCAGCTTTACACCGAGTACGACGCGCCTCTCACTCCGGAAGAGCGTGCCACAATGCGCGATCTGGTCCGACGCCGAGCCGCACACGAGCCGGTTGCCTACCTCGTCGGATTTCGTGAGTTCTTCGGTGTCGAATTTGACGTCGAACCCGGCGTACTGATTCCCAGACCGGACACGGAAACTCTCGTATTGGCCGCACTGGAAGCTGCGAAAGGACTTCCTTCGCCGAGAATTCTGGATGTCTGCACGGGAACCGCCTGTGTGCCGGTTGCGATTGCCCAAAACTGTGCCGCTGCAGTGTTGACCGCGATCGAACTGGACAACCAGGCGCATCAGATTGCCCGGCGAAATATCGAAAAACACGGCCTGACAGATCGGATTACATTGCTGCGGGGCGACCTGTTCAGCCCACTGGCCAGCGACACCTCGTTCGACGTCATCACCGCTAATCCGCCGTATGTGACGAATGAGGAAATGAATACACTCCCACCAGACATCCGGCTGCACGAGCCTGAGCTTGCATTACGTGGCGGGGTGGACGGCCTGGATCTTATGAGGCGACTGATTCCTGAAGCGGCTGCACGACTGACAGGTGCTGGCACACTGCTGCTGGAGATTGGCTCCCAGCAGGGCGATGACGTCTGTCGGCTGTTTGCGACGACGAACCAGTACGAACCTGCGCAGGTCGTGAAAGATCTTGGAGGTTGCACTCGAGTAGTCTGGGCGAAGAAAAAGCAGATGAGCTGACGCTGAATTTTACTCAGATTGAGGAGTCCAGGGATGGACATGTTTGTCGTGCGAGGCGGAAAGCCGCTGAACGGTCGGGTTCGAGTCAGCGGATCCAAAAATGCAGCCCTGCCAATCATGGCAGCCTCTTTGATGGCGGACGGGCCGGTCACCCTGCACGATGTCCCGGACCTTGTTGATGTTCGAACGCTGTCCGAACTTCTTGGCACGCTCGGCGTCATCAGCGAGCAGCAGACTGATAACACGCTTCGCCTGGAAGTGATTGACGACTCACCGGTCGTCGCTGACTACGAACTTGTCCGCCGCATGCGTGCAAGCATTTGCGTGCTGGGGCCGCTGTTGGCGCGGCGGGGTCGAGCGACGGTGTCGCTCCCTGGCGGATGCAACATCGGCGACCGCCCGATCGATCTGCATCTGAAAGGACTGAAGGCTCTTGGCGCCGACATCCGAATCGAACGCGGCTACGTCATCGCAAAAGCAAATCGCCTCCGTGGTGGGAGAGTCTTTCTGGGTGGTTCGTTCGGAAGTACGGTCACCGGAACCTGCAATGTAATGGCCGCTGCGGCGCTGGCCGACGGCACAACAACCATCGAGTCGGCAGCGTGCGAACCCGAAGTCGCTGACTATGGCCATCTACTCAACGCGATGGGAGCAAAGATTGAAGGACTCGGAACCCCGTTCCTGCAGATCGAAGGTGTCGGGCGGTTGTCCGGAGCCGAGCATCACGTCATCCCCGATCGAATCGAAGCCGCAACACTGCTCATCGCAGCGGCAATTACTCGCGGCGAAGTGTTCGTCGAGAATGTTTGCACCACTCACCTGAGTGCGGTGCTTGACAAGCTGAACGATATCGGAGTCCGTGTTGGGATCTCAGACGATACCGACAGAGCGGAACGCAGTTCTCTGCACGTGCTCCCGTCTCATCAGCTCACTCCGACGGAATGTTCAGCATTGCCGTATCCTGGATTGCCGACGGACGTGCAGGCTCAGTTCATGGCACTGCTCAGTCGAGCTGACGGGATCAGCGTGGTAACTGATAAGGTCTTTCCCGACCGATTCATGCACGTTGCCGAACTGGTTCGTCTTGGTGCCAGAATCCACCGCGAGGGGCAGAGTGCGATTATCAGCGGAACCGACCGCCTGCATGGTGCCTGCGTGATGGCGTCTGACCTTCGAGCCAGCGCTGCCCTTGTTCTGGCAGCGATGGCCGCCGACGGCGAATCGGTCATTCGTCGGATTTACCATCTCGACCGAGGCTACGAGCAGCTGGAAAAGCGGCTGAACTCGCTCGGAGCCGACATTCAGCGAGTGGAAGACTGCGCCGAGAACGTACCTGCCAGTTTGCGACTGACTCAGCCAGTCGCCAGAGCCAGCTCGCTTTCCGAAACGGGAAAGGCCGATGCGACCTTCAAACTCGAAAATGGTCGACAGCTTCGAATCGACGAACCGGAAAATGTTTCCCCTGTTCCTTCATCCGCCGATTCAAAAGCGAAATATGAGCAAGGCAGGTAATTCTCGAACCTTGTTCGAAATCTCTGTTCACTGATTGACGCGACAATTCGGCCCGTCCATAATCTCGTGATCCTTTTCCCGATGCCCCAATCGACGCACGTTCTGTGCTTTTCACATCTGTTGCCGGGTCATCTACATATCAAGTGACGTTTCGTCAGCAATTCCAGATTCGTGATCAGGATCAAACTGCGTCCTTTCACCCGTTGGCTACTTTTATGTCGTCGGTGATGTTGGACAATTTTTCAGTTTGATCTCAACTGTTTCGACGGTTTTACAGATCCAATCGTAGATCTGCGGGCGTTCGATGCGTTTCTTTGTCCTACGAACGTCGCGGTATCGGGCTGATGGAATGGCAGATGACCAGAGTCAATCAGCTGTAAATACCGAGGTCAGGTGTTGACACATAATCATGGCACAGCGGATTCGGACAACGGACCGATTCGCAAATCAGAAACCGAGGATGACATGATCAGCAGTCTTTCAGAGCTTGATGAAGTTCGAAAAGTGGCACCAACCGGGCTGCCGGATCAGCTCGAGCAGGATCTCGTTCAGACATTCAAACTCCTCTCGGACGAGACTCGCCTGCGCGTTCTGATGTATCTGATGCGCGAGGGCGAGCTTCATGTCACGGCACTGTGTGAGCGGCTCGACCAGAGTCAGCCGGCTGTCAGCCACCATCTGGCGCTGCTGAGAGTCGCAGGCCTGATCGAAGCTCGACGCGACGGTAAACACAACTTCTATTCAGTACGGCGCGAGCACTTTCACCGGATCATGGGCGAATTATTCTCGAACATGACGGCCGAGACTGGCGAGTCGCTCAGATTCAGCGATTTCGTGCTCCGCCAGGATGAAAATCGCAGCGCCGAGTAACAGAGTCCAGGTTCCAATGACGAGACTTTCTGAGACCGCTTCAAAGGGCGGTCTCTTCTTTTTTGCGTCGCGATTTGGTAGAAGCCACTCCCGCCTCGCGAGCCTGCGCTCGCATTTTTGCAGGCATACCCCTGCGTTTCCAATTCGTTCTCACGCTCACGGTACATACGCATGAGTCGTCCGGCGAAACTTGCTCTGATTGATGGAACGGTCTTCGAAGGCCGAGCCTTTGGTGCCTCTGGTGAAATCCACGGCGAAGTCGTCTTTAACACCAGCATGACCGGCTATCAGGAAATTCTCACCGACCCGTCATACTGCGGTCAGATTGTCACGATGACGTACCCGCTGATCGGTAATTACGGGGTCAACGTCGAAGATGTGGAAAGCGGCGGGCTGTCCCTGCGAGGCTTCATCGTCAAGGAGCTCTGCCGCCACGAAAGCAATTTCCGGTCGAGCCAGTCACTCGATTCGTACCTTGCAAAGTACGGCGTCATCGGAATCGAAGGACTCGATACGCGAGCACTCGTCAGGCGAATCAGAATCCACGGGGCAATGACAGGTATCATCTCGACTGAGGATCTCGACAACGACTCACTGATTGCGAAAGCGCAAAAGAGTCCGGAACTGGCTGGTCAGGATCTTGCCCGGGAAGTTATCCCGACAGAAAGTGCTGGCTGGTCGGAAGGTCTTCACGCTATCCCCCGCGACCTTGTCACAGGCGGCTACGAAGGCATCCATGCGGCGTCCACTGACGAAGGGCCACACGTCGTTGCCATCGACTACGGAATGAAGTGGAATATCCCACGACACCTTCGGCAGCTCGGCTGTAAAGTCACCGTCGTACCTGGAACCTGGAGCGCGGAACAGATTCTCGAACTCTCTCCCGCTGGCGTCTTTCTTTCCAACGGCCCCGGAGACCCTCGCCCGCTGGACTATGCCATTTCAACGATCCAGGGATTGCTGGGCAAAGTACCCATCTTCGGAATCTGCCTGGGCAACCAGTTGCTCGGTCTGGCGTGCGGTGCTGAGATCTTCAAGATGCGGTTCGGACATCGCGGAGCCAACCAACCGGTACTCGACAAGAGTACGGGCAAGGTCGAAATCACGTCGCAGAATCATGGCTTCGCTTTGGACGCTGCATCCATGCCGTCGAACGTTGAAGTCACTCATGTGAATCTCAACGATCAGACCGTCGAAGGCATTCGGCACAAAGATTACCCCGCGTTTGCCGTGCAGTATCACCCCGAAGCTTCTGCCGGACCTCACGACAGCCATTACCTGTTCGGCCAGTTCCGTGAGATGCTCCTCCAGCACGCGTAACGTCATCACTTAGCCAACCCGGTTTTCATCCTGGGCAGTCTGAAACGAGCGCCGCGATGTTCTGGCAGTCATGATTGAAAGCCGTTCGAACTGCCGGAACTGCTCGGCGTTTGTTCAAGCCTGCGACCACGAAACTCGAAGTGGAGCGACGACATGCTACGAACTGTGATCTCGAGTGTTTGTTGTGTCGCGGTTGTTTCTTCACTGACAGGCTGTCAGCAGCAACCTGCGAGTGAGCCAGCCCCCTCCGTCATCAGCCCGACCGAGCCGGAAAGCAACTCACCGGACGACTCTCTACCGACTGTTGCCTCAAATTCCGGCACAACAACGCCAGTCGAAAAAGTTGAACTGACAATTTCCACGTTTGACGAGTTGCAGGCGTCGATCGCCGCGTCAAAAGGCAAGGTCGTCGTCGTCGATTACTGGTCAACATCCTGCCCGCCTTGCCTGACCGAATTTCCTGGCCTGGTCGCTATCCACAACGAACTACCGCACGACCAGGTTCGATGTGTCTCTGCCAGCCTCGACTATGAAGGCCTCGCAGACTTTCCGATCGAAGAAGCTCGGAATTCGGCCCTCGAATTTCTTGAACAGCAGAAGGCGACGCTCGATAACTTCATCGTGAGCGAAGACAGCCTGACAGTGATGGACGACAAACTGAAAATCGCGTCCATTCCTGCAGTCTTCGTTTTCGGTGTTGATGGCAAGCTGGCTCGCATTTTCGACGAGTCTTCCGGCGAATCGTTTACCTACGAAAAAGACGTCACGCCTTTCGTGAAAGAACTTGTCTCGCAGAGCTTCTCCGCCGCGGCAGCATCTGTGAACGAATAGTAAGAATCACTCGCGAAGACACTAAGTCGCGAAGATGTGACTTCAGCATCGAATTAAATCTTTCGCGTCTTTGCGCCTTCGCGTGAGAAAAATGCGGCAAGATGGCTGCTGAAAGGATTATCGAGATGAAAGCTGCATTTATCACCGAGACCGGCGAACCGGAAGTTATCCAGTATGGTGACCTGCCGACTCCCGAACCGGCAGCAAACGAAGTGCTGGTCAAAGTCGGAGCGGTCGCGGTTAACCCGATCGACACTTACATCCGCAGCGGCACCGTCGCGCTGGCGACTGAGTTTCCTTACATCGTCGGTTGCGACCTTGCAGGCACCGTTGAAGCCGTCGGTGCAGACGTCACTCGGTTCAAGGTTGGTGACCGTGTCTGGGGCAGCAATCAAAGTCTCTTCGGCCGGAAAGGTACGTTCGCCGAGTACGCTGCTGTCGGCGAAGAATGGCTGTACCCGACTCCGAACGAAATGTCTGACGATGTCGCCGCCGCAGGCGCACTGGTCGGAATCACCGCACATCTCGGCCTGCATCTGCATGGTGGGCTGAAAGCAGGCGAGACGATTTTCATTAACGGAGGAACTGGTGGAGTCGGCGCCGCCGTCATTCAACTGGCAAAAGCGGCCGGCGCGAAAGTCATCGCAACGGTCGGCAGCGACGAAAAGAAATCGCTGTGCGAAAGCTGGGGCTCGGACTGCGTCATAAATTATCGAGACGAAAACCTCGACGATCAGATTCGCGAGTTCACCGAAGCCAACGGCGGGCTGCATCTCTGGTTCGAAACTCAGCGAGAGCCGACTCCGGACCGAACCGTCGGGCTGATGTCGCCACGCGGGCGGATCATCTTCATGGCTGGTCGGACTGCTCGACCGGAGTTTCCCGTCGGACCGTTCTACGTGAAAGATCTCCGGCTGCACGGATTCGCCATGTTCAACGCGACACCGGACGAACAACGAGCCTCCGCAGACGCCATCAACGAGCTGGCCACAAAAGGCGACTGGTCACCGCAGATTGGCAAGACCTTCCCACTTTCAGAAGCCGCCGCCGCGCACCAACTCCAGGAAGATGCCACGCTTTCCGGGAGCGGATCATTGACCGGCAAGATCGTCCTGAACCCGTAGTTCTGGCAGGCAGAAAAGCAACCACGAAAAACACGAAAGGAAGAAATGTTTTCCTTTTGTGTTTTTCGTGGTTCAAAAACTGGTCGGACTGAAGCCGTCCTGATTCGAAGATCTTAGTTTCTTTGTGAAACGATCTTCGCAATCAGGCTTGCCACAGCGCTGCTGGATTCGGTCGAAGCGACCTGCTGGCTGTTACAGGTTCCGGCGATTCCGTGGTGGACGAGCCAGATGTTTCGGAAGCGGACCGGGTTGCTGTGGTTCTGGATTTTGGTGGGAAGTGCGTTCGGGCCTTCGCCGACTCGTTTACCACCGCCGGTGGGAGTTGGCAGGTCAAGATTTTCCTGAACCGGCACGCCGTTCAGCCAGACAGTGAAGTTAGCGTTCTGAACTTTCTTGCCGTCGGCATCGAATCTCGGAGCACGGAACCAGATGTCGTAGGTTTGCCAGCTAAGCGGCGGCAGGCACATGTTGAGGTTCGGTTTAACCTCCCGGTACAGCGCGCCGCATTCGTTGAACTCGCCGTCCAGGCCGAATGAATCGAGCACCTGTACTTCGTAGCGGCTTTGCACGTAGATGCCGCTGTTCGCTCGTTGTTGGCCCACGGCGTTTGGCATGTACGGAAGTCGGAATTCGAGGTGCAGACGGAAGTCGCCGTACGCGTCGCGAGTTTCCGTGCCTTCCTTAAGCAGGCCGTCCTCGGTCATCTGACCATCTTTCAGCAGTTCAGTGTTTGTCCCGTCGAACAGGGCGATGGCATTGCACGGTCGGCAGGCTCCCAGCGTCGCGCTTTGCCGGGTGACGAACGACGCTGTTCCGATCTGCCGAGCGTACTCGCCGATCGACTTGATGATGGAGTGTCCGTTCTGAATAGTGATCTGCTGATGCTCGCCGGTGAGCGTCAGGACGTCGCCTTCGCGAGTTCCCTGAAACTTCGCCCGGTCTCCCCCGATCGGCCAGCCGTAGCCGGGCAGCCCGCCTCGATAAGAGACCGCAGAAAACTTTGCATCGCCCATCGCGACAACCTGAAGGCCAACCGGCTCGCAATGCCGGCAGTCATTGACGACGGACCCCAGATACTCACCCTGAAACGGGTAGTCCGCGTCGTCCTGCGGGACTTCGGTCCATGCTCCGGGTTTGTTTTTCGCGTCGGCACTCTGCACGCTCTGAGGAACCAGCAAGCCGAAACAAAAGACGATGAGAAGGCCATATCGAAGCATCAGTATCTCCAGTCGGTATGAAGGTCGCGTTGGTCGGTGTTTATCGCCAGACTTCCCAGTTTCACACGGGCGTCCGACGATGGCAACCGAGCGTTGAGCGGCGAACGCCAATGCAGCAACATGTCTCGCGGCGGCGCGCCGAAGTCTGCCGGACCGGTACAATTCTCAGCGTTCCGGTCTCCCAAGAACGTTGATGGAAATCTCATGGCGAAATGCGACGAAGGATACATCTGCGAAGTTTGCGGTGAGGCTGTCGACGAGATTATCGACAGCGACCTCTATCTTCGTTTCGTGATCGGGCAGGTTCCGGAGAGCGAGCTGACGAAATCACCCGAGCGGCACATTCGCTGCAACCCGGTGCAGGCTCAGTTCATCGTGCATGATGACTTCGAGCCGGTTGTGGTGGACGGCCCTTTCGACAAACAGTTCCTCGACAAAGAACACGTCCGGCAGCAGGAAGACCTGATCACTCGTGGCTGGTTGCGAATTCGAGAAGTCACTGGATCGGGTATCCCGGTTTCTGAATACCCGCTCAAGAAGAAAGTTGACATGAACCGGCTGATCGCCGAGCGGAAGTCTAAATCTGAAGAAGTTAACCACAGAGGCACAGAGACACAGAGTTGAGCACTTGCTTTTCTGTGGATCAGTGTCTTTTTGGTTTGAAAAACTTGAAGCGAGCACAGGAACATCGGATGCAGCCGTGGCAGAATGACAACTGGATTGAGCACACGCAGATTCTGCTGAACTCGTATCGTCGATTTCTCGGCGAGGAGCTGATTTCGCGGGAAGGCTCGGTTGAGGAACAGTCGCGGACATTGTTCGAGATCCCATTCGTTGTGGTTTCGCACGGAACCCAGATCGACCCGATTCTGAATTACGGAAACCAGACGGCTCTCGATTTGTGGGAGATAGATCTCGAAACGCTGCTGCGGACGCCATCGCGAATGACGGCTGAGCCGGTGCATCGTGATGAGCGTGACCGGTTGCTGGAGCGAACGTCGCGGGACGGGTTCGTCGATGACTATCGAGGCATTCGGATTGCCAGTACCGGTCGACGATTTCTGATCGAGAAGGCCATCGTCTGGAACCTCGTGGACGACGATGGCGACCGAGTCGGGCAGGCGGCGACGTTTTCGGAGTGGGTGTTCCTTGATGAGTGACTCAGTGCCGATGAATGATCGCGAGCGGCGGCCGTCGCGAGTCACGACGGACCAGCAGGTCGAAAGTCCTGACTGGGAAGACGCGTTGCAGACTCCGGCTCAGTTTGTTCGAAACGTCGGACCGGAACGCGCGAAGCTGCTGGAGAAACTCGACATCCGAGTGGCACTGGACCTGCTGTTCAACGCGCCGCGGGATGTGCTCGACTTAAGTAACGTCAGAACGCCGGCTGAACTCGAAGCCGGTTTGCAGCAAAGTGTCTGCGGGTCGGTCGTCGACACGGAAGCCAGGCGGACGTCTAACGGCAAAATCATGTCGGCAGTGCTGATTCGTTGCGGTCGAGCATTTGTGCGAGGCGTCTGGTTCAACCAGCCCTGGATTCTGAAGAGGTTTTTTCCCGACAACATCGTGCTGTTTTCTGGAAAGCCGAAAATGCGTTCGGGTCGGTGGGAGTTCAGCAATCCTCACACGCAGTGGCTCGAAAACGACGATGCAACCAGTGAAGACGGGCTACCGGTCGCGGTGATCCCCCGGTACAGCCTGACCGACGGGTTGAAAATGTACGAAATCCGTCGAGCCGTAAAGGCGGCGGTTGAGGACTACGTCGACCTGGTTCCGGAGCTGCTTTCCGAAGAGTGTCTCAACCGGTGGAAACTGCTCGGTATTCGTGAAGCGATCACGAAACTTCATCTTCCGAAATCGATGGACGACTACCGCGAAGGATATCGTCGACTGGTGTTTCAGGATCTGGTTGAGTTTCAATTGGCGATTGAACTGCGACGACGAGTCTGGTGGTCTGGCGTGCCGGCTCCAAAGATGCCATGCACGGCAAAAATCGACAGCCGGATACGAAGACTGTTCCCGTTCAACCTGACACCGGGGCAGAACCAGGCGATCGCCGACATTGTTGCCGACCTGAACGCCGGACGACCGATGCACCGGTTGCTGCAGGCGGATGTGGGTTCCGGCAAAACAGCCATCGCGATGTACGCGATTCTGGTCGCCATCGCCGCTGGTCATCAGGCAGTTTTGATGACACCTACCGAGCTGCTGGCGACTCAGCACTGGCAAACGATCGACAGGGCTCTGGCGCATAGCCGAGTCAAACGGCGCATGCTGACCGGAAATCTGACTCCTGGGCAGCGGCAGAAAGCTCTGGAAGAAATCCGGTCGGGCGACGTTCAACTGATTGTCGGAACTCAGGCGTTAATCCAGAAGGGTGTTAAGTTTTCGAACCTCGGTCTGGTCGTCATTGATGAGCAGCACAAGTTTGGTGTCGGGCAACGCGCGCAGTTTTCAACGGGCACGCAGTCGCCGCATGTTCTGGTCATGACCGCTACTCCGATTCCACGCAGTCTGTGCCTGACGCAGTTCGGCGATCTGGATCTGACGACGATGTCGGACATGCCTCCCGGTCGGCAGGAGGTGAAGACGTACCGGGTTTACAACGCGAACACCCGCAAGCGAGCCTGGAAGTTTGTGCGTGAGCGTCTGCTGGAAGGCCGACAGGTTTACGTGGTGTGTCCGCGAGTCGGCGAGACCGAAGAGAACGATCTTCAACTGGAGCTTTCATTTGATGAAGAGTTCCCCGAGCTGGCCGAGAAGCCTCAGGCGATCGGGGAAGAATTGATCGGCAGTGCGGAAGTGCTGTTCGAAGATCTGCAGAAGAACGAACTGAAAGGTTTCAACGTTGGCATGGTCCACGGTCGGATGAACGCCCAGGCCAAAGCCGACGCGATGGAGGCTTTCCGCACGGGCGAGACGCAGGCTCTGGTGTCGACGACCGTGATCGAAGTCGGCGTCGATGTGTCCAATGCTTCGGTCATGGTGATTCAGCAGGCTGAACGGTTTGGACTTTCGCAACTTCATCAGCTACGAGGACGCATCGGCCGAGGCAAGCATCAGGGATTTTGTTTTCTGTTCTCAGACGCCAGCGCGACCGACGTCGTTAAGCGGTTGTCGGCTATGGAGAAATACACCGACGGGTTCAAGATCGCCGAAGTTGATTTCGATCTTCGCGGCCCCGGCGACATTCTCGGCTCGCGCCAGCACGGCGCGCTGCCGTTGCGATTCGGACATCTCATCAAGGATCGAAAGCTGGTCGAGGAAACCCGGAATGCGGCTGTCGAGCTGGTCAAGTCGGGCCAGTTCGATGGACCTCTGCTCGCGCCTTTGAAGTCGGCTGTGCTGGATCGGTTTGCCGAGCTGATGGATTTGCCACGAAGCGGTTGACTGTTTGGTCACGAAAGTGTGCCACTGGCTTTGTCGGTGCCGTTTCGAATTAGCAGGTGCAGTTGCACTGACAGAGCCAGTGGCGCCCCCTGCTCCGGCAGCCTGACTTTAAGACGTTGTCGTTCGGTCGTCTTTCTGACGGCGACCCTGCTATTCTGCTTCTCGACGAAATTCACAACTCCGACGGAAACGACGATGGCAAAGCTCGACACTCTTGGAATCACCGTTCTTGGCGACTTCATTCTCAGTGAAGGCGTTGAGCCGATCATCGAAAATCTATTGAGAATTGGCACGACGGCTGTCGCCGTTAATCCAACGGTCACCGCACCGGCTGATGAGAACACTGGCAGCTTTCAACCACCGATCGACGCCGGCAGCAGCCCTCGAGTTTTTGATCGGCCTCTGTGGGGTAAGCATTCGCTGTGGGTTCGAGGCGGCGTCAGCTATCGGCCTCGAGAGGCGTTTTACAAGGACTCAGCTTACGCGCCTCGAAAAACGAACGACCTGACCGAGCAGTTCGGTGCTCTCATTGGGCAGTTCATTGATCGGGCCGTCGACTCCGGACTGAAGGTTTACTTTCAGATCGGGGCCGTTCAGCCGTCGGGACTGCGCGACGAGGACCGACCGCGATTGCCGGACGGAACGATCCCGGAAAACCGGATGGCCGATACGGGAAGTCTCGCCAGCGAAGCCGTGCGGTCGTACAACCGAGCCTACATTCGCGATCTGCTGGAAGAGTATCCGAGTGTGACCGGCTTCCGTCCGGACTGGCCGGAGTATCCTTGTTACACATTGGGTGAAGTTTTTCAGGACTTCGGTGATCACGTCACGAAGTGGGCGGGGCGTCGCGACTTCGATTTCGAATCGATCCGCGCCGAAGCTGGAAAGTTCTGGAACCTGCTGCATGGCCAGTCAAGCTTTCGTTGCCTGGGCACCTCAGACTTTGAACGCAACTGGACCGTCTCAGGTAAGCTCCCCAAATGGGTCAGCGAATGGCGGCGCCTCAAAGCCGCGTTGTCCGTCGATTGCCTGCAGCACTGGCGGGACGCGATCAACGAAGCTGGCGGTACGGATAAAGAACTCTCGGCCAACGCCTTCATGCCGACTTACTCAACGGTGACCGGTTTTGATTTTCCCGGCGCGGCGAAAATCTGCGATGCCGTTTCACCAAAGCTTTACACCATGCACTGGTCGCTGATGGTCAAATTCTGGGCGGAGCCAATCCTTGCCGCGAACCCTCAGTTGAGCGAAGAGTCCGTCGTTCGATCCATTGTGCGGATAATGGAAATTGACGACGACGGGACCGGCGGCGGTTGCGTTTCTGATTATGGGTATCCCGCTCCGGACGAGCCGCACCCGATTGCCAGCGGCCCTCAATCCCGGAAGCTGAACGACGTCGTGGCAGAAGTGGCCGGGGCGTGCCCGGTCACGCCGCTTGTTCACGGTTACGGACCGCTTGATGACTTCACTCGCCGGCTTGAACTGGTCGCCAACTGCGATGCCGTTTCAGGTTTGTGGATCAATCGGTATGGCTATCTGAGCGACGAAAAACTCGACGCCATTCGCACGACGGTGAGTCAATGATCTGCAATTCCGTGCGACGTGCCTCTACCGAATGCTGCGCGCGGTCCAGGATGACGATTGCCGCTCTGGTCGCTCCCGCACTTATTTTTCTGAGCGTCGGCAGCTGGTCACCGTTGCCTGGTGGCGAGAGAGAAACCGAGCCGTCGACGGATTCGAGGAGTCAGCCGCAGACCGCTCACGTCACAACACACGGAGTTGGCCGGTATCAGCCAGGACGATGGGGAACGCTGACGGTCGAGGCAGCCAATCGAGGGAATGAAGCCGCCTCGATAGAAGCGGCTGCGTGGATCGGTGGCCAGGCGAACGATCAGGTTGGGCGATCAATCTGGTTGCCTGCGGAAGCTCGCCGCACCTCGTGGATGCCCATTGTCGTACCGTCAGGCTCGCCTGATGATGAAGACCCCATGCTGCAATGGATCGTCGTACGAAAATCCGGTGAGGGTGAAGTCTTTTCCACGGGCACGAATCAGGACCGGATCGAAACTCGCCAACTGATTACGCCAAGGGAAAACGTCGTCTTTGCTGTGATCACCGATGACGACGCCAGTCACCTGGCGAAGCTGGATCTGCTCAAACATTTGATGGAGAAGGCTCAGTCTCAAGTAACCGTGCTCACGATCGACAATTCACATTTGCCGGTGATTCCTGAAGCACTGGACGCCGTACGCGTACTGGTGGTCATGGGCGATACCCTTGCTCAAAACGCCGCCGCCACTGAATCCGTGCAGGACTGGGTTCGTCTTGGAGGCACCCTCTGGCTGATGCTCGACTCAATGAGCCATCAATCAGCTCAGACCATCTGCGGTGGGGAACTTTTCTTCACCGAGGTTGATCGAGTTTCGCTGACATCGTACTCGCTGCTTGCCGACACAAGCGCCGTGCAGCGTGTAGCTGACGAGGTCGGACTGGAACGACCGGTTCAACTGGTGCGAGTCTTGTCAGAATCGGGCAGCGTTCCAGCGACCGTCGATGGATGGCCTGCGGCGATAAAGTCTGAGTTTGGGCAGGGGCGGATTCTTGCTTCAATGCTGGCACTTGATGGTTTCTTCGTGCCACCTGGAAATCTCTTGCCGGAAAGGATCGAAAGCCAGAATCGACAGCTTTGGGTAACAACGGCGGGGCAGGATCTGTTGTCTGAATTTGGTCGAGCCGGACCAGGCTCGCCACTTCAGACCGAGACGATGAAAGAATACGTCACGTCACGCATCGGTTATCAACTGCCGAACCGATCAACCGGCGCCGCTGTGCTTCTCGTCTTCTGTGTGTCGCTGATCGTTGTGTGTGGCATCGTTCACCGAATGCAGAAGCCGGCCCTCCTGCTGCCAGCTATCGGACTTCTATCGGTGCTGTCGATCGTGGCTTTTCTGCAAATGGCCGCTTCAGCCAGGACCACAACGAACTCGGCAGCGACCATTCAAATTGTCGAGGCAACCGGCACGCAGGACCGACTCCAAGTCACTGGCGTCATGGCGTTTCATTCTCAAGGCACAACACGACCACAGATTGAATCAACGGTCGGCGGTATGCTGAAGTTCGAACATACTGTCAGCTCGGCCTCGCCGGTTCGATCGCTCTGGTCGGATCAGAATGTGTGGAAACTGCTGAACGCAGAATTTGCGGCGGGAGTCCGACTGGCCAGGTTTCGACAGACAGTGGTCCTTCGGGAACCCGTCGTCGCTAAAGGGACGTTTGATGAAAGCGGGTTTCGTGGCCAGCTGACCGGCAGTCTCTCCAGCAACTGGAGTGACGCCATCGTCGCTGATCAATCGGGATTTGCTTTGCCGGTTTCGATCGACGCGACCGGCCAGGTGGCACCGACCGATCGTCCTCTACCGCCGGGGCAGTACCTCGACTCTGCTTTGTTGAACGCTGAGCAATCGCGGCGGCAGACGATGTATCGAAACATGTTCGACGCGTCGCAGCGGAGCCGGATTTATCCGTCGCGGCCGACTCTGTTTGCATGGGCCGATCTGTTGAAACTACAGACAGGCCGCGTCGACAGTGATAACCAGAGACAGACAGGGGCGATGCTGGTTTCGGTTCCGGTTGTAATTGAACGCCCCGATACTGGTATGCGAGTGCGGATTCCCGCGACGTTTCTGCCTTACCGATCCGTTAGTCACAAACCGGTGAAATTTGGATTCGCTCCAAACTTCAGCAACACTCGCCGAACCTGGACAACGAACACATCCTCGGCAGCGTCAACTGCGCTGCTGCGATTTGAGATTCCCACAGTACTTTTGCCGCTGGCCGTTGATGGTGCGAAGCTGACGCTCAACATTTCCGCACCGCTTCGAGAGGTTGAAATATCATCAGGCCGTCTGGATTCGCTTTCGCACGTCTGGTCCAGAAACAGTCCCGTCGGTACGTTTGAAATTCCGTTTCCGGATGATGCTTCGCGACAACTGGAAACCGACGGAGGGTTTCACGTCGCTTTGAAAGTTGGAGCTGTTCAACTGGACGAACTCGATGCAACGGACGCGGGCACGCAGGACCGCAACTGGCAAGTTCAGTGGATACAGCTCGAAATTGAAGGCCGCATTCAGTGACAGACAAAAAAGTTGCCACCGGCGACGATCCGGTCGTCGACATCAGGAACCTCACCAAAATGTACGGCGAGTTCACCGCGCTGGACTCGCTGTCGCTAACGGTGAACCGAGGCTCAATTCTCGGATTTATCGGTCATAACGGAGCCGGCAAGACGACGGCCATCCGCATTCTTGTGGGACAGGCCCGACCAACATCCGGCACCGCGACGATCGCCGGAGCGGACTGCGTTCATGACGCTCGTCAGGTCAAACAACTGATTGGCTACATGCCGGACAAATTTGGCTCGTACGACAACATGCGAGTTCGAGAGTATCTCGACTTTTTCGGAGCGGCTTTTGGGATCCGTCGTAAGGATCGAACGAAGCGAATCGACGAAGTGCTCGACATCACCGGCTCACGGTACATGCAGGACCGTTTCGTGGAAGCACTCAGTCACGGCATGCAGCAGCGCATCGGCATCGCTCGAACGTTGCTGCATGATCCAGAGGTGTTGATTCTCGACGAGCCTGCCAACGGTCTGGACCCGCAGGCTCGCATCGAAATGCGAGAACTGCTGCTGAGATTGTCGGGCCTCGGAAAAACGTTGATTGTTACCAGCCACATTCTGCCCGAGCTTTCTCACATCTGCGACCGCGTCGCCATCCTGCATCGAGGTCAGCTCAAAGCGTTCGGCACGCTCGACGAAGTCACTCGTCAGGTTCAGCAGACGCGAATGATTGAGGTGCAGGTTGCCGGGCAGGAACAACTGGCTCATGCCGAAACCGTCTTGAGAGAATCAATCAAGGATGCGTCAGGCATCGCGGCTTCACCGACTGAATCGATGTTGCGGTTCCGGTCGGCTCAGGTTGATTCCGCCCTTAGCGCGACGCTGAAACGGTTGATCGACGCCGGCGTTCAGGTCATTCAGTTTCGCGAAGTCGCCGGGAATCTCGAAGAAGCGTTCCTGTCAGTAACCCGCGAGGGGAATACGGACTCCGAGCCATTGATCCCTATTGCCAACGCGGAGGGTGAGCAATGATCGGTCGCCCAGTCATTCAACGGGAATTCGTGGGTATGCTGCGGACGCGACGGTCGTATGTGGTGCTGATCGGCCTGGCGGTGGCGATGTCAACGCTGGTTATTGCGAGGTGGCCGTCCGATGGCCTGGTCGATCTGTCTGGCCAGCAATCGTTGCAGACGTTTCGTGTGATCTCGTTCGGACTGGTCGCCGCAGTGTCCTTACTGGTGCCGGTGTTTCCCGCCACGTCAATCGTCCAGGAGAAACGGCGAAACACTCTGGGGCTGCTACTGAATTCATCGTTAAGGCCAACGGATATTTTTCTCGGGAAGCTTGTCGCCACGCTGGGTTTTGTGGCCTTGCTGCTGCTGGTGACGCTGCCGGCCGTTTCTGCGTGCCATGCACTCGGCGGCTTGTCGTTTAACGATAACATTCTCTGGCTGTACATCGTTCTGGTGATGGCCAGTCTGGAATATGCCGCGTGGGCCTTGCTGGTCAGCTCGCTGGCGACAACAACCGACGGGGCCATGCGGGCGACGTTTGGTGGCGTGTTGCTCCTGACGATTCTGTCACTGATTCCGCATTATTTTCTGGAAGGCTCGGAAGGCACTCTGGCAAGTTTCGCTACACACTTTCGAACCGTTTCGCCAATCCCGTCGATTCTGCAACTGGCAGGGCAGTCGGACCCCGGCTCAATCGGACTGCTGACGCAGGTCGACCATGTCACTGACTTTCTGGTTTCGTCGTTCGTAATCTTCTGTCTGTGCTCGGCATTGACGATCCGACAACTCGCCTCTCCGCTGCTGGACCGTTCGCGGTCAGCCGGCACGATGACCAACGACCAGCCGACCGGCATCAAGGTGCTGCGTCGACTTTTCTACCTGGTGGATCCTCAACGCCGTTCCGCCGGGATTCCGTCGTTCGTGAATCCGATCCTGGTGAAAGAGTTTCAGTGCCGACAGTTCGGACGTTCTCACTGGTTGATCAGACTGATCGCTGGCTGCGGTCTGATTTCCCTCACGCTGGCTTATGCCACAACGCTTGGGTCGTCGGAGTGGGGCGTTGAGAAAATTGGCGCGATCATTATCACAATGCAGGTTGGGTTGATCGCCGTCTTTGCGCCGGGAATCTCCGCCGGACTGATCAGCAGCGAACGTGAAAACGGCGGCTGGGATCAGCTTCGAGCCACTCCGTTATCAGCCGGCGCGATCGTTCGCGGCAAACTGTTGAGCGTTGCCTGGACACTGATTCTGCTGCTGATGGCCACACTGCCCGGTTACGGAGTGATGATCTGGATCAAGCCCGTTCTGCGCGAGCAGATTCAGCAGATCATGATCAGCCTCGCGCTGGCGATGTTGTTTGCGACAATGCTTAGTGCCACTGTCAGCAGCTGTTTCCGCCGAACCGCTCCGGCAACTGTCACTTCATATCTGCTGTTGTCGGCACTCTGGGGAGGTTCCCTGATGATCTGGCTGGGGCGTGACAGCATTTTCGGATTCGAATTCGTTCGCTCGGCACTCGCGATTAATCCGCTGGCTGCGGCTTTAAGTATCAACCGTTCGCCCGGCTTTGCCGCCTACAACCTGGTGCCTGTCAACTGGTGGCTGATGAGTGGCGGCTCGCTGCTGTGTTTTCTCTTTCTGAGTATTCAAACCCGGCGCCTGTCGAGACCGGAATGAGACCGAACATGCTTTGCTCGAAAACTCATGACTTCGGTACAGGATCGACTTCGATCGGCAGATCGATCCGAATTGCCGTCGCGGTGTTTGCGCTGGTGGCGGGCAGTCTGGTTCAGTGGTCCATCGGACAATCGCCGGCTGGACAGTCTGATGAGCCGGCGGGCTCGAACGAGCTTGACAACGAAATCGTTGAACCGGAACTGCTGTGGCGTCACGATCCCAGGCTTCGCATGCCGGCAAGGATTCGCCGAGTTCCAGCTTCGTTTCTTCAGTTGTGGATTGAAGCGCTGGCTGGCCCCGAGTTTGAACTTCGCCGCGACGTTGCCATGAACATCACGCGAGCCCACAGCAAGGGGTACCTTGACTGCTCGACCGCTGCCGGCGCGCTGGCCAGCGCTCTGAACGACACTTCCTCACCGCGATCGGTCTTTGTCGAGATCGCGCGAGCATTGATCGCGCTGGACGCACGAAGCAGTTCGGCGATGTTTAAGGAACTGCTGAACGCAGAATGGGGCATGCAGTTTGAAATGATCGCCGAGCCCTCTCTTGCCCGTTGGGGTGACACCGACATGCTTCTGGTATGGAAGCAACGATTGACGGCTGCCGGCGTCCCTCGATATCGCCGATTGCTGGCCATCCAATCGATTGGAAATCTTCCGCGGGCGATGACGGTCGACGAGAGTCTCCGCGCGGAACTTGCGTCGCTCGTTTCAAACGGTCGCGATAACGGGATCAAGCTGGAAGCTGCACGGACACTTGGCCAGGTCCAGCAATCAGGACTCGAACTGTTCGGCGAACAACTCATTTTTCCGACAGGTACTGCCAGTCAGACTGAAGTTCTCGCAGGCATTTACCTGTTGCTCCACCACGAAAGCACGTTAAGAGAGAAGCTGTTCCTTCGAACGCTCACCGCATCCCTGGATGACCTGCGAAAAGCTCCGATCGTTCGCCTGGTGTGGCACAGACTGCTGGAACGGAACGTTGCGGAGCTTTCGGCGTTTGTCCCAAAGGGCATCGTTCATTCTGATCCTGAAGTGCGACGAGTAGCCATCGCCACGCTGGTTCGATTTCCGTCGGAACAGCAGCTCGTCCTGCTGGAGAACACTCTGGACGATGAACATCCTGAAATCCGGCGAGCAGCACGTCACGCCTTATTGACGCTCAGCGAGGACGACTCGCTCAAGCCTGCGGTCATTGAAGCCGGGCTGGCTGCCATCGCTCGATCGTCGTGGCGCGAGCAGGAGCAGGCGATTGTTCTGCTGGCAATGCTCGATCAGTCACAGGCGGCGGATCGGATGCTGGAACTGATCAATTCGTCTCGACCAGAAGTTGCCATCGCCGCCGCGTGGGGGCTTCGCAAGCTGAACGTTGCCGGGAAGCTTGAGCACCTGCTCGCCATCGTCGAGCCAATGGACAGGCAAATCAGCGATGGAGAGGAATTACGTCCAGACCAATTGGTCGTACTGGCTCACGTGTTCGAAGCGCTTGGCCGTGGGAAATACAAACCGGCGATCCCGTTGTTGAAACGCTGGATCCCCAAAGCCGCCCCTCGAGTCAACTTTGACGTTCCTCGCAGTTCGGCTATCTGGGCGCTGGGCTGGCTCTTCAACGACAGCAGGGACGCGACATTGGCCCGGCAACTGAAGGATCGTTTTGTGGATGTCCTTTCGCCGATTCCGGAAACCGGGCCGGCGCGATTTGCCGCAGGGATCGCTCTTGGCAGAATCGGCGTTGTCAAATTTGCCCCCGATCTGAAAGCATTTGCAGAACGCGGCAACGACGAGTCTGATCTGGCGGCGGCCTGGGCGGTTGAATGTCTGACCGGCGAAATGTTCCCGCCCCCGAAACCCGAAATTGACGAAGGCGGTCCCTGGAGCGTTGTCCCGCTTGGGTCGCGATTGAAGCTTCAACCGACTGACTAATTCAGCGAACTGAAAAACGATCACGACCACAAAGGTGTCGACTTTTGACCAAAGAGACAACAGACAAACCGTGTCGGTGGGGCGCAAAATCTTTCTCGCGTTTATGGTTGGCAATTCGAACGACGAGCAGAGACGCTATCTTCGACACACTCCTCAACTAACATCCGCCATCACTGCTTAACCTCGATTTCTGAACGACCTGAGAACAATGTCCTCACTCCCCGGTTATCACGGTCGCTGTTTGAAAGTTGACCTGTCGAACCGGTCGAGCGAGGTCATCGAGATTCCCAACAGCGTCCTGAAGGAATTTGTTGGCGGCTCAGGCCTGGGCACATGGCTGCTGCTGGAACATTGTCCTGACGGTGTCGAACCACTGGCTCCCGAGTCTCCGCTGATCTTTGCATTCAGCCCGCTGGTGGGCAGTCCGTTGACGACGTCGGCGAAGTTTGTCGTCCTGTCAAAGTCTCCGCTGACGCAGCGGATTAACGATTCGTTATCGTCGTCAGGCTTTGCCATCGCGGGTAAGAAGTGCGGTTACGATGCGATCGTGATCGTCGGAGCGACGGCATCACCGACATGCGTCGTCGTTCAGAATTCAACGATCAGCTTTGAACCCGCCGACGATGTATGGGGTGCGTCCAGCCGCCAGTCTGAAGAGATTCTTGGAGAGCGACTCGGAAAGGGATTCCGCATCGCGGCGATCGGTCCAGCCGGTGAAAATCTGGTTCGCTACGCGACGGTTTCACATGATGGTCGTCATGCTGGCCGAGGCGGACTCGGAGCTGTGATGGGTTCAAAAATGCTGAAGGCGCTTGCCGTGCAGGGCACTCAGCAGACAACATTCGCTCATCCCGAAGAGTTGATTACATTCAGTCGTGAGCTTTCGAAAAAGTCATTCGGGCCAGCCACCGAGAAATATCGCGAGCTGGGCACGGTCAGCAATCTGCTGACGTTTAATCGTCTCGGCACGCTGCCGACCCGCAATTTTCAATCAGGATCTTTTGAAAACGCCGAGCTGCTTTCGCCAGAAGTCATGAGTCAGACTCACGAGCGTACTCGAGCATCCTGCGCGGCGTGCACCATCGGCTGCGAACACATCTTTCACTCGACCGACCGAACCGGCAGCGGCGAGTCGACGGGTGTCCGAATGGAATACGAAAACCTCTTCGCGCTGGGTCCGTTGTGTGGGGTTTCTGATTCGAACGTCGTTCTCGAAGCATCGCAACTCTGCGACGAACTCGGCCTGGACACGATCAGCGCGGGAGGCTCCATTGCCTTCGCAATGGAATGCGTTGAACACGGCTTACTCGATGAGCCGGATTTGCGATTTGGAAACGGTGAGGCGTTGCTCGCCACGCTGAGAAAGATTGGCTCTCGGGAGGGGGTCGGCGATCTGCTCGCTGAGGGAACCCGCATCGCCTCTCAGAGAATCGGTCAAGGTTCGTCCACGTTTGCGGCACATGTTAAGGGGCTGGAACTTCCTGGTTACGAACCGAGAGTCCTCCAGACAATGGCGCTCGGGTTTGCAGTCGGGTCGCGAGGAGCCGACCACAATCGATCGGGTGCCTATCAGGTCGACTTTTCTGACCAGGTCGACCGGCTGAACGTCGACGAGTCCGCCGTGCCGCTGGCCATCGAAACGGAAGACGAAGCCGCGCTGATGGATTCGCTGATCCTGTGCAAGTTTCTGCGAGGAGTTTTTGAAGACCGTTTCGCCGCAATGGCCGAAATGCTGAGACTGGTCACCGGCGTTGAACACTCAGTCAATGGCCTTCGCGAGACAGCAAGTCGAATCGTGACGGCGAAGAAACTCTTCAATATCCGCCAGGGCTGGACTCCGGAAGAAGATTGTCTCCCGGCACGGTTCATGAACGATTTGCTCCCTAACGAAGCAACTGGCCCATCCGTGCTGAGCCGCGACAAACTCTCGGCACTCATCATCGCCTACAACCAGGCCAGAGGCTGGACCCCCGAGGGATGGATCGCCTCATCCGACTGACTTGCTTCGACTCGCTCGGAACACCAAACAAAAAAGGACGCGAAGACGACTAACGTCTTCGCATCCCTGTTGTAAGACTGCGACCTCTGTGCCGAAAAGTTGACACAGGAGTCATGAACGTCGTTACTTCAGCACTTTGATCCTGATGTTTTTCCAGGCGACATCGTACGGACCCGTTCCCGCTTTGATGCTGTGAACCTGCAAGCCGATGAAACCTTTCGGGTGAGTCTGGTAGATCTCTTTGTCGGTCAAATCAGCGACTGCTTCGCCGTTGATCCACGTCTGAATGTGAGGCCCTTTGGCGACGATGCGGAACTTGTTCCACTCGCCGTCTTTCATTTTCTTGTGAGGCTTCAGATCCTCCTCGCTCGTCAACCAGCCGCGTCCGGTCGCTTCGCCATAGATGTAACCCGCTTCTGCTCCGTTGGCACCGCTGGCTTCGATCTCGCACTGCGGGCCGTAAACGCGACCAAACTTCTCGTTCTTCTTTTCGCTATCGGTTTCTTTGGTTTTTGAGCGAATCTGGCAACCCGAGTTCAGGCTGTCGTGAACTTTGACTTCAAACTCCAGTTCGAAGTCGCCGTACTCCTGGTTCGAACACAGAAACGAGTTCGGGCTGCCTTCGTTGGTCGTGCCGTGGATGGTGCCGTCAACAACTTCGTACTTTGCGGTGCCATTCTTCTGAGTCCAGCCCTTCAGCGTCTTCCCGTCGAAGAGCGACTTCCAGCCGTCGCCATCAGCAGCCGAGACAGCAGTCAGAGTCGTTGCGGAGATCGCCAGCGCGACCAGAAAAGTCAGTCGTTTCATTGTGGATTCCTCTTGGGGTAATTTGAAAATCGTCACGTTCATCTTCGTCAGGCGATGTCGCAGACAGTTGCCCGACCATAAGTTCAATCTGCGTCACAGTAGTGGCCGGAATTCAAGTCGTCGAGCGGACCGGGTGTGTTTCAGAGCCTGAAGGACTTGCCAGAATCCATCTTGCACTGATTTTCCGTATCAGCGAAGGTTCGCCCGCGATTCGAAACGGGCATGAATGCCCAGTCGTTTTCGTATCGACATCATGGTGAATCGAGCGCTTCCGTCTCCACATTTCCAACAGACCTGCGGCAGAAAGAGTTGCCGGTTTCTGCCTCCGGTCAATCCTGCCAATTCACTCCACGCGTCCTGCGTGATTTGCGGGCCATCTCCTCGGCTCCACTTTGAATCCCCTCACATCTGCATTGGAAGTCGATCAACGGAATGATCGGACTACTTCTTACCACTACCGGCCTGAGTGCCGCTTTGACTCTTGCTGCGCGCTATGCCGGAAATCGTGCTGGCCTGCTTGACATCCCCGACGATGGACGAAAGCAGCACGCGATTCCAGTACCTGCGCTGGGCGGGATCGCTGTGTTTGCCGCCTTCGCGATCGTATTCGCCTTCCGATACGCGTCAAATGCCGAGTTTGCGAACTCACTTCCCGATTTCACCACGGCCCTGCTGGCCACGGCGTTCGGTGTATGGATTCTCGGCATTGTCGACGACATCTGGCCGGTTCGTGCAAAAACCAAGCTTGCCTTTCAGATCATCGCCGCTGTCACTTATGTGCTGACCGTTCAGCCGATTGAATCGCTGCACATTGCGGACGGATTTGAAGTCACTTCCGATATGGCTGTTGGAGCTTTCTGTGTCTTCTGGCTGGTCGCCTGTTGCAACGCCGTCAACCTGCTGGACGGTATGGACGGTATGGCTTCGCTTCAGGGGATTCTTGGTTTTGCGACGCTGGCCGCCATTTCAACGTTACACGGAGACAGCGCGACGGCCACTGTCTGCCTGCTTCTGGTGGCCAGTGTTTTCGGATTTGCAATCTTCAACGCTCCCCCAGCTTCCATTTTTCTCGGCGACGCAGGCAGCATGACGATCGGTTATCTGCTGGGAGCATTGACCCTCAGCACGTGCCATATGACAAATGGCCGATACGGACTCGGCGTCCCGCTGGCTGTTATGGTAATTCCAGCCTTTGACACGACGATGGCCATTATCCGGCGAGCCCAGAAGGGCAAGGGGATCATGGCTCCGGACCGCGAGCATTTTCATCATCGCCTGTTCGATGCTGGCCGCTCGGTCTGGAAGGTGCTGGGTGTCTTCGCATTGATGTACGGTCTGTGCGCGGTTGCGGCTGTCGCGGGAGTCTGGACCAGCAGTGGCATGATCGCATCAGTCGCGTGCGTGGCCGTGCTGACAACGTGCGTAGGGACTCGAACCTTCGGACATCACGAGCTGGTCTTTCTGACTGAACGACTCACGTCAAAAATCGCCACACTGGATCCAACCGGATCGCTGTCCGTGCTGGTTCGCAAGTCAACTGACACTGAGGGATCCGAGTTGAAATTTGACTCGAAAAACAGTTCCCCGGCGGTAATCTCCATCTCGTCCGCCCGAGCCGACGTTGACAGCAATTCGGTCCAGCAATCGTCCGACGAGGACGTCGACACTCGCCGGGCTGCGTAATCCGACCCCCTGTCTGAACTTTTCAACGAGACTGGTCGACTTTCACAATCCAGCAATCATCACTCGACACGCCCTGCGTTCAGCAGGCGGATTTGAGTCGATGGCACCCGGCAAGACCAACCACCTGCGACTCGATTGAATTTGAATCGCCAGGCGGTAGCATCATCTGTTTGCCCCCGACGCTTCGGGGGTATTTTTCGTTTCTGGAGGCCGGTTTCTGCAGGATGCTTGCTCGGCCTGTTTACCGGCTCGGCTGTGGAAATGCCTGCAGCGGCAGCGAAAGATCCCAACTATGACGGCTACTTCTCAGCCTGTTTCTACCGATTCCGCTCCTTCAGCAGCGTCGGCAACTGCCGGAATCGGCGTTGATCTGTCTTCGGAAGATCAGATTCTCGTCCTGGATTTCGGCGGCCAGACGGCTCAGCTGATCACTCGCCGCGTTCGCGAAGAGAACGTTTTCTGCCAGTTGGTGCGGCACAATCTTTCCGTCGAACGGATCCGCGAAATTAATCCGAAGGGCATCATCCTGTCGGGCGGTCCAGACAGCGTTTACGGCGAAGGTGCCCCTCAGCCAGACCCGGAGATCTTTGACCTCGGTATTCCCGTGCTCGGGATCTGCTACGGCATGCAACTGGCCTGCCGATCGCAGGGCAGCCAGGTCAAGCCGGGAGTGTCGCGTGAGTTCGGTCTCGCCGTCTGCAAGGCGAAGGGCGACAACCCACTGTTCCGGGATATCCCCGCCGAATCCCGCGTCTGGATGAGCCACGGCGACCAGGTCGAAAACCTCAGTGAATCGTTCAACTCGATCGCGACGACTGAAACCTGCCCGCACGCCGCCGTCCAGCACAAATCAAAAGCGATCTACGGCCTGCAGTTTCATCCCGAAGTCACCCACACGGAACTCGGCAGCCAGCTGTTGAGAAACTTTGTGCGAGGTATCTGTGGTTGCGAAGGGACATGGAAAATCGAATCGCTGATCGACCGCGAAGCTGTCGCGATTCGCGAGCGAGTCGGCAACGGACGTGTGATCTGCGGACTCTCTGGCGGAGTCGATTCTTCCGTCGTCGCCGCACTTCTCTACAAAGCGATCGGCGATCAGCTCTCCTGCATTTTTGTCGACAATGGCCTGCTGCGAAAAGGTGAAGCCGACCAGGTGCGCGAGCACTTCGGCGAACACTTCAAGACCGACCTGCACGTTGCTGACGCTCGTAAGCTGTTCCTCGATGGTCTGGCCGGCGTGGTCGATCCTCAGAAAAAACGGAAGATCATCGGCAAGCTGTTCATCGACGTTTTCAAACAGGAAGCGTTGGCGATTCCGGATTCGAGATTCCTGGCTCAGGGGACACTTTATCCCGACGTGATCGAATCCGGAGCCAGCCCGGACGGACCGGCCGCCACGATCAAAGCTCATCACAACGTTGGCGGTTTGCCGGAAGAACTCGGCTTCGAACTGATCGAACCACTGCGAGACTTTTTCAAAGACGAAGTCCGGCAGATGGGTGTTGCTCTGGGGCTGCCCGAACATCTCGTCTGGCGACATCCATTCCCCGGTCCTGGTCTAGCCGTTCGCTGCCTGGGAGAAGTCACTGAAGAACGACTCACCATTCTGCGAGAAGCCGACGCGATCGTCATCGAAGAACTGTATCGAGCGAACCTGTACCGCGAGATCAGCCAGGCTTTCGCCGCTCTGCTGCCGATTCAGTCGGTCGGCGTGATGGGCGATGCTCGAACGTACGAAAGCACGATTGTCGTTCGAGCCGTCACCACCACCGACTTCATGACCGCCGACTGGTTCCGCATGCCTCACGACGTGCTGCAAAGAATCTCGACGCGAATCACCAATTCAGTTCGCGGCATCAACCGGGTCGTTTACGACTGCAGTTCCAAACCGCCCAGCACGATCGAGTGGGAATAGCCAATCAGTCGGCAAGCCTGACCGAGGCTGTCGACTGCTGCGCCGGCGCACCAACCCTTTAAACCTGACACACGTTTCACGCTAAAGACTTCGAGCAAACTCATGAAAGCGATCGCCGTTAAACCGCCGCAGAAGAACAGCGTTCATCTGGTCGATATTCCGAAGCCGGAACTAAGCAGCGTGCCAAAAGGTCGCGGAGTGCTCGTCAAAGTTCTGCAGGTCGGAGTCGACGCGACCGACCGGGAAGTCAACGACGGACTGTATGGCAACGCACCGGACGGCGATGACTTTCTGGTCATCGGGCACGAAGTCTTCGGCCAGGTCGTCGAAGTCGGCGACGGAGTCCGAAAAGTAAAACCCGGAGACTACGTTGCCTGCACCGTTCGCCGTCCCGGCACATCGATCTACGACGACATTGGCCGCAACGATATCACCAGCGAAGAAGTTTACTTCGAACGCGGCATCAACCTGCGCCACGGATACCTGACCGAGTATTTCGTCGATGAAGAAGAGTTCTTCGTCCGAGTCCCCGCTGGCCTGAAACACATCGGCGTCCTCGCCGAACCGGCCAGTGTCGTGGCGAAGGGTCTCGAACAGGCGAACCTCGCTCAGCAGAGACTTCAGGTCTGGCAGCCGCGCACAGCCTTCGTCATGGGCAGCGGCCAGATCGGACTGCTGGCCACAATGATGCTGTCGCTCCGCGGCTACGAAGTCTTCACTTTTGCCCGAGGTGCCGCTGAAGGAAATCTCAAAGCTGAAATCGCCGAAGCCTACGGCGCCCGCTATGTCAGCACGAAAGAGCAGACTCCGCAGGAATTGATCGCCGAGATCGGTAAGAAGCCGGACATCATTTTCGAAGCCACCGGCAACAGTCGACTGGCCTTCCAGGCGATGGAGTTCCTCGGCCTGAACGGAGCGCTCATCTGGAGCAGCGTGACCGGCGGCGACAACATAGTCGATGTCCCGGCGGACAAGATCAACCTCGAATGGGTGCTCGGCAACAAGCTCCTGGTCGGGACCGTTAACGGAAACTGGAAGCACTTCGAACAGGGCATCGCCGACCTCTCTCTCGGCGAGCAGATGTTCCCCGGCGTCACCGAGCGAATCCTGACCCACCCCGTCGACGGCCTAGACAACTACCAGCAAATGATGACCCTATTAGAGTCCGGCAAATGCCTGAAAGTCTTCGTCAACGTGGCGAGTGAATAGAACAGAACACTTTCACAGGATGCGTCACTTGCCGTGCCTTAACATCGTTCGATGCGTGTTCAGAATGTGGCTTGAGCTCAACCCTTTTCAGTGAGACGTCCTGATGGCAATTCTTGCCACAAAAGCGACATTAAAGGCACATATCGCAATCGTCGCCTCGACACCCTTCAACTTTTTCTTTGCTGCTGCATGGATGCGGAGAACTCGGCTCTTGCTGTTAATCATCGTCGGAGGACTGCTCTGCATTAGTGGACTGATTGACATAAACTTGCCGCGTTGGGCTGATATCAAAAATGAAGTCACAATCTTTTCGGGAATAGTTGTCGTACTCTGGGTGCTTTCGGGAGTGCTGACGGCTGTCGACCATTTCAGATTTGGTGGCTGGATCGACGACGGTCCGACAGGTGCAGATCAGTTTGCCAGTTCGTATTGCCATGCAGTGATTGAAGGCAACGACGACATTGCCGCCGAAATGGTTGCCCCGTACCTCGCGAAAAACTTCACGGATTTCAGCGAGCGCCTTCAGGCAATTCGCCGCGAACTTGGCAACGCGAAAACCCAGGTCACTGCCGATGCCCTCGGTACGGTGGACCACGTGTTCTTTCGAGCGTTGCTGCCAAATCTACGGCAACTGGAAGTTGCTCCGTCAGCTGTTGTCGCCTTCGTGCCTATTGTTTCAGATGTCGACGTCCCCGTCGGTTCCCCGATCAAGGTTATTCAACTATTGATTGCGGTACCTTTCGGGAAATTCGAGGTAATTGAAAGCAAAGTTGTTGAAACCACTCGACCTCAAATCCTGACATAGTGAAGTAGGCTGAGAGATGGCCGATCAACCGCTTAATCAGGTCAGTCAACTTACCTGAAAGCTCGTCTTGGAATTACTCCAAAAGGACAATCGCAATGGCCGATGAAAGTCCAGTTTTCATGTTTGATGGCAGTGACTCTGAGATGGGGCAGGCCAGTCAGAAAGCCCGTGAAACATTTCGCTACTTCTGGCGGGAAATGGCATGGGAACGGCGCCGAATCGTCCCTGCATTGGAAGTGGCCGTTGTCAAAGCCGCATTTACCGACGACCCGGGTACCATCCCCACCGGGACGGAGGTCGAATGCGAACACATGTGGATTCACGAGATCGACTTCGACGGGGACGACGTATCCGGAGTGCTTGGCAATTCGCCCAACGGGCTGAAATCAATCAGCGAAGGTGACCACGTCACCATTCCTCTGACGCAAGTGTCTGATTGGATGTATGCAATTAGAGGGCGAGCTTACGGCGCCTATACGGTCAATTTAATGCGTTCTCGCATGTCCCGTTCAGAGTGTGCCGGTCACGATGAAGCATGGGGGCTGGATTTTGGGAACCCGACTGAAATCGCTCTTGTACCGGACGATTTCGCTGGCAGCGTTCCTAGCGGTTTTCTGAAGCGACTGTTTGGTCGCAAGCCAACCATTAATGCTGCAACACTTTCAGAGCTTGAGCATCCGATGTCAGAGGCAATGGGCGACTCAATGCGTGAATTCCTGTCAGAGAATCCTGAGCAGGTCAGCCATGCAGACGAAAACGGCTGGACGATGCTGCATCATCAGGCACTCGCAGGCAGTGCAGCCTCAATTCAGATATTGCTTGAACTTGGCGCCGACAGGTCGGTCAAAACCAATCGCAACAAGACTGCTCTGATGCTCGCTGAGAAACTTGGTTGGACGAAAGTGGCAGATTTACTGAAGTGACAGTGACAAGGCTGGGATACCCGCTGAGTCTCGACCCGGCCTATTGGGTTATCCCGCGAGGTGGTCAATCAACTGCTCCAGTAGGTTGCTGACGCCAACAGCCTCGACGGCGGTACGCACGTGGTCGAAATCGGCGGTTGTACCAAGCAAAGCGATCCATTTCGCAGGGAGTGTCACGACGCACCGCTCTGAAGCATTGTCGATTGCCCGGCTACGGTGAACTGCGGTTCCGCGATTCGCATTGCGGCGTTTTTGATGCTGCCGTATCGTACTGCTCTTCTCAGGGTTTCCTAATGCCCGAATGCTGAAATCCCGGTCCGTCCGGACCTCACTTCTCGAGCCGTCCGGCTCACAAAAATCCTCACTCAACATTCAAAACTCCGTCATCTGACGCCGCTGATCCTGCGCGCGTTCGCAGTCTGGAGTTTTGACATTTCGCTCGCGAATCCATCCCTCACAAACACTTTTCCCATTCAGATCAAACAATGTTGCGGCTGGGTATCGTCGATCTTGATTCGTCGCACTCGGTGGAATTTTCGCGCCGGTTTAACCACGCGGGAGTCGATCGTGAGCAATGGGGCGATGGTGCGCAGGTGGTCGCGGCGTGGTCCGGCGGTTCGGTGATGGCTTCGGAACGGATCCCCGGTTTTCAGGCCGAACTGGAGAGCATCGGCATCGACATCGTCGACAGCCGCGAACAACTGATGGATCAAATCGACGGGGTGCTGATTCTGTCACTCAGCGGAGACTGCCACCTCGAACGAGCACGACCGTTTCTGGAAGCAAAGATTCCTACATTCGTCGACAAGCCTTTCGCGTGTTCGATCAGCGACGCCGTAGCGATCGTCGAACTCGCTCAACAGAATGAGACAACGCTGCTGAACAGTTCGGCCTTACGGTTCAGTCGGGAAGTTCAGGAGTCGGCGGCAAAGAATCAGCAGCTTGGCAGAACAAACGGAGCGATCACTTACGGACCGGCAAAACGAGCAGACGGAAACCCTGGCCTGTTTCACTACGGAATTCACTCAGTCGAGCTGCTGTTCGAACTTCTGGGCAGCGGCTGCGAAACAGTTTCGACGACCTGGTCAGAAGAAGCGGAAGTCGTCACCGGAGTCTGGGCTGACGGACGCATCGGCACCGTTCGAGGAAACCGGACCGGTGTCACTTCCTACGGATTTGTGGCGTACTGCGAAGGCGGTGTTGTGTCGGAAACCGTGTCGACTCGGTTTGCTTATCGGAATCTTTGTTGCGAGATCGTTCAAACGTTTGAGTCGGGACACCCCTCGGTCGCTCATGAATCCAGCCTGGATGTGGTGCGGTTCGTGCTGGCGTCACTTCAAAGCGAGCAGTCTGGCGGTCAGCCGGTTTCGCTGCGAGACATAACTTGAGGCAGGATCTTTCCTGAGTTGAGAGCAAGGTTTTTCATGAAACGATCATCCATCATCTTCGGTCTGATTCTGTCTATCGTCGCCGGATTGAACTCCGCCGCGCAGGCTCAGCAGTTTCGAGTTTACACGGAAGTGTCGATCCCGCCGCAAAATCCGGAGCCGGGCAGGATGCAGGACGAAGTCGTTGCTCGCAGCCTGACGATCTTTCACGCCGGTCGCGTGTTTGACTGGTTGAAGACCGCCGGCGAGGTCACGATCTTCGAGCCGGCTCACCAGCGATTTGTGATCTTCAATGGCCGGAAGCTGATTAAGACGACAATCGACTTCAAAGAGATCGACCGGATGCTGGCATCGGCCCATGACGAAACCAGCAATCATGCCGAACGCCTTCTCAGCCGCAACGATCGAGACTCGCAGACAATCGCAACGTCCCTGCAGTTTCAATTGAATCCGACGTTCAAGCAGTCCTTCGAGCAGCGTTCGTTGCTGCTGGACCTGGACAGTCCGAAACTGGAATACCACGTCAGCTGCGGAACGACACCCATTCCCGAAGCCGTCAACGCCTACATGGAATATGCCGACTGGACGGCGAAACTGAACCATGTCATGCACCCTCGCAGCCTGTATCCCGCTCCACGAATGAAGCTGAACGAAAGCCTGCGTCAGCACAAAGTGCTACCGGTGAAAGTCCAGCTTCGGGTCGACTTCGACCAGCCCCTGCACTTGCAGGCGGATCACCGATTTGCCTGGCAACTGGAAAAGATCGACCGGCAGAGCATCCAGCACTGGGAAAGCAAAATCGCCGACCCGTCGTTCAAGAGCCTGACCTTCCGCGACTACCAGAAGGCAATTCTGAATCAGGACATGCAGGCCGCTCGGTAACGCTGTGCCGGAATCATCAGCCGCTGACGAATTCTTGCCCAGGAATCCCGCAGGACGTAAGCTGACCGATCAACATTGCGGCGAACGATTCAGATCGAGCGTTTCTCTGCGCGATGAAGTTCGGAGTGGTCCATGCCGTGTTCTCAGGAAAATGCCTGCCTCCGCCGATCGCGAAAGCTGATCGGCAACGGCGCGATGCTGGCCGGGATCTGGCTGAGTGTGCTCACGTTGCAAAGCCCGCAGGCAAACGGAGCCGAATCTTCAACGGCGACAATCGCGGAACCACCCTCGAACACGGAGCCGCAACGAACGCTGAAATCAGGACCGAAGACCGGTTCAACGATCCATCAGTTTTTTGTGCGAGCGGTCACCGGGCCTCATCGAAATCGTTCTGTTTGTTACGTTTGTCGATACGGAAGTCGACCGGTCGTCATGGTGCTGATCCAGAAATCGGATCCGAAAATCGCGACCCTGTTGAAAGCAATTGACTCGATCGTTGACGACAACCGTGTCAGCGGTTTAAGAAGCTTTGGAGTCCTCGTCACCGACGAGTCTGATCGCGCCGTTCCGATTCTGCAGACAATGGCATTTGATGAGCAGATCAGGATGCCGCTGACAGCCGCCACAACCGCAATCGCTGGATCGAGCTGCCACAATCTTCATGAAGACGCGGCGACGACGGTCGTTCTGTATCGCGATCAGCAGGCGGTGAGAAACTTCGCCTTCGCCAAAGGCGAGATCAGCGAGCAGTCAATCCGACCGCTTCTCGAAGGGATCAAGGAACTCATCGTTGCGAGGAAATGAGAGTGCGGCAGCAGTCTCAAGTTCCTTGCCGTTGCATCTTCAGCAACGCGTTCCAGTCGATGTTCAATTCGGCATCCAGTGACGTTTCGACGACCAGTCGGCCTCCACTGATGTAGTTGTCGTTGCCGGCGAAGCGGCACCAGGACAACTTTGCAACAAGAGTCTCCGTTCCATGCGGCGATCGAAAACTGACGGCCACGTAGCGATGCGGAAGCGGCTCGTCATGCCGGAACGAGATTCCATTGATGGAAATGTCTCGACCGCGAGCAGCCACCGGCTCGGAAACGGGCACGAACTGCCCGGAGCGGGGCTCCATCTCCAGCCCTACGACGTGCAGCGTTTCCGGAAACGCTACGCGGTGAGCGCGTCGGTCGTTCAACAGCCCACCCGACTGATACCAGCTCGCCGATGACGAATCGATTCCCTGGACGGTCGACAATACTTCGTCCAGCGACTTCGATGACGGCATTGAATCAGTTGGTGGCTTGGTTAAATCGTTCACGGCCAGGGCTCACTCATGATTGCGACAAAGGCTGTTCAAAGCATCAAATTTGGCAGGCGGCAAAAGACGCAACGCCGCCTGGGCATGCCGCGTCAGAGAGCGATGGAAAAATAGGTCGACACCAATCGCGGTCAAACGATTCGGGACACGTTGCGGGAAACCCTTTGAGTAATGACGCAGTATCGCCAGGCAACGATGCCGGAGTTCATCATTCACGTTGCCGCGCCCAGACAATGTTGCGTTAACGCATCGTGAGGCACATCACTCAGAACATTGCTAACTCAGGAAATGCTTTCACGTTGCAGCCGAATCGCGGTCGGATGGCATGCTTGCGGCGCTCGGATTGCTTGACGGTCTTCCGTTGAGTGTCAATCCGTAGGCCGTGAGGGCAATGCCATGAGTATTTCGGGAGCAGGTGGAGTTGGAATGGGTGGCGGCGCTGCCGGCATGGGTGGAGCCGCCGGAATTGGCGGTGCTGCTGGTGCAACGGCTGGATCACCCGCCGGTTCGGCAACGGCTCCGGGAGGAGCAACTCCGCCAGGGATGCCTCAAAACATGCAGTCACTCGTCAACGCGATGAAAGACTTTAGCTCCGCCGAAATCCTGATCGCGCTCATGCTGGCTAATGCGGCTAACGGGAAGGATGACGAGAAGTCCGGCGGCAGCGCAGCAGCGGGTTTCCTGGCAGGACTCGCGATGGCAGGTGGACTTGCCCAGAGCGGCGGCGACATCAATCTCTCCGTCGAAGTGGCCGGAGCCCAGGCTCCCGGTGCAGCGGGCGGTGCTGGCGGAGCGGGACTTGGTCTGAATGTTTCTGTGTAAACGGCATTGCTGTAAACGGCATCGCCAGCCGCCGATCATTGGCCCTGCAAAGTCGCGGATGAATTCACAGCGTGAGCCAATCCCGAAACGATATCCGGATACCGAAGCTGCACGCCGAGCTGTTCTCGAAGTCGCCGATTTCGGCATCGTTTATTGATGCCTCGCGAATGGCGTGCGACGGCGTCGGGATCAAACATCGGCTCAGGAGCAGCCACAAGCTTTGCGAGCAACCGGTAATACTCGCCGCGCAGAATCGGTCGATCGTCACTGACCAGGTAAATAGATTCGAGATTGCCTGCTTCGGCGCAAGCAACCACGACATCCGCGGCGTCATCAACATGAATCAGGTTGAGCCATCCTTCTTCCGGACCAGGCAACGGCTGAGCGTTCTTTAACGCGTCGATGCGCGACAGAAGTCGATCCGGACCGTAGATCCCGGAAAGCCGCAGCACAGTCCCCTGCCCTGACGTTGCGTCGTTTGAAAAACGATCGAGCACCAGTTTCTCGGCAGCGATGCAGATTTCACCGCTCTCTGTTTCGGAACCAGCCAGCGAGTTCTCGTCGACCCACTCTCCATCCTGTTGTCCGTAAACGCTGGTGCTTGAAATGTGGATGAAACGGCCGCAACGATCGGCCATCCGGTTCAGTACGTTCGACAAGCCGTCGACATAGACTTCACGTTTGGAAGCAATCGCCGATCGATCGAACCCGACAGCGTGAAGCACCGTGTCACACTCCGGCAGCGAGTTCAGACTCGCGGGATCAGTCACGTCGCCGAGGAGGGACGAGACACCCAGGTCACACAGCGTGGCCGCGTTCTGCTTCGACCGAGTCAACGCGAAAACTTCATCGCCACGCTTAACCCAGCGAGCCGCCACTCTCCGTCCAAGATAGCCGCATCCAATAATCAACCGCCGCATTCGGGACGCCCTGCTTTCTACGTGCTCGATGAATGACTGTACGGTGCGTCTCAACGCACCCGTGAAGTGAACGCGTTGCCGGGAACCGGTGAGTCAAGACGCCCCCTGCTCGACTGACTCGCCCGCGAAAGAGTAGTAAGGATCGTCGAAGATCCCAACGGGCGGTAAACTTCGATGCCATCGGTTGTGAAATTTGTCGCCGAATGCCGCACCGCTCAGAAATCTGGAGACGCTGATCATGCTTGTTCAATTCGGAGACTGCCGTATCGAGCTTTGCCGGGGCGATATTACCGAGCAGAATGTCGACGCCATCGCGAACGCCGCCAATTCAGAACTCGCCGGCGGTGGCGGCGTCGACGGAGCGATCCATCGTGCGGCTGGTCCGACCCTGATGAACGAAACTCGCACGCTGTACCCCGATGGCTGCCCGACCGGCAGCGCTGTCGCGACAACGGGCGGGCGGCTGAAGGCAAAGTACGTGTTGCATGCCGTCGGGCCTGTCTGGCATGGCGGCACGGAAGGCGAGCCGAAACTCTTGAAATCTGCCTACCGAACGTGTCTGGAACTCTGCCGCGAGCACAACTGCGAGAGCGTTGCATTTCCCGCAATCAGTACGGGCGTGTACGGTTACCCGATGGACCTGGCGGCTGAGATCGCTCTGAATGTCGCCCGAGACTTCATTGTCGAATACAACTCCCCCAAACTCATCAGGTTTGTTCTTTTCAGCGACGGAGCAGCTGGAGCGTTTGCGAGAGTTCTTGAGTCGATGACTGAGTGACTGCTCTTTTTCGACAACTTACATTTTCTGTTCTCGACTGCCGGAACGGCGCGAAGCTTGTTCCAGCCTGCAAAAATTACACAGGGATTGGGACCAGCATTGTCCGAACCGACGATCGAACAGTTTGTGACCTCAGACGGCTACCGCCATCACTTCCGCCGATGGGTTCCGGACGATAAGCCAAAAGGCTTTGTTCTGTGCCTGCACGGAATTCAGAGCCATTCCGGCTGGTACGAGTACTCCAGCGCAAAGTTGCGAGACGCTGGTTATGAAGTCGTTTTCCTCGACCGTCGAGGTTCCGGGCTGAACCAACCAGAACGGGGCCATGCTCGGCATCACGATCGACTGATCAACGACGTCGTCCAGGCTCTGGAAGATTTGAGAATCCGCCGCAACGCCGTCGCGCCGACAGTCCCGGTCACGCTGCTCGGCCTGAGCTGGGGCGGGAAGCTGGCTTCGGTCGTGGCCGCTCGGCGGCAGGAGCTGATCGATGGTCTGGTTCTGCTCTATCCCGGAATCCGGTCACACTTCGAAGCCGGCATCCTGGATAACGTCAAGCTATCGCTGGCTCGTGAAGCCGAACTCTTCGAAAAGCTGATTCCGATTCCACTCGACGATCCTCAACTGTTCACAGGCGTGCCCGAGTCGCAGGTGTTTATCCGCAACGACAATCTGTCGCTGCGGGACGTCACCGTTTCGTTTCTGCTGGCGAACCGCGAACTGGATGGACTGACTCAGGCCGCTCCGCCCGAGATTCGTTGTCCGGCAATCATGATGCTTGCTGGCAAGGACCGGATCATCGACAACGCGGCCACGACGAAGTGGTACAACTCGCTGGCTTCGCAGGAACGAGCGTTGTTTGAATATCCCAACGCCTGTCACACGCTTGAGTTTGAACCGGACCGCGATCAATGGATTAGCGATCTGACCGACTGGCTCGACGGACTGCGGCTGACGACATGACCACTTCTCAGGCAGCTTGTGTCCCAACGTGCTGAAAGAATGTCCGCAAGCTCAGCTGGCCAGACTCACGTTACACAGTAGGTTATAAAAAGCACTGTTGTCTTCTCTCGATTCTGGACGCACGATGAATCAACTGTCACCAGCAAAATATGCAGCTCAATTCTTTCGCGGCTTCCGCGTGGCAACAGCAGCGACCGTTGCTGTGCTGTCGTGCTTTGCAACCGGCTGCAATAAAGATTCACCGGAGTCCAACGTACAATCGGGCATGGCAACATCGCTTGCGACGAGTGATGTATCCCCATCGTCGTCTGATGCCAAACCGAGCAATAATTCCGAGGATGGTTCGAAGGAGCCATCAGACAACTCTGCTGACGTTCAAGACAAAGATTCAAACGACAGTCCTGAAACCGTCGCCGCGAAAGATTCGTCAAAGCCAGATCAGTCAAACGCCGAAGGAAAATCTCTCCCAAACACTGACGTCGCCACAACCGTCGCCACCAATGAACCGTCAGTAATAACCGAAACTGCACCAAAGAAACCCGAGGGAACAAAACTCCCGAAAGATTTCCTGGAAGGCAACAACCTGACGCCGCTCAACCCGCAGAAGACCGTGCTGCTGGACCTTCCTGGGAAACGCGTGCTGCTCAAAGCCAGAGTCTGCCTGACGGAAGGCCTGCTGGAAATGCTGCTCTGTCCGCACCAGACAAAGGAGCACGAATCGATTCTTTCGACGGAGTCGCAGGCGTTTACTGTCCACACCGGGTTGCTCGCTCTGGGGTGCAAAGAGGGCAAAGCCGCTCGCTACGACTCGGAGACGGAAGAGTACACGCCAGCCAGCGGCCAGGTCATTGACGTGTTTCTCCACTGGGTGGACACCGACGGGAAACTGCGGCGGGAACGAGCGCAAAGCTGGGTCCGGCGTTCACGGCAACATTATTACTCGGCAGAATTCAAAACATTGCCGAAGGATCTGAAGCTCGTCCCCGATGGAAACCTGAGGTACGACGACGTCAACCAGTACCTCTTCTGGTACGGACCAATGACCGACGAAGAACTGGCTGAATGCCTGAAAATGAGTTCCGACGGGAAGTTTCAGGCAGCGATGAAGCAATTCCATAAGGACGGCCAGGAACGGCCCATGATCGCGGACTGGGTTTTCGTTGGCAGCGGCTTCTATGAGGACGGCGATGCACCAAAACAATATCTGGCCGAAGGCGGTTACATGATCTGCGTGGCGAATTTTCCAATGGCCATGCTGGACGTCTCCACGCCGAGCGACTCCAACGGTACCGAGTCACTTACTTACGAAGCCGCTTCCGAACAGATTCCGCCGCGTGGTTCCGAAGTCATGGTCGAACTCGTCCCGCGTCCGGCAAAGATCGCGGACGATGCGAAAATTGATGCCGAAAAAGCGGACTGAGGCGTCCGTCGATTGAACTATCCAACCTGCGAACGATCCGTGTTCTCTACCAGATTTTTACAGTCGTGCGAGGCTCGGTGACGGCAGGCAATTCGGTGCCGGGTTCGATAAACAACGCTCGAACCATGCCCATGCCGATGGGCTTTCCGATCGACCATGACCAGGCAACGGAAGTGGCTCGTCCGGCTTCCTTGTCTTCCTTCTTCGGATTCAGCAGAACCGTGCCGAGCGGCGGAGTTTCGGCTGCGTCGAACACAAACGATGCCAGAGCCTTGTTGACATGGCCCATCGCGTTGAGTCGTGCGATCGGTTCCTGCCCGAGATAGCAGCCTTTCTGAAACGAGATCGCCAGCTGAGTCCGGGACGCTTCCTGCGCCAGGTTCTCGTCCGACAGATCGACACCGTAGACAGGAAACCTCGCTTCAATTCGCAACGATTCAAAGACACTGGTCCCAGCCGGAGTGATGCCCGATTCAGTGAGCCGTCGCCAGAGTGATTCCGCATGTTCGGCGTCGGTACTGACCAGGAAGGTGCCCGAGTTAAATATATCAACACGTTTTGCATGACACTCAAAACTGGAATCACCGGCCTGCACTGCCACGATGCAATGTTGCCAGGGCTCCAGCTCGGCGACGTTCAGACCAGCACCCGAAAGTCGCTGAGCAGCCTGCGGACCAGAGACCAGAAACTCGGCCAGCGTTTCAGTCTCATCGACCAGTTCGAGTTCTTCGACGAGATGATACTTGTTGAGGTGCGACGTCAATGCCTCGCCCTGCCCCGGCACGGCTTCAATCCACAGCGACTCCTCATCCGCAAACACGAAAACGTGTCCGAGGATGCGGCCTTTCACATTGCAGAGAAAGGCTTCGCAGCCAGCTCCGGAAGGCAGCCCTTTGATATCGTTCGTGCAGAAGCCGTGAAAGAACGAACGGCAGTCTGGCCCGGTCATCCGAAGTTGTGTCCGGTTCGAAACGTCGAAGACGGCAGCAGCTTCCGTAGCGGCTCGATATTCGGCCTCGGCGTTTCCAAAATCAGGCTGAGAATGTCGTGGCTCCACGCTGGCGTCTCCGTTGGTCATTTTTCCTGGTCAGTGTGGTCGGGACGGTATTGCACAGTCGCCACAGACGCAAATCGCGTAGAACGACGTAAAACCGCAGGGTCGGCACTGCCCACCAATCCCTGGATCATTCTGGTGGTCGCTGCCCACCCTGCAAACGGCAATCAAGCCACCGACAGACGGGGTAAACAGGTTTCGTGGCGGGGGCCTCTCGTAATCCGCTACAGTTTTCCCCCTTCTTGAATACCCGTTTTCGAAATCGCAACGGCAGACTCCACCACAGGACACAATCTGATGAATCCAATCGCCAGAATCTCTGCTTGCCTCACACTTTTACTGGTGACCGCTTTTGCGAAGCACGTCTCAGCAGCCGACCTGCCGAACATCCTGTGGATCACCAGCGAAGACAACGGGCCAGAGCTGGGCTGCTACGGCGACGACTACGCGATCACGCCGCACATTGACGGTCTCGCTGAGAAGAGCAGCCGCTATCTGCACTTCTGGTCGAACGCTCCGGTCTGCGCGCCTGCCCGAACGACGATCATTACCGGAGTCTACCCGCCTGCAACCGGAGCCGAGCACATGCGCAGCAACGTGCCGCTGTCTCCAAAGCTGAAGATGTATCCGCAGATTCTTCGCGAGGCCGGTTACTACTGCACGAATAACAGCAAAGAAGATTACAACCAGATCAAGCCGGGGCAGGTGTGGGACGAATCTTCCCGCAAGGCTCACTGGAAGAATCGCAAAGACGGGCAGCCGTTCTTCGCCATCTTCAACCACACGATCAGCCACGAAAGTCAGATCAGAAACAAGATCGACCCCAAGAACACAATTCACGATCCGGCGAAAGCTCGAGTCCGAGCCTACCACCCGGATACTCCGGAAGTCCGCAAAGACTGGGCTCAGTACTACGACCGCCTGACGATGATGGACGATCTTGTTGGAGAGAATCTGAAAGAGCTGGAGGACGCAGGTCTCGCCGAAGACACGATCATTTTTTACTACGGAGACCACGGTTCCGGGATGCCTCGCAGCAAACGCTGGCCGTACAACTCGGGCCTGCACGTTCCGCTGATCGTTCACATTCCTGAAAAGTTCTCGCATCTTCGCCCGAAAGAATATTCGGCTGGAGGAACGTCCGACCGCCTGACGGCATTCATCGATCTCGCGCCGACGTTGCTCAGTCTGATCGGCCAGAAGCCGCCGGAATGGATGCAGGGTCACGCCTTCGCCGGAAGATTCGACGCAGGCCCGCAACCTTTTATCTACGGATTCCGTGGCCGCATGGATGAACGATACGACCTGCTCCGTTCCGTCACTGACGGTCGGTACGTCTACCTTCGTCAGTACATGCCTCACAAGATTTACGGGCAGTACATCCAGTACATGTTTCAAACGCCGACGACGCGAGTCTGGAAAGAGATGTTCGACGCCGGCCAGTTGAACGAAGCTCAAAGTAAATTCTGGCAACGCAAGCCACCGGAAGAACTCTACGATCTGCACTCTGACCCGGACGAAGTCAACAACCTTGCAAAGTCTCCCGAGCATCAGGCCGTTCTGAAGAAGCTCCGCAAGGCGCAACGCGACCTCGCCGTGAAGACTCGCGATGTTGGGTTCCTGCCGGAAGACGATCTGCACTCTCTGGCGGAAGGATCAACGCCGTACGACGTCGGGCATGATCCATCGAAATACGATCTGGAAACCGTGCTGACCACCGCCGAAGATGCCTCGTCTCTGAGCGCCGATAAAACAGAATCACTGGTCAGACGACTGTCTGACAGGAACCGAGCCGTCCGTTACTGGGCGGCGCTCGGTCTGCTCATGCGAGGCGAAGCCGGACTCAAAGCCGGACACGCCCAACTGGTAGTCGCACTGAAAGACGAGTCACCATCGGTCCGAGTCATCGCCGCACAGGTGCTGGCTCAGTTTGGTTCCGACGCCGATAACGCGAAGGGGCTGGACGTTCTGCTGAAGCATGCGTCCGTCGAATCAAACACGATCTACGTGGCGATGCTCGCGTTAAACGCGCTGGACGAACTCGACGGTCGAGCAGCGTCAGCAATCGACCAGATTAAAGCTCTGCCGACAAAATCGGAGACCAGGTATCCGCGAATGGACGCCTACATCCCGAACCTGAAGACAAAAACGCTCGACGATCTTCAGGCTGCAAAGTAGCGACCGGCTGGCTACCCGCAGACGCTTTCGAGTCGATCAACCATCGCGTCAACCATGGTTGGGCCGGAGTCCGTTGTGAACGGAAACTGGTTGCAATACTTCGGTGACTGATAGGCGGCGTAGGTTTTTCGTTCGACATCGTGGGCGTCGGGCATGTAACCGATGCGGCCGTTTGAGTAGCACGACAGGATTAGAAACGGCAGCGGTGATCGAGCTCGAACGTCGAGAGCCAGCGTTGTGAAAAACTCGGACGAGTTGGTCACGATGGCGAAGTCGCCGATTCTTAATGCCTGAATCTCGGTCGGCAGTGTTTCCGGTCGTGCTTCGAGATCCTGCTCGATCAACTCGGTCCACTCAACATTGAACCGGCACATGGCTTCGACGGCTTTCCATTCGTCGCCGCCGTGTCGAGCAACCATGTCGTCCGGGCGGTTGGTCATGGCTCGACCAATCGATTCGCGCCAGTTGGAAGCGTCTTTCTGCTCAAGCCGTCGTCGAGCTTCGGCCTGATCGCCAGCGACTTCTTCTTTCATCCAGCGTCGTGTCGGAATTTCGGCAATCGCAACGCTGGCGGCGATGATCGACGTGTCGAGTTCTTCGGCATCGTTCAGCGAAGTGAGTACGGCTTCGACGACGATTCTGCCCGGCTCTTCGTGCCGATCGGGCGAGGTGAATTCACGGAGAAAGTTGACATCTCCGCAGGCGCCTTGAAGATAGATTGCCGTGCAGCCGGAATGTGCCGTTTCGATGAGATCGCAGATCTGGCCTGGAACGTCGCGGCTGACGCTTCGAGGTCGCAAGACGGTGGTAACAGTCGGATGAGCCTGAAAGCCGACGACGATCGCCAGCGGCGAATGATCCAGCCGATCGACGCGTAGTGAAGTAGCCGTCTCGTCAACCGGGCCGTTTTCGCGAGTTCGATTAAACGTAATCCCGGAGACTGCCGTCGCCGCTGCGGAAACTGTGACCGATTCGCGATCCTGCCAGGCAAGAATCGCCGACGTCGCGGCTTCGCCAGCGGCCCAGACTTCGTAAACGGGGTCGACTTCCCCAACGCCTCGCAAACCTTCAGACGCCGGCGCGTTGTGTGTGTGAGTGCAGCTTACAAGAATGTTCTGCGGCGGAATGCCGGTCGTTTCGGAAATCTGCTGCCGGACTGTCCGCGTGAATTCAGAACTGATCACCATCAGGTCGACTGAAACGATGGCGATTGCCTGATTCCCGTTTTCAATGACCAGGGAAGTCGCATTCAGATCGTCATGGACGTCGAGCCAGGTTCGATTGAGATAATAACCCCACCCGGTCAACTCAACACCCCGGAACGGACTGATCTTTCTGCGAGCGATGCCAGCGGTCGTCGTCATGATCAAGCTCTCAACCAGTGATAAATTCAGACGAAGTAAACAGTCAGTCTGTGATACATTTTCAGCGTGATCTCTTACCAGCCACCGCCGGAGTATTTCATGAAGATTACAAAGATCACAACGCATCCAGTTCGAATTCCGCTGCGGCCAGAGTACCACATGGTGTCAGCGCTCGGGCGGCATGAAGTTTCCGAGTACCTGCTGGTTCGCATCGAAACAGACGCCGGTATCGATGGCGTGGGCGAAGCAACGATCATGTCGCGGTGGAGCGGTGAGACCGTCTGGGGAGCGCAGGCCCTGGTCGACCGACTGTTTGCGCCACTGCTGATCGGCGTCGACCCGTTCGACATTCAGGCCATCGACGGAGTGATGGACGCAGCCGCCAAAGATAACTGGTTCGCCAAGTCGGCCATTGAAATGGCGTGCTGGGATATTCAAGGTAAGGACGCCGGTAAGCCCGTCTACGAACTGCTTGGCGGAGCCGTCAGACCGATGTCGATTCGCTGTCGGTTTTCGATGGGCGCGTACTCTGAGGAGCGAGCAGCCACTCGCGCCGCCGAACTTGTCGCGCGAGGCTTCACGACAATCAAAGTAAAAGTCGGAACCGGTCTGGAAGACGATGTCCGCCGGGTCCGAGCCGTTCGCAATTCAATCGGTACCGACTATGACATCGTGATCGACGCCAACTGCGGCTACGACGCCGACACAGCCATCGAAGTCGCCAGCCAGTTGGGTGATGCGGGCGTCGCTCTGTTTGAGCAACCGACTCCGCGAAATGACTTCACCGGCCTGGCCAGAGTCCGCAGCTCGATCGAGCCGCTGGTGATGGCTGACGACATTTGTTTTGACGTCACGCACGCTCGCGAATGTCTGCGACACGAAGCGTGCGACGTCATCAGCGTTTACCCTGGCAAAAACGGCGGCATCCGGAAATCGAAAGAGATCATCGACCTGGCGGCAGAATCCGGAGTCGCGTGCAGCGTTGGCTCGAATCTTGAACTCGACGTCGCCTCAGCCGCGATGTGTCACCTCGTCGTCGCGTGCGAAAATATGAACGTCGAAAAATTTCCGGGCGACATCATGGGGCCGGAATATCACGAGTTTCGCATCGTGAAAGAGCCGCTCGAAATTTCAGGTGCCGAAATTACGTTGACCGATCGTCCCGGATTGGGAGTTGACGTGGACTGGGCACTGGTTGAACAGAATCCGGTCACGTGACGCCGACCGTTCATATCGCAACTCCTTACATCGCAACTCACAGATGCTGGAACAGCGAGGTGCTTGTTCCTGCCTGCGAAATACTCACAACCTCGTCCCACAAATCTGATTCGATACCGACCTGCTCTTGTGTTGCGGGGCAGGTCTGAAACAATGGTTGTCCGCTTTGCCCGCCGGTGCGATCTTCATTTCAAGCGGTCATTTCGACCATCGTGATTCTCTTACGGGAACAAGCCTCTTGGTTACCCTACTCAACCTTCCAGGCAGCCTTTTTATGAGCTGTGCCTGGCGATGCCGATTTTCGGCGGCAATCGCGCTGTCGTTTCTCGCAGTTTTTGCGACAGAGCACACGGCGACCGCTCAGGAGAGTACCCGATCGCATCGGCTGCTCGGAAACGGTCTCCCCACACTCAGCGGCGGGCAGTCGCAAATGGAGTTGTTCCGGCGGCTGCAAATGCTGTCGGGAGCCGCCCAGGCGAATGGAAAGACGCCAGCGGATTCGCCACTGGCTGATCCTGAAGCCTTGCGACGGCTGCAACAGGCGATGCAGAGTCTCCAGAATCGGAACCCGGAGCCGTTCAGAAACGCTCCGCCAGGCCAGCAAGGTGCTCCGCCCGCGAGTGATGGATCGTCGGGAGACAATCGAAACGCCGGCTCGCCTCAAACTTTTCCGGGTGGTCGCAACACAAATTCCAGACAGCCGGGGGCGGAGTCGACTCCTGAGCGTTCGGCCCTGCAACGAATTGCGGAGCAGATGGGACTTTCGCTCGACGGTCCTAACGAAATCTCACCCGATGCGGGCACGTCGACGGCCGACTCAACGGATCGGCAACCTCGGTCGAACGATCGTTCCAGAGCCGATTCGAACCCGGGAACTCGATCACCCAATACTCTGCCGGGACAGAATCCTGACAATCGCTTTCCAGGCTTCAATCCTGCCCAACCTCGCAACGATAAAGATCGCAATGACGAGGATCGCGGAGCCAGCAGAAACTCCAACAGTGCCGCTTCGCCAGGCAGGACGACAGGGCGACCGTCGCCGAGTCAAAAGCCATCGTCGAATTCTCCCGGTCGTTCCGGCGAGGACCGCTCGACGCCAGGAAGCAACGGGCGGCCAGTGCCCGGACACGAAACCGTTGAACCGATCGAGCCGCCGAAGGGGACCATTCAGTCCTGGCTCGACTGGATGAAAAAGCAGGATCAATCTGCCAGAGGCGGAGAACTTTCTCCCAATCCCTCAGGCTCATCGCCGAATCGTTCATCAGCCGCTCGATCAGACGCCCCTGGCGACGGGCGATCGCCGCAGCCACGAACCGGTGCTGGAAGTCTTCCGCGAAATTCCGGACAGGGACGCGAAGGCTCGGCAACCGGTCGAGCATCGATTCCCAAAGAACCGTCACTTCCAGACACAAGCTGGTTCCCCGGAGGCAGCATCGCTCCACCGCGGTCTCAACAAGCAGGGCCGGGACAAGGAAACTCGGCGACAGCACAAGGCGGAACCAATCGCTTGGGAACTAAACCTGGTGGAAGCGATCGATCACCGAGCGGTGCCCAAACGCCGGATCGGAAAGCCGATGAACCCAGCAGTCCATGGAGTCTTTGGGCGAGCGACAATGAAAACGAGGCAGATTCAGCGGCTCAGGAGCGTTTGAACGCTCAACGCCAGGAACGCCTGGATGAGGTACGCGACTCGAAAAAAACGCTGCGTCAGAAACTGGCAGACATCGCGAAGCTGGCTCGCTCAGAAAGTAATGACAACGAGACGTCCGATGCCGCAACAGATTCAGAAGCGGGCGACAGTCTTCAATCGGCTTTCGTCGAGGCGCTGGCAGAAGCGACCAAAGGGCTGGCGGAACAGGTCGACGGGATTGTGACAGATGATCGGTTCTCGCGGCAGGATCGCGGCAGCCGCTCTTCACGCCGCGAACGTGGTGGTCCGTTTGGGCAATTCGCCGGACTCGGCAACCGGGCTAACGAATGGTTCGCCGACGCTGTCGAACCCGACGCTCCGTCAACTTCCATCATGAGCAATGGTCTTTCAGGGTCTGCTGGAGATGGAAGCCGGCTTTCGTCGGGACTGCTGGTCGGGCTGCTGATTGTCTGCGGACTGGTTTTCTGGATGCTTCAGAAAAAACGCATCGGATCACAATCGCCAGGTGGTTACTCGACGCTGAGTCCGGCTCCAGCAAATCTGCAGAACCGGCAGGACATTGTCCAGGCGTTTCATGACCTGGCCGCTCGATGTCCTGACGTGCTGGCAGACTGGTGGACTCACGATCGAGCGGCGCAGGCTCTGGCATCGGCAAGACCAGACGTGGACGAGGAAGTCCGGCAACTGGCTCGACTTTACGAGCAGGCCAGGTACCTTCCTGTCGAGTCACCCCTGACGGACGAACAACTCGCAGCAGCAAAGGCCGCCTGGCTGCGGTGCCGAAAGTCATGAAGCGAGTCTTACCAGCATTTCCCACGAACGCTGCATTCGCAGTGTCGAAACACGGAATTACCGGCAGGGGGCGCCCCGACGCTGTGCCAGTCGGCCCGGCGTGTCAGGATGCACCCTGCGTCTGTTGCCCATCGTTATTAGTTCTTGTTCGCTGTCTGACGATGGCGACTCTGATTTTCGTAACGACCAGCCAACCGACCAGCGCTCAGGACTTTGAAGCCTTCGAGCCACCCGGACTTCTGCCGCCGGCCGGAGCGATGACGGCATTGGCTCAAGCGGGGCAACCGGAATGGCAGTTTGGATTTCAGCTGTTCCATCTGCTGCTCGAACAGAAAGGTATGTATTCGGTTCCTGACTTCCGCGAGTCGATGGATCGTCGGCCTCGGCAGACCGCCGTTGTGCTGATGGGCGATCTGAATCGCGTACCAACGGACCTCCGCTCTCGCTTGCTGAAATTTCTCGACAGCGGCGGAGTCGTGCTGGTTGCTTCGGACGAGACGTCGTACTTCAAGAGTCTGTTTCTGATTTCGGGCGACGAGTTTGAAGTTCGGGATGACAACTCTGCCTACCAGGGATTCCGTGACTGCCCGGTCGTGAACGAGCTTCGTCCAGGTACTCCCGTCCTGAAAGGAATCAGCAGCCTTGTGGCCAACCGCCCCGGCATCATCTCGCGCATGGATGATCGTTTCGGAAACTGGAGTATCCTTGCTCGACTTCCTGACCTTATCGACTCACGGTCTCGACGCCGGTCGCAAGCGCCGCTGATGGCCGAGTGGAAAAGCCGCCAGCGAGGCGGTGGTCGACTGCTGCTGATGGCTGATCACAGCGTGCTGATCAACGGTATGTTGTGGCACGGTGACAACGCCAAACTAGCCGTAAACATCGTCGACTGGCTAAGCACCGGCGACCGCAAAGAAGTTGCCTTTATCGTCGATGGCGAACCCGCCCAGGCGATGCTGGCCTTGCCGCCGGAACTTTCCGACGAACTGCCGCCGCTGGAAGAATTACCGACCCCCACCCTGAAAGATTTATTGAAACTTCCGCCAGAGGTGCTGCTCAAGTTTGCCAACCGGTTCGCTGCCGGGATGGAAGACGCGGATGTCATGAACGAACTGCTCGCCAACCAGCCGGCTGATCTGCCAACCTCGCAGTACCGGCAGGCGTTGTACATTGCGATGGGAATTCTGGCAGCGATCTACATACTCCGCCTGATGGGAAAAGTTGGTTCCCGCCCGCCGACTCGTCCACCTCGGGCGGTTGGTCAGTCGGTGAACTTTATTCCCGAGCCGCCACTCTCGTCCGGCGCGTTGCAGGTGGCAAAGCAGCAACTGGCGCAAAGTGCCTTGCGACAGTTAACCGGCTCATCAGATCCGCAGGACTGGTCGATCCCGGTCGACGACGTCGAGATCGATACCGGAGTCATTCGCCGGCTGTTTGTCCGCGAGCAACTGAAACGGCTTAAGAAAATGGCAACCGGCTCAAACCAGGCGTTGACGACTCCTCGTGACCTGAAACGACTTGCCAGACTGATCGCCAGCGTGGTCAGTCTGCAGAAAGAGGGTCGACTCCGGCATCCATCAATCCTGACGTGATGAGACTTTCTGATATCGTTGCCGGTTTGATCGCGTTTCGCTGATTTTACACACCCTTGATTTACCACTTTGAAAACACAACGAGGCAATGCGTGGATTTTTCCGATACGAAGAAACTCGCGGCACGAGTTACCGAGTTGCGTGACCAGGTTCTCTCCGCTGTGGGCGAGGTCGTCGTTGGCCTGGAACCTGTCACTCTGCAACTGTTGACCGCGTTACTGGCTGGCGGCCATGCCCTGCTGGAAGGCGTTCCCGGCACGGCGAAGACCACGTTGTGCCGCACCTTTTCACAAGTGCTGGGCATTGATTATCAGCGAGTCCAATTTACGCCTGACCTGCTGCCGACGGACGTCGTCGGCACCCAGATTCTCGATCGGCAGACCAGCGAATTTGTACTTCGCAAGGGACCGATCTTCTGTCAGCTGATGCTGGCCGACGAACTGAACCGTGCTCCGGCCAGAACTCAATCCGCTCTGCTTGAAGCCATGCAGGAAAAGCAGGTGACGATCGAAGGTAACACGCTGCCACTCCCAAGACCGTTCATGGTAATGGCGACTCAGAACCCGATCGAGCAGGAAGGCGTCTATCGACTGCCGGAAGCTCAGTTGGACCGGTTCCTGTTCCGCATCGACGTTGGATACCCATCGCGCGATCATGAAGTCGACATGCTCGATCTGCACAGCAAAGTCCCGATGACACCAGCCTCGGTCAGCACTCCGGAAGAAGTGACGGCGATTCAGGATGCTATCGATTCCGTGTATGGCTCTCGCGAATTGCGGGAATACACCATCGATCTCGTCCGCCGCAGCCGGGAACATCACGACCTGATTCTCGGCGGTAGTCCGCGAGCGGCCATTTATCTGATGAAAGCTGCCAGAACTCACGCTCTGCTGCGAGGCGTCCCGTACCTCACCCACGAAGATATTCAGTCGGTCGCGCTGCCGGTTCTGGGACATCGGCTGATACTTCAGCCAGAAGCCGAAATGGAAGGCCGTCAGGTCAGCGACATCGTCAACGAGTTGATTCAGACGGTGCCGGTCTTGAAAAGCTGAAATACGCGGCAATTCACCTTTCTCGTTCTCAACTTTCTGACCGTCCGAATTCGGCATGATCACAAACCGTGCACAATGGCTGATTCTCCTCGGAGTGGCTGGCAGCGTTATCGGGACGCTGACCAACAAAGGACTACTCGCGCATGCGTCATTGGCGGTGCTCGCCTGGATCTTCGGAGAATGGTTGCTGTTTCGCTGGCGAGTCGAACTCCAGGTACGTCATCTTCGTTGCGTCCGTAACGTCAACGGGTCGACCAGTGAATCGGGCACGTTGTGGACCGGTCGACGCGTCAACGTTTCGGTCGAAATCATTCCTGACCGCTCCCTGCGAATCCCATTCATTCGACTCCGCGACTGGCAGCCTGAGAATCTGACGATCGATCGATCCGAACAACCGGATCGGGCCGAAGACGACTGGCCGAATGAGATCGATGCTTCAATCAGCGGCAGAACACCCGTCAAGTTCACCTACGCATGCCGACCAAATGGTGCGGGCATGTTGAGATTTCGTGGCGTCTGCGTGTGCGTGTTTGATCTTCACGGGTTATTCATCGCTCGCCGGTTTGTCCCTGCTCAACAGAATTTCCGCGTGCTGCCAACGAGCGTCACTATCGACGCGACACATCCTTTGGCCAAACGCGTCAATGCATTGCCGCCTCCCGGCATCCACCGATTGCAGCGAGCCGGAATGGGATCCGAACTGCTGGAACTCCGTGAGTATGTTCCTGGCGATCCGCCGAAGGCCATCGCGTGGAAAGTGTCGGCGCGACGCGATCAGTTAATGACTCGTGAATACGAAAGCGAAGTTCCCATCCGCACGACGATCTTCGTTGACTGCTCGTTCGGCACGAAACACGGAGCGTTCGGCCAACGACCGCTGGACCAGATCGTCCGACTGGCCGCCAGCATCGCACGCTCGGCCATGTCGGTGCGTGACCCTGTCGGACTGGTGGCGTGTGACGATGCAAAAGCTCAACACATGGCATCGGGCGCCGGCGATCGGCATTTCTTTCAGATGCTCGATCGGCTTTCCAAAAAAGCGGTCACCACGTCACCACCGCCCGTTCGATTCACACAGCAGCTCATGGATGAAGCGTGGCGAGTTTGCAGCGAGCTTCATCCGGAGCTCCTTGAGCCGAAAATCAACCAGGTCCCATTCACCTGGTTTCCAATGCGTCGTGGTAAACGTCTCGATCGTTTTCGCCGAACCCGGTTGGCCGCCGTGCTGACTGAGCTGTACTCGCTGACGCCCGACCAGCCTCAAAATCTGATCTTCGACGATGTTCATCTGGCTGAGATGTGCCAGCGATTCCTGATCGACGCAGGCTACGGGTGGACATGGCCAGTCATCGACCGTCGCCCGAACGAGCTTCAGGACTGGCATGGAAAGTTCGAAGTGCTCAGCGACGCATTGACCCAAGTCGTCGCTCGCTCCCACGATCACGAACTGCTGGTGCTGCTCGTCGATCTGCTCGACCATCCTGATCCGCCTGGCCGTCTGACTGCAGCCATTCGCCTGGCTCGGGCTCATCATCACCGAGTCATCGTCATCTGCCCATGTCCCGATGACTGTCGCCCAGGTTCGCTCAACATGACCGACCTGAGCAGCAGGCAAAGTCTCTCTCGCCTGTTGTCACACGCTGATCGCGCGCGACGAATCAATTCTGCCGAGAAACTGCAACGAGCATTGCGACGAATCGGAGTGCCTGTCGCGTTTGCCTCAGATGGCCGAGCGGTCCAGCTTGTTCTGGCCGAAGCCGAACTCGCTCGCAGCGGTCGAACGTCTCGAACAGGGAGCCGCTGATGATGCAGCACGCCAGCGATCGCCGCCCCGGATCTGGTTCCTCGAAGAATGGCATTCCTTCGAACAATACCCTCGTCGCGTCAACGGCTTATATCATCCTGACGGGGCTGAGCGCGTTCTTCGTTTCGCTCTGGTTTTCGCCCGATGACTCGATCATCGCAATCCTGATCGCCGTCTTTTTCGTCATGACGCTTGGCATTCGATTCTGGTCGGTGGCGTTGATCTTTCTGATGGTTCAGGTTGGACTGTTTTTTGCCGAACCTGGCTCCGTTGGCGGTTACAGCTCGTCGCCCGGCAGTTCGCTGGTGTCTATCGGCGTGTTGTCATTGCTGATTTCCTGCTGCCGGTATTTGACGCTGACATCGTCGCCTGCTCCGTATCGACTTTCGAATCGGTCATCAGTCCAGGTTGCCTTTTTTCATGCCACCCGTGAGCCTCGCCAGGCATTTGCGCCCTTTGGAGTGCTCTCACGAAATGAATCAACGGTTGGTTCCGCCGAACTCTTCACGATGCTGGGCAGAGCCGTGATTCCCGTCATGGCCATCTCGTTCATGCTCGCAATCGTCCCGCTCGATCCAGACACGCCTGAAATCGCGAGGTTGATCCCACCCGCCGTCAGAACAATCACGCTGGGAATCATTCTGCTGGTGATCTGCGTCCTGGCTAACAGCTTGTTGAGCATTCTTGTCTGGCGGAAACTTTCTCCTGCGGAAGCTCGAATCTTCGCACGAAGCGAACTGTCAAAATGGATCCATCGAGAAGTCTCACGCGTCTCACGCCGACGGATTCGATTCCGAAATTCCCGTCGCTACTGAAAACGTATTTCTGAGTTGAGCTCAACTATTTCAAGAATGTTCTGCCACAGAGAACGCCTCGGTCACCGAGAAAGAACATTAAGAACAACTCCGTGGCTCTTGTAATCTCCGTGGCTGCAAACTTCCGAAATCAATGCAGTCCATCCTTCAGAATCCGCTCCTCGCGTATTCTGTTTCCTGAGCAGAACGTTCCATCTTCAAAGCCATTTATAAGGGTAAACCTGATGTTCAAGACCCGAGAAATCGCAGGCTGGCTTCTTGTCCTGTTCGGCCTTTACCTGCTGAGAATGGGGCTGGACTTTGTTGGCGACCGAAAAGTCGTCGAAGCCAGCGTTGTCGTCTTCGCCGCAATGGCCGTCTTTCGAGGGGGCATTCAACTGGTCAAAGTCGCCACCGCCGCCCACGTCTGTCTGACCGCCGAGCAACATGCTGGCACAAACAATCAGACATAAGCTCAGAAAACCTTCTCGCCTTACGGAGTCGCGACAGCGCGTATTTCGATAGTTCCTGTGGCTGTTGCGTTTCCGTTTTTCTGACTCGACGATGGCGGTGATGGTGGCTTTGCATCGCATGGAGTGGCAACCCTTGCTTGATGGCACCGCGATCGTTTGACACTGGCCAGTCAGTTTCTCCCCGGCGCGCTGGCGCATGATCCACCGCCGTGCAGAATGTCTGACCAGAATGACCGGGCACGAGTTGCCGGAACACGGCCTTGCTGTTTCAGCAGGAGCCAGTTCCAGAGATGTCATCGCATCAAGTCTCACCGGAAAGCGGTTGACGCTGAAGTGGTACGGAGGAAGGCCACGCAGAACGATCGCCGGGAAATCCCGCTTCTTCTTACTTTCAACTTGACGCAGTTGTCCTCACCGACGCTCGCGTACCAAGCTGGTGCAGTGGCTGAAGACTGATTCTGAAGCTCCACAACGAATTCACCGCCCGATCCTTACCCGTTCACGTCAAAATTCGAGCCCTTCTTGCGAGTAGCGTGCCTGTCTGGCAGAATCCGCCCGCAGCAACCACTGCCCGCCCCCGTAGCTCAGCTGGATAGAGCACAGCTTTCCTAAAGCTGGGGTCACAGGTTCGAATCCTGTCGGGGGTATCTTCTGTTCAGTACCAGGCCGCAAGGCTTCGTTTCTGGCTGTATTCTAATTGTCGGCTGATCGTCGCACGGCTCGTCACGGTCGCTTGCGGCGGCATACTGCACCGGATTCTGCACCGCGTTCGCAGGTGCCTCGACGGCTTTGCAGGCTTCCTCAAAGTGGGCGTCCGTCGTTTGCAGATAGTGCTTCATCGCGACGCGCGGCGAGTTTCCCAGCCAGTCTGTGACAACGTGGATGGCGAATCGTTCCGCCAGTTCAGTCTCGCGAGTCGAACGACAGTTTGTGAATGGCTTTTTCCAGGGTGTCAGGCCAGCCTTCTCGACGATGCGATTGAATTGCGTCCGCAGATTGGCGTTGGTATTGCGGTAACGAGTGATCACAAATCGTGCTCCCTCTTCAGCCTGATCAAATGCTGCTTCCAAGTGAACGCGGATTTCTGGAAAAAGCGGGATCGTTCGCTGTTTGGTTTTGTGCCTGCAAATGGTGAGCCGATTTATGTCCCAGTGAACGCAGTCCCAAGTCAGATCGAGCGGCTCTGACGGGCAGCGCTGGCCGCCAAATCGGACAAGCGCGAACAGCAGTCGCCATTCAACGTCCGGGCAGGCGTCAATAACCTTGTCGGCCATTTCACGTGTAACGAAAAACAGGCGAGACTCATCAGCCTGTACCGAGCAACCCTTGATGTCGGCAAACAGATCAGATTCGATCAGCCTTCGCCGATGAGCCGCACGCAACTTCCCAGCTCTGCCGCACGGTGGCCCCGATTTGCAGACTGCCCGACAATCGTTAGGAAGCGTGACTGCCAGTTCCTTTGCGGTCGTGATGCACGAAGACAATGGCGACATCGAATTCTTCCGCCAGTTGCACCAGCGGCGACAGCGCGGCGCGGATGTCGCCTTGATCGTTTGAGCGGACACCGGCTAGAAACGCGGCCAGCGGGTCGAGAATGATCAGACGCGGTCGGTCAAAGTTGCTCCAGAGCGCTCCGCAGGACGTCGGCAGCTTCCATAATGGAGAACGTCTTGTTCTCGACGACATCTTCACCGCTCGACAGTTCGACACCGGATATTCGACGGACTCGGTTCAGGTCTGCCCTGGCGGCGTCCAGTCGCGGCCTTTGCACGATGGAGACAGCGTCTTCGACGTTGACCAGGATGACGTCTCCGGGTTCTTCGGCTGGCGAACCGTCCGGCCAGTTGGTTCCCGTCGTCACCCGCGCGACGATATCAATCATCAGGAACCACTTGCCGCCTGCCGGGTTCCCCGAAATGACCGTCAGCATTCCTGTCGGGATTCGCCCTGGCCACAACCAGCGGAGTGTCTCGGCTTTGACTTTCGAGAAGAATTGCAGGATAGCCCGTCGCGTCAACCTGGGACTTTCCGACCGATCCGAGTTTGTTCGGGGGATCCACGGCTTTGTGGAATGCTGGATCGCGATTCGCGACGATGGGCACTAAGCGCTGACCGGCTGCTGGACAGCTCTATCGAATCTCTACAAGTCGAGACTTTCCTGAGGCCGAATTGCGGTCGTACGCGATGAGCCGTGGCCGACCGTGCTTACAGTCTGTCCGAGACCGACTCGGTCATCGCGGTTTGCGATGTCGGTCCAGAGGGCTGCACCCGCTGGCACCGGGACGGTTCAGGACGTGCGTGTAGATCATTGTTGTCGATACATCTTTGTGGCCGCGCAATTCCTGCACGGTGCGAATGTCTGTGCCAGACTCGATCAAATGCGTGGCAAAACTGTGTCGAAGTAAGTGGCATGTTGCCGGTTTGCAGATCTTTGCCGCTACGACTGCTCGCTTCACTGCTTTTTGAATGGTCGATTCGCCCAGATGGTGTCGTCGCACCACCTTGTTACGGGGAGCCGCTTGTCACCACGCGCTCGGGATGTTCCGGACAAGTCGCTAAGCTCGACTTCAAACACATTCAAACAGACGAAGAGCAACGCAGAAAAAGCTTGGTTTTGCGTGCTGGCCGCCACATTTCGCTCGACGGCCAGATGCTCCAGAAATGCTCGCACTTCAGTCGTTCCCAGTTCACGGGGATCGGACTCACCGTGAGGCACGACGTACCGTTCGAGCCAGTCGAGGTAAGCCTGCTCGGTTGCCAGGGCGTAGTGCTGAGTTCTTAATGCGCGTTGGACTTGCTGATACCACTCTGGGCGAGACTGATCCACCAGAACGGCGACTTCCTTCATCGTCTGTCCGTCGTCAACGGTTGAACCTGCACCACCACGGAGCAGGTCGGTAATTCGCCGAGTATCGATTTCCGTCACCCCAATGACATTCCGCAGGAACAGAACTACGGCCTGTTGAGCCTGTTTCCGTTGCCATTCGGGCGGAGAGAATCGGCGATGCTGGTCGATCAGGAACGCGGCAACGTCGTTGTCGTTGAGCGTCCGAAACGACCGCCTGACAGTGCTTGTGCGAAAAGCATCGAACCGTTCGATCCAACGGACAAAGAATTTCCGAGATTTCAATGGCACTCGGCGGTTTATCATTACCGGTTGAAACAACTCAATTGCTTCGGCCAATGTCTCAGGACGACCGCTCTCGGACGCGGTATCACGATTCATTTCCGAACTCATCAGTCACCCTTCGATCTCAGGATGCGGTCACCGTTCCTTGCTTACCGTGTCAGGCCGATTCCTTAGTTACCGGATCAGGCCGCGTACCGACAACACATACGTGTTCATTAATAATAAGCAATCCAATCTCTTGACGGATACTACCTATGGCCGTACTTTCACTGGTGATGACGAATGCAGATTGATTGCCGGCATTCAAACTGGACAAGGCTGATTGCTTTGCCGGCCAGACAAAAGCCGCGTACAGGATCTTCCGGCAAAGGCCGCGTCCACGGAATTACAAGTTATTTGGCGAAAACATGGATGCAACCACCGAGCTTCATCTTCGTCAAACCGCCGCGTGGTGTTTGCATACCGCCAACGCAGATGATCTCGCCGCTTCGACGCGAACCAAGGAGATACGACCAGACCTATTTGCCAACTGCGATCACATCGCGAGACTCGATGTGATTCACAAGACCACAGGTACCCTACCGGTTGCCGTCCAACAGATTTGCCAGCGGCGCGCAGCGTTAATCAACAAACTCGGACTGAAGCTTCCCGCCGTGGACTACTGCATGGTCGCGGGTCGTCTATTCGGCACTGACTTTGACACTGACTCCTGCGAAGCCGCAACTGACGTTTCAAATGGGTTCTTCGATCTGTCAGATATTCCGGGGTGGGATACTTGGTTCGCATACGAACCACACGATCACATTCAGGGACGCGTGTACGGTTGGATTCCCAATGAGATAACTGCTCCAGTGGGTCGTGGCATCTGGGCGATACCCGTGGACTCGGTTTGGTGGGTCGGCGCTATTCCCGAAACTGCCAAATAACAACACAATGCACCCGAGCGGCGAAGTCGGGCGTGTTTTGAATGGACAATCTCTCGTCGCCGCCGGGTGATTGTGGACGTTAGCCACGAAGAACGAATTGCTCATGAGTACGGAATCAGATGCCCCTGTCGAGCCTGACGTTGGACAGTCTGCGGACGTCGACGCTAAAGCGGATCCCGGTATCATTGCTCCCGAAAGCGACACATCAGCCAAAACCGACAAGAAGTCACTTGCTGAAGTCGCAAACGAAATATTCGTTACCACGTGCTTCGGAAGCATGGGCATGATCTCCGGCGGTGGCCTGTCCGTCTTCGTGCTAATGGCACTATATCAATACTATTTCCCAGGTGATAAGGCCGCGGAGACGTCAACTGAGCCGCCAACGCTCGAACTGGCCGGCCGCATAGTGTCGGACACGCTGACATTCGTCGTTCTCGCAGTGATTTCCGTGATGGCTGTTTACGCAATTCGTGAAATCGTAAGAAGCGAACAACGCCCAAAAGTCAAACGCGCCAAGTACATAGCCACAATGATCGGATTAATATGCGTAGCGTTGCTCTTCAAAGAGCGTTTTCTAGATCAGCTCTTTATCGGCCAAGACGTGCACTCAGTGGTGAAAGTCCTTCTGTTCGGCGGTGCGGCGGCAGGCGGTTGGTTTGCTTGGTATCTCAAGCAGCTGAAAGAATATGGAGAGTTCTTTGAAGTCTTTCTGCTCACATTTGTATCCGGGTTCGCGTGGTACGCCCGCTTCTCACCCTCCGATGAAGTTCAATGGGTTGCAGTTGCGTTTGTTCTCTCGCCCCTTTTTCGGATTGGCAAAGACTACATCGACTCTGATCGAGCAGACGCACAAGCGGTTGCCGCGAAGACAAAAAGTGTCTAACCAATCGGTCAACCCGAGCGGCGGAATCACGTGGTTCTCACAGTTTCAGGTCACTCGCCGCCGCCGGGTTACCTTGGGCGTTAGCCGTCAAGCACCACCCACAGAAATGCAACGTATAGCTGATGCACTTGATCGGATGTCGCTCGATGAACTTCGAATTCTCGCTAAGAATGCACAACTGACGGGATACAGTGGCCTGCGAAAAGCGGACCTTATTGCGCACATTCAGACGGTAGGTGAATCCAGGCTTCAAACTCTACTCTTCCCGACTTGGTGGCAGACTTACAACAACCATGTCTATGGCGTCATCACTGTCGCCGGCGTACTCCTCTCGGTTGCCTTCTTCCTCTGGCCAGCAAGCAACGCAATAGATGCCTCGAAACAAGCGCCAGCGAAGTCGGAACGTAGCACCATTGAAAGTCCGATTTCATTCGCTGACTACGCACGATTGCGGCCATCAGAAAAACAATCCCTCTTCACTGGGCGAATCGGCGAGCAATTCGTCTGGGAGGGCTTCTTGGCAGGGACAATCGGTTTCGAACTCGGATCATTAACTGGCGTCCCGTATGACACTCCTGTCAGTATCGAAATAGAACCAACCTCGTCATCGTCACCTCAGTTCTCCGCCGTCTGCCACTTTGGCGAAATCTTACCCACAGACTCAGGTATTGAACTCGCCCTTCAACTGCACTTGCTTACAATCGGCCAACGGATTCGACTCTCGGGGGAACTTGCCGGTTCGCCCGAAGTACCGATCCTGAATGACGCTTTTTTGGAAGCAGTGTTTCCCGTCGGCGAATAGAAGTCAGAAAAGACGGCTAACAAAATGATGCAGCGGAGTTGTGGTCAGCAGGGTGGCCCAGACAATCTCTTTTAGATTGTCTGGGTGC
>TARA_R110002072_G_scaffold303142_1_pt1 | contig 160895 bp, 112 predicted proteins | sample TARA_R110002072 | Tara Oceans TARA_R110002072 (sample SAMEA4397118) | marine metagenome | biome: Polar Biome; feature: [SRF] surface water layer (ENVO:00010504); material: water (ENVO:00002006), including particulate matter (ENVO:01000060) such as... | depth 5 m
TGCCTCCTTTCACATATTTACCCAGGTATTGTCAACACGACCTAACAGCAGTGAAGCCCGAACAGGCCGGATTGGACTCAGATGGTCGCCTGCGAAAACTGTGTCGTGAAGTTCTGCTCAGAAGTTTGCAGCCGGGCGGTAAAGTGACTACTTTCCCCGACCGCCAAGTGCTGCCGATCTTGCGTATATTGCTGATTTGGTGCGATCGGAATTTCGGGCCTGATATTGAGGGCTCCTCAGGATGAGAGTCGCTTGGAACATCTGCGACGGTGATGAGAGGCGAAAGTTGTTGTGCACAACGCATGAATGTGGTGAGCTTTCGGCTGTCTGACAGTTGAATGCGTTTACTGGTCGTTGTCTTGCCGTTGGGGAGTGCGAGCGGTTGCTGGAGTCACCCTGTTGGGGGATTCTGGCACAGAGTGAATTGGGAAGTGACTGTCCGTGTGGAATGTCTGCAGCGTCCTGTACGTCTGGGGGCGGGATGATTCCGGACAATCGATTGATAATCGTATTTGGTGCGTGCTCTGTTTGAATGCCACGCACAATCAGGAGTCGGAAAGATGCTTGGAAGCGTTGCCGCGACGTGTTTTGCTTTGTCGATCGCTCTGGAGCCGGATGCGGCACTTCAGATGGAGGCCGACAAACAGGCTGCTCAGGAATGGCTGATTCAGCATCCGACATTACGGCGGATGATGGAGCTCCAGAATCAGGAGCGGGCGAGATATGGCCTTCACCCCCTGACAATCAATCCAATGATGTGCCTCGAAGCGCAGCGGCACGCTAACTGGATGGCTTCGACCGGCTGGTACCAGCACAGCAATCTCGGCTGGCCGGAGATTATTCACTCGGGACCGTACAGTCCGGAGGGGGCCGTCACCGGCTGGATTTATTCGCCGGCTCATCATTCGATCATGTTGAGTGGTGGGACTCAGGCGGGCTTCGGCTACTCGGTCAAGAACGGAACGCCATTCTGGGTCACCGTGATTCAGTAGGCGACAGCAGACTTCCTGTTCGGGCAAGTTGGCAGTATCGGCCTGTCGCTTTGACTTAATGGCTCGGCGCGAGTTGCCGAGTTAGCATGACCGCGTCTCTTGTCAAAAAGGAGCGGTTATGGCTCGGCAGTCTATTGCATTGTTCGGTGTTGTTTGTGTCTTGCTTCATGCTGATTTGTTGGGACAGCCAGTCGCCACCGCGTCGGATCGCGCGATTGCGTTGACCGACGGAGTTAAAACCCGGTGCGTCGAAGTTCTGACGGAGGGGCTCCACTGCGACGAGTTCTGGCCGTCAATCCATGCGGCAGAGGGGCTCACGCTGGGCGGGTACGGGGATCTCGTACGTAAGCACCTTGAACCGAAGCTGGCGACGGAGCTGGATGATCAGCAGCGGTGCGGAGTCAGTCGCGAGCTGATACGGGCAGGCGATCGGCAGAAACGAGACGTCATGCTGGGAATTCTTGCCGGCAAAGACGACTTCGGTCACGTTCATGCTGCGGAGAGTCTCTACAAAGTCGAAGAGATCGGCGACGGCATTGCGCTGCGACGGGCTTTTGAACAGACCGGGAATCTTCGCCTGCGAGTTATGGCGGCGGCGGCTTTGGGACGTTGTGGAAATCCCGAGGCGATGACGTTTATCAGAAGTATCCTCGATCACAACGATCCGGAAATTTATAAACTCGGCGCCTGGATTCTGGGGCGAATTGGCTCGAGCAGTGACATTCCGCTTCTCAAAAAATACATCGCCAAATGTCCTGACGAACTGACACGTGCCTACTTCGATAACTCACTGGCGGCTCTTGGTGACGAAGCCGGGCTTGAAGCACTGGCTCAGAGTCTGACCAGTGAGGATCCCGCGGTGAGGACGTACGCAGCGACTTTTGCTGGTGATGCTCGGGCGGTCGGAGTGGCGGACGCATTGACGAAGATGCTCGATGACTCTTACGCCGATGCTCGATACCGCGCGGCTCAGTCGCTGTTGTTTCTTTCCCGTCCGCCAGGACTGCAGAGAACTGCGGAAGTTTCGACGCTTTTGTGGAAAGCGACGAAGAAGAATCCGCGATACACCGAAGGCTCGATCATCGAACTGGCTGATGGGGCACTGCTCTTCGCCGTGACCGAGTTCCAGGAGAGTGGCAGTGACTTTGCGAAAGCTCAGATCGTTGGTCGGGTTTCGCACGACGGTGGCCAGACCTGGGGATCGCCGCGAACGTTGCAGGAGAACACCGGTGGGATGAACGTGATGAGTGTGACTCTCCGTCGGATTGGTTCAGAAATCTCGATGTTCTATCTCCGAAAAAACGATGTCAACGACCTCGACATGCTCGTCCGAACGTCGAGCGACGAAGGTAAAACGTTTGGCGAAGCGACACTGGTGACAGCCGACGCCGGATACCACGTTGTCAACAATGACCGAGTGACTCAACTTTCGTCGGGGCGACTGTTAGTTCCCGCAGCGTCGACTGACGACGTGAAGACCAGTAACCATTTCGTTTCGCATTGCTACATCTCCGACGATGGTGGCAGCACCTGGCGAAATGGCAAAGGGCATGTCGATGCTCCTAAGCGAGGGGCGATGGAGCCGGAAGTTGTCGAATTGAATGACGGTCGAGTTCTGATGGTTGTCCGGACGCAGCTGGGGTATATCGGTAAGAGTTACTCCAGTGACGGTGGCGAAACCTGGGGCAGGTTGGAATCACTCGGTGTGCGTGCCCCAGAGGCACCGTCGACGTTACGACGGATTCCTTCAACCGGTGATCTCGTCCTGATTTTTAATGACACCTTCACTCCCGGAGCCGGTCACGGTGGAAAACGAACGCCCTTGACGGCAGCGATTTCGTCGGACGAAGGCCTGACCTGGAAGAACGTGGGCAATCTGGAGTCGGACGCAAGCAGGACGTTTTCCTACACAAGCCTGACGTTCGTTCGCGACCGCGCGGTCATGAGTTACTGGGAAAGTGGCGAAGGCCGCCAGCTTTCGTGCCGATTTCGATCGATTCCTGTCAGCTGGTTCTACCGCTGAGGCTGGCGTTGAGCGTTCAGCTGTGTTTCGCGATGGCGGATTGAAAGAACGCTTCGGCATCGACTCGAAAAGCGACTCGCGATGTGTCCCAGCTGTAGAACATGTGGCCGCCGCAGTAGTTCTTCGTCGTGATGTTCTGAGCCTGCTCGTCTGAAAGCTTCATCAGGCCAACCTGTCTGCCGGTTGCGTAACAGGGCGTAATCAGGTCGAAAAAGCCGTGAGCGATAAACACTTTCATGTGCTCGTTCAAGCTCATGCCGTAACGCAGATCGTCCATTGCGCCGACGGCGGCCTTGAAGACGTGTTCGGCGGCGGTGTGTTGCCACTTTCGATAAACGTCCATGCAGAGCAGCCGGTAGTCCAGCTCAGAGTCAACTTTAAGCGTTGTCCGAAGCTGATGATTGATCGCTCCTGTGAAAAGACGACCAATCGAAACGAGTGATGGATCCGGTCCCTCAAAGTCCGTGCGGTCCGGAAAAGGATCGACTGTGGACAGCGACGCATCGTACAGTCCGAGCACACGGCGTTGCTCGCGGAGCAGTTCACGACAGAATTGCGGGGCGGTAATTCGACCGGCAGCACGCTCGATGAATGATTCCGACAGGCCGGTCAGTTCGGCCATGCGAGTGATGATCGGCGCCCGTTCGCTTTCGGGCAACGCGTTGCCCAGCGTCAGCCAGCGACTGAGATCGATCGTCGCAAACGTGCCGGCCATCTCAACGACATCGTCGAGTGAACTCTCGGGGGCGATGTTCCGGGTCAGCTTGTGTTGATGAGCCGAGGCGACGAGTGACGGAAAGACTTCGACCCAATGGGTGAGGTTGTAGTCGGTTCCAAAGAGCCCCTCGAATTCGATCGCTGGCGAAATCAGCAATGCACCACAGAGACCAACTCCGTGCGTTTCCTGAAGACTGCGAGCCAGCTTTGCAACTCGGAAGCCGCCGTAACTTTCCCCGGCGATGAAAATTGGTGACAGCCATCGATCGTGTTGAGAAAGAATGCGGCAGATCAGTTCGCCCAGCGAATCCAGATCCTTGTCGATGTCCCAGAAGTCGGGATTCTCGGTCGGGCCGTCGTTTTGAGGTTTTGCGGAATTGGCGTCAGCTGAATCGTTGCCGTTTTTGATCGCTCGACTGAAGCCGGTTCCGACCGGATCGATAAAGATCAGGTCGGTAAACGTCAGCCAGGTTTCCAGATTATCGATCACCTCGACAGGCATCGGCGGAATGCGGCCTGACTCGCCGAAGGCGACTCGCTGAGGACCCAATGCTCCCATATGCAGAAACGCCGACGCTGCGCCGGGGCCGCCATTAAAAACAAACGTCAGTGGTCGCGTCGCGTTGTCAACATTCTCTGCGAAATAAGACGTGTGAAAGACTTCGGCCACCGGTTTGTGGATCTTACGAAGCGACGTCCACTCGGCGCTCGCTCGATACCGGAACTCGAGACCGTTCAAATCGACGCTGTGATGAGTCGTCGTGTTTTCGGTTCGAAACGCAGCATGCGACGTCGACGATTCGTTGAAGGGCTTCGTGGATGCGTCAGACATTCTGGATACCCATACGGTTTTGAGTTACCGGTTGACCTGCGGACTATGACCGTGAAATTCCGTCAAGGAAAGTCCCGAGTGTCGAGGAACTCGCCAGGCTCCGCCACTGAGGTCAGGATTGCAGCGACAATCCGAGTACTGACAAGCCGGTGCGCCTGAATGATGAGAAGCTGGCTTCGCTGCTTCGATTCAACGCTTGAGTTACTCACGGTCATCGATCGGCGGGTACGAGTCGCTCCACATGAGGCACAAGTGATTTCTGAAATCGCCGACAGAGCCCGCAACCCTGGTCGGCAGCCAGCAGTGCGGTTCTACTGTGGGGGGACGAACGATTCTGCTTCGGCGGCTTCGAAGACGGACTCCGGCGCTGCTTCATTGGCCGTTTCGGCGGTTGGTGGCTCGGTCGTGAGGATCATCATGAAAGCGAAGATCAAGCCCGCGACTGCCCCAATCATGACAGCAGTTGTCCGCTCGACCCCAAGCGATTTAAGGAATCCAGGAGAACGAAGGCGCCGTGCCTGTCTGGCTTTTTCTGCGGGGCTGATATTGGGCATGGGATGGTCTCTCTGGATGTTCCCGACGATTTCGTCCGGGAATACGTTGCTTCTGCGGTAAGGGGACGCCGATTCTATGATTCATTCCTGTGTTGAAAATCTGCCACTTGCCCGCAGAATCCATTTCATCAGAAAACCCGGTTATAGACGGAAAACATCCACAGGATTTTTCAGGATTTCTGAAAATCTGCTGATGTCGGCTTAACGTTTTTTGTTTTTACTGTTTGTGACGGTCTTCCACGTTCTGACGATAATTCCGTCGGCGCTTTCGACCCTGTTAGTTTGGCTGGAGATGCGGTGCTTGTTTTCGTTTACGGAACATTGCAGCGAGGGCGGGCTTTGCATAAGCATCTCGCGGGGCAACTCTTTGTAGGAGCGGCGAAAACTCAACATCTCTACCGGCTGTACCGAATCGACTGGTACCCTGGTCTTGTTGAGCACCGATCGTCCGGGCAAGGACAGGCAATTCACGGTGAGGTGTGGGACGTTGGCGAGTCAGCTCTGAAGATTCTCGATGAAGTCGAAGAAGTGGACGCTGGACTTTACGAACGGCGACCGATTCAACTTCAGGAACCGTTCGAGCAATCTGACGTGGTCGCGTACTTTTATCTGGGTGATGTTGAAGGCTGTTCAGAAAACGGCGATCGCTGGTAAACCATGTGGCAACTCTTTCTACACCTCTCTGACGGCTATCTGCTGGCGATGGCTGTGTGGCTGGTGTTTCTGTGTCTGGTTCCGGTGGGGCTGATCCGTCTGCGACGCAAATGGGCCGCCTGGAAGAGTCGGCGGAATCTGATTTACGCGGGACTGTCCGTGTGGTTGTGTCTTGGGATGCTCACGCTGCCGGAGCTTGGCTTCGCGCTGTTCTACGACACGACTGATTCGTTCGACATGACCAACGTGTCGAGACGCTGGTTCAAAGTTCACGTTGATCCCGACGTTCGAGTGCTTGAGTTTGGGAACGAAACGGGGATTCAATACCGCAGTGCGTCGGACTTTGTTCTGAACCCTTCGGGCGGTGTGCGTCGCCTCTGTTTTCTGGGCGACAGCTTTACATTCGGGCATGGTGTGCCCGATGTCGCTGACCGTTTCAGTGATCGGGTGGCGAAGAAACTGAAAACGTCCGAGCAGTCAAACGTCGAAGTCTCCAACCTCGCCTGGCCGGGGACTGATCTGCTTTGGGCGGAAGCGGTTCTGAAAAACTCGTTCGCGGTCGATTGTCGGATCGATGATGCCGTTTACGTGCTTTGCCTGAACGACATCGAAGCGTTTCATGACCCGACGATGGCCAGGAGTTCGAGCCTTTCCCGCTTCGAGCCGCCCGGCTTCCTCTTTCGAGACACTTACTTTTTCAACTGGCTGTATTTCAGAACTCAATCGCTGTTTCAGCCGCAGACTCGAAGTTACTACTCATTCGTGAAGGAATACTACCAGGGCGACCCGTGGCTGCGATTCCGCGACGCTCTGGCCAGGACGTCAACGATGTGTCGTGACCACGATTGCAGGTTCCGGGTGACCATCTTTCCGTTCCTGCATAATCTCGGCTCGGACTATCCGTTCCGTGAAATTCATCGTCAGGTCAAAGCGGAGTGCGAGACGCTCGGCATCGATTGCCTCGATCTGGATCCGGCACTTTCCGCTCACGCCGATGAGCGGCTGACGGTCAACCCGTTCGATGCGCATCCCAACGAGCGTGCTCATGAAATTGCATCCGAAGCTCTGGTTGACTGGCTTACCGATTTCAGCGTTAGAACAGCGCCTTCAGAGAGCGGGGACGCCGAATCGGAGTAGGCGAGCGGGTCACTGGAAAGGCCATCTGACGACTGATACGATCGCTGCTCGGTTTCCACACTTAAATTGACTGGAAATCGTGTTTCCTTCCCCGCCTGAGTTCCGTCCAGGAACGCTGTACTTCTCTCCCGATCGGACTCGAAATCTGAGTCGTTGTCGTTTGATCTGACGCAGATAATTGCTCACTCGCTGTCCGTGCTGGCAGCGAGTGGCCGTAAACAAAGCTGTTTTCTTTAAGGAATGTTGATCATGGCCAGGAGTCTTTCACGCCGTAAGAATATTTTCTCAGTCGCGTGTTTTTCCGCGGTTGCCATGTTCGCTGCCGTAACGATGTTTTCAGGGTGCGGCGAAAAGAACCCGAATGGCAAAGAGTCGAATGGCGACTCTCCACCAGTTGGCGGCACGTCCTTTCTTAGCATGGGTACCGCGCCGATCGGCGGCACATTCCCAATCGTCGGTGACGCTATCGCTCAAACGTTGAACGCCCACAAAGGGGACAATAATTGGAAGGTTCAGGCCAAAGGAACAAAAGGTTCTCAGGCGAACATCCGAGGTCTGCAGAAAGGCGAACTGCAACTCGCACTGTCAAACTCGGCGATCTCTTACTTCGCGTTTCGAGGTGGATCGTCGTGGGACCAGAAGTACGATATTCGAGCGGTTGTCACGATGGCTCCGAACGTTGCCATGTTCGTGACGAAAGCTGACTCAGGCATCAAGTCAATTGCTGATTTGAAGGGCAAACGAGTTGTCATTGGCCCTGCCGGTGCAGGTTTTGAAATGTTTGTCGGCCCGATCCTGGAAGAGCACGGCGTCAAGATGGCAGACATCGACAAAGTTAACGCGCCGCAAGGACCCGCCGTCGACATGCTGTCAGACGGTTCAGCGGACGCAGCGTTCCTGGGTGGAGCAGTCCCGGCGGCTGCGATCAGCCAGGCATGTGCTTCTTTCGAAACGAGTTTTGTTCCGTTCGATCCTGCAGTTCGGCAGCGACTGATCGACAAGTACCCGTTCTTTCATGCGTTCACAATTCCAGGTGCCACTTACCAGGGACACGAAGAACCGTTCGAAGGGCTGAATGTCGGATCGATGCACGTGATTACGTCGGCGTCAGCTGACGAAGAGCTGATCTATCAGCTCACGAAAACGATATGGGAATCCCGAGCAGACATTGCAGTCAAGCACGGAGCTGGTAAGGCGATCAACGAGAAGAACGCTGCTCGCTACACGGGCACGGAGTTTCATCCAGGAGCAATCCGTTTCTACAAGGAAGCGGGTATCTGGCCTGAGTCAGAAGGTTCAAACGGTGCGGTGGCTGGCGAAACTGCAAGTATTGAAACGAAAGCCGCTGAAGAAGCTGCTCCGGAAGAGAAACCTGCGAAATCTGAAGAATAGAACTGCTCCTGAGGTGTAGGGCGAATTCTGAAGACATGAGCTTTCGAAACTCAATGTGAGTTCTCGGCGTTTGGTGGGTCGGTGCAAAGGCAGACAAGCGTTCTGCCGAGGGCAGCCGATACGGGGAGCATCCAAGAGTGACTGACAACGATAACGAGCAATCGAATTCTGATTCGCAGGACGTTTCACAACCCGAAACCGGTGGTGCGTCTGTTGCCGCGCCGGCAGGATTGCCAAACGCGTTTCTGAAGATGTCGAAGATTGTTGTGCCGTTTCTGAGCGTTCTGCTCTGTCTCTTTACGCTGGGCGAGGTCAACTACAACCTCATGCAGCCGCAGTCGGCTCTGGCGTTGTTCGTTCTGTTCGGAATGGCTCTTTGCTTTCTTCAGCATCCGATGCATCCGAAGCTGAAAGGTAACCAGGTTGCTCGCTGGATCGATGTCTTTCTGGGAGTCGCCGCGTGTGCCTGTTGCGCTTACGTGATCGTCCAGACGGAGCCGATGTTTGAGAGTCTCTGGCTGAAAGGTCAGTCGCTGGCGAATCGAGCCGGCGATGAACAGCCACTCGATTATCAGGTCGGGCTGGTCGGGCTGGTGCTGGTTCTCGAAGCCACTCGTCGAACCATCGGTCTGATCGTTCCACTGCTTGCTCTGACTTTCGTCGGGCATTCTTACTATTGCTTCGCGGTGCAGACACACGGCTGGCCATCAATGCCGACGTGGTTGCTTCCGCACGCTGGACAGAGTGTCGACGCGATTGTTGCCACGACTTACCTGCAGACTCTGGGGGTCTTCGGGCCAGCTGCGACGGTCATGTTCAAGTATGTGTTCCTGTTTGTTGTGTTCGGAACGTTTCTCGAAATGTCCGGAGCAACGCAGTTCATCATCGACTTCGCGGAAAAGATTTTCGGGCGAAGTCCAGGCGGTCCAGCAAAGGTTTCGGTGCTTGGCAGTGGGTTGATGGGGTCATTGTCTGGCAGCGCCGTTGCCAACGCGGTAACCACCGGTGCATTCACAATCCCAATGATGAGGAATGCTGGTTTCGAACGTCACATTGCGGGGGGAATCACGGCCGCTGCGGCGTCAGGTGGAGCTCTTGTGCCGCCGGTAATGGGAGCTGGCGCGTACATGATGCTGGAACTCGTCCAGCCGCAGGTCACGTTTCTGCAGGTCGCCAAAGCCGCACTCGTTCCTGCGATTTTGTACTACTTTTCGATTTTCATGATCGTTCACTATTACTCGAAGAGAGTCGGCGCGAAACCGATTCAAAATGAAGGCAAGGACAAAGGCTCCATCTGGAAGTTCGAAGCGATTGTTTTCTTCGGAGCGCTCGGCATTCTTGTTGGACTTCTGGTCTGGGGATTCTCGCCGTTCAAGTCGGTAACCGGTGCTTTGATCGGGATTCTGTTCCTGTCGATATTCCGAAAGCAACTGGCGCTGGGGACAACTCCAAGATACTTTGCTCTTGGTGCATTCGCAGCAGGCACGTTGATTCATCACTTCGCATTTTCAGACATGGTGGATGAACCGTCGATCCGTCAAATCGCAGAGTCATGGCTTGATTCAACCTTGATCGGAACATTCTGTCTACTTGTATTCGGGTTGTTGCATCCCGCATGGCGGCCTGCCATGTTGAAGGCGTTTGGCTCTTCGGCAAAGAATGGGGTTTCCCTGGTGGCTGCTAGTGCGTGTGTTGGGATCATCATCGGAATCGTTCAGCAAACCGGCATCGCTACTGATTTCAGTGCGACAATTCGTGGGGTGGTCGAAACCAATCTTTTTGCCGCATTGATGGGCATCATGGTCTGCTCGCTGATTCTCGGAATGGGCGTGCCGTCGGTGGTGTGTTACCTCCTCATGGCAACTCTAATGGGATCGTTGCTGGGGGAACTTGGCGTGATCCCTTTGTCTGCTCATCTTTTCATCTTCTACTTTGGCATGATGTCGATGGTTACGCCGCCGGTGGCGCTCGCGGCTTATGCGAGTGCGTCGATCGCCGAAGCGTCGATCATGAAGACGTCTTTCGCGGCGTTCGCGTTTTCGCTCGTTGGTTTTTCGTTGCCATTCATGTTTGTTTATCGGCCTGAACTCACGCTGCAAAGCAACGCTCCGGAAGTGAAGTTGATTTCTTACAAGCCTGCAGATGAAGCGGGTGAGCCTGGAGTCCTGCGCGTAACATTTGAACGATTCGGAAACTCAGTGCCTGGTGCAAGGGCGTTACTCATGCAGCCCGGAGATTCTGAGGTTCTGACGCTGGAAACTGGAGATTACGGAAGCATCAGAACGGATGTCTTGCCGGGCGACTGGACTTTGAAGCTGCAGTTGCCGAAGTCTCAAACAGACGAAGAGAAGGAGAGCGGTGCGGCGGTCGTATTTGGTGATTCGCTGCATATTGGTACGATCGATATCTATGACCAGGCTCGGGATGAAACGGCCATTACCGACGAGGAGAAGCTGAATTTCTCGTACACCTGGGGCAGGTTCACGGACCAGCGGCTGTCGATCATGAGCGTCATCATGTCGGTTGCTGCAGCGGCCATTGGGATTATGGCACTGGCCGCCGGTCTGGCTGGCTATTTGCGAAACCTGCTGAATCCGATGTGTAGAGTTCTGCTGTTTGTGGCGGCAGCGTTCCTGCTATACCCAGGCGCCGGTGTGAACGTCGGAGGATTCCGGTTACCGATTACTGACGTGATCGGGTGCGTCATTTTCGCGGTGACGATCGTGGTGGCGGGAAAGCCTGCCGGCGACGATGCGTCTTCTGTGGAGCCGGCAACTGCTTAAATGACGTTCTTCCAGTCAGTGAGTCGTCTGACGGCTCGGCGGATGACTCCGGGGCGAACCATCGTCAGCAGAACTCCGGCCATTAATGCCTGACCTGGTGCAGATTGCCCAGCTGCTCGGCGAGTGTTATCGGCGGCTTCCTTGAACTGAGCGGGTTCGGGAAGCGGCGGAGGCAATGGACCGTCAACGGTCGAATCTTCAGGGACGACTTCCAGCGAGCCATCCTCGTTCATCGGAAGCAGCATCGGGAACGCTTCGCGCAGGCGTCGCGGCTCGGCTTCCGTCGCAGAGTTTGATTCGGCAGGCTGCTCTCCAGCGACCGGCTTGACGGCTTGTGGGTTGGAATCGGGGTGATCCTGGAAAAGCGAATTGACAACGTCACGGCGACGTTGCTGAGTTTTTTTGCCAGGCGTTTCAGAATTCTGATCGGCGACTCGAACTGGATTTTCGAGCTGTTCTGCCGGCACGCTGCGGGGAGTTGGCTGCAAGTCCAGATTCCCGTCAGCGGTACTCCAGCCAGGAGTTCGTTCCGTTCCGATCGCGATGGTGGCGTCCGGTTTCGTCGCGTTTGTGATGCTGACGAAGATTGGCGGCGGAGCAAAAATTGGATCGAGAGGTTCATCCCGCTCAACAACCGGCTGGTACAATCCGACGAGCAGATCGGCATGTCGGGAGTTGGTCGTCAGGTCAGAGTAGTCTCGCGCAGGAAACGCCGGAGGTGCTTCGTCGATATCCGCGTCATCCAGAGTCAGGCTTCCGCCGTCGTTGACAATGCCTGTGCCGCTGTCCTCTGCAACCAGCAGAGTAAGCTGTTCAAGAGTCAGCGAGACACCGTCCTGAATATGGAATGCCGAGTCAATCTGCGACGCATCGATAAATGTTTCGTCGCGACCACCTCCAGAGATGACGACGTCATCGGTGATTTCAAGATCGCCTGAAGCCGCCGAGTGATCCGTCGAGCCTTGAAGCGACAGTTCGAGCAGTCCAGGTGGCAACAGAATTGTGTCCGTACCTGGAGCAGCGTTTGCTTCCTGAATGGCTGCTCGCAGAGTGGTCTTTCCCGAGGCCGTTGCGGCGATCCCGTCTCCCGGATTCGCGTCCGGTTGATCCAGTGGCGAGTCTACAATGAACGCGGAAAGCATTGCCTTTGGCTCAAAACGCTCGGCAGACTGGACGAGGCTCTTGCGACGTCGCCGTTTTGGAGTCGCCCATCCAGCGATTCGCAGCAACCAGTTGGGAAGATTCATTCTGCCTGCCTCGATTCGTCCATGAGGGCTGACGATGTCCGAAAACCGGACGCAGAAGTCCAGCACATCAACTCTTTAGATCGGCATCGAGTTAGGGCCGGCATGACAGGAATCGTGTTGAATTGGGGGGATTCGAACGACTTTTCCGTTTCGGCGGTTTCCTGTTGAAATTTCGACAAGCCTGATGACGAGAGTTTCTTTCAGCCGGCATCGGTGTGATTTCGCCGTGATTCCGCAAGAATGCGTCGCTTTGGTCATTCACTCGAACCAGTTTTCAGCCCCTGTTCCTTAACGACGAACCTGCCGTAACCAGCTCAATGACAAACAAGCGATGTTCAATTTCCAATGATGTTTCTCTTGCCGCCGACATTCTGCGAAGCGGCGGACTGGTCGCGTTCGGGACAGAGACTGTGTACGGACTGGGTGCGAACGCGCTCGACGAACACGCGGTTGCGCGAGTGTTTGAGGCGAAGAATCGTCCGCACTTCGATCCACTGATCGTCCACATTGCGAATCGGAAATGGCTTGATCGACTGGCCGAGCAACTCTCGCCGGCAGCGAAACAGCTGGCAGAAGAGTTCTGGCCAGGGCCGCTGACGATGGTGCTTCCCAAGAGGGACATCGTCCCCGACCTCGTGACATCCGGTCTGCCTTCCGTCGCGATCAGAATGCCGAGCCATCCGCTGGCGCTGGAACTGCTAACGCTGATTGATCTGCCGATTGCGGCGCCGAGTGCCAATCCGTTCGGACAAATCAGCCCGACGACCGCTCAGCATGTGTTCGACAATCTGGGAGACCGCATCGATCTGATTCTCGACGGCGGTCCGTGCCATGTTGGGGTCGAGTCGACGGTTGTACTGATGACGGGTGGCCGTCCGGCAATTTTGAGGCACGGCGGCGTCACTCAGGAACAGCTCGAACGTATCGTCGGCCCCGTTGATGTTCGGTGCTCTGAGGCCAACGATGAAACCGGTAACGGCGATTCGCACACCGGTCCTGGCGAGTCCGGCCAGAATACACCGCCGGGCGCGGTCGCTCCGGGAATGCTGGCTCAGCATTACTCACCGACGACGCCGCTGGCACTGGCGAGTGGTGCTTCAGTTGCGTCGTTGTCAGGTAAACGTATCGGGCTGCTTCGCCTGTCGAAATCGTCGAGCGCTGGTGACAGGTTACCTGAGTATGTACTGGTCGAAACTCTTTCGGACGACGGTGACCTGCGGACCGCCGCCGCCGGATTCTTCGCCGCGTTACGCAGGCTCGATTCCAGCGGGCTCGACATCATCCTTGCGGAATCGTTCCCGGAAGAAGGTCTTGGTCGAGCGTTAAACGATCGCCTGCGCCGCGCGTGCCATCAATAAAAGTTGCGTTCCAGTCTTGCCTCGATCTCAGAGTAAATGTGGGTGAAACGGGTTTGATGGTTAGAGCCTGCGTCATTTTGTCGACGTTCCATCGAAACATTCATCTCATCGTGACGCTTTCCTTGTCGGTCTGCTTTTTGAGGATGCTGATGGCGAAGCGTTTCAACACCACGCCAGGCTGTCGGCGACGAAGCCGCACGTAGGAGCCGATTGCCGTGGAACCATCAGCCCCTGCGTGCACTTCGGCCACAATCAGGTACTCTCTGCACCTGCTGGCAGTTGAGAGATATGTTGAACAAGGCGACGCTGCGAGCCACCGGTGTCGGGCAACGGACCAGACCTTACGAAGTCCGTACTGACGCAAGTGCAGGCAGAGAACGATTGCAGATTCATAGCATTACGCATGCTGCGGTGGGTTTTCGCAACTCTTCAATGTGACGAGTTCCGGGCCGCAGCAGCCGGCTTTAGCGTAGAGTTCATCTTTGACATCGGCTTCGAGAACGACAAAGACTTCCCACTTGTGTCCATCAGGATCAATGGCCCACACCTTGTCCTGCACGGCGTAGCAGCAGGTGGTGGCTTCTTCAGTGATTGTCTCGATTCCCGCTGCTTTGAATCGTTCGATTGCAGTCTGGACTGCTGCCACCGACTTGACCTGCACGCCGAAATGAGCGGAGCCACCTTCGACTAATACCTCGCCGTCGACTTCGTTGAGCGTTAGGTTCACCGATGGATCCGAGGGTTCAAATTTGGCGTAGCGTGGTCGCTCTTTACTGGGCGAGTCACCCAGCAGCAGTTCGTAGAATTGCTTTGAGGCTTCCAGATTGGAAACTGTCAATGCGACGTGCAGCCGACAGTTGCCGGCAAATTTGACGGCTGATTCAGTCTTCATCGCAACTCTCCTGATTTCAGATCCTGAAGGTAACTTTCAATACGGTGTTTGATTTCGTCGCGAACTCGGCGGAAGAAGACCAGTTGTTCGTCTTCTGTGCCAGTGGCGTCGGCGGGATCATCAAAGGGCCAGTGCAGAGTCTGTTTTGCGCCAGGAAACACCGGGCATGATTCCTGCGCGTTATCACAGACCGTAACGACCAGATCGAATGGCTCGTTCTGGAACTGATCCAGCGACTTGCTTGTGTTGCTGGAAATGTCGATGTCCAGCTCCTGCATTGCACGAATCGCCAGCGGATGGACGTAGCCGGATGGCTTCGAACCAGCCGACTCAGAGTGCCACTCGCCGTTGCCGAGCGATTCCCACAGCGATTCAGCCATCTGTGATCGACACGAGTTTCCTGTACACAGAATGAGAACACGTTTCGTCATTTGGGATTCCTGATGAAGATATTTCTGTTGGTGGTTATTGCGTCGCTACGGCGGTTTCTATCGTCACTCTGGTGAGGTAGAGCTCGTAGCAGCTCTCAAGTTCGGGACGCTGTCGGTAGTCGTCCCAGTGGGTTGATGTTCGCTGAAATGGATCGGTCGCCGCGAGCCATTACATCGGCAAACTGCACGTTTGCAGTGAAGACCTTGCCACGTTGCATCTTCAGGGGTACGTCGTCGAGGAACATTGTCCCGAAGCTGTCCTTGTGTGATTGCTGTCATTGGGCGTCTCCTGCGTGGGATTGTATTTCTCAGACAGCTGCGGCATCACCAGTGGCGGCGTTGGATTCATGAGCGAACCAGTTTTGAGTCCGTACGCAGAATTTCACTAGACCCAGCATCAGAGGCACTTCAATCAGGACGCCAACGACTGTGGCCAGGGCCGCTCCGGATGAAAGTCCGTAGAGCATCGTGGCCGTTGCGATCGCAACTTCGAAATGGTTTGACGCGCCGATCATCGCTGTCGGTGAGGCGTTCTCATAAGTCAGGCCCATGAACTTCGACACGATGTAACCCAGTGCGAAAATCACGATTGTCTGGATGAACAGTGGAATCGCGATCCACAGAATTGTGAGTGGGTTCTGCAGAATGGTCTCTCCTTTGAACGAAAACAACAGCACCAGCGTCGCGAGCAGAGCCACGATCGTGATTGGCGTGAGTACATGCAGGAACTTCTCTTTGAACCACACTTCTCCCTTGCTGGCGATCAGCCACTTTCGCGAGAAGAAGCCGGCAATCAATGGCAGCGCGACATACACACCGATTGACAGCAACAGGGCCTGCCACGGTACGGGCAGCTTTCCGACTCCCAGCAGAAACCCGCCCATTACGCCATACAGTACGAGCATCGTCAGCGAATTGATTGCCACCATGACCAGTGTGTGGCCATCGTTGCCCTTCGCAAGGAACCCCCACACCAGCACCATCGCCGTACACGGGGCGATCCCCAGCAGAATGCAGCCGGCGAGGTAACTCCGCCACAGCGGAACTTCGAGCATTTTCACGTTATCGACCAGCACGACCGTGCCGGCTCCGTACGTGTCTCCGACAGACAGCTCCGCCCCGAGCGGCAGTTTGACGTGGTCCATTTCGTCTGGACCGATGAACCCCAGAAACAGCGATCCCAGAAAGACGCTGGCAATCGCGTACATCGTAAATGGCTTAATGGCCCAGTTGATGAATAGCGTGATCCCTACAGGCCGAAGAGCCTTACCGGCCTTCAGGATCTCCCGGAAGTCGATCTTTACCATGATGGGATACATCATGAAGAACAGACACAGGGCGATCGGAATCGAAACGACGGGCGCCTCATCGACATAAATCGCCATGCTGTCGAGTGTCTTCGCCAGACCCGGCGCAATTTTGCCCAGCACGATCCCGCCAACAATGCACAAGGCGACCCATACCGTGAGGTACCGCTCAAACAGGCTCATGTCCTTGTCGTCTTTGACCGGACAGACTTCCTCGCTCATTTTCGTTGGCTCCCAGAGTTGTGATGGCTTCGCTGTGAGTTTTTCAATCAGTTTTGACTGCGAAACAGCAGCAGGTGATGAGTTTCAGTAAGCACGTCCGGATGGCATTTTTGAACGTCAGATCACTCGTTCCGGTTGTGAGTAGAAATTCCAGCCCGAGGACGGCCCCCAGCATTTACCTCATTGCGAAAATTGCCCCGCAGTTTTGAATCTTGTGCAGGTCTGCTGATGTCCTGCATAAGTGGTGTCTCGTCAATCGGCATAAACAACAAATTGTCCGTCGACCAGAAGTAGCGGCTCATCTGACACTCGTTCAAACGTCAGGTTGTGTACTTCCCCTGATTGATGGCTGTGAAACTCGATGTGGCCTTCGTCTTCCTCGTCGTGGTTGAAATATGTTGCCCGCATCCGCATTCCCACCCACTGTCTGAATTTTTCCCATGGCATTTCCGACCGAAAACGCCACGACGCTACGAACGACCATCGTCCACGCTGGATAGCGAATTTCCTGACGATGTCTCCGTCTGGTGGTACTGACAGTTTCATCTGAGTCATCGCGACCGTGTCGAACAGAGGTTGTTCAGCCGAAGGCCGCGTCCACCGCCACACGGTCGCCACCGCCAGCCCGATGGCTACAACACCAACCACAGTTCTGCGATTCTTCAGCATTCGTCTGCCAGTCCGAGGACACAACAATTTGGTTTGCTTTCGGCCGCCCGTTACCTGTTTGACCAGAGGTTATGTACGATTCAGTTGCGGGTGCGCATTTTTTATTCGATAATTGGATAACTGTCAAACTATGGAAATGGCACAGATTGTTCGATCGCTGGCTGCGCTGGCCCAGGAATCTCGACTGCAGGTTTTCCGGCTGCTGGTCTGCGCTGGCGAGGATGGAATGCCGGCAGGAAAGATCGCCGAGAAACTCGAAGTTGCTCCGGCCACGCTGTCGTTTCATCTGAAAGAACTGTCGAACGCAGACCTGATCCAGCAGCGTCGTGAGGGCCGCTCGATCATCTACTCGCTGAACGTCGAAGCGATGCAGTTGCTCCTGGCATTTCTGGTGGAAGACTGCTGTCAGGGCCAGTCGGAACTCTGCGGACCGGCCTTCGCGCTCATCAACTGCTGTGAGACACCGACAAAGAGGAAAAAAACAAACCCAACCTGACCGACCGCGGATACGAGCGATTGTTGACGTCAGTCGCTACCGTCCATGGAGCCGGACGTCGTGATCGGGGCAGCAAACATCAGGTTGCCAATCTGCACTGTTTCGACACACCGGGGGGAGTTTGCGAAAGGTCACCGGTTGCTGCCACCAGAGCATGCAAACGGGACAAACCGGGCCGATCCGATTTGGTCCGGAACAAAAGGAAGCCCTTTTCCGGTGAGACTTCATGTCGTCGGTTTCGGAGATGGCTCGATTCCCCGGTGCCTGTTTTGCCAGTGAAGTGCCTCACGTTCTGCTACCGGGCTATGGCGCGTGTGGCGATGTTCGAGAAGCCCCGACGACTGCGACGCGTTCCTGCTGACCTTGATGAGTCTTCGTGATCATCGTTGCTGTTCGGATCGGCGAAACTGGCTGGGGGAAACTCCAACGGCTTTTTTGAAGGCGACGGATAAATATTCGTCATGCTGAAATCCGGTTCGACGGGCGATGGCGGAAAGAGGCAGGTCGGTTTCAATGAGCAGTTGCCGGACTCGATCGATTTTCAATCGTGTGATTTCTTCGTGAGGCGTCCGTCCCAGGATCTTCCGAAACCGGCTTTCAAGACTCCGTCGAGTGACGGGAACTTCTCGCAGTACATCGCTGACGTTGATCCCTTTCCAGGCGTTCTCTCGAATGAACCGAACGGCCGCAGCGACATCGGCGTCGTCAATAGCGAGCGTGTCTGTTGATTGTCTTGTCTTGATGCCAAGTGGTCTGATCAGTGACGCCTCTGGTTTTACTTTTACGCCGGACATCATTTGATTCAGCAATGAAGCCGCTTCGTAACCGGTGCGGTGTGTGTTGCTGATCACGCTGGATAGGGGCGGGTCGGCGAGTTCACACAGCAGTTCGTCATTGTCGACACCAATTACCGCGACCTCTTCGGGAACGGCGATGTCCAGCTCGCGGCAAACATCCAGTAACTGCTGCGCCTTGATGTCGTAACAGGCCATGATGCCAACCGGACGAGGCAGGTGCTTCAGCCAGGTGACGATTCCTTGCTTCTCGCGATTCCACGAGTACTTCGGATCCGAGCGAGGGATTGAACGGTGAACGTGAACGTCGCAACCGGCTTCCTGAGCCAGGCGTGCAAAGTGCTGTTCGCGCCAGTTCGACCAGTTAAATCCAGGGTCGCCGCAAAAAGCCAGTTGTCGAAAGCCGCGTTCGATGAGGTGTTCGACGATCAGCTCGCAGATAGCCAGGTCATTGGTCTCGACCCATGGAATGTTGGGCAGGTGGCGTGCAGCGCTGACGTCGACGACAGGGCATTTTACTTTTCTCATCACGGTCGCGATCTGGTCGTTCTCGATGCGTGCAATGATGCCGTCGCCCTTCCAGTTGGACAGCCAGGCTGGCGGAGTCGCCCCTCGCTCCTGTTCGGGAAAAAACACAGACCATGGTTCGTGATGCCTGATATAGTCGGCGATGCCGCTCAATACGCCCCGCGCGTATGCATTGGATGATTCAATCAGGAGTGCTACCGATCGACGGTGATTCATCGCTGGAAATCTACCGGGTTGGCTCAAAGGCAATGGTGAAAGTTCATGCTGCATAAGACTCGCCGAGTATCAGGACAACGCTTCGTGTCTCAAAATGCAAGTGCGAACTGTCGGTAAAATATCTCAAGTTTTTTGACGCACTTCTTCATGGAATTCAGTCATCGAGCCTGGAAGATGTCCGGTTCTGAATCGATCGGGCCGTTGTGTTTGTAGCCTGCTGGATCACAATGACCGACTTGAACGATGTTGGCCAGACGCGGCGAATGGCCCACCGGAACTACACCTGCGAAAGGGAAACTGATGAGCGGAACAGTCAACGGAGCGATGATCGGTCTGGGGTTCGGGGCTGAGTTTCTACCGATTTACGCGGTACACCCGAACGCAAATATCTCAGCGATCTGCCGACGGGATGAAGCGGCACTCAAAAAGTCAGGCGATCAGTTCGGAATCGAAAAACGATACACCAGCTACGACGACGTGCTCGCCGATTCGGACATCGACTTCGTGCATATCAACAGTCCGATTCCCGATCATGCATGGATGTCGCTGAAGGCTCTCGACGCAGGCAAGCACGTCATGTGTACGGTCCCGATGGCAACGACCATCGACGAGTGCCGGCAGATTGTCGAGAAGGTCAAAGAGACTGGTCTGAAATACATGATGGCCGAAACTGTCGTTTACAGCCGCGAGTATCTCTTCATCAAAGAGATGTACGAGAAGGGCGAACTCGGAGAGATTCAGCATCTGGCCGCGTCGCATCCCCAGGACATGGACGGCTGGCCGAGTTACTGGGAAGAAATGATTCCCATGCACTACGCGACGCATGTCGTCAGCCCGTGCCTGGGACTCGTTGACGGTCTGGCCGAATATGTCAGTTGCTTCGGCTCGGGAAAAGTGCGGGAAGACATCGCGAAGAAGTCAGGTAACGCGTTCGCGCTGGAGTCAGCCCACATCAAAATTAAAGACTCAGACCTGACGGCACACATCTGGCGGTGCCTGTACGACGTCGCGCGGCAGTACCGCGAAAGCTTCGACGTTTACGGCACGAAGAAAAGTTTCGAATGGACGCTGGTCGAAAACGAGCCACATGTCATTCACACGGCCAAGAAGCCAGAACCGCAAATTCCGGAGAAGATTGAAGTTCCGGACTACGCTCATCTGCTGCCTGAGCCAATCCGGAAATTCACATTGCCGGCAGAGATTCATGACGCAGGACACCTGTCGTTCATCCAGGGCGGCGGCCACGGCGGCTCGCATCCGCACCTGGTCAACGAATTCGTAAACTCGCTTCTGGAAGACCGCGATCCTCGGCCTAACGCCGTGACCAGTGCCAACTGGACCTGTGTCGGAATCTGCGCCCATGAGTCCGCGACAAAGGGCGGAGAAATCGTGCGACTGCCCGAGTTCACTCTCGGTTAACGAACCAGGGGCTGGAGCCACGGCCGGGCACGGATAAACGCGGAGGGTATGGATGATCCAGGAAACAATCTGTGTTTATCAGTGCAAATTGAGGCTCTTCTCAGAGTGACTTTTAGTGTCTGAACTTCGTTCAAGAATCGGTCCGATTACTGGACCGTAGAGTGGATCGACTATGCGACTTGTCTGCCGGTTCTGGATGTTGTTTCTGCTGCTCGTGGCGACAGTCTTCGGCAGCGATGGTGCCCGGGCGGCGGACCTCACGTTGCTGTTCATGGGCGACAACGGGCATCATCGTCCGGAAGCGAGGTTTCAGGAACTCGCTCCAGCGCTCGCAGATCGCGGCGTCGAGCTGAAGTATACGGACCAGATGGAAGATCTCACTCCGGAGACGCTGGCGAAGTTCGACGGGCTGGTTCTGTACGCTAATATCGATCGCATCGAAGATGCTCAGGCGAAAGCGGTGCTGGACTATGTCGCTGGCGGCAAGGGATTTATTCCGCTGCACTGCGCGACCTATTGCTGGAGAAATAACAAAGACATCGTTGCGCTGATGGGTGCGCAGTTTCAGCGGCATGGCGGGCAGGTCTTTACGACTCAGATAGCCGAGCCGACTCATCCGATCATGAAGGGGTACGGCAGCTTCACGAGCTGGGACGAGACCTACATTCATCATCTGCACAACGAGACGAACCGCACGGTGCTGGAGTACCGCGCCGAAGGTGATCAGGCGGAAGGCAATACTCGCGAACCGTGGACGTGGGTCAGAACTCACGGCAAGGGCCGAGTCTTTTACACCGCCTGGGGGCACGACAGCCGGACGTTCGATCAGTCTGGGTTTCATAATCTGGTCGAGCGGGGAATCCGCTGGGCGTGTGGTGACGATCCGGGCAAGGTTCCGTCATTCAGTGATTCGGACACGTTTGCTACTCCGAACATGACGGCGCAGCGGAAAGATGTTGCGGAGTTCGAGTACGTCGATGTCGGACCGAAAATTCCCAACTACACGCCGGGGCAGAAATGGGGTGTTCAAGGGAAACCTCGCACGCTCATGCAGAAGCCGCTGACCGCTGAGGAGTCCATCAAACACTTTGTGACTCCAGAGGGGATGGCCGTTCGACTTTACGCCGATGAACGGCATTTTCAGGCAAAGCCCATCGCGATGACATGGGACGAACGAGGGCGATTGTGGATTTGCGAAACTGTTGACTATCCGAACGAACTCGGCGGCAATCGCGACCGCATTCGAATCTGTGAAGACACAAACGGCGACCATGTCGCGGATAAGTTTACGGTGTTTGCCGAGGGGCTGAGCATTCCGACGGCGATTGTGATCGTCCGAGGCGGAGCCGTCGTGCAAAACGGCACCGAGACGATCTATCTGAAAGACACCGATGGCGACGATGTTTCGGATCAGCAGACGACGTTGATTTCGAACTGGGCGCTCGGTGACACGCACGGCGGCGTCAGTAATTTCCGTTACGGACTGGACAACTGGATCTGGGCGATGCAGGGCTACAACAACAGCTCGCCCGAGTTTGATGGCAAGTCAACCCAAACGTTTCGCCAGGGGTTCTGGCGGTTCAAACTCTCGCAGAGTGATCCGCCGAAAGTGACCGATCTGGAGTTCATTCGCTCCAGCAATAACAACACCTGGGGACTGGGCATCAGCGAAGACGGGCTGATCTTTGGGTCGACGGCGAACCACAACCCCAGCATGTTTGTGCCGATTCCTAATCGCTACTACGAGAGTGTGCGAGGCTGGTCGCCGTCGACGCTGGGGACGATTGCGGACACGTACCTTTTCAAACCGATCACGGAAAACATTCGTCAGGTGGACCAGTTCGGTGGCTACACCGCCGGGGCGGGACACGCTCTTTACACGGCGCGGGCGTTTCCTCAGCAGTGGTGGAACAAGACGGCGTTCGTTTGTGGTCCGACGGGACACCTGGTTGGTACATTCGTGCTACGACGCGATGGCGCGAACTACGCATCGACAAGTCCCGTCAACTTGCTGGCCAGCGACGATGAATGGAGTGCTCCGATCATGGCCGAAGTCGGACCGGACGGAGCTGTCTGGGTCATCGACTGGTACAACTACATCGTGCAGCACAACCCGACGCCACAAGGCTTTGAAACCGGCAGAGGCAATGCTTACGAAAGCGACCTGCGCGACAAGAAGCACGGTCGCATTTACCGAGTCGTGCCTGACGGCGATGCGGCGACCTCGCTACACGTCTTCGGCAGCCTGGCAGACGCCTCGAACGAAACTCTCGTCGAGACGCTGAGCCATCCGTCGATGTCATGGCGTTTGCAGGCTCAACGGCTGTTGCTCGAACGAAAGCCAGAAAACGTGTTCGAGTCATTGCTCGTGCTGGTGAACGATCAATCGGTCGACGCGGCAGGTTTGAACGTAGGTGCAATCCATGCCCTGCACACTCTGAAAGGTCTCGGATGCCTGACGCTCGATCAGCAACGGAAGACGTACGCTGGTGACCAGCTTTGCTTCGAAGGCGCATTGAAACATTCATCAGCCGGAGTCCGTCGAAACGCAATTGCCGTTTTGTCACACAGCAAGGAAGGCCTTCAGCTTCTGCTGAAAAACAAGTCACTGTTCACCGACGCTGACGCACAGGTGCAACTGGCTGCTTATCTCGCACTAGCGGATATGCCAGAGTCGAGCGAAGCGGCAGCGATTGTGGCCGAGCGTTGCAAGACGGCTACCGATCCCGTTCTTATCGACGGCATGACGGCGGCTGCGGGGACTCATGCCGTTCCATTTATTACGGCCCTGGGAGCCTGGCCGCGAGGGACATCAGATGCCGAAGTTCAGATCGCTCGTCGCGTGGCTGAGCACATTGCCCGATCGAAGCCTGACGCAGCGGTACTCGAAGCAGTTGTGAAAAATGTCAACAGTGTTGACGGCACGGTGGCCAATGCCATTCTGGACGGACTCACGGCAGGGCTGCCAGCGAAGTTTGACTTCAAGTCGACGAAGAGTTTCGACGTAGCGCTCGTCGCGTCTTTCAAACATCTCGACGCCGGAGCCAGGAGCAAACTGATTCGGCTGGCGGCTCAGTGTGGAACAAAGGCGCTGGACGAGTTCACTGAAGAGATCGTCGCTTCGATGCTGGCTGTGATCGAGGATTCTGCGGCGGACGATAAAGTCCGTGCAGCTGCGGCTCGCGAACTGATCGGATTCCGGGCGAGTGATGCGGCGGCGGTGTCAGCGGTTGTCGAGCAACTTGGCGCGCAGACAACGCCGGAACTTGGCGGGCAATTGTTGCAGGCCATTCAGCTCAGCCAGTCTCCCGAGGCCGGAAGCGTGCTCCTCGGTGCAGTGCCGTCCTTGACTCCTCGACTCAAGTCGTCCGCCATTGGCACTTTGTTGAGCAAGCCCGACTGGACGATGGCGCTGCTGGGCGGCCTGGAATCACGGGCGGTTGTGCTCAGCGATCTGTCGCTCGATCAGAAGCAGGCGTTGCGAGGATTTCCCGATGCGAAGATTCGTGAACGAGCAGAAAAACTGCTTTCGATGAGCGGCGGCCTTCCGGATGAGAATCGTGACAAAGTGCTGAAGTCGCTGCTGCACCTGACCGAGCAGGAGGGCAATGTCGACGCCGGACTGGAGATGTTCAAAAAACATTGTGCCGCCTGTCACAAACATGGCGAGCTGGGAAAAACGATCGGTCCGAATCTGACCGGCATGGCTGTACATCCCAAAGCGGAACTTCTAACGCACATCATTGATCCGTCGCGGAGCGTCGAAGGTAACTTCCGTATCTACACCGTGGTGACGGCGGACGGGCTTGTTCTGAACGGGATGCTCGCTTCAGAGACTCGGACGAGCATCACGTTGATCGATGCCAAGGCCAAAGAAACGAGCCTTCAGCGGGAAGACATCGAACAGCTCGTTGCCTCCCGGAAGTCACTGATGCCCGAAGGCTTTGAAAAGCAAATGACGGAAGAGGAACTTTCCAACCTGCTGGAGTTTCTGACGAACAAAGGGAAGTACGTTCCGGTACCGCTCGACCGTTACGCGACGGCCATCAGCACGAAAGGTCTGTTTCACACAGGCGATGACGGTCCGGACCGCATGATCTTTTCGGACTGGAAGCCGAAGTTTTTCAAAGAGACTCCATTTCTGCTGACCGATCCGCAGGGCAAATCGCGTCCAAATATCATTCTGCTCAACGGTCCGAACGGATCGCTTCCGCCGCAGATGCCGAAGTCAGTTTCGCTGCCGTGTAACACTGCTGCAAAAAAGATCCATTTGCTCGGTGGAGTCGGCGGCTGGAATTTTCCGTTCGACCGTCGAAACACGGTGTCGATGATCGTTCGGCTGCACTATGACGATGGCCGCTCGGAAGACCACGAACTGCTCAACGGAGTTCACATTGCCGATTACATTCGGCGGGTCGATGTTCCGGAAAGCGAATTCGCTTTCGCGCTGGGCGGGCAGCAGGTGAGGCATCTGGCGATTACACCGAAACGTGCCGAGAAGATCGCGACGATCGAACTGCTGAAAGGCTCTGACAGGTCGTCGCCCATCGTGATGGCTGTGACGATCGAACGTTGATCGTTAGACCATTGATGTTTGGGGGCACGCTGCGCACGGAAGTTCTTACCCGGCTTTTAGAGGTGATATTCATCAACGGGGGCGATGTAGGGGCGTCTTGAATCGGTTTCGAACGACTGAAGATGCCTGGCTTCGTTAGTCGGACGCGGTTTGGCTGGAAGACTCCAATGACTCGTCGGTTGGATTGTCTGGCGCAGCCGAGAGTGTCAGTTCCGGGGGCGTGTCGCCTCGGATGCGGGCTCGTGCGTATTCCAGTTGGGGTGAGAATTCCTGATTGGATGCGTACAGAGCGATGATGCTGTTCCATATTTTTTGAGCTTCGACCAGCCGCCCGGATGTCAGGAACTCGTCGGCCTGGAGTAGCGACGAGTTTACAAAGGTAATTCGGTCTGCTGACGTGTCGACGGTTGCTTCGATGTCGGCAATCTGGGCTTCAGCAAGTTGTACGAAGTAGCGGTCTTCGGAGTCTGCGGACGGATTCTCCTTCGCTTTGAGCAGGACGATGATGCTGCGGTACTGGTCCAGGGCGGTGATACGGTCTCCGAATTGTTCAAAACGCCAGGCTTCCATGAAGAGTCGTTCGGGCTCAGATTTCGGATCGAGATTCACTCGCGCGGAGTTAACCAATCGGCGTTTCAATCGGCTGACCTGGACCTGGTCGATGAACTGACGAGCCTGCTCGGCATGCTGACCATCCGGGAACCTGTCAATCATCGGTTGCAGGTAAAGTCTCACGGCGTCGCTCCATTGCACGACGTCGTCGCTTTCCATCAATGGCTGTGCCTGAGCGAAAAGTTCGTCTTCGCTGGCTGGCCAGACGGCATACGCGGTCGCACCGATCAATGCGGCCAGGCAGGCTGAAAGGAACCAGCTCGTTTCCCAGAAAGGCCCCCGGCGCCGGCGTTTCTTTTTTTTTCGACTGCCGCTCCTCAGCAGTTTTTTCAGTTCAGGATGAACATCGGCCATGCTCGCTGTGCCTGGGCCGCCCGCAGTGATCTGTGTGGCGACACTCGCCTGGTCAGAGACCCGCAGAACCACCTCTTCAAGAGCCATCATTACCGACGCGGCATCGTGGGGGCGTCTGGATGGTTCCTTTTCCAGAAGTTGAGCGATGACGTTTTCCAGCCAGATTGGGCATTCGACGGCGAGTTGTCGGACGGATGGTGGAGCTTCCTGAAGGTGCTTCACCATCAGGTCGCCAGCCGTGATTCCTTCGAAGGGTGTTTTCCCGGTGAGCATTTCGAACAGGACACAGCCCAGCGCATAGAGATCCGTCTTTCCCGTGATGGCGTGCTTTCCGTCGATTTGTTCAGGGGCCATGTACGCGTAAGTGCCGACAGTCATGCCGGTGGCTGTCAGACCTGTCGCGTCCATGTCTCTGGCGATGCCAAAGTCGCCGAGCACGAGTTTCTCGACGCCAGTTTTACGGTCCATCCGAAGGAACAGGTTGGCTGGCTTCAGATCTCGGTGGATCACGCCGTTCTCGTGTGCGTGATCGAGGGCGTCGCTGATTTGCTGACCGAATTCAACCACCTGCTCCCAGGGGAGCGCGCCTCTCCGTTTGAGCAGTTCAGCCAGCGTACCGCCGCCCATCAATCTCATCGCATAGAAATGCTGGCCTTTGCTCTCGCCGCCACCGTAGTAACGTGTGATATTCGGGTGGTCGAGCTTCTCGAGAATTTCCATCTCTCGCTCGAACCGCGCGACGAGTTTCGGATTCGCAGACAGCTCGGGGCTTAGCACTTTCAGGGCGACAATGCGACCGTTTTTACGGTACGCCGCGCGGTAGACGATGCCCATTCCGCCGGAGCCGAGCTTGCTCTCCAGGTCGAACGGGCCAATAGATTTAGGCAGCATCGAGGATCCTCAGGAAGTGGCAGGCCCGCCATTTCGATTGTTGCGCGAACGCCCAGGAGACGCAATGGGGAGTTGAAGACGCGCATCGGTCCCGTCTTTGTGCTCCCTTTTGTCAATAATGTTGCCGATTCTCAACATTCAACAGGGACGTTGCCGGAACGCCACCTCCTGCCATCTCCGGTAGGGAAAGCGCGATCGTGCACAGCGAACACAGATTTCCGGCTTTGCCGGTCGCGAAGCCAGAGTTTTCCGACTTGTTTCAGCGGGGAGGGTATATCTCATTACGGCGAGATTCCGTCGTTGTGCGCGCGAGCTGCCGAGATAGAGATTGTGACGCGCGAACGGCTCGGCGGACTCAATTGGTTGAACACCTCACTTTGTCTGGTGGTGATATGTCGGGACAGTTTGAAACTCACGGTCACACGGTTCGCTCCATTCGGCCAGTACGTCAGGTGCTCGTTATTGAGCCTGTGCAGCAGCATCATGGCTTGCAGGCGATTCTTCTACTGCCAGGAACGCAGTGCACGATTGGCTCGTCGCGGGCGTGTACGTTGACCGTGCGTGCTCAGGCGATTTTACCGCAGCATTGCCTGATTGTTTCCGGAGCCAACAGCACTCTGCTTAAAGAGTGGGGCGACAGTACCTGGCTGAACGATCGGCCCGTGCGGGAGTCGATGGAGCTGATGGAGAACGATCGTCTGGCAATTGGTCCCACAGAGTTCCGAATTCGGCAGGCGCATGCTGAAGAGATTGACGCAGCGTATTCAGGAAACGATGACGGCGATTCTGTGAATAACGTGTCGCTGCCGGTTGAAGAGTTGAATCATCAACGTGCGCAGCTGGCTGCGCAGCAGCAACGACTGGCAGACGAAGCCGCTGGTCTCGATAGTCGGGAGCAGAAGTTGCTGAACCGTGAGAAGGAACTCAATGCTCGCTTCGAAGAACTGGATGAGCAGTTCAAATCGCTCTGCGAGCGTACCGGTGCGGCTGGGACAGGTGACCTCAACGAGCAGCTTCTCACACTACAGGGAAACGGTGACGTTCTGAAGGCGGAGCGTGAAGAGCTGGAGCGGCTTCGCAAAGAACTGGAAGAATCGCGTGCCGAACAACTGAATCGCGAGACTGAATTCAAGGATCGCGAACGGGATCTCGATCGGCACCGTGCGGCACTGGCGAATCAGGAGCTTGATCTTGAGCATCGTCGTAAAGAATTCAGGCAACGTGAAGAAGCAGCTGAGAAACTGCACGCTCAATACCTGGAGCAGGAGAAGTCCGTTGAGATCCAGCGCCGGGAGTTTGATCGACGACAGAAAGAGCTGGATGAGCAACGTAGTTCGCTCGAAGCCTTGCGCGAACAGTTAACTGAGAAAGGTGACTGGAGCGACGGAGAAGTTTCTTCAGCGAAGAAGCTGATCGATGTTGAACGCGAAGAACTGGCACGTCACAAGGCTCAGATGGAGAGAGAACGGCGGGATCTGGACGCTCGCCAGAAAGAGTTTGAGCTGAAGCAGCAGTCAGTTTCCTACGAAGTTGAAGACGCCGAACGCCGCGTTGCCATCCTTAAAGACCGCGAACAACGTCTGGCTGAACAGGATGAAGAGCTGCGTCAACGCGAGCGGGAACTGGATGAGCAGCTGATCCTGCTGACTGAAAAAACGAGCGAGGCCGGCGGTGAAGACAACCAGCAGGAAGCTTTCAGAGAACAGTTGCATCGTCTGGCGGAATCGCTGCGCAAGCGCGAAGAGACTTTGCGAAACCAGATTGAGCGTTACAACAGAGACATCGCGCAGTGGCAGGATCAGCTTGAATCGCAAAGGACGCTGCTTGAATCGCGGTTGAGCGAAGCTGGTCGCAAAGAAGAGTTTTTGTCGCGGCGAACTCAGGAGCTGGCGGACCGTGAACGCAATCTGATGAAGCAGCTCACTGACGTCGAACGAAAAACAGTCGACACTTCGGCGCAGGAAGTCACGTTGCTGGATCTGGAGACTCGCGTCAAACGGCAGCAGGCCGATCTTGATTCGCGAGAGCGGGAGCTGAGGATTCAGGAAACGGAAATTTCGGAACAGCGAGAAGCGTTTGAAAAGACGATGGACGATGTCGAGTCTCGTCGAAAGGAACTTGAACGCCGACAACTGGAACTCGACGAACGGACGCGTGAATTCGAACGAACGCTGGGGACGCGGGAAGCTGAAGTTGCCAGCCGTGCGAAGGAAGTCGAAGAGCAAAGCAAATCACTTAAAGAACGTGTCTTACGGGCTGACTCTTTGGAGAGAACGCTGGCCGAACAACAGCGGGCCTGTGAAGAGGCACGGGAAGAATTTGAGCGGCAGAAGCTGGAGTGGGACCAGCGAGTTCATGACTCGGAAGGAAAAATTTCCGAGCAGGAGCATGAATTCGAGGAACGGACGCACGCCTTGAAAATCGAGTTGGATGAACGCGAGTCGCGGATTGTTCAACGGGAATCTGATCTGCAGAAGCTGCGCGAAGAGATTCGTCACTCCGAAGATCGCCTGCGGGTTGAACAGGAAGAGTTGAGCCGGCAGCGTTCTGAGATGCAGACGCTGATTGCAAAAGCATCGACCACCGAAGGCGACCTCGAAGAGGCCCGTCAGCAATTGATTCAGGATGAGTTGAGAGTTCAGGAAGAAGCCAGCCGCCTGACGCGAGACCGGCACGAGGTGGATCGCCGCGCAGAAGAGCTGGAGCGAGACCGTTCAACTCTGGCCGTCGAGCAGAAAGAGCTTGTCGAACAACGTGCTCGCGTGACGGAACTTGAAGAACGCCTCGAACAGAACGAGCTGAAGCTGAGTGAAGAACGCAGTGAGCTGACGGTTCAACTGGCGCGATGTCAGGATGAAAAAACGGCAATCGAGCAACAGCGCAAAGAACTGGATGAAGTTCGCGCCGATCTGGATCGAAAGCACTTTTCGCTGGTTGAGCAGGAAGCTCAGCTTGAGCAGGAACGCGAGACGCTGCAGGAAGGGCGAGCCAGTCTTGAAACGCAGTTACTGGGACTCGATCAGGAAAAAAGCAAGCTCGAAGAGAAAACGAAAGCGTACGGTACGGCTCAGTCGGCGCTGGACGATTATCACGCGTCGTTGAAGGCAGATCGTGAACGGCTGGAACGTGACCGCAAGAAATTACAGGAAGCTCAGGCCGAGCTTCGTCGTCGTGATGCCGAGCTGGAGACTTTGCGCTGCGACATGGACGAGGAACGCCAGCGGATTGAAACGGAGTATTCAGGAATTGATGCCTCCCGTGAATCGTTTCAGCTCGAAAAAGTGGCAATGCATCAGCAGCAGGCTGAGTTGAAAGAGGAACTTGATCGGCTGGATGTTGCGAGAAAGGAGATTGCTGCCGCTCGCGCTGACGTTGTATCACAGACAGAAGAAATGCACGAGAAGCGGATGCAGCTGGAAGAGCTTGATGTTGAGTACACGTTGAAGCAGAGTGAGCTGGCGAAGACGGCAGAAGCCTTGGAGCAGGAACGCAACGCTCTTGACCAGCAATCCACGAAGATCGACGAGTGGCAGCAGGAGTTGAATGATCGGGAAGCTCAACTTGCCGAAGAGCAGAGTCTGCTGGAGAAGGAACGCGAAGAGGCGGATCAGCAGCGAGAGAAAATTGATGCGGAAGCAGTGGAACTCGAAGCCGTTCGTGTGGAAGCGGAAGAGCTTCGCGAGCAGTCTCAATCGGCAGCTTCCGAACTGGCAGCGCGTCAGCAGGAGTTCGAAGCAGAACAGCTTGCCCGGCGCGAACAGATTGCTGAAGAGCGGCAGAGCATCATCGAGCAGCAGGCGGAGATCTTCCGGACGCTCGATCAGTTTGCGAAGGACAATGCCGAATTCAACGACGAAAAAACTCGCCACGAAGAAGACTTGCAGGCCCGGCACGCGGAACTGGATGTTCAACTTGCAGAACTCGCCGCGCGGGACCTTGAGCTGGACGAGGCGCGTGCGGCCTTCGCCATTGCTCAGGAACAACTGGCCAATGATCGTGCCGAATTCACTCGCAACCGCCGTGAGTTTGACAACGATCGCGAACAGCTCGATGTCGAGCGGGTCGAAATTTCTGAGCAGCGGCAGGAGCTTGAAGCAGCGCTGGCCCGGCTTGCGATTGAGCAGGGTGAGCTGGCCGCTGCCCGCGACGCGCTTGCCGAAGAATCGTCTCAACTGGGAGTTCGAAGGGCGGAACTGGAGAGTCATCAGGCCGAACTTTCTGCCGGGCGAGCGGAGATTGAGCAGCGAGAGGCTCATCTGAAAAGCAGTCAGCAGGAACTCGATCAGAATGTCGAGGACTTGCGTCTTGAGAAAGAGACTCTGGAACTTCGCCAGGCTCAGATGCAGTCGGAACAAGCGAAAATTGATGCCGACCGCGAGTGCCTGGATGAACGCGACGCTGAGATCGAGAAGGCGGAGCAGGAGCTGGCCGAACAGCGAGTCGAATGCAGCGTTGATCGCGACGAATTGAAAACGCAGCGCACGCAGCTCAATGAGTTGCGGACGAGCCTTGAAGCTGAACGCGGCGAAGTATCGGCGGAACGTGCTCGGCTGGCTCTTGAGCAGGCGAAGGTCGAGTCGCAGTATGCGAAGATCGAAGCTGAGAAAACCCGCATTGATGCCGACCTCGCGCGAGTGGAAACGGAGAAAGCTGAAGTCGCCGCGGATCGGCATCATGTTGACGCGCTGAAGAAGAAACTGGAGTTGCTGGAGAATCAACTTGGCGATGCCAAGAAAGCGCTGAATGAAGACCGCGAAGCGCTGCACGGTCGGATGGAAGAATTGAATGTCGAACACGCGGACCTGCGTGAGGAGCGGCATCGAGTTGAAACCGGGAAGGTCGAACTTGCAGGGCAGGGGACTGAGCTGGCGGAACGCGAGCAGGAACTGACGACACGGTTGGAGCAGGCGATTCTTGAACTGAAAGCCGAACGTGAGTTGCGTGACAGCGATCGTCGACGTGTCGCTGAGCTGGAGCAGAAACTGCTGACCGGTGACAGCGACCCAGACGAAGCTCAGCAGGAGCTGATGGGACGCGTTGAGGGAGCGTTGAAAGAGCTGGAGAAAGAGCGACTGCAACGAGACCAGGATCGGCATCGTGTCGCGGAAATCGAAAAGCGAATGGCCGATGAACAGGCCGAGTTGGCGGCGTTGCGGGCTCAGATTGCTCAGGAAGAAGAGAAGGTCCAGTCACATCGGATCGGCGTGTCGGCGAAAGCGGATGAGTTGTCAACGTTGCAGATGAAGCTGGCTCAGAAGGAAATGGAGCTGACCCGAATTCGTGAAGAGGTGGAAATCGAACAGCATTCTGTCACGTCGCAATTGGAACAGCTTGGGTCGGGACGCGAGAAGCTCAAGTCCGACTGGCAACGTCTCGATACAGAACGGGACAACCTGGTTTCGCAGAACCACAGTGTCAGTCGTCAGGCACGCGATCTGGCAGAGCGTCTTGAAGATGCTATCGAGCAATTGCAGAAGGAAAGACTGGCCCGCGAAGCCGATCGAACTCAGCTTCACGAAGTTGAAGCGAGATTCGAAGAAGGACAGCAGCAGCTGCAGCAGATGCGGCAGCAATTAACGGCTGAGAAGCAGAAGCTGCTGGCTCGACAGCGAAAGCTGGCTCAGAAAGAGACCGAAATCAAAGGTGCGTCGAAGTCTCTGGAGGCAAACCGCGAAGGCTTGCAGTCGCAAATTGCCGTGATGACCAGCCGTATCGAACGACTGCTTGCTGAACGTGACGACCTGGACAATCGGCAGCAGGCTCTGACGCATGAGCTTTCCGAGACAGACGACGAACATCTCAAAGAACGCCTGCAGATGGCTCTTGAAGAGTTGCAGTACGAGCAGCGTGCCCGGCATCTGGAGCGGCAACAGCTTGCGCAAATGGTACAGCAGTTCTCGCATGTCAAAGAAAAGTTGATTCAGGAGCAGGGACGACTGAGCAAGGCTGTCACCGATCTGGCGGAAGACAGTTCCAATCGCGAGCAGACGATCGATCTTGAATTTGATGTTGATGACGTTCTGGCAAGTGACGAATCCGGCGAGGCCGATCTGTGGGGCGCCGGCGAGACGGAAGCGTCACGCCTGGAAGGGCGAGTCGAAGAAATCGAGGCGGAAGTTGAATCGCTGCGGCAGGAACGTGATGAGCTGGCTCAGAAACGGGAAGAAACAGAAGAGGCGATGAACGAGTTGCTCGAAGCGGGTTCTGCAGAGCAGGAAGATCTTTGGAACGTGGAAGACAACCACGATGACGAATCGGAATTGGAATCTGAACTGGTCGGTGAAGCGGAGTCCGATGCGAAGGATGTTTCTGTTGACGATACCGTTGAAGAGGTGAAGAAAAAATTGAGTTTCTGGCAGTCTCGCCGGAAGTCGAAACAGAAGCCGACAAAGCGAAAAGTCGCGCTTTCGGATCTGGCAGAGGCGGCACAGGAAGCAGGAACCGACGAAGAAGAACAGTTGCAGGCCTTCCGTTCGATGCTCGGCTCGATGTTCGGAATGAAGAAACCCGACGACGAAATTCCAGGCGGTCCAGCGTCCATCGAGAGTCCTGGAGTGAAAGCTGCTGATAATGGCGAGGGGACTTCCATCGAAGAGCCGGTCATCATTCAGGAACCGTCCTGGGCTCGCCATGTGACACCGACGGAGCCAGAAGTTGATCGGTCCAGCTCAAGACAAGCGGAGCAGGGGAATTCTGACAAGTCCGATGATCGACACGCGAAGAATCGGGATCTGGCTCGTCGCATGGCGATGACTTCGCTGCGTGAAGTGGCGAATCAGTCTGCACGAAATGCGCTGTCCGAGCACACTCAGAGAAAGTTGAAGCGAAAGATGTGGATCGACGGCTCGCTGGCCTGTATCTCGATGGGCCTGGGCGGAGCGTTTCTGTCGCAGAACTTTGAGCAGTCTTTATCGTGGAAGACGTACGGTGGCGTGGCGGTGATCATCGGGGTGATCGCGATTATTGAGATGTTCCGCACGTTCATTCGGTGGCAACGTGCGACGGCAATGAGAAAATCCGGAGGGACTCGTCGGACTCGTCGCCCCAGTTTCGAGGATCGGTACGACCGTCACACTCCGGACACTCAGCCTGCTCCATCGGCAACGTGGCCACCACAGCCGCAGCATTCGCACCAGCCCGCAACGGACAACGCTGAACTGAATGAAGTTGCGGATTCGACGCTAGAGGATCTCCCGGTCTAACCGAATTAGACACGGATCGCGGAATCGAGGACGAGGCGATTGCTTCGTCCTCTTTTTGTATCCGGAGCGGTCGAACGTTTGCAGGATGCAGGCGAAGTCCTCCGTTAAAACCGGTTCAATTCGAGCTTCCTGACAAACACTCGCGGCGTTTCAAATTGCGTCGGTCTGAATTCCGACCCAGTTGTCAGAAGCAGGTTAGATTCGAGACGTCAAACGTCCTTCACAGTGGTTCGCCGCAGATTTGATTTCTGAGACGTTCTGATCGCGAACTCTCACTGTCGCTCAATGGTGATCGAAACAGTGAGTTTTCTGGCCATACCTGAACTGACTCCCGGGATGAATATCTGGAAGCCATGACTCGTCGAATCGTGTACGCATTCCTGTCTCTTGCCGTGATCGTGCTGTTGGCTGCCGTCGCCAGTCCGGTTGCTGTCGGGCAGGATCTGCCGAAGTTGCGACAGGTTCTGCAACTGCCCGAGCCGATTCCTCGCATTGATGCCGGAGCTGTGTCTCGACCAGGCTCCGGGACGTCGATCAGTGACGAAGAACATTGGATCGTAAGCGCCAGACACTGCCAGCAGCGATGCCACGACTGTGCTCATGATTGCTGTTTTAAATACGTTCGCTCGGACTGGAACGGCTGTGCGACGGCGTCGTCGAGCGAAGACTTTCATCGCTGGCTGAAGCCGGGCGTTCCTCTCTGCATCATGGTTCACGGAAGTTTTGTGACGGCTGATACCGTTGCTGAAGATTCCAAGAATACTTTTCGCTGGCTGCGACAGGCTGCTCCTGAGTTGCCGCTGCAGGTTGTCTTTCTCACCTGGCCCAGCGAAGGGCTACTGACTCTGGATCCCGCAATTGCGGTCTCATCGGCGGTGCCTGGGATTGATGTTGCCATTCTGGGGCGACGCGCCGAGTTCAACGGTATTCGTCTGGTTAAGTTGATCCAGTCGATTTCGCCCGAGTCGCCGATTTGTCTGATCGGTCACAGTCATGGAGCACGCATCGTGACTTCAGGTCTGAACCTGATGGGAGGCGGCGAGCTGTGCGGTCTGCAACTTTGCGAAGGTCCGTCTCATCAGATTCGGACGATTCTCTTTGGGGCGGCGATTGATCACGACTGGCTATGCCCAGGGCAGAGATATGAAAAAGCGTTGAACGCGACGGAATGCCTGCTGAATGTTCGAGTTCGCAAAGACTGGGCGTTGATGGTTTATCCTTTGCGAAAACCATTCTCTCGGCGGGCGCTGGGGAGTTCAGGGTTCACTCAGGGAGATCTTGAACAATTCGGGGATCGAGCTTCGCAGGTGGCGAACTACGACCTGTCCGAGATGATTGGTTATGGCCACATCTGGCCAGAGTTTTATCAGCACCAGTCGATCGCCAATGAGCTGGTCAGCTGGGTGTACTTCGTCAATCGGTAGTCCCACAGGCTGGCACTGGTTACAACCCTGAAGGTCTATCAATCAGCGCAGACAAATGACGGAGCGTCGCCGTGCAAATCCAGTGGATGGTTTTCGACGCCGTCGGAACGGTGATCGATCCTGAGCCGAGCGTTGCTCACGCCTACCATTTGATTGGCCAGCAGTTTGGCTCTCGACGAACTCTTGAAGACGTGCAATCGAGATTCAAAACGGCGTTTGCGGAAACCGAGCGGCAGGACCGGTCCCCTGATACCGCCGGGCTGGTGACAAATGCCGCCGTCGAGGAAGCTCGCTGGCGACACATCGTGGCCGCTGTTTTTCCGGAAGTCGAAGATGCGGAAGGCTGCTTTCAGCGGCTGCACGATTACTTCGGGGAACCGACTGCCTGGCGGGCGTTTGACGATACTCTTCCGGCGTTGCACTCGCTGAGCGAACGAGGCGTTCGTCTGGCCATTGCCTCTAACTTTGACCATCGTCTACATCCTGTTTGTGATGGTATTGCCGCGCTGGGTTTGTTTGAAAAGCGGTTCATCTCGTCGGAGCTGGGCTTTCGAAAACCTTCTGCCGACTTCTACCGCGCGGTCGTTGCAGGGCTGAATACGGCTCCGGAAAGAATCCTGATGGTGGGAGACGGCCTGGAGAATGACGTCGAGGGTGCTTTGTCGGTCGGCATGAAGGCGGTATTGATCGATCGAAAGCTGGTTCGAAACGGGGACGACGATTTCTCGAACCGACCGTACTGTCTGATTCGTTCGTTGTCAGAGTTGCAGGGATTGCTGACGTGATTCGCCCCTGGGTAGCCATCCAGAGGAACCCGCGTTCGGGCAGTGGGAAACGGCGCCGGTTTCTCTTCGACCTTGCTGCAGCTCTTAAGCGACACGGTCTGCGTCCGCACATTTTCTCCCGTCGTGAATTTCTCGCCGAGCGATTGAGTGATCCCGAGCGTCGAGCCTCACTGGTTGGAATTGTCGCTGCGGGAGGAGACGGAACGCTTGCGGATGTGGCCAATCGATTTCCGGGAGTGCCGGCTTGCCCGTTTCCGCTGGGAACTGAAAACCTGCTGGCAAAGTACCTGGGGATCCCACTGGACGGCCGAGCGGCGGCGCGGATTATTGCAGCGGGCAACGTGCGAAGGTTTGATATCGGGCTGGCTGGTCAGGAAACGAAGTTTTTGATCATGGGCAGCGTCGGATTTGATGGCGATGTGATCCGCCGGCTGCACGAAAATCGGAGAGGAAACATCTCGCACCTGAGCTATGTCTCGCCGATTTTAAAGTCCGCTCTTCAGTACCCGTTTCCGAAGTTGACCGTGACAGGCAACGGGCTGGCCGAGTCGCTGGAAGGTTCGCTGGTCGTGGTTTCAAACTTTCCGGCGTACGCGTTCAAGCTGCCGGTCAACCCTGACGCCGAACCGGATGACGGACTGCTGACCGTTCGCGTTTTCCAGAAACCGGGGCGATGGAATTTTGCGAAGTACAGCGCGATGGTCACTCAGAGGCTGCACCTGGACAGATCGGACGTGCAGGTCTTCACAACTTCCGAAGTCAAAATTCAGAGTGAAGGAACGGCACCGGTCCAGATTGACGGCGACCCGCTCGGAATGACGCCGGTGACGTTTCGATGCCTGCCTGGTGAGCTGCAACTCTTTGTTCCTTAAGTGGGCTTACAGATCCTGGTTACCGTCAATCCGGGTAGCGATGCCCAGGCCGAGTAGCCGGAGGAAGCCGTTTTCGACCTGGATGCGGATTCGAAAACCGTCCTTCAAAGTTCGGGCATCGAGCCGAGCGATGTCGCTGCCTTCGGCTTCGAAGGCCTGAAGAGCCAGGGCAGCGAAGCGACCAGGCTGGTCGCGGTCGGACTGGTTAATGTTGATCCATTCAGTCAGGTTGACGATTACCTGGAGTGGAGCCAGTTCGCCTCGCCTCAGACCGGAGTCGTTTCCAGCAGCGATGCGGTCGATGGCGGCTCGCAGAGTAGGAATGGCGTCGTCGCCTCCAACGGTGAACCAGAGAGCCTGATTGTCCGTACCAAAATAGAGTGCCGACTCTTCTCCAAACAATCTCTTGTCGCCACGGCCACGATTTTTGCTGGAAAGTCTGTGGAAGACGATGTCGCCGTAGGAGTCGACGCCGAGTTCCACATCAATGTTGGCGTCGGTTCGGCTGGCCTTTTCAATGACTTCGCTGAGCCCTGAACCAAACGCCCCGGCATTCACAACCTTAATGCCTCCAATGAGGACAAACTTTTCTCCGGGTTCACCGAAGAACTGAACGAAGCCGTCCAGATGTCCCTCTTTGATGGTCTCGCGAAGGGCGTCGAAAAGATCCTGCGTTGACTTGAGGCCGGGGATGTCTTCTACGGCAGTGTCTTTGGGCAAGCCGGCGAGCCCCCGGTTGGATTCCTGCTCGGTCAGGTTGAAGAGATCGAGCATTGTCTTGCGGCCCTGCTTGTCCAGGATCGCCGAAACGGAACCACTCAGCGGCACGCTTTCATCGATTGCGGGAGCGAAGTAACTCGGTTTGGCGATGCCTTCTTTCAGCTCTTTAGCAAACGACGAGTTGGGAGTTGCTTTGACGACGAGTTCGAGCGACGCGTTCTTCGCGGTCTGGTCGACTTTGAATCCCAGTGTTAGCTCTTCACCGTCCCGCAGGACGTTCTCGACGAAATGCAGGTTGCCTTCTGACTGAGAGCGACGCAGGTTGTAAACCGCTTCCGGTTCATCGTCGCGCCGTTGCATCGAAGCCTGCGCGGAGTTCTTGATTGTCAACAGAATCAGATCACGAACAGCCTTAGGCGTCTTGCGGAGGTTGGCCGACGCGCAGATGTCGTAGCGGTTGGCCAGTGGTCCAGCGAATTCTTCCGGCGACGCAAACGTGCGATTGATGCTTTCCTCGTTCTGTCCGATGAAGGCGTAGCCGTCCTGCAGAACGACGAAGCTGGTTGGGCCTCGGCGAGGGATGAGTTCGTAGCGATCTTCTTCACCGGGAATCAACTTCAGTTGAGCACCCATCGACGTGAAGGTTTGACCGAGTTCTCCGATGTCTGCAACCGGAAGAAAGCCGACCGGAATTGGCATGGGAATCAGCCCTTCCGAAACAAAGATCATCAGCCCGCCGGGTTTGGTTCGGTCAAGGCCTTCAAGGTCTCGGACATTCGCCAGACCGGCCCCGATCAGATCCATGACTTCGGGGCGTTCGATTTCGCCGAAGACATACCCGATGTGGTCCATAATTCGATCAACGCTGGCCACACAGACTGTGACGACCGGATAGGCCGGAGCTGTTTCGTCAGCTGAATCCTGAGCGGACAATGTGCCGGCGCCACTGACCAGAACACTGGTGAGTAAGGCAAAAATGGTGGCAAGTCGGTGTTTCGATGAGGTTTTCTGGCTACCCGGCAGGACTGGTCGGTCGACGGACAATTGCACGATGAACTCCAATAGAAAATGGGGCGAACTCTTTGACGCCTCGACAATACCCCGGTATCAGGCACGGCGTTTCACCAGGTTCATGAATCGTCGGCTACAAACGATTTCGAAACACCGACAAACGCTGATTCCCACCAATTCAGGATCTGCGAAGATCAGTGTTTGTTAGCGTTCTCGACAATTCTGGTTCCGAATGCAAAATCTGTGAGCGGAAACGCGGTGACTCGCTGGACGGAATGCCCAAGGGTATACTCGCCTGAAACGGCCATCGCCACTGATTGAGGCCTCGCTGTAACTGAAAACGCGGGACGAGGTTCCACTTAGATTGCTCCTCTTTTTCTGAATTATCTTCACCGAATATCCATGTCCGAACGCACGTGCCGGCTTGTGACCCTCGGGTGCAAAGTCAACCAGTACGAAACGCAGCTCGTCAAAGAGACGCTCCTCAGCAACGGTTTTCGCGAAGCGGCTGAGAACGAGGCGGCGGATCTGTGCGTCGTTAATACCTGCACCGTAACCGGGGAAGCGGATTCGAAGGGCCGGCAGTTGATCCGGCAGTTGGCTCGGAAGAACCCCGGTACTCGCACGATCGTGATGGGCTGTTACGCGACTCGCGACCCGGAAACGCTACGAGGCTTGCCGGGCGTCTTTGAGATCGTCCGCGACAAACGAGAATTGCCTGACGTCTTCGACCGGTTGGGCATTGTCGACATTCCGGACGGCATCAGCCACTTTGACGGTCGACGTCGAGCCTTCGTGAAGGTGCAGGACGGCTGCATCCTGCGCTGTACTTACTGCATCATTCCCGCCGTCAGGCCAGGTTTGCAGAGTCGAACTCCGGAATCGATTGAAGCTGAAGTCAGACGTCTGATCGACAATGGCTACCAGGAAATTGTGCTCAGCGGAATTCATGTCGGGCATTACGGAGTCGACACGACTCGAGGCAAGTCGGGGTTGCCGCCGTTTCGTCTGTGGCATCTTTTCGAAAAGCTCGACCGGATTCCGGGCAACTGGAGAATGCGGCTTTCCAGTATCGAGGCGGTCGAGGTGAACGACGAATTCATTAACGCAGCGGCGAACTGCGAGCATCTCTGTCCGCAGTTTCACCCGTCGTTGCAGAGTGGTTCTGAAGCTGTTCTGCGTCGGATGCGACGCCGGTATTCGATGGCGAAGTTCCTGGAGAAACTGGAACAGATGCGCGAGCGGCTGGACCATCCGGCATTCACGACCGATGTCATCGTGGGATTTCCTGGGGAGACGGATGCCGAGTTTGAGGAAACCCTCGAAGCGTGTCGGCAGGCCAGATTCATGAAGATTCACGTGTTCCCGTTCAGTCGACGGAAAGGGACCCCGGCTGCGGAATTTCCCAATCAGGTGCCGCCGGAAATCCGCAAAGAACGTTGCCGGGTCCTCACCGAACTCGGACGTGATCTTGCTGAAGATTACTATCAGACGCTGGTTGGTCGAGACCTGGAAGTTCTCGTCGAGCGCGAATATCGTGACCGCCCCGGCTGGGTTGGCGGATCGGATCGACGGTACGTTCCAGTTGAACTTCCGGGCACAAGTCACGACATTGGCACGCTGGTGTCAGCAAGAGGCGAAGTGGCCGGTCGTGAGCAGCTAATCGCGAATAGAATTGAAAACGCGCCGCTGGTCGGTGTGACTTGAGATGGTTGACGTTTCTGACCAGGCGGAATCGTCTGGCAACAACGGGTTTCATGACGCAACGAACTGAGAAAGAAGGGCCGGCATGGGCCTCGAAGATTTTCGACCTCGATATATCAACGTGACCGAGCATGGCGATATCGTCGTTGTCCGGTTCGGCGTTTCGCATATCAACGACGAAGAGAATATCGAAGAGCTGGGGCACGAACTGTTCCTGCTGCCAGACCAGTTCGGCTTTCAGAAAATCGTTCTGAACATGTCCGGGGTTGAGTACGTCACCAGCTCGGTCGTCGGAAAGATGATCACGCTGCATCGCAAGCTGCATCGCAACCGTGGAAAAATGGTCATCTCAGATTTGACGTCTGGTGTTCAGGACGTGCTCGATGCCAGCCGACTGTTAAGTTACTTCACGCATTGCGATGCGGAGGCAGCGGCGATTGCCGTTTTAAGAGCTCATGAAGATTTCGAAGGTGACTCGACGGTCGGATAAGAATTTCGTCTGTGGGCGAACGGCCAGTAGGCGAACGATTGGATCAGAACCGTGTTGATTGCCATTGAAGGAATTGATGGTTCGGGCAAAGGAACTCAGGCGAAGTTGCTGCATCAGCGAATGCTTGATACGGGCCGCAGTTCCGAACTGATCAACTTTCCCCGTTACTCCGAAACTCATTTCGGGCAGACGATTGGCCGATTCCTGAACGGTGAGTTCGGCCAGCTTGACCAGGTCGATCCGCTACTGGCCGCGACGCTGTACGCGGCGGACCGCTTTGAGTCGATCGGGATGCTGACCAATCTGCTTGACACCCGAGACGTTGTCGTTGCCGATCGCTACGTTGCGTCAAACGTTGCTCACCAGGGGGCGAAGAAATCTGGCGATGAGCGAACCCGGCTCCAGGAATGGATCCTGAAAACAGAGCATGAAGTCTTTCAGCTGCCGCGAGCCCAGCTGGTCGTACATCTTGATTTGCCGGCCGAGACGGCTCAGATGCTGATCGCTCGAAAAGCGAAACGTGACTACACCGACCAGGCGGCCGACATGCAGGAAGCCGATCGTGATTACCTGGACTCGGTTCGGCGGGCATACCTGGAACTCGCGTCGCAGGAAGCCGACTGGACGACGATTTCGTTGCTTGATGGCGAACGTCTGAAGTCAATTGAAGAAGTCGGTGACGAAATCTGGTCGGTTGCCAATCGACGGCTCGACACTGGAAAGAGCGAATGAAGCTTGGACAGATCGAACTGAAAACCGTGTCGGGTGGATTGTGCCATCTCGATGCGGGCACACTTTACGGCGTCGTTCCGCGAGTTCTTTGGGAGCGAAAAACGCCACCCGACGAGAAGAACCGGATTCCTCAACAGACGAACTGTGTCGTCGCGACGATCGATGGCCGCAACATTCTGATTGATACCGGGTATGGCTCGAAACTCCCGGAGAAGCAGCAGCGTAATCTGACTTCTGAAGCAGGCGATCCGTTGCTGCGAAATCTGGACGCAGCGGGTTTTGCTCCGGAAGACATTGATGTCGTTGTTTTTTCTCACCTCCACTTTGACCATGCCGGGGGCGGCACCTGTCTGAACGAATCGGGAGAGGTCATTCCGTCTTTTCCGAATGCCGAGTACATCGCGCAGCGTCGTGAGTGGGTGATGGCGACGTCGGAGTTGCCCGAACTTCGCGGGGCGTACCCCCAGGAAAATCTGCTTCCATTGCAGGCTTCCGGTCAGTTGAAACTGATCGATGGCAACGTCGAGATTCTGCCGGGGCTTCGAGCGATCGTGACGGGCGGCCATACCGAAGGGCATCAGGCGCTGTTGATTGAAAGTGGCGGCGAGACAGCGGTCTTTCTCGGAGATATTTGCGGCACACGGATGCACCTTCCGGTTCTGTGGTGCATGGCCTACGACACGAACCTCATGCAGACGCGTCGTGCGAAAGCGGATCTGCTGGGCGAGATTGCGGACCACGACTGGTTGGCCCTGCTCGATCACGATCCAGACCATGCCGCCGTTCGACTGAGCCGCGACGATCGATCGGACTTTGTTGCGTCTGAGTTGATCGACGTGCTTTAGGTCGGTTGCCGGGCAAAACTTCATCTTTGGGACCTGGGGCCAATGGTCCGCAGCTTGAGTGGAGCCAGTCGCAGCCCTTCTGTCCGTCGCGACCGGCATGGCTCGTCGAAACGAATTACGAGTCAGGAGCCGAACGACTGAATCCTGCATCGCAGTACGTCAAAACCCTTGCCGACTTCGTCCAATTGGTTTCGGTCTGCTGCTGCGATTGGTCGATCGTTATGAGGGGATTCAGCTCTGTTTGGCGATATGCGCCGGCTGAAGTCTCGTCGCTTCAAGCGACTGAAATTGATTGTGACGATTTTGAGGTGAACAATGATGGGCAACGATCGTCGAGAACTGGATCTGGTCGCAGAGCTGCGTTTACGACAGTGGGCTCGCCGGAATTATGTGCCGGTTGAGCAACGTTCTGATTCTGACTGGCATGCCGTCGTGATCAGCGAAATGCGGCGGATTGATCGAGAACTGGGACGCGGGGAGCGTGTCCAGGAAATTGTGACGTCAGCTGGAATCGTTCCACTTGAACGTTCACAGCATCAATCTGTTCGAATTGATGAGCCGCACGCTGGCGACTCAACTCCAAAGATGCACTTTACAACGTCCGCTGATTCGCAGGTCGAAACCTTCACGCCACGGTACGTCTGAGTTGCCGCAGGAACGCGCACCAGAAACAGCGTTCAATCAGGTGAGCATCTGCAAGGTTGTTCAAGGAAGCCGGTCCACTGGGCCGGCTTTTGCGTTTTCAGGCAGCGGCACCTGAGTCGGTGACATGAGGTAACCGATCAGGTCGCGAACCTGGTCCTCCTTGAGAACGTTCAGCAGGTTCTCAGGCATCATCGACAGCTTCGAATCCCGCATAATGTCGACTTCGTCGCGCTGAATCACGATCTGCTCGGTCGCCGTCTGAATGGTGAGCGTTTTTTCGTTCTCTGCGAGCACGACACCGTTGAGGACTCGGCCATCTTCCAGCAGCACGATTCGCATCTGGAAGTTTTTTGAAACGGTCGCGCTGGGGTCAGCGATGTTCTCCAGCAGGTAGTTCAGGTTGTGTCTTTGAGCACCGGTCAGGTCGGGAGCGATCTTCTTTCCTTCGCCAAACAGCGTGTGACAGTTCGCGCATGACTGGCTGAACAACCAGCGACCGTTCGAAGTGTCTGCCTTTGCAAGAAACTCCGAAGTAAGCTGCCTTCGAAGCTCGGCGATTCGTTCCGCTTTCTCTCGAGATTGCTCAGCCAGTTCAGGCCAGAGTTCTGCGACTCGCACGCTGATTGCGTCGTCGCCGTAACTTTGCATCTGACGGAGCTGGAACGCCGAGACCTCATCGCGATTAATATTCTTCGTGGCAACGGCATCCAGCAGGATGGCTGCGAAGGAAGCTCGCGAGACGAGTGTGTTGATGGCTTCCCGCCTGGCGCCGTTTCGAAAGCCGCCGAATTTTGAGACGAGTAGTTTTGGGGTTTCGTTGTTTCCAAAGGCTGCCAGCCCGTTGATTGCGTCCTTCGCAAGGTCGCGGTTTGTCAGTAGGTTTTGAAGATAAGTAACGATCGTTTCGTCTCTGGCGAGGACGAGTGCTCGAATGGCTGAACGACGTTCTTCCAGAGGCACGCCGTCGTCTTTGGCGATTTTCCGGAGCTCATCCATCGCTCGTCCGTCTCCAAAGACCAGCGACAGCTCCCTCGCCAGTTGTTTGTTGTCGCTTGAGGATTTCGCCAGGGCCAGACTCGTCTGCTGCCATTGGTTTGGCTGAGGAGCTTTTCTCCAGCCACGAAGAGCGTCGGTCATCCCGTGAAGGATGTCATGTTTCTGCGCGTCGCTCAGGTTGTCTCCGCCGAGGGCTTCGACGAGCTGATCAACGGTTTGCGGGCTTCGTTCAATTTCTTCCGTTAAACGTCGGGCGACGAGTTCTCGAACGAGTGGCAACTTTGAATTCACGGCGAGACTAACGGCAGATTCTGGATTCGAGATGAGTGCCGGCTCGATCGCATACCAGACCATCAGCGGGAAAACCCGGTCGTCAGCAAACTCATCGTGCTGAATAAGTTGCTCGCCGATGGACCAACGCTGGTCATATGAAAGGCGGTTCATTGTTGAGGCCAGGTAAGTCAGCACGAGCCCTGATTTCTCGGACTCGGCCATCTTCGACAGTCGCGTCTGGATTTGTGGTGACAGACTTCCGTCTTCCGCGAGCAGTCGGACAGCCCAGGCTCGGACGTTTTCTGACGGGGCGTCGAGCAGTTTTTTCAGCAATTCCTCCGAACAGCCACCAGAAGCGTGCAATGCCCACAGAGCGGGTAAACGCTGAGCGATCGATCGAGTAGAGAATACGAAATTGTCCCGTAGCGTTTTGCGAGCATCGGTAAGGTCTTCACCCGCAGATGCTCTCTCAGCGAGGAGTCTGATCGCTCGGAAGGTCAGCCAGGGTTGCTCAGACGAAAACACACCTGTCAACTGCTCATTGTTGGCAGTTGAGACGCGGCCGAAACGTTCGAATTCAAGCCGTTGCTTCTCTTCGCGACTCGGTCGGATCTGATAAATCCGCCCGGACGTTCGGTGCACGCCGTCGTTTTCGTGGCATTCTCCCACGTCTGACCAGTCTGCGATGTAGAGCGTGCCGTGCGGGCCGAAGTGAAGTTCGACGCCACGGAACCACGGGTCGGATGCCCGCATGAAATCTTCGGCGTGTTTGCCCGAGTAAGTCGCGCCTTCGCGCACCAGTCGGTCACGATTGATTCGCTGGCCGTGCAGATTAATGGCCAGGACAGAGTTGTCGTATTTCTTGCCCCACGGACTGCCTGACGGGACGATAACCATTCCTGAGTGCGCGTGTCCGCCGCCGGCTTCGTCGGTGGTTTTGGTGATGCCGATCTTTTTCAGGTCATGCCATTGTTCTTTGGTGTCCCAATGAAAATGGTCGGCCGTCTGTTCGATGACCTGGTAAACGTGCGGATTGAAGTGCTCGCCGTACATTCGGCGGAAATACGAGCCGGGGATGGCATGCCAGAGATGGCCGATCACTGTGTTGATGAAAAAGAGTTCGCCGTTCGAGTCCCAGTCCATGCCCCACGAATTGGTTGTGCCTTCGCACACGACTTCGAACGTGTGCTTCGTTGGGTGGAAACGCCAGACGCAGCAGTTGAGTGCTCGTCTTTGGTCGGGGGTTGCTCCGGGCCGCCCAACCAGCGACGTCGCCATGATTCCGTGTCGACCGTAGAGCCAGCCATCCGGTCCCCAGCGTAGCCCGTTCACAATGTTGTGCCGCACGGCGTCGTCATCCCAGCCGTCAAGCATGACGACCGGCTCGCCATCGGGAACGTCGTCTTCGTTCTTGTCTGGAATGAAAAGCAGATTGGGAGCGTCCAGAACCCAGACGCCTCCGTAGCCGATTTCGACACTCGTCAGCCGACGGCCCTGGTCCCAGAATTCGGTTCGTTTGTCAAATTTCCCGTCGTGATCTTCGTCTTCGAGGATGACAATTCGGTCTCGCATGGTGTCGTCGAAGTTGGTGGCTCGTTCGGCATAGGTGTAATTTTCTGCGACCCACAGTCGACCTCGATCGTCCGTTGCCAGCGCGATTGGCTGGTTGACGTCCGGCTCTGAAGCGAACAATGAAATCGTAAAACCGTCTGGCAGTTTCATTCCGGCCAGTGCGTCGGCGGCTGTTGTGAGTTTCGCTTCAGGATTCTCGGTGTTGACCAGCCGGGGGAAGCTACCTGCCGATGAGCCGTCCGGTTTGTCGTTGGTCGGCTCGGCAGCCTTCGACTGAAAGAGGATCGTCCCGGTGGCTGACAGAGCGACCAGCGCGAGAATTGATGAAAGGCGATGTGCGGAGGTCATGCGTTGCATTGTTGGCTCGCTGAGTTTCCTGGTCATAGTGTGTCTCGCATCGGGAGGTGTTGACGGATCAACGACCGGAGATGCGTCTCGGAAATTTAGCCACTTTGAGCGGCCAGTTCATGCAAGTCGCAAGTTGGGAGTTTAGAACATGACGCAGGTCAGGCTTTAGCTGACGGAGTGCTGTGCGGATTTCCAACTACGAAAAGCACCAGAACCATGAAACACGAAAGGAAGAGGCTGATGGTTCTTCAATCAATTACCAGGCAGAGTCGAGTAGCCTCTCAAGAAGATTTCCGTGTCTTTGGCGTCTTTCCTGGTTCGTTGTTTCGTCGGAGAAGCACTTCGTCCGGCCGAGCCTGGCCTGCGAAGTTCTGGTCGAGCCGCCTGAAACGGTTAATCTTGACGCACAGTCGCGCTCTTGCGGAATCTGCATATATTGACATTGCCGATTGGCAGGACTAACGTCAGCGCGACTTGAGGCCGATTGACCAGAAAACGTATCGATGGTGATCTTTGGCCGTGCTGGTTCCCACCAGCCAGGCTGTCTCATGGTTAACAATCGCCCGACTGGTAGTAGCTCCGCAAGTTGTGCTTCAACCAGCCGTCGCGAATCGATAATCAGTGGCGTCCTTTTGAGATTCCACGCCGATTCGTCCCTCCGTGTGGGATATTTGCGTGTGCGGCGATGGCCATGATGGCTCAGCTGTGCTCGTCTCGCCCTTTTCCCCCGATCACTCAGCAACGAGGCTGGACCATGCTCACACGACGTCAATTTGTTTCGCGAACGCTTGCCTCAGGCCTTGCCACATCAATGGCTTTGGGAAGCTCGGTTGTCCAGGCAGACGAGCTGTGGGCCGAAAAGATGTTCGAAAAGACGACACATGATTTCGGCGTTGTCGCTCGCGGATCTGATTCCAGCTACCGCCTCAAATTGAAGAATCTCTACAAAGAGACAGTTCACATCCACGAGGTCCGGACCACCTGCGGTTGCTCTGCCGGCAAGCCGAGTCAGGAAACGTTGCACAGCCTCGAAGAGGCGTATGTCGAAATCACGATGGACACTCGGAAGTTCACCCGGCGAAAAGATTCCAACGTGATTGTCGTGTTCGATCAGCCGTCGTATCGGGAAGTTCGAATTCCGATTACGGCTTACATCCGCACGGACGTGGTGATCGATCCGGGTTCTGCTCAGTTTGGCTCGATCGACCGCGAGCAGAAGAACGAACGGACGCTCAAGATCGCATACGCCGGTCGCGAAGACTGGAAGATCAAGGAAGTTCAGACGAACAGCGAACTTGTTGGGGCGGTCGTTAAGGAAACGAATCGTGGTGGTGGGCGAGTTGACTACGACCTGACGGTGACGCTTAGCGAGAAGATCCCGTTCGGCCCGTTTCGGCACAGTATTACGCTGCTGACTGACGACGAAAACAGCCCGAAAGTGCCACTGCTGGTTGAGGCTGAAGTCACGCCGGACATCGTTGTGAATCCGTCGATCGTTTCCCTGGGAACGATGACGCCCGGTCAGGAGAAGACGGTGCAGGTGGTTCTGCGAGGCAAGAAACCGTTTGAAGTTTCGGCCGTTAACTGTGTCGAAGCGAAAGATGTTTTTCAGGTTCGACTGCCAACTTCTGCGGCGCCGATTCAGATCATCCCGTTGACGGTCACCGCCCCTCAGAAAGAAGGGAAACTGGACGAGCAGATTTCTGTGACCATCCCGGGACGCACCGATCCTGTGACGTTCCGAGCGTATGGCAGGATCGCGCTTGCAGGTTCGTAACGGTAAATTCAGGTTTAAGATAACTTTGAAGTATCAAAGCCCGGCTTCTTTGTAAGAGGCCGGGCTTTTTCGACGTACTGAAGCTGCGCCCTGGCGTGAGAATTGAGACAGCGCACGGCGCGATTGTCTGGCTACGGAAGCATCTAAATGTCCGCTTCGAGGCGAATCAGCTTTCTTATTACCGAGCTTGACCACGGCGGTGCCGAGCGGGCACTCGTGCGCATCGCGAGCGGTCTGGATCGAAAACTGTGGAAACCACACGTTATCTCGTTGAGCGATCGCGGGCCTCTTGCGGAACCGTTGGAAGCGGCTGGAATTCCCGTGACGGCGATTGGTGCCGGACGAGTCCGCAGTCCCGCAGGGATCTGGCGAGCGACAGTCGGATTGACTCGTTGTCTGAAAGAGCAACAGCCTGCGGTATTACAGACGTTCCTCTTTCATGCCAACATCGCGGGACGTCTCGCCGCGGGACGTGCTGGAGTTCCCGCAGTTGTTTCGGGGATCCGGGTTGCCGAGAAACGTGGCCGTTGGCGATTGAATGTCGACCGTTGGACCGAGAGTTTCGTGGATCGCCACGTCTGCGTGAGCCGGTCGGTCGCGGAATTTTCAATCCGAGAATCGAGGCTCTCAGAGTCAAAAGTTGTGGTGATTCCTAACGGAGTTGATGTCGAGCGATTTGCCTCGGCGCAGCCAGCGGACCTGTCTGCTTTTGGCGTTCCGTCGGACACTCGCGCGATCCTGTCCGTCGGTCGGTTGGATGAGCAGAAGAATCCTCTCGGTTTGCTGAAAAGCTTCGCCGAAATTGCCGAGGCCCAACCAGAAGTCCATCTGCTCTACGTTGGACACGGGCCTGAAGAAGCTGCATTAAGGGCGGCCGTCAGCGAGCTGAAGCTGGAGTCACGAGTTCATCTTGCCGGCTGGCAGGCCGACGTTGCAGGGATCATGCGAGCCTGTGACCTTTTCGTGCTTGCTTCAAATTGGGAAGGCATGCCGAACGTGCTGCTCGAAGCCGGGGCAGCCGGAATTCCCATTGTTTCCACTGAGGTTGAAGGTGCCGGGGAAATTATCTCCCCCGGTGAAAGTGGAGTGCTGGTGGGGATTTCACAGCAGGCAGAACTGACCAACGCGATGAGTGATTGCCTGAACGAACCCGTCGCCGCTAAGGAGCGGGCTGGTCGGCTGCAACATTCTATTGCTGAAAGGTTTACGTGGGATTCTGTCGTGGCGGCCTACTCGAAACTATACGAGTCGCTTCACGGGTGAAACCTGCCTCTGCGTAACGGCGGTTTGGTCCCGACAAAGATTTTTCAAAGTCGCAAGTCTCATTGTGACAAGCATCTGTGACCGATCGAGCGACCGCTCCGTCTCGACTTTTCAAACCGCGACTTGACGATTTGAATCCGCTGATTAATGTGTGGATCGTCGTGGGGGTTAGTGGGGTTTTGTGGAAGAATCGGGAGTGGCGGGTGACGAATGGCTCTGACTGGGACGTGGCCAAGGACGCTCGACGACAAAGGGCGGCTTGCCGTTCCGAAGCGTGTGCGCGAAGACCTTGGGGGCACGGACCTGAAGTCGCTGTTTCTGGCTCCATGGACGGAGAAGTCGCTTGCTGTGTTTACTCCGACAGATTTCGAAGCACTTGCCCAACGGTTCTCCGAGAAGTCTGCGGGGAAAGTCGACGTTCGCAATTACATGCGGCTCTTTTACGCCAGAGCGGAGCGTCTGGATGTGGATTCTCAGGGTCGCCTTCGCATTCCCGATCGACTCAAAGCGTTTGCAGAGCTCAAGCGCGAAGTCGTGCTGCTGGGAGTCAGCGATCACTTGGAACTTTGGGATGCAACTCGCTGGGACGCCTACGTTGCTCAATTGAATCCTCAGTTCGACGAGATTGCTGAACACGCTTATGAATGACCCGAACGGGTTGGACTCGTTCAAAAAAACTGGACACGACAATTGCAAAGGAGGCTGCTTGCGAACCACGGAACGGTTGAATGAGGGATAGTTCCATTCATGACCTGAAGCCGCCCCGACGAAGGGACTCGTTGGCATCGTTAAGGACGACGATCAGAGGCTGCTGTCAGGGCTGAAGGGGGCGCATTGGACACCGCACCACGGCGTGCAGGTTTGACTGGAGAGAAGTCGCCTGTCGTTGGTGTTCGAAATCTGAAAATTCAGGATCTGCATCAGGGAAGTACATCACGGATGCTGTCCGCTGCCTGACCGGGCCTCGCGGAACGGGACACTCGAAGGATCGAGTGCGATAAGTGTCATCCCATCTTCGACACTTGTTGGCTGACTGTCTCTGATCGGTTGCAAGGATGCGCCGGGAGACAGGCAGTTCCGATCGCTCAGGGAAGGGCGTGATTGATATAGATGGGGCTCACTCAGCCGCTTCGCAGGGACTCGCGAGGCGGCTTTTTTATGCGCTTTGAGGATTGTTTGCTTTCCATTCGAACGCGTGACGGCTTTGGTTATTTTTCGGCGGCGTACTCATCGAACCAGCCGGTCAGCTGCTCTTCCGTCGCTGGTTTACGGTGGACGATCAGTCGATAGCGGAGCTCAAGCGGCTCGTTAGTCGGCAACAGGATCGGGGTTCGTCCGGGGAACACCGGATTCTGCATGCTGCGAGCTTTGCGGATGATCCATTGTTGGGGAAACCCGGGAACCGACGGGTGGCAGAGAATGGTGATGCCGCTGGTCGAGCCTTCCTGGCCGGCGACCTCGCCTTTGAATGAGCCGGAAATGTCCATCCAGCTACTTGCTTTGACTGCTGTTTTTTGAGGCTCAACCTCGCCATACTCTGCCATAAATCGGACATCATTCGGGAGGCGGAACCGTGGTGAAAAGCCTCCATAACCTTTGACGTCGTCCGAACCGCCGATTCGGACTTCCGGCTCCAGAGCAAGCAGTCTGATTCTGAAATCGATCACGCGGCTATCGTTTCGTGAACGTCGTGCCTGGATTTGAGTCTGCTCACGGACAATTGGTTTCAAGTTTCCCGACGAGTCTTTCCAGTCGGGAGACACCCAGTGGGTCGTGGCTGTGATGCCAGCTGAGTCTGCGCTGTCTGCGGCGATCGTAACTCCGTCGACGCGGGAAAGAAAATTCTGGCAGATCCACGGATCTCCGATTTGTGTGTCGCCGACATGAAGCTGATGCCATGCCCAGAAAATGCCTCGGTGATGCAGATGGTCCGCAGGAAAGTCTTCCGAGATGGCGTTGCCGTTGAGGTCGTACAGCGGGTGCACATATCCGGCTCGCTCAAATTTGCCGTCGATTGACTTCGGGGTCGACTGGTAGAACAGGATGGGAGATTCATCCTCCAGAAACTCGTAACCGTCGTTGCTGGCGACGACGCGGACTGGTGGCAGTGTTTTGTTGTCCGCAGCCTGAAGTCGCCAGCAAATTGATTCTGCAAGCAGGCATATCGCGAGCGTTACTGCGTGTTGAATTGGCATCATGGGACCATTATGGATTTGAGTGAGCGCTTACGTGAGCGGCAATCTGTGCCGCGACATGCTCACCAGTCTGGATGAGTATGACAGGCTGAGCGTCAGCGGTCTGTTTTCAGGCAATGTTGAACGGTACGTTCGCGCTGCGTTGCTGTTCAATGCGTAAGCTGTCGGAAGAGCTCAGTCGAGCGAGTCGGGGCGACCCTGCCAGGATGGTAAATTCCATGAAAAAAGTCGAGCAAAGCAAGTGCTCCGCTCGACTCTGAATTCTTTCCGTCGTGACGTCTGGCTCAGCCTCAGGCTGTTGCCATGCGTTCTTCTTTTTCCTTGCGACGTTTTTCGACGACTTCGGTCTGAACGTTCGCTGGTACCTGGCGGTACTTCAGAAACTCCATCGAAAACTGGCCTTTGCCCTGCGTCATTGATCGCAGTTCGTTCGCGTAGTCGAACATTTCGGCCAGTGGTACCTCGCCGATGATGTAAGTCGTCTTGCTTCTGGCGGTACTGGAGGTGATCAGGCCTCGCTTGCTGGAGAGGTGACCGCAGATCGAGCCCTGGTATTCTTCTGGGGCTTCGATTTCCAGCGTCATGATCGGTTCGAGCAACGCCATTTTGGCCTTCTGCAACGTTTCTCGACCGCAGTTGAAGCCGGCCGTGTTGAACGCCATTTCCGAAGAGTCGACGTCGTGGTAGCTACCGTCTTCCAGGTCGATCTGAACTCCGACGACTTCGCATTCGCAGAGTGGCCCTTTGACGATCGACCGCTGGAAACCCTTGTCGACGGCAGGGATGTATTCTTTGGGGATACGTCCCTGCGAAATATTGTTGTTGAAGACGTATGGAGCTTCCGCGTCTTCCGGCAGCGGAATGAGCTTGCCAACGATGTGCGCGTACTGCCCGGAACCGCCGGTCTGTTTCTTGTGCTTGAAGTTGAATTCGACTTCCTTCGTTGGGCACTCGCGATAGGCGACCTTTGGTTCGCCGACGACGGCTTCCACGTTGTACTCTCGCTTCATTCGCTCGATGTAGACTTCGAGATGCAACTGCCCCATGCCGGCGATGATCGTTTCGTTTGTTTCGACGTCAGTCATCACACGGAAGGTTGGATCTTCACGACGGAATCGTTCGAGGGCTTTGCCGAGTCGGTCTGCCCCTTCTCGCGTCAGTGGCTCGACAGAAAGGCGGATGACCGCTTCCGGCACAAAAATATTTTCCAGCGCGACGTTCGCACCTTCACCACAGAATGTGTCACCAGATGCGCAATCCACGCCGACGACGGCAATAATGTCACCAGGCCCTGCCGATTCGATTTCTTCCCGGTCGTTAGCATGCATTCGCAGAAGGCGGCCAAAGCGAACTTTGCGACCGGTTCGAGCGTTGATGTAGCTGTCACCTTTGGTGATCTTGCCTTGGTAGACTCGGCAGAATGTCAACTGGCCGAAGGCTTCCATGACTGTCTTAAAGGCCATTGTGACGAGCGGTTTGTCTTCCTCTGGGGTCAGGGCAACCGGTGCTCCCTTGCCGTTCTCGTCAAGATTCAACAGGTCCTGCCCGAACACCTGACGTTCTGGAGGGCTTGGCAGATACCGCACGATGGCATCGAGAAGTTCCTGGACGCCGCAGTTCCGATAGGCTGTGCCCATGAGAACCGGCGTGATTTCTTGAGACAGAGTTGCTCGGCGAACGATCTTGTGGATATCCGCGATTGATGGTTCGCCTTCTTCGAGCAGTGTTTCCATCAGGTCGTCATCGAACAACGAAAGCTGCTCAAGCATGTGGGCACGTGCAGCGTCGGCGGCGTCTTTCAGTTCGGCGGGAATTTCCTTGCGAACGACTTCAATGCCCTGATCACCTTCGTAATAGACGGCATCCATATTGATCAGGTCGATGGCGCCTTTGTACTCAGATTCTTTGCCGATCGGAATCTGCAGAGGAACTGCCGTCACGCCGAGCTTTTCAATGATCTGCTCAATGACACTGTCCGGATCTGCACCGGTTCGGTCCATTTTGTTGATGAAGGCGATTCTGGGAACGCCGTAACGCTTCATCTGACGGTCGACGGTCAGAGACTGGCTCTGCACACCACCAACGGCACAGAGAACAAGGACCGCTCCGTCAAGCACTCGCAGTGAGCGTTCCACTTCGACCGTGAAGTCAACGTGGCCGGGCGTATCGATCACGTTGATCGGGTGGCCATTCCATTGAACCGCGGTGCAGGCTGACTGAATGGTGATGCCGCGTTCACGTTCCAGATCCATGAAGTCCATGGTCGCTCCGCCATCACCACCCTTTACTTCATGGATGTTATGGATCCGACCGCTGTAGAACAGAATTCGCTCGGTCAATGTCGTCTTACCCGAGTCGATGTGGGCGGAAATACCGATGTTGCGGAGTTTTAATAGATCTTGCATGGTTCAACTACGACTGGCAGGCGGGGCATACCGCCGGAATGGATCGTTCGGTGCAACGTGCCATGTGGGTTGTGCATCGAACGTTGCTCGCTGCGAGCAACTGTCTGTTTGAATCGAATTCCGACCGTCAGAAAACGATTTTGGCTCGACCGAAGTTCGGCGAACCGATGTTTTGAAGAATCTCAGCTAAGAGGCTCTTCGAAGAACCACCCGTCTCAGGTTGTACAGTCAGACTGCAACCTGATCGAGGCTTGAGTACCGAAAACTGGACCACAACCTCAGAATTTTCGTGGAAACAGTTCCGGGATTTTTTGACCGGGGAAAACAAGCCGGAAATTGCTCTGTGGAGGGACTGCGAAGCCTTGATTGGGTGGCTACGCTGAAAGTCGGCTCTCAGTTGCAGGCTCGATGCTCAGGCGGGGGCACGACTGTATTTCGATGAGAACCGCCGATGTATCGGCACCCTCAGGCAAGCAGCCTGACAGTCATCCCAGGAAAATCCCAGATCGCGCGCGACGCATCCTATCGATCGACGAAACAGATCGGAACAGGAAATCGGTAGAATATTTGACCAAAGTGCGGGTTTCGAGCCACGGTTGGCTCACCAGAGTGATGTCGACACTCCCTGTGGTTGGTTCGGTTGAGACTCAGCGATGATCGCTTTTCGGCGTATCGTCGTACTCAGGAACTGCCGTAACCTTTTATCAATAAAATGGTTAAAGTGGATTGGTCAGTCGGAAGCTGTTCTGTTCATGGGGCTATACTGACTGTCGTTGCTTGTCAGGATTGAATAATGGTGTTCGCACTCTCGTTGGCTTTTTCGAACAACGGGTAGTGTCGAGGCTGATGGCGATGATGGCCATTTCAGCAAATCGACCATGGATTAGCGGCTACAGGATTTTCAACAGCGGTGGCAGGGCAACGCATGGGCAACGATTTGCAAAATAAATTCGACGATCCTGAAGGCGGCGACGCTGATCACAGTGAAATCGCATCTGTTGGGCAGGCCTGGAACGAGTCTTCGTTCAGTGGGTCGAACCGGAAGCTCGGAGCGACGATCACAAAGGCTCGCAGTTCGATGTTTTTCAGGTTGGCTTTGTTCGTCGCTGCGTTGCTGATTCTGACTTCGGGACTGATGAGCTGGGCCGGGTATATCCTGGCGCGAAACATTATCCAGGATCAGATTCAGGAACGGTTGCGTGTTGCGGCGGCGGACCGGCATCAGATGGTATTGTCGTTTGTTGCTCAGCAGCTTGAGCGCGCCGGTCTGGTCGCCAGTCGGACGAAGTTGCGGAATCTGATTGCGGAGTTCAAGCACGGGAGAATTTCTGAAGACGATATGCGTTTGGGGACTCGGCCGATTATCGAGGACGCCGTCAAAAGTACTGATGGTTTTCTCATGATCTCAATCGCCGATGTGGACGGGCGAGTGTTGACGTCGACGTCGGACGAGCAGCTTGGGGCGGATGTTTCAACGAAGCCAGCATTTCAAGCCGGTCTTGAAGGGCGGCATCTTGCAGAGCCAAGGCTGAGCGACGGTGTTTTCATCACGTCAGTGGCGGCTCCGGCAAAGACCAACGATGGCGAACTGCTCGGCGTGGTGCTGGTCGAGCTTAACGTAGAAGCTCTGTACAACATTCTCACGGACACCCAGGGGCTCGGCGAGACTGGCGAAGTGCTGGTTGGCAGGCGGGAAGATAACCAGACGCGTTATCTCTTCAGTCCGCGGAACAGGCAGGAACGTACGGAGTCGTTAGATGCGGCGCCGGCGATGGCGGCTGCCATTGGCGGCGCGACTCGGTCAGAAGTGACCGATTACGCAGGCGTGGAAGTACTCGCTCATTATCGACCGATCGCCTACCAGCCGCCCGAGTATCAGGCATGGGGGCTGGTGGCGAAGATCGACGTCGCCGAGGCGTATGCCCCGCTTGATGAATTTCGGCAGACGCGGCTGTGGGCTCAGCTTGGATTTTTTGCCGTCGGGTTGGCGGCGTCATTCTGGCTGTCGCGACGCATGACTCGTCCCATTCACGAGCTGACTCGCATAGTGACGGCAGTGGCGGATGGAGATTTGTCGGCTCAGGTGGCGGTGACGGCTGACGACGAGATCGGCATGCTGGGCCGTGCCTTTAACGCCATGACGCAAAAGCTTCATGCGTCGTATGCGACCCTGGAAGATCGCGTGCGGCAGCGGACCACGGAACTCAGCACCGAAATTGCCCGCCGAGAAGAAGCGCAGCAGGAAATGCAGCGGAATGCTGAACGCATCAAACGCATCATTGATACTGCCAACGATGCATTCGTCTCGATCGACGAACGCGGCGAGATCATCGAGTGGAATCCTCAGGCTGAGGCGATGTTCGACTGGAGCCGGGATGAGGTGCTCGGGCTGAACGTTGCCGACGTCATAATTCCGCCAGCTTTCCACGAGCAACATAAAAGTGGCCTGAAGAGATTTCTGGAAACTCGCGAGGCGAATGTGCTCAATCAGCGACTGGAGCTGACCGCGCTGCGGCGCGACGACAGCGAGTTCCCCGTCGAGATCACGATTACTCCGCAGCGGCTGGGCAAAGAGTTCGTGTTCAATGCTTTTCTTCACGACATCACTCAGCGAAAGCTGGACGAAAAGGCGTTGCATCAGGCTCGCGAGGCTGCCGAATCGGCGAACAGGTCGAAAAGCGAGTTCCTTGCCAACATGAGTCATGAAATCCGTACACCAATGAATGGTGTCATCGGGATGGCAGAGCTGCTGGCCAGTACCAGGCTTGAGGCGGACCAGCGTGACTATCTCAACATGGTGCGACAGTCAGCCGACGCGCTGCTGCGGCTGCTCAACGATATTCTCGACTTCTCAAAGATCGAGGCCGGGAAGCTTGAGCTTGAGTCAATCCCGTTCAGCCTGCGCGACTGTATCGGCAACACCGGTCACACTTTGTCGTCGCGTGCGGCGGGCAAGGGAATCGAACTGGCTTGCCGGATCGCCCCCGAAATTCCTGACATCCTGGTCGGAGACCCCGGGCGACTGCGGCAGATCGTCGTGAACCTCGCCGGCAATGCGATCAAGTTTACGGACGAGGGGGAAGTTGTTGTCGAAGTTGTGCCGGTCTTCACTCAATCGTCAGGGCTGTATTCTGATGAGGATGGGCTGTCGGCTTCTGGCGGCAGAACAGTGTTGAAAATTTCGGTTCATGACACGGGGATCGGTATCCCGCCGGAAAAGCAGAAAGTCATCTTTGAAGCATTTGGCCAGGCCGATGGATCAACAACTCGAAAGTACGGAGGCACGGGGCTGGGGCTGGCTATCTCGACACAGCTTGTCGAATTGATGAACGGCCAGTTGCAGGTTGAAAGCGAATTGGGGCAGGGGACGACGTTCTGGTTCACAGCTGAATTCGGGATTGGTCCTGAGCAAAAGCTGCGTCGACCAAGCGAGTTGGTGGCACTACGCGGAATGCAGGTGCTCGTTGTGGACGACAACGTGACCAACCTGCGAATTCTTCACGAGATTCTGGCGGGGTGGAACATGCAGCCGCTGACTGCCGACAGTCCTGAGGCTGGTCTGGAGTTGATCCGGAAATCCAAAGCCGACGGTCAGTCTGTACCGCTTGTTCTACTCGATCTGATGATGCCCGGTATGGATGGTTTTCAGTTCGCGGCGAGGCTGCGGGAAACAGTGTCCGCCCATGAGTGCAAGGTGATCATGGTTTCGTCGGCAATTCAGGCCGGTGACTCTGAGCGTTGTCGCCAGCTTCAGATTGCCCGGTGTCTGCCGAAGCCGGTGCTGCAGTCAGAGTTGCTCAACACGATCCTTGCCGAAGTCGATCCTGATGCGACCTTCCCGGTTGAGCCGCAGGAACTGCCATCGGGATCCGGTGTCGTGCCGCGTCGAATTCTGCTCGCCGAAGACGGTCTGGTTAACCAGCGGGTGGCGATCGGGTTTCTCGAACGGCGCGGGCATCAGGTGGTGGTCGTGGGGGATGGGCAACAGGTCATTGATACTCTGGATCGAGAACCGTTTGACCTGATTCTGATGGACGTCCAGATGCCGAAGATGGATGGCTTTGCAGCAACTTCAGTAATCCGGCGGCGCGAGCAGGTGACCGGTCAGCATCTGCCGATCATCGCCATGACGGCTAACGCGATGAAGGGCGACCGTGAACGCTGCCTGGCTGCGGGTATGGATGACTATGTCGCGAAGCCGATCGAGGCAGTGGCGCTGTTTGCGGCAGTCGAAGCGGTTCCGCCAGGCGTGCTCGCCGTTGGATCGCCCCCGCAACCGGAGTCGGAACCTGTCGATGCTCCGCCGGCTGGCTTGTCCACAGAAATGCCCGCCACTCCGGTGCCTGTCATGGCTGAGAATATTTCTGATGAACCGAATTCTTACTCGGACAGACCAGCTACCTCTGTGAATTCTGCTGAGAAACTGATTGACTGGTCGGCAGCCATGCAGAAGATGCCCGGTGGAGAAGCCACGGCTCGCGACCTGGCCAGCCTGCTGCTTGAGGAAGCTCCGAAATACGTCGGGCAAATGCGGAAGGCGAGACTTGACGGTGACGCTAAAGCTCTTCGTCGAGCCGCGCATACTTTGAAGGGGTCCGTTGCAATCTTCGGGATCGACTGTCTGGTCGAGTGGTGCCAGGAAATGGAAGTTCACGCGGCGGCTGAAGAGTATCAGTCTGCAGAGACGCTTCTGGAAGTTATTGCCGATGCGGTAGATCGACTGGTCGTAGAGTTGAATGAGCTTCTTTGAGATTTGAGGGGTGGGAGAGTTCGCCATGACTACGAAAGTTCTGATTGTTGATGACAACCCGATGGACCGGCGGTTTGCGGGAGCGTGTGTCGAAGCCGTCGGCATGACCGCAACCTACGCCGAGCACGGGAAGGATGCACTGGCGAAGCTTGACCTCGAAACTTTGGACATCGTGCTGACAGACCTCGACATGCCGGAGATGGACGGTCTGGCTTTAGTGCGGCAACTCCAGAAGCGGGACCCGACGTTACCGGTCATTCTAATGACGGCCAAGGGGAGTGAAGAGATTGCAACAGAGGCGCTCAAAGCCGGAGCGGCCAGTTACGTTCCCAAACGAAATTTTCAGCAGGGAATTCAGGACGCCCTCAACATCGTCGCCGATTCGTCTCGAGCCCGGCAGAAACGGCAGGCAGTTTTCGAATATATGACGGAGACCGAGTCTAAATTCGTGCTGGGGAACAACCTCGATGCGACGTCGGCCCTGGTTGGGTACTTCATGGACGCGTTGCGGATGATGAGAATTTGTCCGGAAGGCGATCTGGTGCGAGTCGGTACAGCGCTTTCCGAAGCCCTGGTCAATGCAATTGATCATGGCAATCTTGAACTGAACTCGAAGATGCGGGAAGGCGACACCGGCGGTTCTTATCAGGAACTCGGTAACCAGCGGAGGCAGCAGGAACCATATTCAAGCCGGAAAGTGTACGTTGGCTGCCAGATGTCGCCCGGCGAAGCGGTTTTCTCGATCCGTGACGAAGGACCTGGCTTCGATCCGTCGACACTGCCGGATCCGTCCGACCCGGAAAATCTCATGCGCCCGCATGGCCGCGGGCTGATGCTTATCCGAACCTTCATGGACAAGGTCACCTTCAACGACTCCGGCAACGAAATCCGCATGTACAAACGGGCAAAACCAGAGGCGATGTAATTCAGAGGTGATGTAATAATTGGCGGCCATTCGGGAATCGACAGAGCATGTTCAGGTATTGTCCCGAATACTTTGTGATGAGGTTTGCCGGACACTTCTGAGCAGGATTTTCCGCCAGTTCTGCAGCGTTATCAGAAATTGGGCCTGGCCGCTTCGGTAGGACTCCTGTATCGGCCGAGCTGGCCGTGCCGACGGAGTCGTGGACGACGCAGGTTTCCTGGACGTACGGGGAATTTGTAGACAGCCGAAACTCACGTTGACCTGTTTCGAGAATTTCTGCAAAACTGACGATCCACTTCAGATTCCCTTCAAGTTTCCCCGTTGCAGTTTCACGAGATTCCGACTTCCGCGACTTCCGTTTGGAATCGTCTCGTTCATCCTCGCCGTAGTTCACGGTTCAGGTTGGCTGCGAATCACTCCCCTGTCTTAGAGCAAGGACGCTCGACCATGCTGTCTGTTCTCGTCCTGACGTCAATGCTGGCGACCAATCCGACCGACATTGATTCCGTCCCGAGTGTCGTGCCAACCGTTTCACTCGTCACCCCGGAACTCGTCTTTTCGCAGCCGTTCTCGATGATCGAGATCGACTCGCGACCGGTGATTTCGTCCAGCGAGACCGTGATGCGAGGTCAGTCGCCCGGCGCGGCTTACGATGAAGAACCCGTCCAGGCAAATCTGGGAAATCAACAGTACCTCGGGCCGCCGCCAATGCAGCATGCGAGCCAGTGGAACCCGATGGCCCCCGTCTGGCCTGGTACGCCGCTGCTCGGTCCTGCCGGCGTTGGTGGGCCGTTTGCCAGTGTCCAGGGAATCAACGGTCCGAAGCCATTTCAGTTTGGGTGGACTCGTAAGCTCGATGTCGGATTCCTTCCCAAGGAACGTACCAGCAGTACTGGCGGTGGCGCTGCGGGCCAGTTTGGCGTCTTTGAGGTGAATTCCGAATTCCGCTACACCGCTCCGCTGCCGACTCAGTGGATCATGTCCGTCGCTCCGCAGTTCAATCTGCGAAACTGGGACGGTCCGGGTGCGCCGGATCTTCCCGGCGACGTCTACCGATTTGGCCTCGATCTTCAGTTGACCACGCCGACCGTCGGCCCGTTTACCGGCGAGTTTTCATTCAATCCGTCACTCAACACTGACTTCGATGCAAGCCCCGGTTCGGACGCCTGGAACTGGGACGGTCGTGGAGCGGTCTTCGTTCGCGCGAACCCTCAGACGCTCGTCGTTCTGGGTGCCATGTTCTGGGACCGTGTTGACGATCGTGTTCTGCCGTACGCAGGGTTCGTCTACACGCCGAACGACTATTGGGAAATCCGAGCGCTGTTTCCGCAATCGGAAGTCAGCATCTTCCTGGGAACTCCGTGGGGAATTCCGCAATGGCTGTACGTGAATGGCGAGTACCATGTCGAAGCGTACGAAATCGGCGGCGTCCCGGGGGGGCGGCAGATTCAGCTTGAGGACTGGCGAGTCATGCTCGGTGTGCGTAGTGATTCCGGCGGTGTGCAGAGCTTCCTCGAAGGCGGCTGGGTCTTTGACCGGAAAGTTGAATTCAGCCGTGGCGGCGGAAACTTCGACGTCTCCTCCGGCTTCATCGCCCGCTTCGGCATCAAGTTCTAAGTTTTTAACCTGAATCTCGGATAAGGAACCTGAGGAGATTGGTTTGTTACGGTTTCAGGAACGAATGATGGCACGGCTCCACGTAAATGTGCCCGGAAATGAGGAACTAAGTGCGCCATTCTCTTCCATATGTTGCAATGTCAACGCGGGGCACTTCACAATCCTGCCTTCACTCACCAGTTTTGAATTCTTAAACAGGATTCGAGTTGGTAGTTAACGTGTTCGGATTTGCCGTTTCGTACGCTGCCGTGAATTTGGTTTAATTTGATTTAATGTGTGTGTGATTGTGAGCTTATCGTGGTTCGCCAATAGTTGCTTGCCGCGAAGCCGGCGACTTCGGAAGTATCTCGCGTGTGTCCTGGCATTAGTATGTTTAGCGGCTGCTTTTGGACGCGGAATGCTGGTCAGTTTTGTGGCAGCCAGAGCCAGAGCATCAATGCAACGGGCGGACTACCGGTCTGCTGAGACATGGTTCCAGGTTGCTGATCTTATTGCCCCTTCAGACGCCAGTATTGCGTTTGGGGAAGCTCGATTAAATCGGCATCTTGGCCATCACGAATTGTTTGCCGAGTGGCTCAAAGAATCGCAATTGCGAGGATTTCCGGATAGTCGGCTTGCTCTGGAGCAAACTCTGCATCGCGCGATGGCGGGCAAACTAAAGGAACTTGACCAGCAACTGCCTTCGCTCCTTATTCAGGGGACGGACGCTGATGAAATCTGTGAGGCTTACGTGCTTGGCTGCTTAATGGCGTACCGGCTTGCTGATGCCGAAGCGGTTCTTCAGGTCTGGTTGTCTGATTTTCCTGACGCATCGAAAGCTCGGTTTCTGTACGGCAGATTGCTGGAGCATCGGGAAAATCTGAATTCTGCTGCAGAGCAGTACACGATCGCTTCAGATCTGGATCATGGCCCATCCGCCTATGCGCTGGCGGGGGTGCTGGCTGAGCAACACAAACTGGAGTCTGCCATTGTTCAGGCCACACGTGCACGCGATTTGCTTTATGACCCGCAGCCTGGAAATGTCCTGCTGGCAAGGCTTTTTCGGATGAGTGGCGATCTTGATTCCGCTGAGAAGCATCTGTCTCAGGCAACCAGATCGAGTCCTGATGCTGCCGCTGTAGCATGGCGAGTCGCTGGGGTGGCCGGCAGCGACGCGGTCAGTGAGATCGACAGTGAGCGTGGGGAAATTCAGCTGGCGAGAGAAAACTATGCCGAAGCAGAGGCATCTTTTCGACTGGCCGTGCGAAAAAGCCCTCAAAGATGGCGGTTACGAAACGGACTTGCGACAGCATTGCGGCTGCAGGGAAATCTGGACGAAGCGTCTGAGCATCTGGCGAGTTTCCGCGCGGCAACCCAGGCGCTCAATGAGTGTGGAAGTCTGATCGACAGATTACGAACCGAGCCTGATGACGTGGAAGCTCGATTTCGTGTTGCGGAGACTTTGCTCAATCATGTCTCAGAGGATCAGGGGCTTGTCTGGCTGGAGAGTGTGCTTCAATATGATCCCGGTCACCAGGAGGCTCACCGTGTTCTTTTTGAATATTACCGCGACCATGCTGCCATGAATTCATCTTTCTCGCGATTGGCCAAACATCATGAACAACAACTTTATGGCCAGCCGTCGCTCAGGAAACAGATGCCCGAGGGCTGACAGGCTTTCCTGTGAAATGCCACCGTTACGGTATTACGGAATATTCCAGCCGATTCGTTTTGTGGTCGTTCTGTCGGCGATTTTCGTGAATGCTTCGGGATGCGATCGCGATGACGTCTCGCCGCTGTCGTTCGATTCTTTGGCCGATCAGGATTCGTCCATCTCATCAATTTCCTTTCGCGAGATCACTGCCGAGACGGGAATCGACGCTTTCTATCAAAACGGCGAAGAGTCGAAGTTTCGCGGTATCGTTGAGTCACTTGGCGGAGGCGTGGCGGTTTTTGACTTTGACCGGGACGGCCTGCTGGATTTGTACTTTCCGCAGGGTGGTCAACTGGACGGCGAACGTCGTCCGAATGGTCGCGCGGGCGAGCTTTATCAGCAGGTCCTGTTTCCTGAATTTCGAGTAACAACTCGTTTTTCGAAGTTGGACGAACCCGGTCACTATTCACACGGCGTTGCTGCGTCGGACTACGATCAGGATGGGTTTATCGATCTTCTGGTTACAGGCTACGGAGGATTGACTCTGTTTCGCAACGCGGGAGACGGCACGTTCGAGTCGGAAACTGACGGTGCAGAGTTGAACGATCAACATTGGAGTTCCAGTGCCGCCTGGGGGGATGTTTCTGGGGACGGTTTCCCTGATCTCTACGTCGCTCATTACGTCGATTGGTCGCCATCGAACCATCCGACCTGTGGTGGACCCTCTCCAACCGAGCCAGACGTATGTCCGCCGAGGAGATTTCGGGGACTTACGGACAGTCTTTACGTAAGCCGCGGTGACGGTACGTTCGAAGATGAGTCTGTCACTGCGGGGCTTGCTCCTGAAGGTAAAGGGCTGGGCGTTCTGCTCGCGGATCTCGACAACGATCATGACCTGGATATCTATGTGGCGAATGATACGGTCGAGAACTTTCTCTACCTGAATGATGGCGCAGGAAAATTTTTAGAGCAGGCGATGTTGCGGGGCGTTGCCGTCGATCACGACGGTAATGCAAACGGCAGCATGGGAATCGCTTTGCTTGATGCGGATGGGACCGGGGCTTTCGATTTATGGGTCACCAACTATGAATCTGAGTTATTTGCACTTTACCTGAGTCGAGGCAGCGGGCAATTCGTTTCTGAAAGTGCACAGTGGGGTTTGAACCGTCTGAAGTCCCTGCTTGTGGGGTTCGGAACCGTTTCGGCTGATTTTGACCTGGATGCTGACGAAGACGTGGCCGTGGCAAATGGTCATGTGATTCTGTTTCCCTCTAATGCTCCTTTGAGGCAGAAACCGCTGATCCTTGAGAACCATGGGCAGCGATTCCGTCCTGTTGCATCTGCTGAGCAGTCTTTGCTTGAGACACCTCGCCGAGGTCGAGGGTTGGCCGTCGGTGACTTGAACAGTGATGGTTTGCTGGATCTGGTTTTTGCGAACCTGCAGGAGCCATGTTCAATCGCCGTCAATGAAACGGCAACTGAGGGGAAGTCACTTGCGGTTCGCTTGATCGGGACGACGTCTGCTCGACAGCCAGTGGGAGCCGTCGTCCGATTGCGATCTGATCGAGGCGAACAGATTCGTCAATTAACGGGCGGCGGCAGTTACCTTTCGACCAGTGACGAGCGGATTCACTTCGGACTTGCAGCAGAGACGACTTTGTCATCAGTCTCACTGGAGATCTGGTGGCCGAGCGGGCACACCCAGCAGATTTCCCAATCGAATTTGGCTTCACTGATTTCAGGTCAGTCGAGACTTCGTCTGGATATTGTCGAGCATGGCCGGATGGTGTTCCCCTGACAAAGATTGAAAATCGTTTCAAGCTGCTATTTCGCGGGAGATTGCCTGTCTGTGATCGTTGCTTTTCTGCGAAGCTCCGAGATCAGGCCGTCCTGAAGTTTGCCAGAGAGTTCCTGAAAGATTTCGCCTCGAGCGTCTTCGAGGCTCAGGTCGCCGGGGATGATTTCGGTGACTGTCAGAATGTGCATTCCGAATGGCGTTTCGAACGGCTCGCTGACTTCGCCTGTCTTGAGTCTGAAGGCGACATTGGTCAGGTCTTGAGGCATCCGACCACGGAAAGCGAACTGGCCAATGTTGCCGCCATCTTTTCCGCTCGGGCTGTCCGAGTGTTCGGCCGCGGCATCAGCAAATTTTGTATTCTTGTCGATGATTGACTGGCGGGTTTCCGAGAGCTGCTGTTTCAAGGCTGCTTTTTTCTCGTCATTCGCGTCGCGTGGCAGGCGTTTTACGATCTGAGCGGCTCGAACTTCCGTACCGTCGAACTTTGTCCGGTTCGACTTCCAGTAATCGGCGACGGCCTTGTCGGTGATCACGAGCTTTGCGTGGGCTCTCCAGGCCAGAGGCAACGCGACCTCTTCCGCAAAAGATTCTCGCGTGTAGCCAAGGTTCTTCAGGGCTTCGTCAAAGTTGAGCCCTTCCCGAGTAATCAGTTTTTCGGCGCGAGCGACACGCTCCTGAACGAGCGACTCCGGAGCGGTGATCTTCCGGCTGCGGAGAAACTCTTTCAGCAGGTGGCGATCGATCAGCAACTCGATATATCGATCACGAACTGATGGTTTGAGTTCTTCGCGGACGTCTCTCGACAGGTAGAGGAATTCGAGATCGCTTTCCGTGATCTTCGTGCCGTTAACGACGGCGAGTGCTGTCGCCGATTCGTCAGCTTTCGCTGCGAAAATTTGCAGCTGGGCGAAGGTCAGTGCCGCAATGAAGATTCGCAATGCAGTCGGAGAAACTCGAAAGTAGCAGGTCACGGTGTGACTCCTTTTCACGCCTTAGACTTGTGTCACGATGGAAATGCGAATGGTTCAGTTCCTGACGCAGGGTGGGCACCGCCCACCGATGGTTTTCAGATCAAACGCGGGACCCTTAGTGGGCAGTGCCTCCCTGCTCGCTACACGTATTCGCGTTTGGGCGGCGGCTGCCAGTCATCCTCATTTTCCTGAGCGGGGCCGATCAGCTTCAGCAATGACTGAGTCAACTCCGGGAGACCTTTGCCGGTGACCGCTGAAATCTGCATGACTGACTTGCCGATTTCTTTACTGAGTCGTTCGGCCGTTTCAGCGGCTTCCGGCAGTTCGCATTTCGTCACGACGGGTAATTCCGGTCGGTCGAGCAGCGTTGCATCGTACATTCGTAATTCGTCGCGGATGTTGCGGTAATTGTCGATCGGATCGGTGCCGTCTACCGGAGCAGGCTCGACCAGATGTACGAAGACGCCCGTACGCTCGACATGCCGCAGAAATTCGTGTCCCAGTCCGACGCCCTCGTGAGCGCCTTCGATCAATCCAGGAATGTCGGCGATCACAAACTGTTGACCGTACCCGATGCGGACCATGCCCAGATTCGGGTACTTGGTCGTGAACGGGTAGTTGGCGATTTCCGGTGTCGCGCGAGTCATCCGGCTGAGCAACGTCGACTTGCCGGCGTTTGGTTTTCCGACCAGACCCACATCGGCGATCAGTTTCAGATCAAGCCGAATGGTGCGTTGTTCTCCGACCTGCCCGTATTCGAATTCGCGAGGTGCCCGGTTTACCGAATTGGCGAAGTGCTTGTTGCCGCGTCCTCCGTTTCCCCCTTTGGCGACGGTGATTGATTGCCCGTCGGCGTCAAGGTCACGCAGCAGGTTTCCGTTCTTCGCGTCATAAATCAGCGTGCCGACAGGGACCAGGATGATGGAATCCTTACCGCGTTTTCCGGTTTTGAGTTTCCCCTGCCCGTGGCCGCCCCGCTCGGCATTCCAGTGTTTGTGGCCTAAAAGGTGAGCCAGGTTCGAAAGGTCTTTGCTCGCCTTCACCTCCACATTTCCGCCGCTGGCACCGTCGCCGCCATCCGGGCCTCCGCGCGGCACGTGAGCTTCCCGGCGGAAACTCAGGCAACCATTTCCACCATCGCCAGCTTTGCAAAGCAGCTCAATCTGATCAACAAACATCGTCGCAATTCTCTTAAGGGACTCATTACTCGCCCGCAGGATACCGAAGCGACTCTGCAAAACGTAGGGTCAATGCCCAGCCATTTGACGCTGCGGATGGTGCTTCCGGCCTGCTTTACCAGGTCGTTATCAGCGTTGTGTGCCGCTCCGAGCTGTGCGTGAGTTTCCGATTTCGGTTTTCCATTTTCCTTTTCGGATGTCCTCCGGCCAGGCATACTGATGGCCTCTCCGCCTGCCGTCATCTTTATCATGGAGCGTTTGATGAGCAAACTCGTTCTCACGCTGTTAGCAGTTTCGGTCGTTCTGGTGAATCAAACGCTGCCTGCGGGTGAGCTGGCTCATGAGGGCTGGGTGTTCGAGTCGCCTCGTGCCGAAATTCAGCCGGAATCGTCCTGGCAGCCTGACGGTGGCCGAAAAAGCTCAGGCGCACTGTCGATTCAGTCGGACGATCGCGAAGGACTAACCGGCTTGTGGACGAAAATCGTTCCCATCGAAGGCGGGGCTTACGTTCGATTTGTGGCCTCGCGACGTGCGACAAATGTCAAACATGTTCGTCGGACGGGAGCAGCTCGGCTTGTCTGGCTCAACGAAGCCGGCCAGAACGTGCGTCATGATGAGCCTTCCTTCGCGTCTTACCGACCGGGCGAACGACCTCGCGCCGAGCCGGAGTTTCCTGCCGATGGGGCCACGATTGACGGCTGGACGGAAGTCACCGGGACTTATCGAGTGCCGACCGACGCGACTCAGGCACGAATCGAGTTGCACTTTCGGTGGGGCGATCCGAATTCCCGCGTCGAGTGGTCCGACATTTCGCTGAAGAAGATTGCCGCGCCGAGTCCTCGGACAGTCCGACTGGCGACGATCCATTATCAGCCGCGAGAAGGAAAGACTCCGAAAGAGAAACGCGAGCAGTTCGCATCGCTGATCGCTGACGCGGCGAGTCAGAAGGCGGACTTTGTCGTCCTGCCGGAAACGCTGACGTATTACGGAACTGGTTTGAAGTACGTCGATGTCGCTGAAACAGTGCCGGGTGCATCGACCGACTACTTCGGCGAACTGGCAAAGAAATACGATCTGTACATTGTCGCGGGGCTGCTCGAACGAGACGGTCACCTTGTCTACAACGTCGCCGTGTTGCTCGGGCCGGATGGAAAGATTGCAGGAAAGTACAGAAAAGTCACTCTGCCTCGTGGCGAGATCGAAGGTGGCATCATGCCCGGCAACGAGTATCCCGTGTTTGAAACTCGCTTCGGCAAAGTCGGGATGATGATCTGCTACGACGGATTCTTTCCGGAGGTCGCTCGCGAGTTGAGCAACAACGGCGCCGAAGTCATTGCCTGGCCAGTCTGGGGCTGCAACCCGCTGCTCGGTGCCGCGCGCGCCTGCGAAAATCACGTTTACGTCGTCAGCAGCACGTACACCGACGTGTCTTCCAACTGGATGATCTCAGCCATCTACGGACACGACGGCGAACCACTGGCTCAGGCCAAAGAGTGGGGCTCCGTCGCCGTGACCGAAGTTGACCTCAACAAACCGCTCCATTGGCAAAGCCTCGGCGATTTCAAAGCTCAGATCGTCAGGCATCGATCGGTGACGCCGGGAGAGGCGGTCGCAAAACCGTAGCATGATTTCTTTTAATGCTTGAGGTAATACTCGCTAGAAATTTTGAGGGACCGCCAGCCGGCGAATGATGATCGCAATGGCAATGACGTAAAGCACCCCGACGATGAGTAGCGGGTAAAGAAGCCAGGGGTAAGCGACGAACAGACTCTCGGCGAGCCATGCCTGGGCGAAGCACAGCGGGGCCATGCCGAGCATCGTCGCGAACATGACTTTCCAGATGGGAATTCTCGTGAAGCCGGCGGCGTAAGAGACAAGGTCGGACGACGTCAGCGGGTTGACTCGCAGCAGAAAGACCAGCCAGCTTCCTCGCCGGTCGATTTCTGATTGAGCTTTTTCCAACGACTGTTCAGGAAAGACTTGAGTAAGCCAGGTGGAGCCGATCGTTCTGGTAATCCCGCAGGCAATTCCGGCGCCGAGCACATTTCCAATCAGCGAAAGCAGGCCGCCGAGAAATCCTCCGAACACGACTCCACCAGGCGCGTAAAGCATGAGGCCGGGAATCGGGGCGACGACGACTTCGACCGTCACGAAGGCGACGTAAACAACCGGAGCCAGCGGCCCGCAGGTTTCGAAGAAAGTTTGCAGCCGTTCGACTTTCCACGCCGCAGCCTGATCACTTCGCAGCAGATCAAACACGATCCCGGCGGATTGCCACGACTGGAATGCCAGACCCAGCAATAGAATTCCCAGACCGGCAAAAACGAAAGCCAGAAGTCGTCGCGGCGATGATTTTTTGTGGGCGTTTTCTGAGGTCGCGTCAGGCATGACGGGAAGTTATCGAATTGACTGTTTGTGTCCAAAGAAGTTGCCTGGTTCAGAGTTGCCGACAGTCGGTGCCGTTGTCATCGTACGAGGCGTTTTGAATCGGCCTTCAAACTGGCCGCGTGGGTCGAACTTTGCAGGAAAGTCCACATCATGTCGAGCGATGATCAAGTCACTGTTTCCGTTGACCAGGGGGTCTCGGTTGTCCACCTTGGAGCGGACCTGGACAGTATCTACGAGAGCGAACTGGCAGGTTTACAGGCGGTTCGGAAACTGGCTGACACTGCGTCGCCGCCGCTCATGCTGATCGACCTGTCGAACGTTAAGTACTTCGGTTCATCGTTCATCGGGCTGCTCATGGCTACTTCCAACCGGCTGAAAGAGCGTGGCGACGGGCGACTTGGACTTTGCGGTCTGACACCATTTGCACGCATGGCTTTTGAATCGACGAAGGCGGACACAATTTTCGCTTTGTTCAACAGCCGTGGCGAAGGCCTGGCCGCTCTGGCTTCGCACGTTGAGTAATTGTTGAGTGACGAGACGCTGCGTCGAGACGCCCCCTGCGCTCTGGCAGTTATTGAGCAGCGACTGTGGCCACGACCACAAGCAGCGCAACGAAAACGCACGTCGCGACGAGCATGATCTTTGCGACTGAATAAGGAGCGGAGCCGGTCACGTACGAAGCGTTCTGCCCGCAGATCACCATGCGATAGAGCCGCCCTTTGTAGCGGTATGCAAGGATCCAGGCTGGCAGCGAAATTCGCTTCGTGATCAGTTTTCGCAGTACGACCGAAACCTGAGTCTTACGGAATCGACTGCCGGGAATGTGCTGACTCTCGACGCGTTGAGCGGCGATGACCTGAATGGCCTCGATAATCTGCTGCCGGGCCTGCGATCGCTGCAGTTCGAACTGTTCGATCGTCGCATTTTGAGCGCCTTCCGGTTGCTCGCGAATGGTCGCCAGATTGAATCCGGAGCCGATGGCTGAGACTTCGCCGTTAGAAAGTCCGCGTGAGGCTGAAACAAGAATGTCGTCAAAGGTCATACTGACCTGTCCCGAATGCGGTGCCCAGGCGGATCGTCGCGAGCCGGCGTTCGAGTCTGCTGCCCAGCTGACGCTTGATTCCGCGTCAAAAACCCAGCCAACCCACCACAAGGGTTTGAGCTGTTCGAGTCTCGCGGAAGTGGTCAGGTCGGACGGTCGGAACCATCCGAGCGAACTCAGCCAGTGGCGCATTGCTTTCCGGGCTTCGTCCTGGCCGATCGTAAATGGCAGGTAACCTTCTGACTGTTCCTGCGGATCTTCGAGCGTTTCGACTTCCATCACTGAGTCGCAGAATGTGCACGAAGGAGCCTGGTGTTTGATGTCGTACGCCGTGGCCGCGCCGCAACCTTTGCAGCGGAGAACCTGCACGGTCAATTTCTCCGCTTGCGGGCGTTGTGCAGGGGCAGCCAGTCCGCAGATCGAGCAACGCAGGTCGCCGGTTTCGAGTGGCGACTCGCAACGTTCACAGTTTGCAATGGCAGAAGTCACGGCGTTCCTCAGTTCTGAGAGGCAATGGCCAGAATGAAACCACCGACAACCACTACGCCGACAAGCACCGCGATCGTGACTTTGATCGCGGAGATTGGCACTTTACCGCCGACGCGTCCGGTCTGGCCGTTGACGAGAATCTGCACCGGCGGCCGATCTTCGGCATAGCGAATCGCGAAGGACCACACAGGCAGCAGGACGAGGTCAATCACTTCCTGCGAAAGGTGCGTTTCAAATTGCAGGTCGCGATGCGAATCTCCCGGCATGAAGTCGTCGAGCATTTTACCGACCTTCGCTACCGACTCGTTGTGCGACAGTTGAAAGCAGTCTTCTTTCGAACGGGATGGGTCTTCCGCGATCCACCCGGAAATAAACGACGGGGCGTATGGCCGCAGTGCTCGCAGGTCGAACGGTTCGATGGCTTCCAGAGCGTTGTTGGTAACGCCTGCCGAAGCAGTCACAACGACGTCGACGATGTAAGTCGAGTGCTGGCCACTGAGTGATCGGTATTCCGTTTTTGTCACCGTTCGCGTCCGGGTAACGGTGTTACCCTTGGAGTCAGTCGTGGTGTAAGTCTCGGTTTCCGTGTAGTTCTCGCCAATCCTGGCGGAGTAGTTGGAGTCGGCGATCGCTCCGTAAAGATACGCCGGCAGATAGACCCCTCGCGTCAGTTCGGGAGCGGCCTGCTTGAAGTCCGACCGCGCAAAGATGCTGGACGAGTTGATCCAGTCTTGAACCGCGGCGGCAGCGCGATCATGGTCGACGACGAAACCAACGACAAACGACGGGGCAGGGCGGTTGGCTGATGGTGGTCGCTCGATGACCGACGGCGATGCGCAGTAAGGGCAGACTGTCGTGCGAAGATGCGCATCCACCAGCAGCGTCGACCCGCATGCCTGACACGAGATTTCGACGTGCTCGATTGCCTGTTCGGGGGCACCGTCCGTCATTTGAGAACTCTACTGAGCTGGAGAATGATGAACACCTGGCGGAACGCTGCGCGGCGAACGCAGAAGTTGCCAGTTGGTTCATTCAATCAAATCCGACTTGCGCAGGCCAGGAGACCACCTCGGCGGAGAAACAACGCATACAGCATTCGTGATTGTGGGCAGCCTCGTTCAATGCAGCTTCCAGGCGACCTGAGTCGCGGACTCAGACAGTTTCGGTCTTATGGATCAAGGCATGTGGATCATGCAGGCTGCCAGCCACGCGGGCTACATGACGCTTCCTGATCCCCACGGTTCGCTGGCGGAATCATCGCCCCATTCAAGAGCCGATGCCTGTATTTCGCGGAGATCTTCCAATTGTTTCAGTACGGTACCGAGTGCTTCGGAAGCACCGTCCGAAAAGCTTTGCGCGCGTGAATTTTCAAAGAGGTCGTTGCCCCGTTCGATCTGTGCGGCATACGCGTCTGACTCAGTCTGAAATGTGGCGATCTGCACTCGAACTTCTTTGCACAACGTGGAGATATTCATCAGCCCCTGCTCCTGAGTTTGACGCCGCTTGCACCGGTCCAAATGCCAGCGACGTGTTTGGTTGCGAGACCTGCGGAATTTTCCGGCGACGGTTTGAGTCGATTGCTGGCGACTTTTGGCCGTCTGCGGGAATCCGCTGACAACAGGGAGTATCGGCACAACGCGAGTGAATCACCTTAGTGAAATCCAGATATGTACACATGGCAGCTGCTTGCCGTGAGTCTCGGATGTGTGGTTTTGCGTCAGATGGGACAATAATGAGTCTGATTCAGCGTGATGTGGGCTTTAAATAACAGATTCGTCCGTGCAGTGAGTGGGATGTGTTTTGCTCAAGTTGAAAACGTTCGATTTCAGGCAGATCAACGTGAGGCTACGGACGAGTGTGGGAGCCAGTCGCGAATTGTTTGCTGAATCAGGTACAGTGACTTGTCTCAGTGCCGGAAGAATTTCCGATATTCGACTGAGGCGAATCGCAACACTTAATGATGCCACAACTTCCGAAAGATCAACCTCAAGATGAACGACAGCCTGGATCGCAACCTTGGTGAGCAGCCGATTACTTCTCTGATGGAGGCTCTTAGCTTAAAGCCGCACGATATTGTCGCCGCGTCGACGGTCCAGATGACTCATAAAATGGTAGCGCGAGCGATGAAAGGGCGTCGACTCACCGCGAATGTGAAGTGCAAAGTTCGAGATGCTCTGAATCTGGCTGGCGGAACCTCGTACGGCATGGCGGATCTTTTCAACTACTGAAGTCTCTCTTCTGCATGATGGCCGCCCGGTTTCTGTGGCGAGTGATCAGTCGTCGCTGGTTTCTCAAATGGTCTGCATTGGCTAGACTCGAACGCTCTTTTGACGCCCCCCCTTTTACGTGAGGCAGGACTGTGAAGCAGCAATTCGCAATTTGTCTTGGTGCTGCGCTGACGATGCTCGTTTCAGCGATTGGTAACTCACGAGCCGCTGACGAGTGGCCGCAGTTTCGAGGCCCGCAGGCCAACGGCCATGCCGAATCAGCAAAGCTTCCATTGACGTGGAGCGAAACAGAAAACGTCATGTGGAAGACGGCTGTTTCCGGGACGGGGCATTCGTCGCCGGTGATTTCGGGTGATCAGATCTGGGTGACAACAGCGGTCGACGCGAAGTTGTCTGAAGAGGAAGAGAAGGCCCGGCTTGCCGCGATCAGGAATTCGCGAGGTCTTGAGATTGCCGGGTCGATTTCTTTGCGAGCCGTCTGCGTGAGCCGCGAGACAGGCAAAGTTCTGCACGACCTTGAGCTGATCAGGGTCGACGAGCCGGAGCCGATTCATTCGTTGAACAGCTACGCGTCACCGACTCCGATTCTTGAGGACGGCCGGTTGTATTGCCACTTTGGGACTTACGGTACCGTGGCTCTCGACACAAACTCTGGCAAAGTCCTCTGGACGAATGCCGAACACCATGTTGATCACCAGAACGGGCCAGGAGCGTCGCCGGCTTTGTGGCGGAACAATCTCATTATTAACTTCGACGGGATCGATACTCAGTACGTCGCCGCGATCGACAAGAGAGACGGCAAAACGGTTTGGCAGACGAAGCGTTCCGGCGAAATGAACGAGAAGCTGGAATTTCAGAAGGCTTACTGCACGTCGGCGATCATTGAAGGCGACCACGGCGCTCAGGCAATCTCGCCCGGAGCCGACTGGGTTTACTCGTACGACCCTGCCAGCGGTAAAGAGTTGTGGAAGGCGAGCTACGGAATGCTCGGCTTTTCAACGGTTCCGCTGCCCGTCTTTGGAAACGGGCTCGTCTTTGTGTCGACCAGCTTTATCAAACCGAGGCTGCTGGCTGTGCGGTACGACGGTTCCAAAGCCGATGACGGATCGTTCGTTGAATGGAAGCTGGACGGGCAGATGCCTCAGAAGCCATCCATGCTGCTGATTGGGAACGAGCTTTACTTCATCAACGATCGCGGTATCGGCATGTGTCTGGACGCTCGGACGGGCAATGAACTCTGGAAGGAACGCATTGATGGCAACCATTCAGCGTCGCCTCTTTATGCCAACGGTCGGATCTACTTTTTCAGTCACGAAGGGAAGTCCGTCGTGATTGAATCCGGCAAGGAGTTCAAACAGTTGGCAGAGAACTCTTTGGACGGCGGGTTCATGGCCTCGCCAGCGGTTGCCGGCAACGCCTTGTTTCTCCGAACGGAAACGCATCTCTACCGCATCGAAGAGAAGTAGCACGAGCGGCGTCAGGGGCAAACATTCGAGCGGTAGTTTTTCGAATTTCACAACACGCGAATCAGGAAGATCGCATGGCATCGCGAGATTACTCGAAGCATCAGCAGGGCATTATCAAACGGTACTACGATAATCGTGAAAGTATCGACGGCGAGAAGCTCAGCGAACTGGTGACAAATCTGTACCTCTCTGAGGGCAAGAAAAAAGAGAAGATGTGGAAGACGGCTGAGGACATCATGACCCGGCTGAAGGTGCCGGCGGAACGAGTCCGACACGTCATTGCCTCTGCCGATCCCGCAATCCTTGCCGAGGTCGTCAAAGACCTCCAGTCCGGAGCGTTGCCGTAGGTCAGGCTTTACCTGACAAAGTCTGTTTCCAGCTAATTCCAGGTAAGCTGCCGCTTACTTCTTGAAACTTCGATGACGTACAACTTCTGAAACTCCGTCAGGCTGTGCCTGACTTACGGAAGAATCCAACTAGTGACTCATCAAATTCGGTACATCATGGTTGGCGGCTTCCTGGGAGCTGGAAAGACGACCACACTGGCACGCCTGGCTCGGCACTACATGCAGCAGGGCAAACGGGTTGGAATTGTCACGAACGATCAGGCAGCGGATCTGGTTGATACGAATTCGTTGAGGTCTCAAGGTTTCGAAGTTGGCGAAGTGGCGGGCGCGTGTTTCTGCTGCAACTTTGACGAGCTGATGTCGACGATGGATGGTCTTAGCGAAGGCGAGCGTCCTGACGTTATTCTCGCCGAGCCTGTCGGAAGCTGCACAGACCTTGTTGCAACGGTCATTCAGCCGATCAAACGTCTTTACAACGCCACGTTTAAGATCGCTCCGTACTCGGTCATTCTGAAACCGAGCCACGGCGGTCGCGTTTTGCGAAACGACAGCAAGGCCGGCTTCTCACCCAAGGCTGCTTACATTCTGAAAAAGCAGATCGAAGAAGCCGACGCAATTCTGATCAACCGAATTGACGAGTTGAGTCAGGATCAGGCCGATGAGCTGACGTTGCTGATCAACGAGCATTGTCCCGGCATTCCGGTGCTGCGAGTTTCAGCGAAGACCGGCGAAGGTTACGACGCCCTGATCGAGTTGCTCGATCAGGACGGAGACTTCGGTCGGCGAGTGCTCGACATTGATTACGACACTTATGCCGACGGAGAAGCGGAACTCGGCTGGCTCAACAGCAGCGTGCATGTTGCGTCGAGTCAGAAGTTTTCGTTGGACGATTTACTTCTCGACGTCGTCATCAAGTTACGGGCCGCGTTGGCTGAGTCAGGGGCGGAGACGGCTCATCTGAAGACGATTGGTTTGTGGGAAGGTTTTTTCGGAGTCGCCAACCTGGTCAGCAGCACGACTGAACCGGAACTTTCTTTGCCGTCGAATTGCGATGTCCAGGAAGTTGACGTGATCGTCAATGCACGAGTTGCCTGCGATCCTGAACAGCTTGAAACGATTGTCCGAGATTGTGTCAGACGGGCAGGAGAGCAGTTTTCTGCGAGTGTCGAGTTTCGTCAGACTCAGAGTTTCCGACCGGGACGCCCTGTCCCGACGCACCGGTTTTCGGAATCCGAGTAGCGCCCGCCGATTTTGCGTTGAATGAAGAACTTTCGCCGAATTGTTTTCAGTGATATCCCGACTTTTGATTTATCGACAGAGTGATCATGACTACTCAGGTTCAATTCGGGCTGCCTGTTTCCGGGTTACTGGAAAATTCCAGCGAAGACTTTCTTGACTCGGTCGTGTGGCGTGAGTCCGAGATGGTTGCGTGCGGAAACAAAGATTCGAATTTCAATTTGCGAACAATTGGGATGTGCTGGAAGCGGCAGTGCCTCGATCGCTGTCCGGCAAAACTGCAAACAGGACAGCCTCGATTCACGACGCTGGATGGCGCTGTCGAATCTGCCGAAGCTGGATCGATTTTCGCCGTGCTCGGTCGTGCCCGACGTGAAACCGTTCCCTCGAAACGTCCTCCAAAAGGGAATCTCAGGAAGCAGGCGAAATCGAATTCGCACCTGAGTCGCGAAGCGGTCGAACTGCTTCGCCTCTGGCTGACCAGCTCCACCGTCGAAGCTGAAGAATCTCCGTCTGCGTTGCTGGCCGCTTGCGAGCTGCTGGCTTTGTACGGAAGTCAGTTTCCGGCTGAGGTTATTGGTGGGCTGTGGCGGGCAACTCTGGCGGCTGCGCTGGCTCAATCAGAAAGTTGCCTCGAAGCGGCTGCGACCGAGGACTGGCAGGATCAGCTTGATCAATCAGACAAGGCCGGAGCCACCTGGCTGAAGGCTGGTTTGTTGCCGCTCGTTTGCGGATTGTTGTTCGACGATGTGAAAGGCGCGCCACGATTGTCACGGGCAGGCCGAGTCTCGTTGAACGACCAGTTGCTGCATGTGACGGACGGTGACGGCGTTCCCGTTTGTGAAGTCCTCGATGCCTTGCCGGAGTTTCTGGCGTTGTGGTCGGACGGCCTGTTGATGAGCCAGGTGTTCGGCGAGACGCTCTGGAAAAAGTCGGCATCCAGAAGGTTCGAGAAAATGCTGAGCCGATTAGCAGCGACTGTTCGAGCCAGTGAAACTCTGACTGGATGCGCAAACGGCGAAGCTTCTCTTGTTGCGTTGAAACGTGCCGTTGAGCTTGCCGGATTGCCGTCGCCTGGCTTGATGTCGGCGCTCGGAACAGCCTCAACCGGCAACAGCTCGGCAACGAAGGCGACGACGAAGAAATCAAAACGAAACACTGGGAAAAAGAGAGCCGCAAAGACCGCGATCCCCTCCTGGCAATCTGACGACACCGAAACTGCGTGCCTGCGAACTTCGTGGGCGGTAGATGCGAGTCTGGCAACCGTTCGGTCGACCGACGAACCGGTTCAGTTGGAACTGGCGGTGGACGGTGTTCCGCTTCTGTCGGGAGCGTGGCGGCTGGAGATTGCTGAAGGCGGTGAGTTCTTCGAACTCGAGGCCGAGTGGGAATGCATTTGCTGGAACTCCGATTCCGACGGGGACTACTTTGAGCTTCAACTGGAGTTCGAAGGCGGACCGATGATCAACCGGTATCTTTACCTGTCGCGTTCTGACAGGTTTGCGATCATTGCCGACGTGGTTTCCGGAGCGAAGCCGGGACGAGTGGATCTGGCGACAATGCTGCCGCTGGCTGATGGCGTCACGCTTGAAGCAGGGCAGGGCGGTCGCGAGCAGTTGCTGAAAGCTGGAGACAGGAACGTTCGCGTTTACCCGCTGGGACTCCCGCAGGATCCCGGAATGGGGACAGTCGGGAAGATCGGACTCGATGAAGACGAGGCTGCGTGCCTGACATCTTCTCACGCGACCGAATCGGGAACGATGTTCGCTCCGATCGTGCTCGATTGGGCACCCGAACGTCAGAGTTTGCCGGCAGAATGGCGAAAGCTGACGGTGACTCGCGCCGGCGAAATTGATCATTCCGGCGGGGCCGCTTTCCGTTTGCAGGTTGGCAAGCTGCACCTGGTGCTGTATCGATCGCTCGGCGGAACGGAGCGTTACCGAACGTTCCTGGGTTACCAGGCCGAGAGCGAAACTGTGATCGGCAAATTCACGAAATCCGGAGTGATTCAGGAGCTGCTGATCGTGGAGTAACGACTCGTCACTTAACCATCGCCAGACAGGCGTGCGGGGGCGTTCGATCTGGAACCTGCATTCCGTGGCTGCAAAGGATGCATGCTGATGACTCACAGACTGAGGACCACTGCCCGCCTGACGTGTTTCGTAGTGTTGGCGGCTTTGCGGGTTCCGTCGGCAAGCTCGGCGGCTGACAAGACGATGCCGAACACCCAGCCGCTAACGATCACTCAGCCGCTCGACGAGTTCATGGTCGACGGCATCAACCGCTACTGCCTGAGAGAACTCGCCGCTTCACCGGCTCGTCGCGAAACGATGTGGAATCGCGATTACAGCAGCACCGAAGCCTACGAAAAAAGCATCGCCCCCAACCGAGAACGCTTCCGGGAAATCATTGGGGCTGTCGATACGCGAGTGACAGAGTCCGCGCCTGAAAATTTCAGCTTTGAGTTGCTCGCTACGTTAGATCAGTCAGCGGTGATCGCTCGATCAAATGATGTGACCGTTCATCGAGTCCGGTGGCAGGTTCTTGAAGGTGTCACTGCCGAAGGACTGCTGCTGGAACCCGAAGGCGTCAACGCCGCCGTCGTGGCTCTGCCCGATGCCGACTGGACTCCCGAAGCGTTTTGCGGGATCGGTGGCGACGTGCCAGCGTCCGCTCAACTTCCGTGGCGGCTGGCAAACGAGGGCTGCCTGGTCGTCGTCCCGATGCTGATCAGCCGGAGCAGCGAGTTTTCCGGGAGTCCGTACGTCGCTTACACGAACCAGACGCATCGAGAATTTATCTACCGACAGGCGTTTGAAATGGGGCGGCATGTCATCGGGTATGAGGTTCAAAAAACGCTGGCGGCGATTGACCTTCTCGGCCAGTGGATGAAGAGTCGGGAAATTGAAATTCCGATTGGTGTGGCCGGCGTTGGTGAGGGAGGGCTGCTTGCTCTTTATTCCTCCGCGATCGATCGTCGAGTCGATGCGACGATGGTCTGTGGCTATTTCGGAACGAGAGAAGCTGTCTGGGAAGAGCCGATTTATCGAAATGTCTGGGGACTTTTGACGGAGTTCGGTGACGCCGAGCTGGCTGGCCTGGTTGCGCCGAGGTCTCTGGTGATCGAGGCTTGCGGGATTTCCGAAAGCGCCGGCCCACCCGCTCCTGCTTCTGGACGACGAGCCGGCGCGGCTCCCGGAAAAGTCGAAACTGTGACGCTCGGTTCGGTCCGAACTGAGTACGACCGAGCGAATTCGATTTATGGTCAACTAAAGGCAGAGGTGAAGTGTCAACTCCACGCAAGTGGCGAAGGAGACGGCCCGGCCGGGACGCACGCCGCAATCCAGGCGTTTGCTGTAGAACTCGGAATCATCGCCGACTTTAAGAATCTCGAACACTCGCTCGTGGCCACCGGAGGCTCGCAAACGGACTCAGGAATTGCAGACGATCGTCAGCGGCGACAGCTCGACGAGTTGCAGTGGCATGTTCAGGATCTGATGCGGCTTAGTCCGAAGGTTCGTGACAAGGCATGGGCGAAGGGGGATCGGGCTTCGGTGGAGAAGTGGGAAGAGACTTCGGCTTCGCTTCGCGATTGGGTTTACGACGACCTGATCGGGCGGTTGCCTGATCCCACGATGCCGATGAATCCGAAAAGCCGACTGGTTCTCGATGAACCCGAGTATCTTGGCTACGAAATCACGCTCGACTGTTATCGCGACGTCGTCGCGGGTGGGATTCTGCTGCTGCCGAAAGATCTGAAACCAGGCGAGAAGCGGCCAGTGGTGGTGTGTCAGCACGGCCTCGAAGGAACGCCGATGGACACGATCACCGAGGATCAGTCGGTTCGGTCCTGGAACTACTACAAGGGTTTTGCGTCCGTGCTGTGTAAGCGAGGCTTTATCACCTACGCACCGCAGAATCCTTACCGAGGTCAGGATCGTTTTCGGACGATTCAAAGAAAGTCGAATCCGCTCAAGCGGTCGCTCTTCAGTTACATCATTCCTCAGCACCAGCGGACACTCGATTGGCTCGCCACGCTGCCAAACGTCGACTCAGAACGAATCGCGTTTTACGGATTGTCGTACGGTGGCAAGACGGCGGTTCGAGTTCCGCCGATGCTGACGCAAAGTGACGGTCGAATTGGGTATTGCCTGTCGATCTGCTCGGCGGATTTCAACGAGTGGGTCAAGAAAAATGTCAGCAACGAAGATCGTTACAGTTACCTCTTTACGGGCGAGTACGAAATCTTCGAATGGAACATGGGGCACGTTGCGAACTACGCCGAGCTGTCATCGCTGATGGCACCTCGACCGTTCATGGTGGAACGCGGCCATGACGACGGCGTCGCGCCGGATGAGTGGGTTGCCTGGGAGTTCGCCAAAGTTCGTCGACACTACGACAAGCTGGGCATCGGAGAGAAAACCGAAATCGAATTCTTCAACGGGCCGCACTCGATCAACGGACAGGGCACTTACCAGTTCCTGCATCGGCATCTCAATTGGCCGTCTCCGGAAACCAACTAAACGAAAAAAAGAACAGTACACAGAGTCCTCAGCGCACTCTGCGTTCAAAAATTTATCCAGAAGGACATCAGGGAGTTGTGATGCTTTTTCGTTTACTGCTTTCACTGATTGCTGTTTTCAGTTTGTCGAATTTCGCCTTCGCCGCCAAAGCTGAGTCTCCAAACATCGTCGTCATTTTCTGTGACGATCTGGGCTATGGCGACTTGAGTTGCTTCGGGCACCCGACGATCAAAACTCCGAACCTGGATCGGATGGCGGCTGAAGGGGTGCGGCTGACTCAGTTTTATTCGGCGTCGCCAGTGTGCACTCCCAGTCGAGCGGCGCTGATGACCGGCCGGCTTCCGATTCGCAGCGGAATGTGCAGCGACAAGCGGCGAGTTCTGTTTCCGGATTCCGGCGGAGGAATTCCAGCCAGCGAAGTGACTCTTGCTGAGGGACTGAAAAAGCAGGGGTACGCAACGGCCTGTGTCGGGAAGTGGCATCTTGGGCACCTGCCGCAATTCCTGCCGACAAACAACGGATTCGATTCTTACTTTGGCATCCCCTACTCAAACGACATGGATCGTGTGAATGATGCACCGCGCGGACGCCAGTCGTTCTGGAATCCGAAAGTTGAGTACTGGAATGTGCCATTGATGCGGAATCTCGAAATCGCCGAGCGACCTGCCGACCAGACAACGATTACGTGTCGATATGCCGAGGAAGCCGTTTCGTTTATCAGGAAGAACAAGGACGAAAAGTTCTTTCTGTACCTGCCGCACAGTCTTCCGCACGTTCCGCTGTTTCGGTCAAAAGAGTTTGAAGGAAAGAGTTTACGAGGTCTTTATGGCGACGTGATCGAAGAAATCGACTGGAGCGTCGGGCAGGTGTTGCAGGCTCTGCGCGACTTAAAGCTCGACGGTAAAACGATCGTCTGGTTCACCAGTGACAACGGCCCGTGGCTGACCTTTAACGATCACGGTGGCTCGGCGGGGCTATTGCGGGAAGGCAAGGGAACGACCTGGGATGGGGGCATGCGTGAGCCGAGCATTTGCTGGTGGCCGGGTACCATTCCCGCCGGACAGGTGAGCGCAGAACTCGGTACAACGATGGATATTTATTCAACAAGTCTGGCTCTGGCCGGAGCCGAACTGGAGAAAGATCGAATTGTCGACGGTTACGACCTGACAGAGTCGCTCAAGGGCAGGTCGAAAAGCCCTCGCGACGTGGTTTACTACTATCGCGGCACCAGATTGATGGCTCTGCGAAAAGGACCGTGGAAGGCTCACTTTGCGACTCAGGAATCGTACACAGGCAACAACAGGCTGAACGAACACGATCCGCCAGTTCTCTACAATCTGGAAGTCGACCCGTCAGAAAAATGGGACGTCGCCGAGCAACATCCGCATGTTCTTGCCGAGATCAAAGCAGCCGCAGATGCTCATCGGAAAACGGTCGTTGCCGTTCCCTCTCAGTTGGAAATTCCGCTGCCCAGGTGACGTCGCGGGAGAGAACCGTTGCCGGTTTCATGGTCACAGTCGTGCCGATAGACTGGCCTGTCGCCTTTTTCTTTTGCCCTGTTGAGCAGGCATGTCTGACTCGCCCGATCCCTCATCGCCAAAACCACGTCGAAGTTCCGACCGTCGTCGGGCCGGCGGTGCTGCGCGGAAAACGCCAGATGGTCGCCAGTCATCGGAGCGGCGGAGACGGAAGGCCCCTTCACTCATTCAAGTGGCCAATGACGGCGCAGGCCAGCAGCGGTCGACTGTTGAACTTTTGAAGAAGGAAGCGAAGACCGGGATTCCCGGAGTCGCTGTCAGCACCGCTCTTCATGCCGTCATCCTGCTGGTCATGGCGTTGTTTGTTGTGCGGATCGATCTCGATACTGAAGGACCACTGAGCTTTGGCTGGGACTACGAAGTCGAGAAAAAAGAAGAAGTGAAGCCGACGGTGATGGCTCCCGTGAAGATTCAGAGCGTTCAGCTCACTCCGCGTGCTGAGCCGAAGACTACCGAAAAGGTCGAGCTGAAGGTCGAAGCCAAACCAACGATCGCTCGCGTTGTGAAGCCGGCTGACGTTGCGAAATCTCTGGCGCTGAGAACTCCGAAACGAACGATGGGTAAAGTTGACGGGACCGGGACGAAGGATTCTGTCGAGCAGGCAATCAGGTCGGGACTGGAATGGCTCAAGCGTCAGCAGAAATCCGGTGGGAACTGGGAATTGCACGCCGGGTATCCAGACGCGGGGTATTCGGTTTTGAGGACGGATACCGGAGCCACGGCGCTGGCACTGCTCGCGTTTCTGGGCCATGGACACACTCAGAACGACGGAGATTATCAGGACACCGTCCGCAAAGGTCTTAAATGGCTGCGAGGCATTCAGAAGCCGGACGGTGATTACCATGATCACACAGAACTGGGACGCCAAACCGCATTTTATGCGCACTCGCAGGCGACGATTGCAATCTGCGAAGCGTACGCGCTGACCGGTGATCAGGAACTGGCTGCGTCGGCGGATCGGGCGATTCAGTTTCTGCTGACATCGCAACATCCTTCGGAAGGGGGGTGGAGATATCAGCCACAGGAACGCGATTCGATGGGCGATCTGTCGGTGACCGGCTGGGGGTTGATGGCTTTGAATACCGCTCGGATGGCAGGCATCGACGTGCCGCCGGAAGCATTTGGCCGCGTTTCTTTTTTTCTCGATCAGGTCGCTTCGCAGAACGGTGCACTGTACCGATACCTTCCCAGCGATCCGCCCGGAAAAGTGAGTCGTGCCATGACGGCCTGCGGCCTGCTGGGGCGTCAGTGGCTTGGTTGGTCAATGGATGATCCGGCCATGATCGAAGGTGTCGAGTGGTTATTGCGGCCCGAGTTTGCGCCTCAGTGGTCTGACGGAAGGCGAAATGTCTACGAGTGGTATTACGTCGGGCAAACGCTGCATAACCTGGGCGGAGACCGGTTTAAACGGTGGTTCGGAACGGTCCAGAATCTGATTGTCGAGAATCAGAAACGTCGAGGCAGTCGCAAGGCTCCGGATGACGTTGCTGGAAGCTGGAGTCCTGTTGAACCATCCGGCTCACCTGACGAATACGCGAACAAAGCCGGGCGGCTTTATATGACTGCCATGTGTCTGCTGGTGCTTGAAACCCCGGTCAGACATGCCCCGATTTATCCCGAGGCTCCTTCTGAGCCTGAACTGTAGAATGTCGGAGACAGACAAATGCGACTTTGCCGTTTCGAACACGATTCGAAAATTCAGGTTGGCTTTTACGACGAAGATTTTGTGATCCCACTGGCCGCCGCGTCTGACCACACCGGAATCGCACTCGAAGAATCATCTGATTTGATTGCTCACCTTCCAGGTGGGGCACTTCGCCAGACGGTTGAGGCGATTCAGGCTCGACTTGTCAACAATATGGATGAAGAGCTGGGCGAGCTTCGGCTTGATACGGAAGCTGTCAAACTTCTAGTGCCGAATCCAGCGCCGTCGAAGTTGCTGCTTCTTGCTGGAAACTATGCAAAGCACATCGAAGAAGGTGGCGGGCGAGCGTCGGAAAGGGACCGAACTTTTCCCTACGTTTTCATGAAGCCGCCAGGCACGACGCTGACGAATCCCGGCGATCCGGTTCGGATTCCGGAAATCTCACCAGACCATGTCGACTGGGAACTGGAACTCGGCGTTATTATCGGCAGGCAATGTAAAGGTGTTTCGGAAGCTGACGCGCTGAGTTACGTCGCTGGTTACAGCGTGATCAACGACATTTCGGATCGGAAGTTCCAGCCAAACCCCGGTCGCGAAGAGCGAGCCAAGGACGGATTCTTCGACTGGCTGCACGGCAAGTGGCACGACACCTTCTGCCCGATGGGGCCTTGTGTTCTTCCGGCAAATGAATGTGATGATCCTCAGGATCTGCACTTGACGCTGAAAGTGAACGGCGAAGTCGAGCAGGATGGATCTACTGGTGAGATGGTCTTCCCGGTCGCGGCGATCGTTGAGTTCATTTCCAGCTTTGTCACGCTTGAACCTGGCGACATTATTTCAACGGGGACGACCGCAGGAGTTGGGGCCGCGAAGAACAGGTTTCTGAAATCTGGCGACATCGTCCACGCCGAGATCCAGCACATCGGCATTCTTAGAAATCCCGTCGAATAATTTTCAGCACAAACAGGCCGTCTTTTCAGTAAATGAAAACGCCCTTATACCAGTTTGATCTGGTACGAGGGCGTTGTTTATTTCGCGATTCAGCTGGAATGCTGATTGTCAGTGTTGCCTCAAGCAGCGTCGAATTCGGAAATCCGATTCCGCAGCGTCATTGGAAGCAGCATGTCGCTGTTTTCTTCCAGGCGATAACGCATCACGTACGCATCTTCTGTGGTGTCGTCGTAGTGTCCGCGAAGGATGGACACCGCTCGGAATCCGTGGTTGCTGAAGAACAGCTGGGCCGAAAGGTTTGTTTCGCGAACTTCGAGAATGATTTCGTTCCGACGCTGCTGCGACAGTTTATCGACCAGCTTCTGCACCATCTGAGTGCCGACCTGGTTTCGTCGAGCTTCGTCTGCAACGGCAAAATTCAGGATGTTGAGTTTCGATTTGTGCAGCTCATAGATCATGAAGCCGACAATTTTCTGCTCGTGCTCCGCGACCATGCCGATGCAGTTTCGCTGGCGGAGGCAACTCAGAAAGTCTTCTTCCGTCCAGGGAAACTCAAAGCTCTCATGCTCAATGCGCAGAACATCCGCCATATCTCGACGAATCAGCCAACGGATTTGAACCGTCAGTTCTGGCTGTTCCTGGTGACGAACGGTCATGATGGCCTCCTTGCCATTTTTATGACGCCGATACTTTGTGCGAATAAGGGTCGGGACGATATCAAAGGGGACTTATCAGGCCTAGACCTGTTTTTCGCATTTTTGAGGCGAAAAAAATGGCGAATCCTGCAGTTGGTAGTGGAGCAGGCGTCGCTTCGTTTCGTGAAGACAGCAGCCGCCCGGGATGATGGATTCCTCATCCTGCAGAGCTCTCCGGCGGTCGAAGGACAAGGCGGTTCAGAATTCGATCAACGTTCGCGACGCTGCAAACGAGCCGCTCGACATCGGTCAGCTCGCTGCGGGTTTCGACCGTGCCTTCAAGGCAGATTCCATCTTTGATCTGACGAACGACCAGCGACGAAATCCTGAGATGCGGGGCGGAAAACAGCTTCTGCCGAACAGCGTGTTCCAGCACCGAACCCGAGTCGGCAGGAATCTCATCACTTGCTGACGCGTCGTTCGACGCTGCGTCGAGACCAGCCTCTGCTGCCACCGGCTGATCATCGAGGGCGGGTAATTTGATTCGCGGATGCGGGATTAAGAATGCGTCCGCCGTGTCAACTCTCAGCTTCCGTTCTGCCATGTTTACCCCTCCTGGAACGTTCATGGTTCTCAGGAGTGTAATCAGCCGGTCGCCAAAGTGTACCGAAGACGCAAATCCGAAGTCGCTTTCGTTGCGGCTGTGCCGCCGTCGTGTCAGATCAGGACTTGCCGTAGACGTCCTTCGGGTCAAACACTCGATCGCCGACCACTTCGACATTGCCGGTGGCAGGGTCGACTTTGCGGAAGAAGCAGCTCTTGTAGCCCTCGTGGCAGGCGGCTCCGCCGATCTGGTTGACTCGAATGAGCAGCGTGTCGGCGTCGCAATCGTAGAAAATACTTTTGACTTCCTGAACGTTGCCGCTTTCTTCACCCTTTCGCCACAGTTTCGAGCGGCTGCGACTGTAGTAGCAGACTCGTCCAGTCTTGATCGTCTCGCCCCAGGCCTCTTCGTTCATGTAGGCCAGCATCAGCACATCGCCGGTTTCATCATCCTGAGCAATGACAGGGATCAGTTCCATTTTCTCGAAATTCGGGCCGCTCATGAGTCTGCTGTTTCCTGTGATAAATCGATTGGCTATGGGCGATTTTCAAGTAAAAAACGCTCAGGTCTTGAAGACAGGACCGAGCGTGAATCCGTTCGCCTGGACGTGTTCAGAATTCAGAAATCGAAGTACCCCGATCTTTTTCAGTGTCGGCACTCGTCCTGACGTGGCAGTCTAACGGTGGATAATTGGTCCGTCCACGACTGCCCGCTCGAGGATTAGCGATTCGAGAGTCGCGAATTGAATTGAAGTTACGCCTGTGCCAGTTCGATTGGCGTGAGATCGGGACGCAGTTTTCGAATGAGTTCTGTCATGTGCTCGTGGCAGGTGAGAAACAGAACCTGAATTTCATTCGGAAGTTCGAACAGAACTTCGAGCGTGTTCGTTGCCCGTTGCTCGTCGAAATTCACGAGGATGTCGTCCATGATCAACGGCAGCGGTTCAGAGTCACGGCAGTATTGCTGAACGTAGGCCAGCCGGATCGCCAGATAAAGTTGCTCTCGCGTGCCGGTGCTGAGCTGGTCTGGAGACTTGCGAATTCCATCGGCCTGTTCGAGCTGCAGGGTGCGGTCTTCGTCCAGCTTCTGACTCAGTCCGACGTAACGGGCGTTCGTCATACGGGAAAACAGTCGCGAGACCTCTTCAAAGAGTGCCGGCTGATGATTCAGTTCAAACTCGCGAATCGCGCGAGACATGATTGCTCGTGCCAGAACAAGTGGTGCCCAGCGATCGACTGCGTCACTCAGTTTTGCCAGTTCGCTCTCAACCTTCTGCTGCCCGGAAGTTGCAGTGCTGGCCTGGTTGAACTCTTCGAGCCGGAGTCTCGCGGACTTGCGGTCTTCGACAGCGACTTCGTATTTCTCATCGAGCGCAGACTGTTCTTCTGAAAACTCGCGACATGTTGCCGCCAGCTGGTCTGGATCGGCAGCTTCCAGGTCAGCGAGAAACGCTGCTTCGTCTTCGGTTTCGCGAAGTAGTGCGATTGATCGTTCGTACTGACCGATTTCATTTTCGATCTGCTGCTGTTTGATGGACGCCTGAGCGATCGCAAAGAACTCGTCGTCAGCTTCAACGCCAGCAGACTCACGGCTCTTACGCAGCCGGTCCTCAAGTTCGAGACGTCGTTTGTGGAGTGTCTCGATTTCTCCAGAAAGTCTTTGAACGTTCTGCGTCCCCGACTCGTACGACTGTTGAGTGTGCCGGGCAGTTGACAGCAGCTCGCTCAACCGTGCGATCGCGTCGGGCGGCGCGAGTTCGATCAGATCGTCCGCGACGTTGCGGCACAGTTCTCGTTGACTTGCGGAAAAATGTTCGCACTCGGCAGTCATCTCGGCAATCTGCTGCTCAAGCCGGCGGGCCTGATCGAGCTTCAGCCTCGCTGCGGCAAGTCCATTCAGAATTCGCTCGGCGATGGTCACCGTCCAGTCAGTCGGCAATCCGAGCTTCTGCAACAGTTCGGTTCGTCGCTGGTCGAGTGACTTCTGCTGATCGACCATCGCGAGCGATTTTTCACGTAGCCTGTCAAGCTGGTCGGTCTGTTCCGAAAAATCGCGTTTCAGTCGTTCACGATCGCGAGCTGTCGCACGTGCCTGCTCGACTCGCTGCTGCGCGGCGCTCAGCAATACATCGAGTTTTCGCCCGGTTGGTGCCGCATCGGCTTTTCCTTGTGAAGTTTCATCGAGCATCGTTGACAACGATGTAACGAACTCAGCAACAGACGTTTCGCCGTACTCGATCTGCCGCCGTAGCCGCGAGCATTCCTGCTGGTTGCTGACGATCTGGCAGAAAGCCGTCCGCCATTCGAGCATGACTTCCGGACGGAGTGGTGCAAAACCGAAACCCGACCAGACTTCCGCCCACTCATCAAGCAGCGTTCGTCGTTGTTCCTCGACGGCCTGAATGGCCGCCTCTGAGTCTGCAACTCGATCGCGTGCTCGCGCAATTGTCACCATCAGAGTGTCGAGTCTTGCGACAACTTCTGCATGACTCTGCCGCTCGTCGGCCAACTGGTCCGCTTTTTGAATCTGTTCTTCAAATCGATCAGGCAGAAGTGTCACATTGATGGTTGCTGATTGCTCGCCATCAGGAACTTCCTGGATGCCCGGCTCGTCACCGCCTTCGATGAGAACACGACGAATTCTCAGCCAGTCGGAATCTCGCCGCTGCCGTTGCCGATCGAGGTCGTCGCGGCTTGGAACGTCGCTCTGTTGAGTCAGGTCGTCGCGATCGCGTTCCCGCTGAGAAAGTTCGTCTCGATCGCGTTTCAACTGTTGCCGAGCCTGTTCAAACTCGCGATCACACTCCGTGAAGCGCTGACGAAATTCCTGAAGCGTTGCTTCGGCGGGAATCGGGAGCGATTCGATTTTGCGGAGCGTCTCTGCCTCCAGTTGCGGACTCAGTCTCGCGAAGCTGTTCTGAACCAGAGCGTCGAGTGTCGCGAGTTGTCCTGCGGCGGTTGCTGCATCATCACGTTGCTTGAGGATCGCGCGATCCTCCTCGACGAAAACTATCAATTTCGGATCAGCAGGAATCTCTTCAAGCTGAGCCAGTTCTCGCTGCAGACGCTCCATGCTGCTTTGAGCTTCGTCGAGTCGTGTGTCGTTTGTGCGTTGCTTTTCGCTGAACTGCCGCAGTTCGTCAGCCAGTTCCGTGAATGCCGCCTCCGTCGCCTCTGTCACCTGAAATCGTTCGAGATCGTCGAGTGACCAGTCCGGTTGCAGCCGCTTCAGATCGTTCGCGACATCGTCCTGCAACTGCTGAACCTCCTGCTGCTGTCGTGGCAGGGCGGTCATAAATCCGCGAATTCGTCCAACGTCCTGTTGCAGACGCTTGATCGAGGTTTCGGCATTCAGCACATCCGGTTGCAGCGTCAGTGCCTGCAATTGACGGACGGCCTGTGCTTTTTCTGCTTCGAGCCGCGTTGCCTCTTCTGACAACTCGTCGAGCCGCTGTAACTGAGTACGGTGCTGCTCGCTGGCCTGTTCTGAGATTCGAACCGTACAACCGGCGGCTGCGAGTTCTTCTCGCAATCGGCAAAGTTTCAAAAACGGTTCGAGTGCTTTGAGTAGACGACTTGAATGCGCTGAACGGCGTTGCAGATTCTCCCGTTCCCGTCGGAGCGACTCGACCACCTCTGATGCCTGCTTTTCGGCTTTCTCGGCTTCTTTGTAGTCGCGTGGCGAAACGATTGACTGCTTCAGTGTTTTACGGCTTTCTTTAAGCTCGTTGAGGATTCGGTTGATTTCCTGGTTCGAGCCTCGGCCTCGAGGATTGAACAGCTTTTCGTGCTCGGCCTGAATTTCTTCCCGCAGTTTCTGGAAGTTTGTCAGTCCGCCGAGACCGCCTCCGTATAGAGCCTCGCTGAGATTGGCGTGTTTGAGACTTTCTTCTCCGGACGCCAGCTCTTTCAGTGAGAACCCGAAAACGTGCTCGTACAGTTTGCCCGATGCGTTACCAAGTAATCGACTAAGCGATGCGTCATCAATGTCGGTTGCGCCGCCGTCAATAACGCCAGTCACTGTTCGGCCTCGACCCTTGCGACGTCGAAACGTGACTCGCTGGTCGTCGCGCAGGTTGATCGCAGCTTCGGCTTCGAGCTTGCCACTGTCGAAGCTGTACGGGCTGCGGTGCGGAAATCCGAACAGCAGCTCCCGAATCAGTTGCAACAGGGTACTTTTGCCGGCTTCGTTCGGTCCGTAAATGAGCTGAAAGCCAGGTGCGAATTGCAATTTTGTTCCGGAAAAAACGCCGAAGCGGTCGATCTCGAGGGATTCGAGTTTCATGCGCCGTCTCCGATCCTTGCAAGCAGAAACGACTCTGCCTGCCGCAGCCAGCGGACAAGCAGATCGGAGTCAGTCAGGTCAACGCCAGCTTCCAGCAGTTCCGACGAGGCGCCGCTCTTTTCTCTCAGCGGAGTCAGCTCGTTCGCAATCGCGGTCAGTGCGTCGTGATCCTGAGCCAGCAACTCGATATTCCGCAGCAGTTCGCCGACCAGATCGCTGCTCTGTCGAAGCTGTTCGAGATCAATCGGTGGCGATGTCTGAAACTGGATTTTTTCGATCCAGACATCGTCTTCCCACTCGTTGGCGATGTTTCGGATTTCGTGAACGGCTTCATGCAAAGTGACTGACTGCGACAACGCTTGATGCGCCGTACAAGCGCCGCTGATTTCGAACCGAATCACCGAGAGCCGGTCGTCGTCCTCGGTGTCGACACTGCGGAACGTTTCGATCGATTCACGAACCCGGTCATACAGCTCCGGCAGCCCGTCGTCTGTTCCGAGAGTTATTGCTTTGCGATGCCAGCGAGCGGTGTCAAGCGGGCGAAACTCGACGGACTCGATCGCCGCCTCGTTAACAGTTACCAGCAGACAGCCTTTAGCATCACATTCGTTGATATGCCGTCCCTGCGTGTTGCCCGAAAAGGCGACGTACGGTTCTTCGCAATGAGTCTCGCGCAGATGAATATGCCCGAGTGCCCAATAGTCATAACCGCGTCCGCGGAGCACGTCGAGACTCGTCGCGGCGTACGGGTTGTGAGCGGGATGTCCGGTCAGGCTGGTATGAAGCACTCCGATATTGAAACGCTCGGGCACCGCGTCCGGATAAGTCGCCGCGAGGTCGTCCTTAACTTCGGCCCGCGCAAAACCCTGTCCATGCAGCGCGACGCGGACTGAATCCGGAAGCCCGACCTTTTCAGATAGAAACGTCTGGGGTTGGCGCGTGCTGAATTCAAACACGTTTGACGGCCAGCTTACAGCCTGTCGAACTTTGCTTTCGGCGTCATGATTCCCGCGTAACAGGAACACGGGAATACCGCGCTGGGCAAGTTGTCGGAATTGCCGAGCCGTCCACAGCCCGGTTTCCATGTTCTGCCACTTGCCGTCGAAGAGGTCGCCAGCGATGACAACAAACGCAACGTCTTCCTCAATCGCCAGCTTGATGAGATTTTCAAAGGCGTCGCGGGTGGCTCGCCGCAGTCGTTCGACCGGAGCACCCTCGTACGCTTCTAACCCGCGCAAAGGGCTGTCGATGTGGAGGTCAGCCGCGTGAATAAAACGAAAACTGTCGCTGGGCATCCTGCTTCCCTGATGTCGTGAGAGCGTTGCAGCTCTGGGCAGACCAAAGAGGCTCCGCAAGGTATCGCCTGACCTCCTCCGCTTCCACGGAAACCTCTTAAAACCGTTTGAGGCGGAAGGCGGCACATGGTGAGCCTTTCAATTCACTTCCGAGCAAAGAGCTTCGATGGCGTGGCGTCGCGACGGGAAATGCGTCCATTCCGAGCGTTGCCCCATCGGCTCTGTCGCGTTCAGGCGAGTAATGGCTTTTGCAATTTCATCGGTACAACCGCAAATCGCCGCGTCGCCACCGCAGTCGCGGATTCGCAATGTCAGCGCAATCACGATTCCCATCGACACTGAATCCAATTTTTCACAGATTCGGAAATCAAACAGCAGCCCACTGACCTCGGGCTCGCTGACTGCTTTCATCAACCGGTTGTACTCGAATTGTTTCGACCGGTAATTGGCCGCTGCGGGGTCAGTAATCAAGGTGAGAATCAAAACTCCGGAAACCTGTTCGGCGACGAATATGGGCTCATCGCCGCGAACGGAATAGACGCCACTCATGATGTCGACCTGCTCTAGCGGGAAAGAGAACTTAGCGGAACCTGGGCGCTGACAACTCAGCATAGCGAGCAGGTTTGTCGACTTGAAACGGACGTCCGTCTGATGCCAGACTCCGTCTGTAACCTGAAAATGTGGTCGAGATATCTCGATCAGTCTGTTCCCGCGGAGTCATCATGCCGGACGAGATTCAACAGCAGATTGAATCGCTTCGAACCGAACTCGAACGACACAACCGTCTGTACTACGTCGATGCACAGCCAGAGATTTCGGACCTTGAGTACGACCGGCTTCTGAAACAGCTCGAACAGCTTGAAGCCGAGCACCCGAAGTACCGCTCGCCAGACAGTCCGACTCAAAAAGTTGGCGGAGAACCCGTCGACGGTTTCAAGTCTGTCGAACATCGCGTTCCGATGATTTCGATCGACAACGTTTATGAGATCGAGAATTCCGATCCAAAGAAGCCCGACGTTCGAAAGTTCGATGCACGCATTCGAGAACTGCTCGATGCGCAACCGGAATACCTCATCGAATACAAAATCGACGGCGTCGCTCTTGCCCTGATTTACGAGAACGGTCGACTGATTCAGGCCGTCACGCGAGGTGACGGGCGAACGGGCGACGATGTGACTCACAACGCTCGAACTATCGGCGGTGTGCCGCTTCGGCTTTCTGGTGACAACATCCCGTCGGTCGTTGAGATTCGCGGCGAGGCCTACATCGCCAACTCAGACTTCGCGAAAATTCGAGCGGCTCAGGAAGCCGCCGGCGAGCAGCCGTTCGCCAATCCTCGTAATTCAACAGCGGGCGGATTGAAGACGCTCGATCCGAAAGTGTGCGCCGAGCGAAAGCTACGATTCTTTGCTCACGGAATTGGGTATTCAGAAGGGATCACGGCTGAGCGGCACTCTGACTTCCTGGGAATTGTCCGCCAGTTCGGTCTGCCAACCAGTCCAGGCACGGCTGTTTTTCCAGACATTGACAGCCTGCTGGAATACGCTCAGTCGATGATGGAAGGTCTGCACGAACTCGATTTCGAAGTTGACGGACTGGTCATCAAAGTCAACAACCTCGAACAGCAATCTGAACTCGGCAGTACCAACAAAGCTCCCCGCTGGGTGATCGCTTACAAATGGGAGCGCTACGAAGCCACGACCAAAGTCGTCGACATTGTTATTCAGGTTGGCAAGACCGGAGCACTGACACCGGTTGCGAATCTTGAGCCTGTCGAAATTGCCGGAACGACGGTTTCACGATCGAGCCTTCACAACCGCGACGAGATTAACCGGCTGGATATCCGAGTCGGCGATACCGTTGTCGTTGAGAAGGCTGGAAAGATTATTCCGCACATTGTGCGAGTTGAGCCACAACTTCGAGACGGCAGTCAGCAACCGTTTCACTTCCCTGAGAATTGTCCTGAATGCAGATCGGAAGTTCTGCAGGACGACGGCGGCGTCTACATCCGCTGCCAGAATCCAAGCTGCCCGGCGCAGCTTCGTGAAACGCTAAGGTTTTTCGCGTCACGTTCCGCGATGGATATTGAAGGGCTCGGCATCAAGCAGATCGAGTCGATGGTCGAGAAAGGTCTGCTGACCAGTCTGCCGGACATTTATCGGCTGCACGAAAAACGCGAAGCCTTGCTGACCGAAAAACGGACCAACGAGAAATCTGTCGACAATCTGCTGAAGTCAATCGAGGAGTCAAAAACGCAACCTCTCTGGCGGCTTCTGATCGGCCTCAACATCCGCCACGTCGGTAATCGGACGTCCCAGATTCTGGCGGCGAAATTCGGGATGGTCGACGAAATCCTGAAGTTGACCGAGGAAGAACTCGCAGCCGTCGACGACATCGGTCCGGTCATTGCGGCGTCAATCTTCAGTTTCTTCTCATCCGAAGTCGGACGCGGCACGCTCGAAGAGTTCCGGGAACTCGGCCTCAACATGGGCGAGCCCGTTCCCGAGGGAGACGAAAGTGTCGTCAGAAAACTCGACGGCAAGACACTTGTTGTTACGGGAACTCTCACACGATTCACGCGGACGGAAATCAAGGAGCTGATTCAGCAGCACGGTGGTCGAGCCTCCAGCAGCGTGTCTAAGAAAACAGACTTTCTGGTTGCGGGCGAGGCGGCTGGCAGCAAGCTGGAGAAAGCTCAGGAACTGGGCGTCAGGGTTCTTTCCGAAGATCAATTGTTTGAGATGCTCGAAAGTGAAGATGAAGCGGTGTCCGATGGTAAGCCGCCAAAGGGCCAGCTGTTTTAGCGAGGGCGTTGGTGCGTACGTGCTAAGCCGTCTCTTTTACTTCCCTGGAATGCCGTGCTCGGTCAGCCATTCCTGAACGATCGGCTCGACCAGATGACGAATGTGCGAGTTGGCGTAGCCGCACCAGTCGACTCCGGTGTGAACATCAAGCGGCGCGTTGAGTGGCTTTCCGAAACCGTTTGTCATGATGACGCCCGCGTTCTGAGCAGCCAGTAGCCCGGCCAGGTCGTAAGGGTGTGATTCGATGAATCGGTCCTGGGCGGAGCGACCGAGAATCTGATTGAACTGCGGGCGAAGATCGAGACTGCAAAGATCGCGACCCGTCATCAACTGATACATCAGGCCGCCGCAGGAAATGTAGTGGTCGTCGAAAACCGTCGGCAGACTGGTCATCACTCCGCAGCGTTCGGCGATTCGTTCTGCCAGCTCTGCGGCCAGCAGGCGAGTTCCTGGAAACATGCTCAGGACGGTCGCAAAGCCATCCTGCAGATCGACTTTGCGGCTCGGTCTGACGAAGAAATCAACAGCCTCGCTGATCAGCGGCGGCTGTGAGGCGTCGACGCGAAAACGCAGGCCACGGGTTGGCTTACCCGTTGAGGCCACAAACGCATCGGCCAGAGTCTGCTTACTCGGAGGAAGCTCGACCATCACTGACGCGACAGAGTCAGTCAGCGTCGTGGCTTCGCCCTTGTCCGGGCACACCGCTGCCAGAAACCATGCCGACCGCTTGTCGAACATCAGCATTCTGGTTCCGTCGATCGGGTCGATGATCAGTCGCCATCGCGGCTGCTGTTCCGGATCTCCGAACAGCATCCGCCCGTCGTCGCCCATCCCCTCCGCAATCAGCAGAACCGGCTGACAGGATTCCGGCCACGACGAAATCACCTGCTCAATCGTTGCTTCGACTTCGCGATCAATCCGGTAAATCCGATCGCCACCTTCTTCGGCCACAGCGTCAGCAAGCGAGTTTGAACCAGTAGCAAACGCAGAACGGACGAGACTCACGACGCGAGTCTGGACAGCCAGCCCGAGCTCCAGGAGGCGCGTTGCCCAGTCGTTCGGATCGAGAGACAAATTCATTTCCTGACAGAATCGTATGGACCAGGGAATGGGTCTGAAGTCGCAGGCTGGTGGAAATCACGAGGTGTTTCCACGCTTGTATCTAAGTCGTGTAGTCCGAGTTCAACCTCACGTATTCGGCGGTCAGGTCGCTCGTCCAGAAGCGGACGTCGGCGTCGCCGTGCGTGAGTTGCAGCCTGATTGTGACGTCTCTGTTGTCCCGGATTGATTGCGAGAGTGTCTTTGTGTCGAAACTGCTGGGGGCTCCGTCTTTGTAAATCAGCACTTCGTTCAGCCACAGACTGACGTCTTCTTCCGCAAGCTCGACGCCCGAGTACCCCGCTGCCGACACGATGCGTCCCCAGTTTGGGTCAGCTCCGGTGATGGCAGTTTTGACGAGTGGTCCATCCGCGATCGCTTTGGCGATACAATGAGCCTCGTCGCGGGTTCTCGCGCCGCAGACGTCGATCGTGATGAAGTGGTCGGCTCCTTCGGCGTCGCGGATGATCGCCTGAGCCATCTCCATTGTCACTTCGTCGATGGCGGATTGAAGAGCGATCCGTCCGGCATCGTCGAGGTCTGCGTGACCGGCGGCTCCGTTTGCAAAAAGGAATACTGTGTCGCTGGTGCTGGTGTGACCTTCCACGCTGATGCAGTTAAAGCTGCGATTGACTGAGTGCCGCAGCATCGTGTCGGCGTCTTCGGGCGACAGAGCGGCGTCGGTCATGACGACTCCCAGCATGGTTGCCATGTTGGGGCCGATCATCGCGGCTCCTTTGGCGACGGCGCTGATCCGGACGCTTGTCCCGGCGATGTCGACGGTGCGGGTAGTTTGCTTCGCAAACGTGTCGGTCGTCATCATGCCGCGAGCGGCGTTGTTAAATGCTTCAGGCGTTGCGGCCAGTTGTTTCGCTACCGTCGGGATGCCTTTTTCCAGAACGTCCTTCGGTAGAAAACGACCGATCACGCCTGTTGAGCAGACGACGACATCGTCGGCGGCGCACCCGAGCGATTCTGAGGTCAGAGCGGTCATCCAGCGAGCGTCCTCGATACCTCGATCGCCGGTGCAGGCGTTCGAGTTTCCGGAGTTGATGACCACCGCCCGCCCGGTGCTTCTGGGAACTCGTTCACGTGACACTTTGACCGGTGCGCCGCAGACCTTGTTCTGAGTAAACACCCCTGCCAGCGAGGCGGGGCGATCCGACGAGAACAGACTCAGGTCGAAAATGCTGGGGTCTTTTTTAATACCGCAGTGAAGCCCCGCCGCCTGAAAGCCGGTGGGAAGTGGTGGCAGCTCACTCATGATTCGATTCCTGATGTTGTCCTGAGCGGACTCGGTAAAACACGCGAACCGTCGCTCCAGACGCAGCGTCGGTCTTCAGACGGTCGGGAGTCTATCAGAACACTCCAAACCGTCGAACGGTTCGGGGCGATACGATTTCCGCTGCCTTGAGGCGACCCGCCGAACGACGTTACGCTCCGCCGACATTGATGATCTGGCCACGTTTTTGACTTCGTCAGGCATCGCCTGACCTACCTGCTACTGACAGAAAACACCTGACGAATGAGCAACCTCATTAAGCCTCGAACCCTGAAGGGATTTCGAGATTATCTGCCCAACGCCATGATCGCTCGCGAGCAACTGATCGAGACAGCTCAGCGGGTTTATCGCAGTTACGGATTCAGCCCGATCGATACTCCGGCGCTGGAGTACACGGAAATTCTGCTCGGCAAAGGCAGCGACGAGACGGACAAACAGCTTTACCGCTTCACCGACCACGGCGACCGTGACGTCGCGCTGCGGTTCGACCTGACGATTCCACTGGCCCGGTTTGCGGCTCAGTATGTCCAGGAACTTGGAACGCCGTTTAAGCGGTACCACATCGGTAAAGTCTGGCGGGGCGAGAACACTCAGAAGGGCCGCTACCGCGAGTTCATGCAGTGCGACTTTGATACGATCGGCACTTTGTCCAACGCGGCGGACATCGAAACGCTGTTTGTCATCAACGATCTGATGGAGCAGATCGGGTTTGAACGGTTCAACATTCGTATCAACAACCGACTGGTGCTGAATGGTCTGCTCGAAAAGGTTGGACTGACCGACAAATCAGTCGGCGTGCTGAGGTCGCTCGACAAGCTGCCGAAGATTGGTCGCGAAAAGGTCATCGCCGAGATGGTTGAGTTTGTCGGGGCAACCGCCGAACAGGCTGCCAGCGTTCTGGACCTCGCCGAACTGACGGGCGAGCCGCGAGAGATTCTTGCCTCGCTCGAAGGAATGCTTACCGGTAGTGAAGCAGGCCTCGACGGCGTTGCGAAGCTGCGGGAACTCTTCGAATGCTGCGATAAGTCGGGAATTCCGGACGGTCGAGTCGGCCTCGATCTGTCGATCGCGCGAGGTCTGGACTACTACACCGGCACGATTTACGAAACCTTTCTGGGCGACCTGCCGACCATCGGCAGCGTCTGCTCAGGCGGACGCTACGACAACCTGGCCGGATTGTTCACGAAGCAGCAACTTCCGGGGATCGGAGCCAGCCTGGGGCTGGACCGACTGCTCGCGGCGATGGAGTCGATGGAAATGGTGGAAACCGCCTCGACGCCCGCCGAAATTTTCATCCCGCAGTTCGACGGTTCGCGATTGGGCGACTATCTGGCCATTGCCCGCACACTTCGTGCAGCAGGTCTGCGCGTCGAAGTCTTCCCCGAGGCTAAAGCCATCGGCAAGCAACTCAAGTACGCCGACAAGAAGGGGCACAAGGTCGCTGTCATCGCCGGAGAAGACGAGTTCGCCCAAGGCATCTGGCAGGTCAAGAATCTGCAGGTCCGAGGCGACCAGGCAGACGTCGTCACCGCCGACCTGGCTGAGCACTTGAAATCGCTGCTCACTGTTTGATGAGCGTCAACACTTCTGAGCAGCCCACGATTCGAAGCGATCGCTTACTCGAAGGCCGGTTCCTGGACGATGACGACCCAGCCGGTGTCTTCGAGGAATGAGCTGTCTTCGGCGCCTTCGTACATGTCGCGGGGGCGGCGGAAGATGATGGGTTCAAAGGCTGCGGTCCAGGCCGTCTTCGGTGTGGCGTAGTCGATGTAGTTGTCCTGGATCGATCCTCGCGACGTCAGCGATTTGCTGCCGACTGACTGTTCATGCTGAAGTTTGCGGAGGGCACGTAACTCGGTCAGCTCATCCAGGACGTTGCCGGGAACCTGCTGCGTTTGCTCAGCAAGCGCTTCCTGTTGGGATTCGATCCATTCCGGTCGACTGGTGCGTGAATCGTGGAGCACGGTTCCGCGATCGCCCTGAGCATTCTGACCGGTGTCGACCAGCACGACGACTCGCTCTTTTCCCATACGAGCGTTAAGAACCTCGAAATCGCCCAGGCTTTGCGACATCGCCAGCATGGCCAGCACCTGGCGGGATTTTGTTCCGTCCGCAGCGGTCACTTCTCCCCAGACAGGTGTGCTGAGTGCGATCATGAACTCGCCGTTGGATTTGCTTTTGAAGACGATCGAGCGGTAGGGGCGATCGACTGGCGGCAACGGATTCAGCGAGATTTCCTCAGGATCAAGATCGCGGCCTTTCCCATGAAAATAGTCGCGGTAGCCAAAGAATTTCCCAATGGACGGCCCGCGAGGAGCGCGTCCCAGCTGAATTCCGTCGGCCATGGTGACAAACCAGCTGGTGGCGATGGCGGGGCCGTCTTCTTCGGAGTAGACGGCACGATGCTCGCTCAGCCAGAGCTGCACTTCCGGATCGCCTTCAGGTGGAATTGATCCATTTGCCGTCGCCCGTTCAACCATCTTCATGAACGCCGGGTCGCTGGCCGCTTTCTGAAGAATCAGCCAGCGAGACTGCAAATCCTTGCCGACCGCTCTGGCGACAAACTGAGCGGTCAGTTGCAGACTTTCAGCATGAGCAGTCTGTGCAGTCAGACGGGCTTCGTGCTCTCGTCCGGCCAGCCGACCCTGGCCAACGGCGGCGATCGAAACGACCATCGAAATGACGGCCAGCGTTAACACAATAGCCATTGTCCATTCGCGATGACGTCTGATCCAGCGACCGCAACGTTCCAGTCGAGTTTCTTTTCGAGCCAGAATGGGTTCATCGGCGAGCCAGCGTTCGATGTCGTCGGCCATGTCGCAGGCGGTGATGTATCGCGAGCCTGGATCCATCGACATCGCCTTTCGGCAGATGGCGTCCAGCCCGACCGGAACGTTGCTGTCAATTTCGCTGGGAGCGGTGAAGCTTCCGTATCTTGCTCGGGCCAGAGTGTCGCGAGCGGAATCGCCGGTGTATGGAGCCTGTCCGACGAGGAGTTTGTAGAGTGTCGCGCCGAGCGAAAAAATATCGCAGGCCGGTGTGAGATTGGGAAGTCCCATCGCCTGTTCGGGGGGCATGTACGCTGGCGTTCCGACTGGCCCGCCGCTGGAACCTCCCGAGCTTGTCCCGGAGCCGCTGGTTGGCATGAGTGTCTGCTCGCCGCTGGCCTTTGCCGATTCGTCACGGTTGATCGGCATCGCCAGGCCCCAGTCGACGACCAGCGTATCGCCGTACTTTCCGAGCATGATGTTTTCGGGCTTGATGTCCCGGTGCAGGATTCCACGGTTATGCGCATAGGCAATGGTTTGGCAAACCGTCACGAGGCGATTCAGCAAACCTCGAAACTCGACCGAACGGGACGCACTGAACAGCGACTGTGACCTCTTGTTGCGTGAGGCCGTGAGGTCTGTGTTGTGAACTTTCGCGATTCGTTCTTCGAGAGTCTCACCCTGAATAAACCGCATGGCATAGCAGAGTCGCCCATCCGGAGTTCGTCCGAATCCGTAAACGGGTACAACGCCTGGATGGTCCAGCCGGGCGGTGACTTCAGCTTCGAGCTGAAACTGTTCGCGGCAGTCGCGGCGGTCGCGATGTTTCGGGCGGATAAATTTCAGGACGACGTCGCGTTGAAGTTCACTGTCGTCGGCGATGTAGATTTCGCCGAGGCCGCCCCGCGCGTGAAACCGCAACTTGCGATACGCCTGCTGGAGCACCAGCGCGCCGACATCTGAATTTCGCGGTTCTTCAGGTTCGACGACGGTCGCCATGCCGCCGATTTCCGCCGCCGCAGTTTCTTCGCCGGCTCGCGGCTCGATTTCGTCGATCCGTTTCTGAACTTCTTCAAGAAGTTCAGGACAGCCCATGCAAAGTTCTTCGGGGGGGATGTACTGCCCCTGTGCCAGCAATTCTTCCCATTGAGAAATCAGTTGCTCGACGCGGACGGTATCCATCATAAGGGCTCCAGTGCTGGTTCGAGCGTTAAGAGGTGACCGGGACGACGGCCCGTCAACCTGCGACTGCATACACCGTAAGGCTGTTGATACATGACCCGCGAAGCAAGCATTGTACCGTGATGTCGAAATACTCAACCGCAAAACACCACTCTGAACGGGTGACCGCAATTCTTCTGCGAATTGAACGATTAACTGGCCTTCGCTTTACCACTGTCGCGAAACTTCGTCGGTTACCAGAGTTGCCACGGAGCAACGAATGATGTGTTTCCGCAACATCGATCGTTATGCTGCCGGGCGTCGGCTTCAATCGATCAGCAGCCGCCGTGTCATCTCGGAACAGCCCACCCAATCGCTCACAGGAGCCTCGCCATGACGACATCATTTCGCCTTTTGGGAACCGTTGCCTGCCTCGCGCTGCTGGCGCTTTCAGCGTCGGCCGAAGACGTCAAGCCGGACGTCGAAACGAAAAAAGAGCCGAAGCTCGAAGCCTGTGAACTTGGCAAAACAAACAATGTCCACCGCCTCGGGAAGATCTATCTGGCCGGACAGCCGTCAGCCGCCGACTTCGCCATCGCAAAGAAAGATGGCATCAGGACCGTCATCAATCTGCGAACTCCTGGCGAGCTGCCTTTTGATGAGAAGGGCGTGCTGAAAGATCTTGGTCTGGAGTATCACTATCTACCGTTCGCAGCCCCCGACACGCTCAAAGACGAAATCTTTGAGAAGTCGCTGAAAGTGCTCGGCGATAAGAAAAAGCAACCGGTCCTGCTGCACTGCGCCTCGGCCAACCGAGTCGGAGCCATCTGGCTGGCTCACCGAGTCCTCACCGACAAAATTCCGTACGACAAGGCACTCAAAGAAGCAAAGGAAGTCGGTCTGAGATTTCCGCCGTACGAAGCCAAAGCGAAGGCTTACATTGAGAAGGCTCAGGAAAAAGCCAGGTCTGCAAAACCCGAGAAAGAATAGGCGCAGAGCGTCGACGCGACGGATGAGTCAATCGGCTGCGAATCTACTCTTCGGGCTCGATCGGGTTTTCGATTTCGATGGCGATGGCCCGAAGCTCGCAGTCGTCGAAGCTGGTGGTTTCGTCTCTGGCGGACGTTTGCCGAATTCGTATCGAGTTTTGCCCAGCCTTCAGCCAGGTTGCCGGTAACCTGATTCTCACCCGCTGAGGATCGGTAGCCGGCGCACGCACGGTGATCAACTCGTTCAACGTGCCGACAGCTTCGCCGTTTACAAGAATCTGAGTTGCCAGAAACCCAGCTCGGACCTCATTCAGAAACGGCGTCGCCTTGAGTGTGCCCGGCCCGGACGGGATCAGTTCGGCGATGTCTGCCGAAAGGAAAATCTTTTGCGGCAGCTGATCCTTTGATATTGAGACGGTGAAGCTCAGCTCCGTTCCGTCCGGCTCGATCTGACTGAACAATTCGCGATAGCCGTTGCCGAGATGCCTCGGACCTTGATCAAGCAATTGGTACGAGCCGGCAAACAGTGGCTTGATACGCCGAATCATTTCCCAGCGAACAGCGACTTCGCCGAGCAGCGGGTGCTGCGTCGTCAGTCCGTCATCGGTCGCGTGCTGGATCGCCGATCGGATCCAGAATGGTTCCTCCATTTCACCCATCGAACAGGACGCATCCGGAACAAGTTCGATCCGTGCGAAATCGCCCGTTACTGATTGCGCAAGAGTGGAGTCAGGTCGTCCGAAACAGACAGCAGAAACTTCTTTGCGGTCGACGAGCAAATGACGATCAGCGCTGCGAATACCAACTATCGAGTCTGCTTCGTCGATGACACCGAAGATTTCGTTTCCCGAATTCAGGACGACTCGGTCCAGGGAGGCAGCTTTCCGGACGGAGTCTGTCATGCTTTTTCTGATGTTTGGCGAGTCGCCGGAGTCGCTTCTGGCAAATCGGACTAACGGCTCTCTGAGGATCAGCCCGCCAGGGGCGTCCGATTCATTCCGGGGCGGCGGAGTGAGGGCTCCTTCGACCTCGAGCCGAACGAGTTGTCCAATCGGACGTTGAATTTTCAGAAGGATGGAGTCATGGCTGCTGAGTGTGACGTCGCGGCCAGTACGCAACTGGAGCTGAAGCTGCTCGGTTCCGACGACAACGGTTTCCTCGCGACCGTCGGGATGCACAATCAGCCGCCGCTCGCCCCGTCCGGAAATGTTGATCCGCCACTGCACTCCTTGACGGCCAACGAAAAAAAACTTCAACGTTCCACCACTGCGGATTTCATCGTCGGGCGATAGGTGGGGGCTACCCGGCAAAGTTCCCGGCCAGCGACCGCACAGCACGACCAGGCAAGCATTGTCCTGTGATTCACTCGCGAACCGGGGGATTTGAAGGACTCGCCGTTGCCAGAATTTTTCGGCGATCGCGTCGACAAAATCGGGAGCTGAAACGTGGTCGCGATCAATTTTCTGCCAGCCAGCCGCCGGTGAAAGTCGCGAGTCGGTCGGGAAAACATCGCAGGTTCCCAGCGGCTGGCGAATCGTCGAGACGTGGGACACGTTGAGGGCGATTGAAGATTCTGCCGACTCTGCAACCGACTCTGTAAACGGAGACGCAGCGAAAAGTTGAGCTGACAAAAAAGATGGCATTTCCGGTTGACGCTCGGGCAGGCTGCACCATGCCGGAAATACTTCGCCGGTCCAGAGTTTCACGATGCGGACTGCCCGGCAACTCTTCGGCTGGAACGGTCTGGCCTCAAACACGAGTGTTCTGCCTGGCGACAGTCGGGTGTTATCAGCCAGTCTTGCGGAACCTCGCAGGAAACGTGACGACGTCGCGGAGCCATCCTGCTTCCGGATTCGCAGTTCCGGGCCAGCTTCACCGCGGTTCACGACTGGTGACTGGCTGGCGGCCAGGCACGGCTGAGAACCTGCCCTTTCGGAACTAAGGACGGCAGTGGCCAGAATCAGTAATGCCAGGCGTGACGCGGTCCGATTCTCCCGGTTCGGATGGAGCGTCGATCGTGACTTTGGCCTAATTGACCTTCGGATTCGATTTATCACAGAAAATCTTCAAGGTCAGGGTAAACGTTGAATGGCGAATACGCCGATGACTGATTGACGGTGCGTTCGCTGGCTCTCGTTTTGTCTACCCGAGGATGAACTTGAAGTATCCAGCGGACCGGCGATCGTCGAGAGCAGCTGACCACCGTAAACAAAATTGTGAAGTTCCTGCAAACCCACGAAAATTTGACTCCAGCGGACCATCAACGAGTTGCCGGTCGGATGGCAACTCGGGTAAAAAGAAGCTCGGGCCAGCGTGTTGGAAACTGCGGCAACGGACAACGTCGCGGCGGCGACGATTTCTCAGAAACCGCACCCTCGATCGTAACTCAAGTCACCGGAAACTCCTGTCGCCACTGCTGATCACAGTGCCTCAGAAATCCGGCAGCGTCGGTAGATGACTTCCGAATCGAACATGCAGCGAGTTCTATGCTACAGCCGGGAGCCTGAGCTGGCTCGTTCTGTAGCCGAAAACCTGAAGGCTCATTACGACGTTATCTGTCCCGACTCTTTGGAAGACAGTCTTGAGGCGTTGAACGAAGGTCAGATCTCAGGGCTTTTCCTCTGCGGCGAAGAAATGACCTCGGCCGGGTTGCTGCTTCAGGCCGGTGGGATTCTTCAGCAGCTTCAGGATGGATTTGCTCTGGTCGGGCATCGTCGCGAAGTGCTCTGGCACAACGACCGACTTCTCACGCTCACCGAAAGCGAAGAGTCGCATACTGGTCGCAGCTTCTATGATTGTTTCGGCAGCCCGGAAATCCTCGGCCCCGATTTCTGCCCGCTGAACACGGCGTTTGGAATGGGCGAGACGGCTCGCAGCACACTGCGCGTCGGCGACAAGACGTACTACGAAGTTGAAGCGACTCCCGTGTTTGACAGTGAGGACGGGCAGGGAGATATCGCTCGGTTTCTGATCGTCGTCGTGCGGGACATTTCGACTGAGGTGCTGCAACGCCAGAAGCTCAACGCGATCTATCAGGCCGGCCTTGAACTGGGTGACCTGACTCCGCAGGAGTTACTCGAAATGACGGTCGACGACCGGGTCGATCTGTTGAAGTCAAAGATTCTGCACTTCACGCAGGATTTGCTCGAGTATGACACGGTCGAAATTCGGCTGCTGGATCGCAGTACAAAACATCTCGCTCCGTTGTTGTCCGTCGGTATGGACGAAGCTGCTGAGAGTCGCAATCTGCAGGCGAGTCCGCAGGGCAATGGAGTTACCGGTTTCGTAGCCGCCACCGGGAAAAGTTACCTGTGCGAAGATACAACCAGCGACCCGCTTTACCTGCTTGGCGCGTCTGAAGCCCGCAGTTCGTTGACCGTACCTCTGATGCTTCATGACGAAGTCTTTGGAACGTTCAATGTAGAGAGTCCTAAGAAGCGAGCATTCTCTGAAAATGACCTGCAGTTCCTTGAACTGTTTGCGCGAGAAATCGCAGTGGCGCTCAACACGTTGGAGCTGCTCGCCGTCGAAAAAATTTCAACAGCAAATGAGAGCACCGAACTCATCCTGCGGGAAGTCGTTGACCCCGTCGACAAAATTATTCAGGACACCACCTGGCTCATTGAAAACACTCTTGGAGCGGACACTGGAGTCACCGAACGACTTCGCGACGTTTTGAAATCTACTCGCAACATCAAACGCATGATTCAGACGGTTGGGGGAACATTCCCTCAACGCACCAGTACATCGGCCATGCCGGATTCCGACGTCAGGCCGCTGATGCAGCACAAACGCGTGCTTGTGGTTGATGAAGATTCCGAAGTGCGGCACGCCGCCCACCAGTTGCTCCGCCGCTTAGGCTGCGACGTCGAAACCGCACACAACGGCGAAGAGTGCTTCCTGATGGCACGTTCTTATCACTACGACGCGGTGATCTCAGATATTCGCCTGCCTGACTACAAGGGCTACGAGGTCTTCAACCAGCTGAAGCAGATTGACCCTCACGTGCCCGTCATCCTGATGACCGGCTACGGGTACGATCCTGGCCACTCGATCGTGAAAGCTCGTCAGGCCGGCTGCAAATCGGTCCTCTTCAAACCATTCCGAGTGGACCAGCTGGTGTCGGAACTCGAAAAGGCCTTCTCGTCGCCTGCCGACCTGGCCGAGCAATCCAGTTAAGCTGTGGCTAATGCCGGCACCAGAGACGGGCCGACGGACTTGAGAAAGAGTCCTGGAACGACTCACCGAACTCATTCGTCACAGCGCTGAGGGAACTGGTCCGAAATAACTTCGGGAGGAAACGAGGCAACGGAAAACGGGAATCTATTTCGGGCCTGTTTCTTAGTGTCGCTGCGATTCAGGCGGTTGCCACTGAGGAAATGAAGGACGTTGTTCCCGGAGTGTGCCCGACAGGATCGTTGTCGCAGCAGCGTTTGGCTTTGCTCAGTCTGTGAAAAAACCCGGAAGCAGCAGGTCCCAGGGGGGGGGCACAGGACTCCGACTACTTCCGGGCGGCGATTGGCGAATGACTGACTAAGGCTGGACAGTAGCCGGGGTTCGGATTTCGAGTCAATATGGCTTCGGGCAGGTGCCAGAACGGTTTTGGTTTTATGTAGTTCTGCACATATTTGCGTATTTGATGGCGGTGTCCTCTAACGGGAAACCGCTCCACCAGGCGGCGTTCAATCGTCGAAATATCTCCAGCAGCCAGAGAATCCGTCCATGACCGCCCCCTATTACAAGCTGGTTAGGTCGCTGCGTCGCGCGTTTCCTCAGCCAGTTTCTGACCGCGAACATGACGCCTATTTCGTGTTTTCGATCATGCGGGCGCTCGACCAGGTCGACGCGATGAAGTCGGTGTCTCCGGTGCTGGGCGAGCCTCGAGAACTCGACTTTCATACCGCACGCCAGATGAGAATCGCCCGCGAAACTCAGTCTCTGGAATCCGTCACTGAGCAGCTCGTCGATCATCTATCCGGGATGTTCGTTTGGGGACATCCTCGGGCGCAGATCAACGTCATTCCGCCGCCGACGATTCCGGGCATCATCGGATCACTGCTTCCATCGATCTACAATCCGAACCTGGCCAGTGAAGAATCGTCTCGATTAGTTGCTCTCGCCGAGGTCGAAGTCTCCGCCATGACTGCCGATCTTGTTGGCTACGATCCGGCCAGCGCTCAAGGCGTCTTTACTTTCGGTGGGACGGGCACCCTGCTTTACGCGGCTCGAATCGGTCTTGAAAAAGCCTGCCCCGGATCGATGAAGTCCGGCGTTCGAGAACCCGCCGTCATCGTTGCTTCCGAACGTGCTCATTACGCCTGCCGAACGATTGCCGGCTGGATAGGGCTGGGCGAAGACAGCGTTATCGAAATTCCCAGCTCCGACGAAAACGAAGTCCGCACCTGCCTGCTCGAAAGCATGTGCCGGGACGCTTTGAACTCGGGAAAGAAGATCGCGATGATCGTCGCGACGATGGGAACGACCGACGCGTTCGGCCTGGACGACCTCGCCGAGATTCACAGCATCCGAGACCGGCTGGTCGACGAATTCTCCCTTGACTATGTGCCGCACATTCACGCCGACGCGGTTATCGGCTGGGCGTGGAGCGTCTTTAACGGCTACGACTTTGTTAAAAACCCGCAGGGCTTTCGACCGCGCACCGTTCGGTCGCTGGCCGGAACGCAGCGGCGGATCAGTCAGCTTGCCCTGGCCGACTCGCTGGGCATCGACTTTCACAAAACAGGATTCACACCGTACATCTCCAGTTTGTTTCTGGCGAAGTCGGGGCATGACCTGTCGCTGATTGCTCGCGACACGGAAGAAATGCCGTACCTGTTCAAGTCCGGCGAGTACCACCCTGGCAAGTACACACTCGAAACCAGCCGCAGCGGAGCCGGGCCGATGGCAGCACTTGGCAATCTGCTGCTGCTCGGTCGCGAAGGATTGCAGGCTCTGCTCGGGCATCTCGTGACGATGTCCGAAGCTCTGGCCGAGCACCTGGAAGGCCACGCGGCGACGACCGTCCTCAACGACGAAAACTTCGGCCCGGTGACGCTGTTCCGAGTTTACCCGGACGGCGTCGACACCTTCACGATCTCAAAACGTGAGATGACTGATCCGGCTTTTCGAGAAACGCTGCGAGCCCACAACGACTACAACCGTCGCATCTTCGCCGAAATTCAGGCTGAAGCTCTGCAGGGCAGGGGAGTCGTTCTTTCGCTGACTGACTGCTACCGCGAGACCGGCTACGGCGAACCGGTTGTCGCTCTGAAGTCGTATATCATGAGCCCGTTCTCTGACGAAAAGTACGTCGACGCCGTACTGGAATCCGTCTGCCGAGCCCGCGAGGCCCTCAAAGAATAGCTCAACAGAGAGTTCTCCGACTTCGGCATTCCGACTTCGCACCTGTTGTAACGCCCCTGCCGTATATACTCGCGACACCAGATCACGGACTATTTTCTCTGGCGAGCGGCGTGCAGCATGGCAGAAAGCACAAGCCAGCCTGATATCGGACAACGACTGATCTCCGGCGATGAATCGGCTCTTGAAGCAGCGCTGCGCGCACACGGCCCGCCGGTCAAAGCGTTGCTTCGCCGAAAATTCTTCGGACCTCTGTCAGACACCGACTTCGAGGACATCCTCGCCGTCGCTCTCTTTCGCATGTGGCAATACCGATCCCGTTACGACGCCTCACGGGCGACATTGCGAGTCTGGTTTTTCCGCATCGCTGAAAATGTAACACGAGACGTGCTTCGGCACGGCTGGCAGAAAGCAAGACAACTCGAAGTTGCGTTTGAGCCTTTAGCCCTTTCAGCGGTCATTGATCATCGGAATCTGGATGTCGGTTTTGTCGACGGCGCTTCCGGTGACCGAACTGTGGGGCAATTCGAGACTGAATCCATTAGCAATGCAGCGGGCACTCGCCCGATCGTTGAACACCTTATCGAAGTTCTGAAACTGTTGCCGGATGCGCAACGCAGGATTCTTCTGGCAGATGCGGAATCAACAGACGGCAAAGTTGCCAGCCAGGATCTGGCCAGCGAGTTAGGTATTTCTGCCTCGACAATTCGAGTCTACCGCCGGAGAGCCTTGGAAACAGTTCGCTCGGAAATGGATCGCCGAGGCTGGGAACAGGACGTGTAAGGCATAACCTGAACCAGGCAGGTGGGAATTGCTCTTCGCTTATTCCGGCCTGCATTGACTCTTTTCCGGCGTCGCAACGGCGTCGCGTTTCCATTCCGCACACGCGGGAAAACGTCATGAATGAAAACAACGAACAGGACGAACAGTTCCGCCATCGAATCAAGGCCGCGATGCACCAGCTCGGTCGGCATTCAAACGGCTTTGACGGCAATGCGTCCATCGAAGCTGAACTCTCTGAGATTGACGCTGCGCCAATGGACGAGGCCGAAGTCGGTCGGATCATGAGGCAGGTTCATCGCACAATTCATCGTTCAACCGTCGAGGCTGCCAACTCCCGCGAAGGAATGGATGACATGCAGAATCGAACTTCGTTACGAAACAGGACCTCTGTCGGGATCGACCTTCCCCTACGGTGCTTCAGCAGACAGCCAATGACCGGCAGTACTGCAATCGTTGCCGTGGTGGCAACTTCGCTGTGTCTCCTGACGGCGGTCGGACTTTTTCAGGTTGCCGGCAAGGCAATATACGAAAACCGACCGTTTACGCCGGGCACAGCATTGACCTACGCTATCGATCCACTTAGCCGTTCGACTCACCGCTTCAAATACGTCGCTCAACCTCGACCGCAGGCCGTACCGCCGGAGCGGTTGGTCGTCGGACAGACGATTCGCACCGCCGCGCGTGAACGTCGTCGCGCGTTGTTGCCTGACGGTTCGGTGCTGTATCTCAATGAGCAGTCTACGGTCGCTCTGACCGCCAACCGAACCGTTGCGCTGCATCGCGGGCAGCTTTTTGTCGAGGTCACTCCGGCAAACGTTTCCGCTCAAGGCCCGTTTGTCGTTGAAACGCCGGATCGGCAAGTCACTGCGCTCGGGACAAAATTCGCGGTTTCGACCGGCGGGAAAGACACCGAGGTTCTGGTCACTCAGGGAAAGGTTCGAGTCAGCGGTGCCGCGGATATTGTGACTGGTGGTCAAGTGGCTGCCGCTTCTGACAAAGACACGGATGTAGTTATCGACGCGGCGCCGCGAGCTTCTCAGGCTTTGTCGTGGACTCGCGAACTCATCGCCGCAGCCGAAACGCCGATCGTGCCGCGTAGCGATCACGACGGCGGATCGTTAGTCGTCGTCGATCCATCCGGCCAGGAAATGAAGCTGTCGCTACGCAAGTTTCACGTCGACGCACACATCGAAGATGGCTTCGCACGAACGACGATCGACCAGACCTACTTCAACCATACTCACTCCCGGCAGGAAGGAACGTTCAAGTTTCCGCTTCCGCCCGACGCGTCGCTGTCACGACTCGCGATGTACGTTAATGGAAAACTGATGGAAGGCGGCATGGTCGAGCGTGATCACGGTCGCAACGTTTTCGAGCAGATCATGCACACGAAACGCGACCCCGCGCTGCTCGAATGGGTCGACGGCAGCACGTTCAAAATGCGAGTCTTCCCTCTGGAACCCCGCCAGGAAAAGCGGATCGTTCTGAGTTACACGCAGCGACTTCCCAACGACTACGACCGTACTGAATATCGCTTTCCGGCCGGTCACAGTTTTGACAAAGTCCGAGACTGGTCGACACGTCTGACCGTCGCGAATGGTGCCGGAAAAACTCGCTGGTTCAGCCCGACTCACCTGCTCAAGGCGACTGACGACGGCGACGACCTTGTCCTGGAAGGTGATCTTCAAAATGCCATTCTCGATAAAGACCTCGTCGTCGAGCTGACTGCCGCCGGCACCAGAAGCAATGGTCTGTCGCGACAGATTAAAGAAACCATCGATTTTTCGAAGGCTCAACACGAAGGCTTCAGCTACCAGATGCTGCGATTTCGACCGGATCTGAGCGGCGACATGAAACGTCCGCGTCGCAACTGGGTCTTCCTCTACGAGTCGTCTGGCGATCGCAACCCGCTGCTGGCCAGAGTTCAGCTCGACGTCATCCACACGATGCTGGATCACGCCGAACACGACGACACGTTTTCGATTGTCACTGCCGCTACAAAAGCCCGGACCTTCCGAATCAAGCCGGTACGCTGTTCAAAGAAGAACATCGAGAAAGCTGTTACCTGGCTGGAGGACGCACACCTTGTTGGCGCTTTGAATCTCGAAGATGCGTTCAGCAAAGCAAAGCCGTTCTGCCGGTCCGACGATGACACGCTGCTCGTTCACGTGGGATCAGCGAATCCAGTGCTCGGCGAACGGGACGAAAAGAAGCTCCTTAAGTCGCTTCCCCCCGACATCGAGTATGTCGGTGTCGGAGTTGGCAAACGCTGGTCGCGAGCTTTCATGAAGTCGGCAGCCGGTCGAACCGGCGGGCATTTTGCTCAGATCAACCCTGACGAGAAAGTAAGCTGGCGAGCGTTCGAGCTGCTTTCAACTTTGAACGCTCCGCGACTGGTCGATTTGAAAGTCGACAGCGGTCGCCAGGGCGTTCAGTTCCTGACCTTCGCCGAGACGATCGCCCATGGTCAGGAAGTTGCCGCCATCGCTCGCCTGCCTCTTCAGGCGAAACCGCTCGACGCCGTCACGGTTACGGGCACACTGAACGGCCAACCGTTCAGTCGCAAACTGCCGGTTGAGAACGTCGCGGCGCAGGCTGATTACCTGCCTCGTACCTGGACGCGACTCGAAATCGATCGGCTTGTCGCCAGCGGTGCCGAGGCTCACAAAAACGCCATCATCACTCTGAGCAAGGCGATGTATGTGATGTCGCCGTTCACATCGTTGCTCGTGCTCGAAGACGAGGCCATGTACGAACAGTTCAATGTCGACCGAGGCCGCAAGGATCACTGGGCACTGTACCCGGCTCCGGCGACGATTCAGGTCGTCCACGAGTCTGGCCCAACGCAGCCAAAAAATGTGCAACCTGTCGACGTTCTGACGCGGGAACTGAAATCGCAATCGGCAAGAGTGGACGTTGCGAAAGCGAATTACGACCTCGGTGTCCGAGACGGTCGTACGCCGGAAGAGCTGGAGAAACTGAAAACCATTCTTATTGGAGAAGAACGCGAAAAAGAGATTCTGCAGAACCGCCTTAAGCTCGTTGAGCAGGCCGCTGATCGAGCATCCTCGGACATCGCCAGGACAGTACTTTTCCGCCGACCGCCGTCAATCAGCGTCCCGGCATCCTACGTGAATGGCAACATGCAACGACCGCGTTTCTCTTACTCAGCCTGGGATCGTAAGCTGTTTCGTTTTGTGAGTCCGAGCGGAATTACACAATTTGCCGAGCCGTATTTCCTGGATTACTGGGGGGGCCAGTCACAAAACACGTACACGTTCTGGAGCGACGACGTCAACGGAAACGATGTTTTCGATGGAGCCACTCGCCCACTCGGGACAGGTGCCTGGTATTATGATCCGATGGTCAGCCGCTCGGGCATTGTGCTCAATGGCGAAGTTGTTGACTCAGGGTTTCGAGAAAGGTTGCTTTCGTCGTTCACATTGCCGTTTGGTGATCTTTCCGGCGACCAGAATATTGACTTGAAGTTTCTCGGTGACACGCGACTTCAATTCAGTGGAATGGTGGCTTCCCGGCGGTATTACGGAGGAGTGAACAGAGGCGTCAATTGGTCATTCAGCGAGTCGCCGAGTTTTGACGTAGATTTGTCGGGCATTATAGACGTCGACTTTTCCCTGCAAGGGATTTCTCCGGAATGGGTGATTGATGAACAGCGAATGGCACATCTGCGGGGAGACCGGCCCACGATCCAACAGATCCCCCAGGCTCTTTACGGAGTTGGAGAAGCGGTCAATCTCACGGATGCCCTCCGCAGTCCGTTCGCGACTCTTCCTGGCCTGTCTGTAGCCACCGTAAGTCCTGTAGCCACCGTAAGTCGTACAAGTCTTGCCAGCGGGCAGAATTCGATCGTTCCTTACTACAGAACGCTCATCGAACATTACGGCAATAACTTTGATCGCTATGGCAAGGTGCCGGTTCTCGATGGCTATGCAACCAGTAACAACTGGGTCCGATACGATTTTTCCAGCAGGAGCCTGCCGGAAGATTCATCGGACGACTTCATCCAGTTCCTTGCTACCCAACCTGATTTTGGAACGGTTGGTCGTTCTGTAGAAGGTTTTGTTTTTCCGGACGTTGTGTCTGTGGATGGCCTTGGCTTTGTCACGCAACGCGAGTACGACGCCCGGTTGCTTGCCATTCGACTGACAAATCGTGGAACTCAAGCATTGAGTCCGTCAGGAAGTCAGTTGATTCACCTGCCGATTCAACGACCCGGCGTTCTGCGGAATATCGTGAGCTACGCTCCAGGCATGCAGACGTCGACTGCCGATGTGCTGGCCGTTCTGGACGCAGAGTCAGAACCAACGAGCACGCTCGTGCAGGGAGAAGTGGATGATGTCTCGCGGCATCTTATCGAGAAATCTCGAGCGACCGGTTGGGAAAGCGTCGTCCGACTGGACGACAAAGATTCTCCTGAGGTCACACTGAACTGTAACGGCGCCGGTGAGTTGAGACTGGAGCGGAGAACGGATGACGGACTTCTTGAACAAGTAATCTCAGACGGGAAAACGCTCCAGCACCTTTATCCGGAACTCGGAATCGGTGCTCAACGTACAGTCACCCGGTTTCACCGTCGTGTTCTGCTGAGCACGACTCCCTGGCTGTTGCCACCTGTCGAGGAGCTGACGATCGGTTGCGATATTCGACACGTCAATGAGAACACGATCCGGATTACTCGAATCAAAACGCCGGAAGCGGACAAGTCGACCATGGATGACGCGCGACCTGCCGACAGATTTGAACTGGCCATTGAGCTGGTCTTTAACGACGACGGGCAGTTGGCCGAGCGTCGATGGATCAAGCTCGTGTCGAAGTCCGGGCGAGTCGAACAGGTACTAAGCCGGCATGTCTACGAAGCCAGCGGCTCCATTCGAGTTTTCAACAAGGACGAAGAGCTGGTCAGCAACGTGAAACTGCAACGAAAGCCGATCACCCGTCCGGCTGACACTGCATCAACTGACGGCCTTGTCATTCTGCCACTGCCTTATCGCTCTGCCGATTCGTACTCATTGAATCTGCCGGCTCAGCCTGCTGGCAACGGCAGCGTTGACTACTCGCAGCTTTCGGAAGCGGACGCGATGAAGCTTGTTGCGACGCATGTAGCCACCAGTGATTTCGATGCAATGTGGAACGTCATCAACCAGCGATTCGTCGCCAAAGATGATTGCCGAATGGGCTTCGCCGTTCTGCTTTCAGGAGCGGCCAGCGGCAACTCACAGCCGATTCATGAAGTTGCTTCACACAATCAGGGCTCAAGTGCTCTAGGAAGTTTCCTCGTCCAGCACTTCGACTGGATGAAGGATCAGGATAGGGGCAAGGAGTTCGTACTCCCCGATTCGGCCAGCCCATTCCTCAGACACCAGGCCGACATCCACAACCTGTACGCTCTATGGTCGAGTGGCCGGGCCACCCAGGACCGCACGGAGTCGCAGGTAAACAAAGAGCTGAATCGATCTTTTGAACTCATTCGAAAATGCCCGTCGAAAGATGTTGCGTGGACGCTGCTCAATGTTGCGCATCAATCAATCGACGAAACGCTTTCGAAGAAGAAACTGCATCTCCGCCTTGCAAAAGAAGCAGCCTCATTCGAGTCAGTGCCAGGCCTCTTCGGGTCGGCACGACATGCCAGAGTTCTGTGGTTGATTTCAGGCGGCAGGACGGACGAGGCTCAGTCGCTCTACGGTAGTTTTCGAGTTGACACGGCGGAGGCTGGGATCACTCTTCCCGTATCGAACGAAATCCGTTCCGCGTTCAGATCAGCATCCGGCAGCTCGGAAGTCTGGAGTAAACTGATTCTCGATTCCGCAAAGCCGTTGATTGAACAGAAGCGTGGGCCGGAGCTGTTTCATCTGGCTCTGAATTGTGCCGTGATTGCTGAACACGACACCGCTCGGCAGTTGCTGAATCTTGGAATCAAGGAAGCGGATCTCAGCAACCGTCCCGATTTGCTGCTGGCAGGTCTGCAGTGTTTGATGACGATCGAAGATTGGGACCGGGCCGAAGACTTCGTTCGGCGACTGATCAACAACAGAAATGCCAGAGAGAACGCAGCGCTTTGGCGAACAGCCTCACAAATCGCGACGGCACTTGGAAACGATGATGAATCGCTGCAGAGACTGGAACAGGCAATGCGTCTGGAATTCGCGTCGCTGCCCGACACAGTTAATGTTGAATCGCTCCGGGCTGACTACAACAGGCTATTTGATCGTTTTACTACGTTCGTCGACAAATCGCTCGCGGAAGGCAATGCCCTTCCGAAAGACTTCATTGAACGAGTCACTCAGGCAACGGATGCGTGGCGATCGGTTGATCCCGATCCGACAGTTGCCTGCCAGCGTGCGGCGAAGTTGTTGCAGCTTGTCGGTCTGTACGATGACGCCTGGGCTTACTGGACGACGCCGCTGGCCAACACAACCAGCAGCTCGGGTGCCTGGACAAAGCTGGCGATGGCTCTTGCCGAAACAAACCAGATTCATCGGGCGAGCCAGGCGTGGAGCGAAGCCTTTGCCGCTGAACCAACCAACCCGGAGCTGCTCTGGAATCATGCCAGCCTGCTGCGTAACCACAACCAGCCTGAGCAAGCAAAGAAACTGCTGACCCAGATCATGAACGGAAAGTGGCAGCCAAGATTCGCGAACTACAAACCGCGGGCAAAGTCTCTGTTACAGCAACTGTAGGTCAGGCTCCGCCTGATGAAGTCATCAGGAAATCAGCTTGTCAAAAACTCGCCGAGCTCGTTTCAGCCTGTGACAGACGCCGAATCTTCGTTGACTACGGTTTCGCTTTCTTCAGATCGAGATCGAAGAATTCGGGCAGGTCACCAATGAGAGGATTGGCGTAGTCCAGAAATGCCTTCGTGACGAACAGCCCGTCCTTCGAAATAAACTTTGCCGGCATGGGACGCTCGGCGTTGGCGACTTCCCCCAAGGGGATTGTTCCAAAGTCACTGGCGTATGGTTCGCCATGTTTCGAGGTTCGGTTGATTGTGACCATCACTCCGCTTGCGCCATTTTCGGCAAGACGAACAGCTTCTTTACCACAGCCAAAGGCTTCGTCGATGTCCAGTTTCACGGCTCGGTCGGCGGCACACATCTGCAGCGACTCGGTCACCTGAAACTCACCTCGCCATCCAAACTCGTCGCTGATCATTCGATGCAGCATCATGGCGGCGCTGGTTCCGCCCATCGCTCCAAATTCGACATTGCCAAATCGATCCTGCGTTCCCGATGCGCTGACGGGACTCCCATCCGCATCGGTGATCCCTTCGCCGCAGACGATCGATACAAAACCGAATTTCTTCTGAGCTTTCTCGACTGCCGCCAGAAATTTTGCTCGGTCAAATGCGACTTCCGGCATCAGGATGATGTGAGGTGGATCGGCAGCGTTTTTCTTTGCACAGGCCGCCGCAGCGGGTAACCAGCCCGCGCTGCGTCCGACCGTCTGGAACACGACAAACTGATCGACTCGCTGCATGTCGCGAGCCAGTCGCCCTCCCTGCTGGATACTTAACGCCACATAGCGAGCGGCACTTGCGTAACCGGGGGTGTGGTCAGTTCCGAACAGGTCATTATCCACGGTTTTCGAAACGCCGACTCCTGCCATTTCGTATCCGGCATTGTTGGCGTATTCGACGACTCGGTGAATTGTGTCCATCGTGTCGTTACCGCCGATCATGAAGAAGTATCGAATATCGAACTTCTTCAACTGTTTCAGGATCGGCTCAAAGTGCTCTTCCTGGAGCTTGAGCCTGCTTGAGCCAAGAGCACTGCTCGGCGTGGCCTGAAGCTTTCGAGTCGATGCTCGATCGTAGCTACCCAGGTCAAGCAGGTGGTTTGCAAGGACGCCTTCAATTCCAAAACGCATCCCAAACAGTCGATCGATTTGTTTGGACCGTCGAGATCCTTCGATGACTCCGGCCAGCGTCGAATTAATGACGGAAGTGGGCCCACCGGATTGCCCGACAATGGCGTTACCCTTCAACATGCTGCACCTTTAATCGACTTAAAATTCCGGAGCGATCTTTCGCCCGGCGGATACGAAACAGGCTCCGCGATCAAACGACCTCGGAGCCATCAATTGTCTTCGCCAAAAATCAGAAATGAGACAACGCGTAGACGGTTAGGATTCTGATCCTTCACCCGAGTCAGCGTTGGATGGATTGTCAGATAATCCGGCATCCTGGAGAGCGTCTGCCTCGCTGCGGCTCATTTTGAACAGGCTGAAAGTGACCCCGGAAACGATCGTTGCCGGAACGGTCAGCATGAACAGAATGCTGTACATGTAGGCTCGCGGCTTCGCGTCGTCCTCTTCGTTCGCGGCCTTACACATCGGACACGCCACAACAGCAGTTGTCGCCGGTGAGCTAACTGTCAGGACCATTGCCAGAAAGGGGATCAACAGGAATCGAGATGTCAGATATTTCATAGTCTTACTCCAGCGGCAGATGATACAGCATCAGATAAATCACGACACCTGTAATCGACACGTAAAGCCAGATGGGGAACGTTACTTTTGCAATCTTTCGGTGCCTGTCCCAGTCTGCCTTCAAGCCGCGATAGATCGTGATGATTGCAAGAATTGGGACCACAGCCGCCAGGATCACGTGGCTGATCAGAATTGTGAAGTAGACGACTCGGACCGTTCCTACACCGGTAAACGGTTTGCCTCGTTCGCCCGTGTAATGATGCAGGCCTGCGTGGTACGCCAGGTAACAAACCAGAAAAACGACTGAAACTCCGAATGCTGTCAGCATGATATTTCGATGGGCATCGCGTTTGCCCTGCTTGATCAGCAGGAAACCGAGCACCAGCAGAATCGTCGCCAAACCGTTCAGCGACGCATTGATCGTCGGCAAAGCCTCCAGCCAGTCAGGAAGTTCCGCCGCAAGAATCTGCGTCACTCGTTTAATCTCCCAGTGTTCAGTCGCCAGGCATGCCGCGACGTTTGTCTGCCTGAAGTCCCTTTAGTTTCAGTTTGATCAGTTCTTGAGTAACGCGTCGAGATCACGACGCAACGTTGCGATCTCATCTTCCTTCAACGAATTGTACTTTCCGACGACTTTACCAGTCTGATCCACCAGGCAGATATTGGTCGTGTGGATGATCTCCCAGCCTGGAGTTGGATCCGGAGACGGAGCAACGGGCATCAGGAAGTCCTTTTGAATCATGTTGTAGATCGTGTCTTTGTCACCGGTCAGGAAAAACCAGCGGTCCAGATCAGCTTCCCAGAAACTGGCAAACTTTGTCAGAACTTCAGGGGTGTCGTAGTCTGGATCGACTGTAAACGTCACCAGGTTGACGTTGGGCTCCGGGTATCGCTTTTGTAATTCCTTGAACGCTGCCGCGACCCTCGGGCAAGGTCCAGCACACCGGGTGAAAATAAATGAGGCAATCCAGGGTTTGCCGAGCAGGTCGTTCTTTGACAATGTCTCCTCTCGGCTGTCGGTGAGTGAGAAGTCTCTAACTCCGGCTTCCGGCCAGGTAATCTTGATTTCGACAGGCTTGTGCATTTTCGTGCCTTCATCGTCATCGGGTACGTCGCTCGATCCGTTGCCGTTGATCACGACCAGCTCAGAATTATCTCCGCCAGTCGTGGTTCCATTGGAGCTTCGCTGTTTCCACATGAAAAACAGTGAGACGAAGACCGCTCCCCATAGGGCGATGCCTACGATGACCAGGCTGCCCTTCGAATTGTTTGTCTGTTCGCTCATCACTTTGCTCTCGTATCAATCGAAACGTAACGCCAATAACGATAAGGCACTCAGGAGAAGTACGCATATCGAGAATCAGGTCGTACGCCCATTAATCGGGCTGCTGGTGCGACGTTGGGAGTGAACCTTCTTCACCGCAACTCGATCACGACGTGCCTGCCAGACGGCTCCCTGGAAACACAAGCCTGCAAAAACGACCGACATTAAAAAACACATCCACAGAGAAGGTTGTCCTGACGCTGCTGTGGCACCGACTCCATCAGCGGAAACGTCGTACAACAATTGTCTGATGCCAGCCACTCCGTAGGACAACGGATTCAGTTTCATGATCCAGGACAATGCTCCCGTCTGAGCGGTTGGAAAGAACGCTCCCGACAGCAGCCACATTGGCATCAGGAAAACATTCATGATTGCATGAAATCCCTGGATCGAGTCCAGCTTCCAGGCCAGCATGAATCCCAAAGAAGTCAGACCGAATGCAACCACAGCCATAAACAACGTCATGGTCGCAATTTTCACCGCACTTAGTTCGAAGATCAGGTCGTCCGCCAGACCAGTTCGTCCCATCAGCCAGCCAAGGCCAACAAACATCAGTGCCTGAACGACCGCCATGAATACACCGCCAACAACCTTACCCAGCACCAGGCTCGATCGGGAGACTGGCGAGACGAGTACGCCCTGCAAAAATCCTTCATGTCGATCTTCGATGATCGACATTGCGGAAAAGATCGCCGTAAACATCAGAATCAGAGCCGTGATGCCTGGCAGAAAGTAGGCGCGGTAACTCATGGTCCCGGCGACCCATTCCGGAGTCTGGAAGGAGTCGTGCAGGCCGGCGCCAAACAACACCCAGAACATGATGGGAGTTGCCAGCGCGCCGATCAGTCGGGAACGCTGCCGCAAAAAACGAGTGATCTCGCGGCGGCTCAACGTCCATATCGCAAGCCATGCCGGTGGGCTGGTAAGAGATTCTGAGGTTGAAATGGCAGATTGACTCACAGCAGTTCCGTAAGCTTCATGAAAGACATTTGGAAGCAGCTCGAAAACTCGAGATCATTCTCGAACAGCCTCGGCGAATCGCGACCCGGTCTCCATCAGAAATACATCCTCAAGCGTCGGTTTCCCTAACGAAATCGACCGAATCTCATTTGGAAATCGATCCATGATTTTTCCAAACAACTCCTGGCCGTTCGTTTGGTGAATTCGGAGCGTCTCTCCGACCCGCTTGGCTATAACATTCAGCTCCGTCTCCAAACGACTTTTTAACTCATCCGGTTGATCGGCGACGATCGTCAGACACTCACTCGGAATCCGACTTCGCAGTTCCGACGGACTGCCCTGAGCGACAATTTTGCCCAGGTGCAGCAGAGCCAACTCGTCGCAGCGTTCGGCCTCTTCCATCAAGTGGGTTGTCACAACAACGGTTACGCCTTGCTCGGCACGTAGCTGTTCGAGGCTCGCCCAAAGCTCATGACGTGCTCCGGGATCCAGGCCCGTTGATGGCTCGTCCAGCAGCAACAACGATGGACGATGAATCAGACATTTGGCAAGCTCGACACGTCGTTTCAATCCACCAGATAATGTGTCGACAATGTCGGTTTGCCGGTCTGCTACTCCAAACTGAGCCAGCACTTCCTCAGAAGTTTGACGCAGTTGTTTGCCTTTAAGTCCGAACAGATGCCCCTGGTGAAGCAGATTCTCAAGAACAGTAAGCCGACGATCGAGTCCAGGGCTTTGAAACGTCACGCCAATCTGCTCGCGATACGCTGCGGAATCTTTTCGAAGATCATTTCCAAGGGCAGAAACAACGCCGGACTGCGGTGGGAAAATCGTGCTCAGAATACTGAAGAGCGTTGTTTTCCCCCCGCCATTTGGTCCCAGGAAGCCAAAGATCGCTCCTGACTTCACTGAGAAGCTGACTGAGTCCAACGCGACGCGATCACCGTACTGAAACGATAAATCTTCGACGCAAATTGCATTTGACTCTTCCACAGTTGCTCCAGCGTCAGCATCCGACCGTTCAATAGAGACGAAGCTTCGATAGCAGAAAAGCCCGGCCTCATCATCAATGAAGCCGGGCCCGTTTCCAGATTCTCAACTGTCAGAATCAACCACTGCCTTAGTCGACCACTCAGAGCACTTTCATAATTGGTTTTCAGGGTTCTGCAGGAAGGCCGCCAGAAAAACAATGGCTGCTCCGAGTGCCAGAGCTCCTGCACTGAAACCATGAAAATGGTCTAGTGATGTGCCGTCGAGGCGTGAGCACCTTCTGCCGCTTCACCGTGATAGTTACCAGCAGCCCGATTTTCGACAGGATTCTGTGGGACGTCAACATCGTAGTAGTGAACAGCAACGTCTGGGAACAACGCCAATGGCAATCCAACAGCCAGAATAAATGTCGGAGCCAGCAAAACGTATTTCCAGTGCCGCTCGAATCGCAGATGCATGAAATAAAGCATCACGCAGGATGCCTTCATGGCTGCAATGGCCAGCACAGTCACAGCAAGCCACCCCGGACCTGGAAAATTATCCTTAAGCTCATCCGCAATCCAGGACAACCCGGTGCAGACGATGAGAATCATAAAGATGAATTTGTAGGGGGGATGGTGATGTTCTTCGTGGTTTTCCATCACTCATTCTCTTCTGTACTGGAGCTTTGATTTCGAGAGACGGCGTGGATGAAGCCACAAATTCTCTCGTATTGTTCGATGTTTTTGGATTGATTGACTCGTCAGGAGAAATCAACGATGTACAGCAGTGGGAACAGGAAGATCCAGACAAGGTCAACGAAGTGCCAGTAGAGGCCACTGTTCTCAACGAAATCGATCCATTTCCCGTCCAGCTTGCTGCCCTGGAGCAACACGATGCCGAACAGGATCATTCCAACGACCACATGGATTGCGTGGAAACCAGTCATCAGAAAGTAAGTCGACGCAAAAACGTTGCCGTACACCATCGGGTGAGGATCATGAACATGGAAGTATGGAGCGATCTGCTCGTCACTTCGCATCGCTTCAAGCCGGGACACGATTTCTGGATTGATTTCATGGTCTACCCCGACATGTAGAGCAATCTTCTCGCCTCGAACTGCATCCTTGAGTTCACCGTAACTCTTATCAAGTTTCTTATAAGCCGTAACCATTGCTGGATCGAAAGCGGCTTCGCCCTCGTCGGGGCCGGTCGATAGCTTGCTCGTCTTTTTGTTGACGTCGTCATCGCCCGGTACGATCGCGTTCAGAAGTGAGACTCTGGACGAGTCAAACTCGCGGACGAGCTTCTGCAAAGCCTGTTCATCATTCTCTGCAATGTGGCCCGGCACGATATCGTGTTCGAACTTGCCGTAATACTCGACGCTTTTGATGCCCAGGAAAACAAAGGCCAAGGCCATTGTGCCAGCCATGAAGTTCCAGGCCTTACGATAGTTCTTCTCGATCATCGCCTCATGCGACAGCACGACCAGATAGCTGGAAAGAATCAGCACAAAAGTGTTGATACCACCGGCCAGCACAAGAATGTGCGTGTCTTTCGGGTCGCTTGGCCACCCCGGCGAACCGAGTCTCAGCACGATGTAACTGCCGATGAACGCTGTGAAGAACATGATCTCGGTGCCGAGAAAAAGCCACATACACAGCTTTGAATCCGGAATCGCCAGCCCCATCTTCAACGGTGGAGCTGAACTTCCGTGAGAATTTTCTGAGTGCGACATGCCTCAAATCCTGAAGATCGAGAAGTTCTCGACGAGTCAACTGATTAAACATTCCCTGGTTCAGGTTCAGAACACTGAGCCCAACTTAAACACACTGCCAACGTGGACTGCTAGGAAAGCAACCGATAATGATCCCACGTCATGGTGAGAAGTACAGTCGGCAGATAAACAATCGAGCAAAGTACCAGCTGTTTTGCTCGTTCTGTTGATTGATCCAGCAGAAAACGGATAGAGCTGAGCAGATAAACCAACCCACCAATCAGTGCGACGGTCAAGTAAAGATTTCCCGCCAGATCCTGGTGCCAGATCATCAAACTTACCGGGATCAGTACACAGGCGTAGACGACTCCAACGAATCCGGCACCATTCGATTCGCCGCGAACCAACGGCAGCATTCGAAGTCCTGCAGATTCGTAGTCCTTGCGGTAAATTGTTGCGATCGCCAGAAAATGTGGAAACTGCCACGCGAAGAGCAGCAGGAACAGAGCCAGTGCTCCGCCGTTGAGGCTTCCGCCTGCGGCCGTCCAACCAAGCACGGGCGGCATCGCGCCGGAAACAGCGCCGACGACTGTGCACAGACTCGACACTCTCTTTAGTGGCGTGTAAGCCGCTACGTAGAGGGCGAGCGTCGCGAAAGCGAGGATTGCGGTCAACGTATTGACGGCAACGAACAACCAGCCAACACCAGCAAACATCAGCAAAAGCCCAACCGCGAGAACTTCTGCCGGTCGTACGCGTCCACCTGGAACCGGTCGATCTGCAGTTCGCACCATGTGGCGATCAGTATCCTGCTCATACCACTGATTGAGGAAGCTGCATGAGATTGCAACGCTGGCAATGCCAATGCATGCGCTCAGCAAACCAGTTATTGAGATAGAGCCTTCGCAACCAACGAAGTAGCCCACCGCGACCGCGACCATCCCCATGACGGCGATACGCGGTTTCGATAACTGCAAGTAGTCACCGAACCGAGTCAGCGACATTGTCACGACGCGTCCAGACAATTCAGAAGTGACACTTGCAGAACTCATACTTTCTCGAATTTTCAGTCTTTTAAAGATTTCGACGCCACTTTGACTGTCTCAGTTGGCTACCAGGCAGCCGTTTAAGCGGCTCTTTTCTGTTGTGGCTTCTGACCTCAGGATCGTCACTGACCACGATACTGCAGTAGCGACGACCAACATTCCAACGACGGTGTGCAAACTTCTTGCGACAACCTGAGGCAATGAATGCTGAACCGCCACAAGTCCCGCTGGAGCGAAACCGAATTTAGTCAGCCAGACACCCAGTCCCAGACAGATCTGACCGAGAACCGCCATGCCGACCAGAATTCCCCGACGACGAACCGTACTATCGCCCATTTTGAACGAGCTTATAACCACACCACTACCGAAAAGAAAAACAAGTCCCGCTCCAATCAGATGAGCATGGAGCATGCTTCCCAGATGTCTGATCACACCGCCTAAAACGTACTGGATCAGCACAAGAAGGGGATACGCCCAAGCGAGAAACCAGACAACTTTCGAATGAGCCAAATCTTTTTCACTATGTGACCAGCCACGACTCGTTGCTGAACTGACCATCCACAAACTAACAAAGACCAGACATCCGAAAACACTATGGCCGAATGCAACAAACTGTCGATCCAACCGAACTCTTAAGCCCCCTAACAGCCCCTGTACGATCACTCCAAGAAGAACCAGGACAACCGCATACCGAATTCCTTTGGAACTCCTGCCTAGCCAGGCGACCGCACAGAGTCCAATCGAGCAGAAGCCGACCAACATCCCGGCCAGCCGATGGCCATGTTCGACAAACTTATCGCCTGAAGACTGCAACCACGGATAGGACAACATTCCCTGACCGTCTGAAGTTGGCCAGTCGGGAAATGCCATGCCTGCCCCAAGAGTCGTCACCAGTGAGCCAAGTCCAATCGGCGCTAAGGACACAACAGCAGTGATAACAGCAAGAACGTGGACAAGTTGGCCCTGTTTCGAACGACCAGACAACTGACAGCCCCCGTTCTTACGAATGACTGCCTGAGTCGGAAGAAGCATCACCCGCTTCACCCTCACTTACTGGCTTCGGATCGAGCCTCTCAGTCTGCATCAGGTAGTCTCGGTCATCCACTAATGGGGATGAGTATTCGTATGGTCCACGATAGACAACAGGAAGGATGTCAAAATTGCCGTGTCCAGGAGGCGATGGGGCCGTCCATTCCAAGCCATTGGCGTTCCACGGGTTTCGGCCAGCTTTCTTACCAATAAAGATGCTGCTGATGAAATTTCCAATCAACAGAAACTGTGCAAAACCCATCAGCACAGCGCAGATTGTAATGAACTGATTCATGGGCATGAGATGCTCCATGTATGGGTGAATGTATGGATCCGCATATCGGCGTGGGAATCCAGCAATCCCAAGAAGATGCATTGGGAAGAACGTCCCGTTGAAACCAATGAACGTCAGAATAAAGTGGGCCTTTCCGAGTCGTTCGCTCATCATGCGTCCCCACATTTTTGGGAACCAGAACTGAATTGCTCCGAAGCATCCGAACAGGGTCGCGCCAAACAGGACGTAATGGAAATGGGCAACAATGAAGTAGGTGTCGTGGAAGTAAATATCGACAGGAACTGCGGCCATGAATATGCCGCTCAATCCGCCTACCACGAACATTGATACGAATGCGACACAGTTGAGCGTGACCGTGTTGAACTCGACCTTTCCGCCCCAGATCGTGCCAATCCAGTTGAAAACTTTCACGGCAGACGGTAGAGCAATCATCATCGTCGAGATCATGAATGTCATGCCCAACGCCGGGTTCATACCACTGGTAAACATGTGGTGCCCCCAGACGATAAATCCAAGGCCGGCAATCGCAGCCATCGAGTAAACCATCGGTTTGTAGCCAAAAATTGGTTTACGAACGACACAAGCCAACATGTCCGACACCATACCCATTGCTGGCAGCAACATGATGTATACAGCAGGGTGGGAGTAGAACCAGAACAGGTGCTGCCAGAGAAGAGGCTGGCCGCCGCCTACCGTCGGGTCACCATTGTTGACGATCAAGCCGCCAGGCACGAAAAAGTTGAAATTCAGCATTCGCTCAGCAACGAGCATGAATCCAGCGGCTGTCAGGACCGGGAGAGCGAAGGCCTGCAGGATCGCAGTTATGAACATCGACCAGATGGTTAACGGCATCCGGAACAGCGTCATTCCCGGCGCACGCATGTTGATGATAGTGGTCATGTAGTTGACAGACCCCATCATTGATGACACTCCGACAAGCGTCAGTCCGAATAGCCACCAGGTTTGGGCGTCACCCGCACCGGGCGCAGAGTCTCGAATTGCCGACAAAACAGGATAAGACGTCCATCCCTGGGCCGGTGCCGCATTTAACCCACCAACGAGGAAACTCAGTCCGAAGCAGACGATGGCAGGCCACATGAACCAGTAACTCAACATATTGAGTACTGGAAAAGCCATATCGTCAGCACCGATCATCAACGGGATCAGAAAGTTTCCAAAGGCTCCTGCGAGAATCGGAATGATCACAAGGAAGATCATCACGGATGCGTGCATAGTGAATAACATGGTGTAAAACTCTGGCGAGATTTGACCACCTTCAGCAATGAAGTTGGGACCGCCAGTAAGTTCTGCAACCTGACTCACAAGTGGCATGGCGCGCCAAGGCCAAGCGAGTTGAAATCGCACGCCAAGTGCCAGAGATCCACCAACGAGCAGCATGAAAAGCGTTGTGAACAGGAACTGAATCCCGATCATCTTGTGGTCGGTTGAGAAGATATATTTCTTCACAAAGCCGATTTCATGATGGCCGTGATCGTCATGTGCATGAGACGAAAGGTCGGCAGCGGGGTTAAGCGTACTCACTGTGAGTCCTCGATTCCGTATTCAGCGATCTGAGCTCCGGAATGTTCCGGCTGCGTGACGCCATCAAAATTCTGTTCTGCCTGAAGTGTCTTAATGTACTGATCGAATCCCGACTCACTCTCAGCAAACACACGACCTCGCATCTTGTAATGTCCCCATCCACATAGTTCTGCACAGGTCAAGTCGTACTCACCGGGTTTGGATGCCTCGAACCAGACTGGGATGATTGTTCCGGGTACTGCGTCCTGCTTGACTCGAAGCTCAGGAATGAAAAACGAGTGTTGAACGTCCATTGCCCTCAACCTGATTGATACCGGACGCCCGAATGGCACGTGGAGATCGTTTACCGTGTAGAGATCATCGGCTTGTGGGGTCGTCATCAACTTTTTGCCAGGAGCTGGATAGCGGATCCGCCATTCGAACTGCCGGGCTGTAACTTCAGCAACTGGCGTCGTACCTTCAGGGAAATGGCTCTTAACACGAAATTCCATCCACACGTCGAGCTGGTACAACGAGATAAACATCAGGATTCCAGCAGGGGCAATTGACCACAACATTTCCAGATTGTGACTTCCGTGAGAAAACCAGGCTTTCGTGTCCTTATTATCAACACCACGCCACAGCACATAACCGAGTGCGACGTGCGTGCCAACAAAGGTCACAGCAACAATGACAAGTATGAGATAGAACAGGTTGTCAATCTGCTGGCCCAGCGGGCTCATGGCGGGACCTGGAAACCACCAGTCCATGCCCGGCGCAATGACGAAACTCACGATCGCAAGAATCGGCCAGAACATGAAAAATATGGGCCAGAACTTATTCACCACTTACTCTCCACAGCGAAACTTGTATCGGCAGACGGAAACAACAGATAGAACTAGCAATCTCTCTTAGTGGCCGCTCTGCTTGTCTTCAAATGGAATACTGAGAACGTAATTCACAACATCCCAGATCTGTTCTTCCTTGAGCGTTGTCCCGAACGCCTGCATTGGCGTTCCTTTGATTCCCGAGTGAATTCGTCGATAGATGTCGATCGGTCGACGACCACCTCGAAACACGCCTGTTGTCAGGTCTCTTGGTTTTACAATATTGCCCCAGTTATCAAAAAGTCCTGGCTTATCGGACTTGGTCCCTGGCGGCATGCCGGGGAGATCGTTAAAGGCCTCTGTTGATGGGCCGTTTCCTCGGGCCGTTTCTCCATGACACGAGGCGCACTTGGCGTCCTTGCTCAAAAAGAGTTCCCGGCCACGAGCAATTGACTCAGGAGAGGACGGTGTTCGCGGGGCAGTAGGGTTCACGACACTTTCTGGCTTGTCTGCGTCCTGCCAGTCAAGTTTCAGGTCATTTCCAAACCGTTCGATGAACTCGGCAGAATCCGTGTTCCATTCAGCCTCGAACTCCGATTGTAGCTCCGAGAGACTATCAGCCTCGTTGACCGCTTCCTGCGAATAGGATGTCGAAAGCCAGGCATTCAGCTTCCGTTCCATTTCTCCTCGCATTGCCAGCCAGCGTACATATTCGACAATCAGATTTACTTCATCATCAGGCAGTAGCATGAACGACGGCATGTATGTGCCAGGTACACCCAGCTTGATGATCCGAAACAGGTCGTCACGGCTGGGATGCGGTACAGCTGCCTTGGTCGAGGTAAACTTAATGACTCCCTGCCGGTAGTCACGCGGTTTCACTTTGAAATACTGAGCAGTTGGACCCGCACCGTCACCACTTACCCCGTGGCAGTGCATGCAATGTCTCAGGTAGAGATTACGCCCGGTTTGCAAGGTTGACCCAAGCACCTGGACAGTGTCGCCTTCCGACGCATTGAGCTGTGCAGGTTGTCCGGACTCATCAATAACGCTTAGTAGACGCGAGGCAGTATCGTACGAGGCGACGCGATAGACACTCGGTGCTGATGTGGCTTCTTCGTTAGCCGGCGCAGCTTCCGAAGTGGTTTCGGCTGATGATTGGGCGTTCGTAACGACAACGGCAGCACCTCTAAGACTTTGCAGTAGCTTTTCTGTTGCCAGTTCAGATTGAGGTTTCAGTCCGTCGGCTGCTGTCTGGCCAATTCGAATTGTTCCGGGGCGAGGGCCAACTTTTCCGATCGTTCCACCAAACTGACCGAAGTCAATTTCCAACTCGGGCCAGACAACCAGTTCAGCAGGGCTTCCGAAGCCTGCAGTCAGCTCTCCCTGCACCTTGTCCTGGGCAAAGTTGCTCAGTTTCAAACTCTGTTCGCTGAGCTGGAAACTGGGCGCTCGACTGGAATCACAACCGACCAGCGGTAGTGCAGCGACGAGCAGAATGATGGAGATTGACCGTTTCACTGATAAGTCTCTTCAACTTTTAGCAGACCGGGTTCCGCTTTCAGATTCAACTATATGGATGAGCCGACGCCCATTATCTCAAGAACTACAGACCAAACTTTGATGGTGGATATTTCCACTCGACAGTAGTGGGTTTCCCAGGTGCGACCACGACTTCGATGCTTCTTTCCAGCTGAGAAGCACGTTCCTGAAACACTCGAAACTTGTGCTTACCAGGAGGCAGATTTGGAATTTCAAACTTACCTTCCGCATTCGTGACTGCGTAAAACGGGTGGTCCACGACCAGGGTCCAGAACCTCATCCATGGATGAATAGCACAGGTAGACTGAAACGGAAGGGCCTCGGTGTTTCGAAACGACTTGATTACCGATGCCCCTGGTGGCATGTTCTCGTTAAAGCCGGCGTTTGCCGCTGGCTTGGCGTCAATGTTATGTGCAACCTTGTCTGAATTCTTCAGTTCGAACTCGATACCTGACCAGAAAACCAAGGTATGTGGCTTAAACAGACATGCCTGCTGATCAAGAGGCGCCAAGGCTTCAGGAGCTTCAAACTTAATGCCACTCGGTTTCTTGGCCAGATAGACGAATACGTTGGCGATTCCGCCGTTATCGCCTACGACCAGACTCTCATCAGGGATTGCCTCGTCTGCAGCGCACACTGCGGAATCGACTCGTGATGTCCCCTTCCCAACAAGCGGCGCCAGATTCGGCTTCGGACCGTCGAACAAAATCGTTCCCGTCAGGCTACCAGGCTCACCAGTAGCAACTGCGACATCGGTATCATCAGTATCGTCCACTGGTCCAGCATCAACGCCTCCTCGAACGGAGACTGTCGTCTGTGAGACAGCGCCGCCTCCCGGGTCGATTGATGCCAGATCGCAACCGATCACGACCAGCAATGCCGCAGGTACGAATACCAGTGTTGTTAGATTTCGCATGGTTTCTTCTCCGAATTATCTACCGTTAGTTGAGGCTCGCCTGCTCGGCCGCTGCTGCTGCCGGGTCACGCCATGGTGGTAGAGGTTCGGTATTCTTCTCAAGTAGCCTGTAGTAGTTCATCAAAGCATCACGTACACCGATGGTCTGTGATTCCGCATCTGCTCCAAACAAAGGATTGTATTGCTTCTGACCTTTCGGGAACGGAATCGGCATCGCCGTGTAGGGCGTGATCCACTTTGGATTTGACACCCAGACGGACAACCAGTCTGGACGGAGCCTTGAATTAACTCGATCCAGATTTGGTGCGTGTGTGACGTTTGGATCGTTCGGTGCTGCGCTGAACTCTCGACCGCCAACACTATGACACTTGATGCAGAGCGTCGTGCTCAACATCTGCCACGATTCCTGAAGGTAAGAATTTTCAGATGCACGTTCTGCGTGGTTCTTACTGAATAGTTCCTGCATCTCAGCAAGGTAGCCCTGGTCCGACTGAGGAATCGCCTCGTAAGGGTAAATTGCTCCGTCGGCCGCAGCGAAATAGTTTGCGAGAATGCGGGCTTCGTTCTGGCTCATATTGAACTTAGGCATCCGGAGTCCAGTCTTCAGATAACGAATCTGATCGGGTTCACGCAGGAACCGATAGAGCCATTCAGTCTGAACCTTGACTCCTTCGCCGAACAATGGCGGCGGTCCATTCTGCCAGGCATCGTCGAATGCTTTCGGGTTGAATTCGTCACCCATACTGCGCCGAACAAGCCACTCGGCAAAGCCGCCAGTCTCAGCCTTTTTCAGTTTTGCAATGCGTGACTGCTGCGTCACGAATAACGACCCCGGTAGCTTCAGGCCAGCGTCCTCTTCAGAGCCTGGCTTTGTCAGGGAAGCTGGCTCCCAGGTTGTAAAGCTGTATTGCCAGGTTTCCGGATCGTCTTCGTCATAGAATGGTGAGTTCTCCGGAGTCATCATCAGCATTCCGCGGAACTTCATCGTGGGAAGCGTTTGATCGTCTTCACCATCGACGACGACCCTGTGGTCACGACCAGTCCAGGCTTCTGAAGGTGGTCTGATTTCCAGAAGCTTTTCCAATGCAAAACCGTGGAATGCGGATGCGTCTGTTGGCTCCATCGCCTGGTCGCCGTCTGAGACTGCGACTTCTATCTCATGCATGTCGGTCATGTGACAACTAATGCAATTGTACTTTCGCAGAAGGATTTCACCCTGATTTCGATCTTCAGTACGACGATCGGGAGTGTAGACGTATTGCTCGGACGGCGGTTCAGCGACGAGCCCAAGAACGAACGTTGCAATTGACTCAATATTGTCGTCGGAGAGTGGGAATTTCGGCATTACAAGTCGTTCAACGTATGTCTTCGTTGAGGTTTTTTCGTAGTCGTAACTTCGCGGATGGCGAAGCTTCTGGAAGATGAACCCTGGCCGGCCATGATGCATCAGACTGTCGTAGAAAAAGCTCGTACGCATCGCTTCTTCACGCTCTTCCTCACTGTCAAAGGCATCTGCTGTCGCCTTCTTGAGTGCATCATTCACAAATGCAGCGGTGCTGCTTCCATCCTTCTCACCATGATGGTGGAGAAACTCGGCCACATGTTCCAGCGCGAGGCGACTCGGGTCTTTACGACCCCAGTCCTGTAAAGCTGTTCCAATCGGTCGCGATGTCCCAAATCCGTTGATGTCGTGGCAACCGTAGCAGCCATACCGGGAAATACTACGTCGTCCCAGATAATTCATCATAAGTGTACGGAACTGGTTCTCGTCTGGAGCACCTTCGCCGTCAAATACAAGTTCAATTTCGTCACCCTTGATTTCTTCTCTTGCGAGTGGAAATACCCTTGTCTCCATAAAGTCCTTGAACTGAGCTGCTGTCAGGAGTTTTCCCGACAGGTAAAGCTCAGCAAGATCGTTGGCCGCAGATTCATCAAATTCCGGAGCCGGCCATTCCTTTGGGCCATTGCCCACCAGAAAAGCGGCGATATCTGCTGCAGGGTCTTCTGTGACTTTTCCTTCAGCGTCGACAACAGGCTCAAGGAACAGATTCGGCATTCGACTCCTCGGGTGATGCCGCTGTGGGTCTCGAATCCAAGTGTAGACCCAGTCGAATCCCGCTTGACCTGGCAATAATTTCTGGGCCGTCAAAGACAGGTCTGGGCCAAAGTCAGCATCACCGCCGGCAAAAGCTGGGTCGGCGTGCTGATGGCAAGCGATACACCCACGTTTCGCCATTGACTCTTTACCACGTTCTGCGTCTGGGACATAGTTGGCTGCGGGCGAGTCTAATTCTATGTCCGTCGACTGATGGCTCAGGAATTGAGCGATACCAGCAAGTTCGACTTTCGAGATTTCAATCCCTGCATGGTCTTTCAGATTGCTGAGTCCGAAGAATTTTGGCATACGCGTCGAGGGGCGGAATCGCTGCGGGTCTTCGGTCCAGTAGGCGATCCAGTTCTCGCCGGACTTTTGAGCGATGTGCTTTAAGCCCGGGCCAACTTTCCGCATTTTTCCCGGAACCATATTGGGATCGGATGCGTACTTGGGCAATTCTTCAATCGTTGGTTCCAGACGCAGATCTGGCCCAATCCGGTCATGTCCATCGAAACCGTTGATTTCATGGCAGCCAAAACAACCGTATTTCTGGATCAACTGCCATCCTTCGAAGGCCTTTGGTGCTGTCGGTCCAAATTTGGGGTTCACACCAAGTTCGATAACTTCGTGATGGCATTTCAAACAGGAAGATTCACGAAGGCGTTCCGGGAGCATAGGGTACTCCCAGAAGTGGTTATGGAAGTAGCCAAACTCGTCCTTCCACTCCTGTGCCTGCTTTGGATCATTCGGCCCATGCTGCGCGTTATGAAAGCTCGTTGCTGATCCCTGTCCGTCATGGCAAATGGTACATCCAAACTCTGGAAGCGGATGCGGACTGCTTGCTGTCAGATAGACATCGGGACGTGGATGGCTTGAAAATGGATGAGGAAACTCGTTTGCCGCCACCCACTCTGTCGGGGAACTGTCCTGTGTCTCACCATGAGGGAAGCTTGGCACATTACCAGCACCGAATTTATCAATTCCAAGGTGGCACGTTCGGCAACGGTCAAACCGTGCTGTCTTCGACATTCCCAGCGTGATCTTTAATTCGGGCAACCAGTCCTGAATGACTCTTTGATGCCCGTTAAACCCGTCAATAATCGGCAGCTCCATAAAGCCACGTTTAAATCTCTTCAGTGTGGAGCCCGGAGCGATGTCATCCAATGCCGTTTCAATCCTGGCGACCTGCGCCGTGTAGGCCTTTAACTCAGCCTCTAAAGCATCGCGCTCAGCTGTGATTTCCTGCAGCTCTTTTTGTTCTTCACGATACCTGGTTTCGAGCTGTTCCCATTCAAGCTCCAAGGTGTCGACGATACTCTTGGCGTCGTTAAATGCCTTTGTAAGCTGATCCATTTCATCAGCTGGCACAGCATCGCGAATTCCAAGATCCAGATTGGCCTTGGCAACGTCTCGGTCGGCGCGTTTGAATCGGACGTCCCGCCCCTTGAGGTCGTAAAGTCTCGCGGTCTCTGCAACTGTACTGCTCAGCTCAGAATAGTTCTTGTTACTGGTCGCCAACTGAGAATCAATACTGCTGATTCGCTCTTTAAGTTCAAGACTTTTCGTCGTGTAGGCCTCGGCACTACCGCCCGCTTCAACTTCAGCAGCAGTGATCGCATTTCGCGCAACTGCCGTTTCGATTGCGTCGAAATCGCTTTGGTACCCACGCCATTCATCGTCATGGTCACGATAGAGGATCAACACCGTCGACAACGCGAAAGCGATTGCCGACAGGCAGAAGACAACGTGCACCTTTTTGATGTTGCGGAGATATTGGTCAGTTGCAGGCATTGTCGTCCGGACCTGGCCAGTTAAACGAATTAGTTAAAGAAGCCGTTGATCAAACCCAATGGCTAATGTCACAGCATTCAGATGTTGATGAAGTATTCCGGAATGGCCACCAGGTACTTCAGATTGAATGCCCATCTGAGAATCATCTTCGCGGGAAGAGCAGCCATCAGCAGAACAAGGTTCGCAAACACCATGAACCGAAAGAAGCCCATACGGAACGCGAAGTTACGAAACACCGTCATGGCCATCAGCGACGGAAGCAGTAGCAGGTAACCAAGAGTCAACAGGATTCCGGGGGCTTCGCGGTAAACGATGGTGCATATTTGCCAGAAGAACGAGTCACTGGCATCAGGAACTGGCATCGACATGCCTAACCCGTAGAGCCAGAAGTACTCCGACAAGTTGACGTTGTTCAATGCTTCGAGCTTGTGAACATCCCAATACTCATAGATTCCAAACATATTCCAGTTCGGTCCCCTGAGGAATGTTCCGAGAACGATCATTCCAACCCAGAGTGGAAGGAAACCAAACAGAAAGACGGAAATGGCGAACTTTCGTTCGTTAAAGGTATAGTAGCCATTGCCCTTCTTATTAAAGTCGATGTACGGCAACGCCATCATTCCACCAAGAATCGTGCTTGGAAACACAACACCGGCGAGCCACGGGTCATAGTAGACAAGCATTTCCTGCAAACCCAGGAAATACCAGGGAGCCTTGGATGGATTAGGTGTCTTTACCGATGATGCTGGTTCTTCGAGGGGGGCTTCAAGGCACACGCCCCAGAAGAAGAGGAATGCCGTCAGGCCGATCATGACGATCAACTCGGTGTAGACAAGGTCTGGCCAGACGAGGACTTTTTCGTTGTTCTCACCTTCCAGTGGCCCAAGACCCTGTTCCAGTCGAGCGTCGTTTTCGTTGGCCTTTTTAAAGGAAAGCCAAGTGAAGAATCCAACAATGAACAACATGCCAACGATCGGGACATTGTCCGGCTTGCCAACGATTTGCCGAAAATCCCAGTCCGTCAGACTTAACGACAGAAACAAGGTTGACGCGTTCAACAGAATCCAGCCAGCCGTGTCTGTAGCCAATTGCCTGCGAAACAGAATGATTGCTGCAAACACTGCGATAGTCTGAGCGAAGAAGTATTTGGGATCGCTAACACTGACATCGACAACGGCCTTGAACCAGTCAGGAAGCAGAACCTGGAAGGAGTCGGGGCTTGAGTAACCAGTAAAATGGGCAGCGGTCAGCATTATGAGAATTGCCGTGTAGAGTCCCCACCACATAGCGACGGGGACTTCTGCTCCACCAAGCAGCGATGGCAATCGACAATGACCATCATTCTTCAGGCTACGAATAGTCCAGAAGAAATTCATCACCAACTGAACCAGGTACAAAAAACCCAGCCCGAAGATGACGTCAGATGTCAAGTTGGGATGATGCATCGTAAACCGTCATTCTGAGCATGCAGCCCGTTTAAATGGCCACCAACACAGCAGGACACAGCCTGGCCACATAGCCCGGCAAACCAACAACAAAGAACTTACAGAGGCTGGCTGATGCCGCCGTCTTTACGAACCCGCCAGAAATGAATCGCAATCAGCCCCGCAACCGCCAGTGGAATCGCCACGCAGTGAAGGATGTAAAATCGATTCAACGTCTCTTCGCCGACAAACTTGCTACCTAACAGGAGAAAACGAGCATCGCTCGCATTTGTAATCAGGTCATATCCGCCAATATTGAGCAGTTGGAAACCGGGGCCTTCATGTCCGAGAACGGGCGTTGCACGAGCCATATTTGAACCAACGGTGATGGCCCAGATTGCCAACTGGTCCCACGGCAACAGGTATCCTGTGAAAGACAGCAGCAGAGTGAACTTCAGAAGGATGACTCCGATCACCCAGTTGAATTCTCTCGGAGGTTTGTACGAGCCAGTTAGAAAGACTCGATACATGTGGAGCCAAACGGTAATAACCATTGCGTGAGCACCCCACCGATGGATCTCACGCATGATTCCAAGGGTGCTGACATCTCGCAGCGCCAGGATGTCATTAAACGCCCACTCCAGCGTTGGCCGGTAGTAGAACATCAGCAGGACACCAGTAATAGTTTCAGCCAGAAACAGAAAGAAGGTAATGCCGCCCATGCACCATGTGTATGAAAGCGCGATCCCGTTCTGCTTAATTGAAACCGGATGCAAATGGAGGAAGAAGTTCGTCAACATCACCACCACACGATTACGCCGATCATACGGCGCCGGGTGGCGGAAGACACTCTTCCAAATCTGCGATTCGCGAATGTAGTCGCCGACAGACATAGGTCCCTCGGAACTCAGGACAAACGAAGCCTGAGACAAATGCCAAAACAAACGATAGAGAACTAAGAAAAAGCGGGTTAGACAAGCGACGCGTCAACAAATGACTTGGAGTCTTCCCACTGACCTTTTTCTTCCTGAAACTTCACACTCTTATCAACTTCAAGCATTCCATCCGGAGCCACACTCAGCCCGACTCGCTCAAGTGGACGCGGAGCCGGCCCTTCGAAGTTGATCCCTGTCATGTAAAAGCCCGAACCATGACACGGGCATTTAAATTTCTGCTCACCTTCAAGCCAGCTTGGCGTACACCCGAGATGAGTGCACACTGAGGCGAGGGCGTAGATCAGCGATTTGCCTTTATACTGGTCCGTGTGAACGATCCAGATGCCATTTGAGGCGGTGTATTTTGTTGATACGGAGCCAAGTGGGTAATCGGACGGCGAACCCACTTTGAACTGAGATGGCGGTTCGACAAGGACGTTCGGAAACATGTAACGAGCAAGCCCAAGCACCCAGGCACCTGAGGTGACAGCAAGAAAGGTCCACCCGGCAGCAAACCACGACAAAAACCCTCGACGCGTCGACGCGTCAGCCGCCGCTGCTTTTTTTGCAGGTTTAACTGGAACCTTCAGGACAGGCTTAGCTGGAGCAGCACTCGCTGTTGCACCCCCAACTTTACCCGTCTTCATCTGCCGAAGCATTTCATCGACGGGCGGCAGGTCACCTGCAGGAACCGCAGAAGCGGCAACCTTTTTCGCCGGGGCAACACCTTCTGATTTCCCAGGCGGAGTTGCGGCACCACCAGCGCCCTGCGCCCGAATCGCTGCCATGATATCGGCTGGACTTTTGGGAGCTGCCTTTTTTGAGGGGGGAGTATCCTCGGCAGGTTTGGCAGCAGACCCCGCACCCTGGGCGCGAATCTTCGCCATTATATCGGCAGGGCCACCAGCTGGTGCAGCCTTTGGCTTTTCAGCTGAAGGTGCAGCATCTTCAGGCGGAGAGCCTGCGGCATCTCCACCAGAGTTGCCAGCTCCCTGCTTGCGAATCTTGCTTAGAATTTCGTCGGTATTTAATTTCTTGGCCATGATTCTGCTTCAACCTGTCGGATGAGTGCGAGCGCACCCGAAAGAATGCACAGCTCTGCCGTCAGCAGCGCGGGATTGTTGTCGCTCGATCGTCACCTGACAACTCAGGTGATGAGGTAAGCCGATGATTTCTCAGAAAATGGAAGTGGCATTTCAAGGGTTCCCGGCCACGGGAAGGAGTTTCAGCTTGTCGCAGCAGTCGAGCCCTGCGAAATCTGCGACGTTTAGGCGTTTAACAGCAAAGGGTGTCGTTTTCCTGTGCAGGGCATGAGAATGCGGGAGTGTCGAAAAAGGACGTTGTGCTGCGAAGCTTTCGGTGTCAGGGGATGATTTGCTCGTTGGTTGTGTTTCTGGCCGCCCTCAGGTGACACTCGGCATCTTTCGAAGAGAGACGCGCGGGCAACGAGAGTTTCACGCAAAGGTTGCCGGCTTGTTCATTGGGTGGGCTGTTTGATTGAGCTGATTATTCAATGTCAAATGCGCGGCTGATCTCGCAAATCGAAGAATTCGTCCGGCGAGACCCAGCCAGGCGAGGGCTGATTGGTGCCGACGGTGCCGGGCCCGGCCGAGGCGAACTGGCCAGGGCGGCAGATCTCTTCTTAAGAGGTGGCAGGCCAACCGGAGTCGGGCTGATTACCGGGTTCTTCATTCCTGCGACAATCAGTCAGCGTCTGGATGGTGACGTCGGCGGCGCAGCTCCAGAAGGGCCGCGAGGTCATGCCGAGACAGACGGACCTCCTGGAACAATCGTTCTTGCCGACGTTCTGTCGGGCCTTGGCATGCCAACATCGATCGTTACCGATGAATATTGCGAACCGGTTGTTCGGGCGTCCTTTTCTGATGGCTTCTGTGGGGCTGTATCGCTCTTTGTAAGTCCAGGTGGAGTGGCGCAGTCGGCTGCCTGGAGAGCAGGAGTTCTGAGGGACTCGATGCTGCGAGGGCTTTCCCACCTGGTCTGCATCGAACGGGTTGGTCCCGGCTACAATTTGCTGAAATCGGTCGCCGAGCAGTCTGGGCCGGAGGCCGCGCAGTCTGGCTCAGGAGTCGAGCAAAAGCAGGCTGATGCAGTAATCGGGTGGCAGCCTGGCCATTGCTGCAACATGCGAGGCGAAAGTATCGAGGCGTTTTCGGCAGATCTGCACCGACTGATCGACGAGGTGAGATCTAAGAATCCCAATCTTAAAGTGGTTGGAATTGGCGATGGAGGCAACGAAATCGGTATGGGCAGATTCTCCCGCGAGGAGCTGCTTAAAAGGATCAGCGGCCCGCACGTTGACCGGGTTCCGTGCCGGATTTCAGCTGATGCAACGATCGTGGCTGGCGTCAGCAACTGGGGAGCTTATGCCCTGGCTGCAGCTATTGCGGTTCAGTACGGTCGCGTCGACCTGCTCGAACGGCACACCGCCGAGTCGCAGCGGCAGTTGCTGGAGCGAATTGTCAACGAAGCCGGAGCGGTCGACGGAGTTACTCGAAAGAGCGAGCCCACCGTTGACGGTCTCCCGTTCCTGACTCAGATCCAACCGTGGGTCGCTATTCGAGAACGCCTCGGTCTGCGTCCGTAGGATTCGCTCCTGTTGGGCGGTTCTTTGCGGGAAAATCGCGTGCCCTCTGTTTGGCCTTGTTCGTTCCTCGCTCAAAGGACCAAAGCCGGGTAAGCAGTGCGGAGCGTCTCTCACGACAGAATCGACCGTCGGAACAGTCAGGTCAAACCCGAAATCGCACCGCAACCGTTTCCTGAAATTGAGCCTGGCTCGGACAAAATACAGGGCCAATTCAGGATGCCTGGTATCGTGTCCGGGTTCTACGGAGAACTCATCTGCAGAGATCTTAGTTGTTCAGGGATCTGGTTGTTCCATGTTGAGCGAAATTCTCACCAGTGAAAGCTTCTGGTTCTGGGTGCTGGTAATCGTCCAGTCCGGGCTGATTGTCTGGTTTGTCGAATCCGCAAATCCAGTCGCGGCTGGCGTGACGGTCGGCACGTTGATCGTTGCGATTGCCTTTTTTCCGACACAATGGGAAACCGTTGGTTTGGATGATCTTCACGAGATGAGTTTTCCGGCGTGGCTGTCTCAGAATGCGTGGGCTCTGCTGGCAGGGCTTGGCTGCTATCTCTTTGTTGGAATCGCGTGGGCGACATTTCGCTGGTGGCTGCTCGTTCGGCAAATACGAGAATCGTACGAGCGGGCCAAAGCGGAGTGGCTGGCGCCTGGAAATCTCCGCAGTACAGCAACGATGTTGCGTTCACACGCTGAGCACTGCCCCGAACCGACTCTTCGCGAAAAGTACCTGTTGTGGTCCGAAGCCTGCCGAATGGCGGCGGCTGAAGGCGGCCATCAGTTAACTCACGAATTGAAGCCCGTCTGGAAGGACTATGTGACCAATGGTTCCCGGTTATGACTCACGTCAGGCCCGGACCACACTTGCCGGCCTGACGAAACCTGACCCGAAAGAACGAGCCGCGCAGATTGTGGCCTGGGCGATCTGCTGGCCCTGGAATCTGGTGTGGACACTTTGTGTCTACAACCCGTTCCGTTACGTCGGCGAGTTTCTGCTGCGAGAGCTCCAGTCGGCGCTCTTTGAAATCAGCAACGGTCAGTTCAGAGCCATTGAGCAGGATCTCACGCTCGAACCGCTGCCGCCGCCGTATCCTGCCTGCGAAGCAGACTCCCGGTATGGGAATTCCGCTGTTCCGCAAACTTCGGTTGAAGCTTCGAATGTGGCCGCGAAACAGGCCGGAGAAGTTGACTCGTCGGTGTCTCAAGCCGCCGCAGCAGAAGAGGCAAAGGCAGAGGCGTTCGCCGACTGCTCAGCAGTAATTGAATCGGCAACCGTTGGAGTCGTTGCGGTTGCTGATCAGTCAGCGCCTGCTGCGCAGCCGGACGAGGTGGATGTTGCTGCCAAGGGTGTCGCGAATAAGGAAGTCGCTGCTGAGGCCGCGGACGAAACAACTATTGAAGACGTTCCGTCGGAAGACGGCATCCCATCTGAAATAGAAGCCATGTTCGAAGAAGCCGGCTCGTCGGACTCCTACACCTGGGAGCCGCCTGAAGTGACCGCGTTTGTGCCGCTTTCAGATCGGCCGTTAAGAGCCATTAAGTACGACACCGGAACCACGCTGCCGAAGAAACCGGTAGAACCGAACAGGCCGGTATCCGATCCGTGGTTTGAAAAACACGCTCCGAATCAGTAGCGATCCCGGCTGATTTTCCAGCCTCAACGGAGGGCAACCTGTTGAAGGGCGGTGGTGACCTGGCAAAGTCAGAGTCGCATCTTCTCAGTGACCGGTTTGCTCCAGCGATCTGTCAGCGGCTGACCAGTCGCAGCGTCGAAGCGGCTGGCACGACGTAGTCAACATCAACGTTGACTGTGGTTCGGGCGAGCGTTGCTCGGCCAAAGCCCGCCCGGAAAGCGACCCGCTGGACTGGGACGTCGAATTTCCAGCTTGATTGCTGATCGAGGTTCAGCGGCAGAGCCTTATCGAGGCTGTCCTCAGGTGCTGCCGTGTCGGGCAGGCCGTCAAGTCCTTCTGGTAAGACGGGCGTCGTTGTGGGGGCAGCCTCACCATTGGCTGGTTCTTCCGCTCCTTGAACCGGTGCAGTGAATATCTTGTTCACGTCCTCTTCCTCGCCTCGGATGGGCTCGCCGAATCCTGCGTTAACGGCGTCGGTCGCTGCTGGCAGCTCTTCGGTGACTGCGGCGGTGGGCTTTCCAGTTCCCGTCCAGTTCGGGTCACCAGACGCTGATTTTCCGCCACCGGTTGTACCTCCAGACTTCTCCGTAACGACCTTTTCAACAGCGACCGGCTGACCATTCGAAGGATCAGCCGGCTCAGCCGCAAATGTTGGCTTCGGCATTGGAGCGTCGTCCTTTGCGGCGGGAGTCGGGACGGGGGCTTCTCCCTTGATCACTTCAGTCGGCCATTGCGTCGTGGCTTCTTTCGACTCCGATTTCCAGGCCGTCTTCGCAGCACAGGTACTGTTTGCCGAAGCGGCTGTTGAGCAGGTTCCGCAGTTGCCGGCGGAGTATCGGTAAGCGCTCAGGACTGTCGAGCAGCTGCCGGTTGAGCAGTACGTCGGGGGGGCAAACACAGACCGGTATCCCACCGAATACGACGGCGTCGCACATCCGGCAGAGCTGCAACCTGTCGGGCCGCAATTCGATTGCCCGTAGTAGATCGGCGCCGTCGGCATCGCATAGCTGACTTGAGGTCCGGCGTACGAATATCGATAGGCCGTGCCATAGTTGCCGTATCCGTAGCTGCTGTGGCCATATCCGCCGTAACCGTAGTGGACCGGGCCAAAGACGGCGTCGTACAGCCAGGGGATCACTCCCGCATCCGCTGTCGAAAACTGAACGGGAACCAGAGCCAGTGCCAGAACCAGAAATCCAAACCGTTGTGCTGGTCGTCTCATCGAATTTATCTCCCGATCGTTTTAGTCCTTCAGTGATTCACGACGCAACGAGGCGTGTCCCGAAGCGTCCGGCAGACCGCCGACGATGGCAGACCAGCAATGCTGGGCAATATCGTCAATCTGCCGGTTCGGCTGGTTGTATCGGTCGCTCCTGGCGAAGTCAACGAGCCGCCGGACGCTTGCAGTCTGGGGGCCAGGCGATCAGAAAACGCACCGCTCACTCACAGCTTCCACACTGACGAAAGACGACAACATGGACTTCGCAGCGAAATTCGAAAGCGGCCTGGGCTACTCCGGCTTTCTGACAAAGCATGGCACCGCCGATCAGCAACAGCGCTGGGCCGCTGTTCATGGACAGGTCAATCTGGCAGCGGCTCAACGCGACGTGTTGTCAGGCTTCGTCCGGAAGATGAAAGTCTTCGTCGTCGCGGGAGCGTGGTGCGGAGACTGCGTCAACCAGTGTCCGATTTTCGACCACTTTGTCGCCGCGTCGAAAGGTACGATCGATCTGAGATTTTTCGACCGCGATCAGCACTCCGATCTGGCAGACGCTCTCTCAATCTGTGGCGGCCAGCGAGTCCCGTCCGTTCTCTTCCTCAGCGAAGACGACTTCGTCTGCGGTCGGGCCGGAGACCGCACGCTCGCGAAGTATCGCAACATGGCCCAGACACAACTCGGAGCTGCCTGCCCGACAGGCATCGGCGGAGCAGACCAGTCGTTGCTCGATCAGGTCACGCAGGAATGGCTCAACGAGTTCGAGCGGATCCAGCTCATGCTGCGACTGTCCGGTCGCCTGCGACAACTGCACAACGACTAACTGGTTCGGTTCACAAGTTCGTGTGGGGCATCAAGGTAACCCGCCCACTTTAAGGATTAGTCTTTAAGGACGCTGATGCAGCGCGACTCCGACCGGCAAGTGCCCCGGTTCTTTACGGACCTGTCCTGCTGAGATTTTCTTCAGTTCGACCGCCCAGGGATCTACATCCCACCGTTGAGCCAACGAACGGATTAACGCCGGGCTGACAAACGCGACGTTGGCAACAATCATCGACAGGCCGAAGGTCATCATTCCAAAACAGACGGCGATGCCCGCGTGAATCGCGACGGCGAAGGCAAGTACCAAAGGCCTGGTCCAGCGGTTCCAGATCAGAGCCGTGTAAGAAATCTCCCAGGCCAGAGCGGACATTGTCAGCAGACTGACAATTATCGGCCAGTCGACCAGCCAGGTTATGTCAAGCGTCTGGTATTCGAGGTTGCCGATCGTTCCCCAGAAAGCGACACCGCTCCACCACGCGGCTCCTTTGAGCTTCGCCAGACCGGCCACCAGATAGATCAGACAAAGGTGAAGCTGAATCAACCGCGTCGCAATGTTCGCCGAAACACTCGGCTGAGCGACCACGATCAGCGACGTGGCCACGCTTTGTCGACCAGCGTACTTCTGACGCCGTCGAAACTCCCGCCAGTAATCAACCGACAGCCAGCCGTGTCCAGGATTCACGCACAGATAAAGCGTCACGAAGCCGAGCACCTGGTCGAACCCGTACAGCGCGGCAGGATTCCTATTCGCGAAAGAAGCGGTCAGCAGAAACGCGACCGGAGCAGCGACTCGCGACCACAGTCCGAACGTCAGCAGCAACGCGTTCAGGATCGCCACGCCGTGCGCGACAGCGATCAACGTTGGCGATCCATCAGCCCACCACAACGCGCTGAGCAGGTTCCCGTCCGCCTGAATCGCCGATACCGCGTCGCTGTTCAGCCAGGCGTTTGCGCCGAAGAAATCGTCCGAGTTCAACGCCCAGACCGCGTGCGAATAAACCAGCAGCATCCCGATCGCAATCCGAATGCCGGCCAGCGGCGCAGGATCAGCCGCCGAAAACCAGAACCGGTTCCAGCCAGCCATCGTCGCGTCAGCCAGTCCTCGGAAGTAACGACCGATCATCGAGTCACCTCCCCGGCTTGCAGGGCATCCGGCAGCTGCAAACGCCCTGACAGCCGTACTGCGTTTTGAGTCTGGTGTGGCGGCATCAATGGCGAGGTCTCTGGGCGGTCGTCGCTGGACGCGAATTGCTGCTCGGCTGACTCCACCAAACCTCGAACATCTTCCGGCGAAAAAGTTCCGAGTGGCCGCTCGGCGTACAGCTCGTCCGCTTCGAGCATCATGCCCTCACGCACCTGCTGCGGCGAGGGGATGTAGTGCCGCCTGAGAAAAAGTGTCGCCGACTCAGCATGTCGTTCTCTCATCAGATGCTGCGCGAACGATCGACTCAGCTCGTGCAGAGCCGGCTGCTGAGAATCGTCAACCGCGAGCCGATTTGCGAACTCACTGAGCATGAAATGTCGGTGGTAGTTCAGTCGAGGCTTCTGCTCAGCCGGATGGGGAAAGACGCCGGTTTCGACTCGACCGTCTGCAAACGTCAGCTCGTACCGAATCAAATGACTCGGCCCCGGCTCGGGAGCGAAGAAGTGGTAACCATGATTCAGAAACGCGGCGTCCAGGTATGGTCTGAAAAACGCAAACACTTTCTGAGCAGGCAAAGACGCCGGCTCCATCGCCAGCGGCGCCGAAGCAATCGCCACAAGATGCAGAACCAGCAGCACCGACACCGCGCTTCGAACGCCCCGACTCACCGGCTTTGATCGATCACCACCGCCACTTTGGTTGCCACCGCCGACCAGTCGTGGACCACTGTCAGCTTGCCCGGCGGCGCAAGATCCACCAGCAACTGGTTCGTCACAATCAGGTTCAGACGTGCGAGCAATCATGAGCACTCACTGAAGACAGCAGGCCATCAACAACCGACAGCCTGAAAGGTGGTTCCGCTCATCTCGTGTCTTCGGCAAACCGCTGCCTTTCCCGACAGCCTCTCTTCGCCCGCTTCCGCAACCCCAACATCTGCCACAATTGGACCGAAATATGAAATGTTGACGTGTGTACGGAATGTTGCGTTAATAGGCACGTTCGATCAGTGTCTGTTTTGTTTCAGGTAACGCGTGTTATGGATGTACCGATTGAAGAATCAGAAGCTTTTTTGCTGGATGACCGGCTGCGTCACTGGCTCGAAGAGCTCAAAAATGAATACCGCATCGACAACGCAGTGCGAGTTCTCACCGGTGGTCCGGGAGTTGGGAAGTCGTCGTCGATTCGGAAGTTTGCCGCAGAAATTTCCAGGGAAGTAGTCGGTCTGGGCGCCATTTATGTCCCTTTGCACCTGTTGGGTTTTCAAGGCAATGCCGACCGCGTACCCGACAGCTTCTGCTCCAGTCACATGTCTCGATTTCCTGACGGGCTGTTGTCGCCACGTCAGAATTATGAAATTGATCAGTCACGTTCTGACCGGCTGCTACTGATTTTTGATGGGCTGGATGAGCTGGCCGGATCAGGAGATGTGGGAGCGGAGGCGGCTTCGAACTTCGTCGTGGCCGTTCACAAGGTGATCGAAATCTGCGGACATAATCGGCAGCTGGCCGTGCTGTTCTGTGGGCGCCCGGTTGCTGTTTCAAAGGCTACTCATCGATTCATTGCCGACCAGCACGCCTTCCATTTGCTACCCTGTTTCCCTTCGGGAAATGACATGCAATGGTCGCTGGAACTGCTGAAAGGTAAGGGCAAAGACTTTGAAAAGATCACGGCAGTGCCTCTGCTCAACTTCCTGCTCGCGCTGACTCTTGGCCGTTGGAAATCAAATCCGGAAGCGAGTCGCCTGGACCAGAGTGGCGCGGTCGATCTCAACGAAGCCTACCAGGAAATGCTGAATGGAGTCTTGGAACGACGTGACGCCGACGATGACACGAATCGCGTAGAAAGCGGGAGCGAAAGAGTTCATCCCGCCGCCGGGCAGCTCTCAAGGAAGGAATTCGGAAAATTGCTCGAAGACAGTGCGCTGGCTACATGGCATAGCGCCGGTCGAGTGACGTCAATGGAGCAGGTGCTCGCTCATCTCAACTCGGAACAGGAAACACGCTTCAAGGTCCTCTCTGAAGACACCAGTACGAGCGTGCGGAAGCAGCTCCAGGACTTTTACATCCGGTCCAGGCAGCTTGGACAGGGGCAGGAACTTTTCGAGTTTACTCACAAGAGTTTTGGCGAATACCTCACCGCTCGTCGTCTCCTGATTGAGTTGGAGAAAATTCATGATGACTGGAAAGTCAGCGAGCGGTCGACTCGTGGAAATAACAATCCGCTGAACCAGGCGTTGGTCGACTGGATCGAAGTCTTCGGTCCGACAGCGATTGAAGATGGTCTGTTACGGTTTATGCACCGGGAGTTTCAACGTGGTCACGTGGCTGCAGCCAGGCTGGAAGAGTGGCGGCAGTTTCTGGGGACGCTGATGACTACCGTTTTGAATGACGGCCTGCCTATGAAGAAGGTTCTGGTCGACGCCAGCTTTCACGAGAGAAACCGCCAGGCAATCCACGCCGAGCAGGCCTTACTGATTCTGCACGATTGTGCGTCTGCCGCGTTGAACAGGCTGGCTGAAGAGCGAATTGCTCCGACAAAAATCGTCTGGCCACAGGAAACGTCGCTGGGCACCTGGCTCCACCGTCTCGTCGAGCAGCGATCGTCGAGCGAAACAACCTCGCCTGTATTGAGCTCTCTCAGACATCTCTGGTTGGTTCCGGCAGAAAATGAATCCCAATCAGACACGCCGCTTCCCCCGAAGCAGAGCCTGTTTGACGCTTGGCTGTGTGGGGCGAATCTCCGCGGAATGAACCTCATGGGGGCAGGTCTCGCCCGAGCGTACCTCATCAAGGCGGACCTCCGCGGGGCAAACCTTTGTGAGGCATTCCTCGGTGAGGCAAACCTTTGCGGTGCTGACCTCAGAAGGGCGGACCTCCGCGGGACGTACCTCAGAAAGGCAGACCTCAACGAAGCGAAACTCGGTGGGGCGAAACTTCATGGAGCGAACCTCAGTGGGGCGAATCTCTGCGGGGCGTATTTGAGAAGGGCGGACCTGAGAAGGGTGGACCTTTGTGGGGCGGATCTCTCTGAAGCAAAACTTCATGGGGCGAGTCTCGGCGCGGCGTACCTTTGTGGGGCGAACCTCCGCGGGGCGGACCTCGGCGAAGCTGATCTCAGCAGGACGGACCTCGGCGGGGCGGACCTTAGGGGGGCGAAGGTGAGCAATTCGCAGCTTGAGAGCAGTCGTGGCACCCCATCCATTTTGCCGGACGGGACCGAAATAAAGCCGGACGCATAATGGGAATTCGTGAGTAAAATCTCTCTCCCTTGAAAGTGGCGCTGATTCACATGTGCATGGACGCCGCTTTCGGGATGATTTCCTGCCCCGCGAACACTCAGCCCCCCCCGCCCCAAACTGCATTCAACCCATTGGGCATGCTCTGCCATCAGGAACACACAAGTTCTTTTGAGTAGACAGGCAACTACCCATTCCTGGTGACGTAAACCGGGCTGCTCCAGGCGAGGGACTGGTCAACTTGTGTGACGCGGAGCCAGTAGGGGAGTTCGCCGGTCAGGGATTCTTCATCGGACGTTTCGAGCTGGAAGGTTGTCGGTCCGTTCTGATCGGGTGCGGGGCCGATTTGAGCGAAGCGACCGACTCCGCCCGCATCGACTCGGTGGTCGTCGTTCCGAACGTCGCCGAGCTTGACCGTGAACGTTGTCGGGCCGGATTCGAACGTCAGCTCGGTCGAGTCATCGCCGTGGACTTTGAGGAGAAGCCCGGCGGCGTTGCCGGCTGACTGGTTAGACCATTCAAGGCGATTATTGCCGACGCCGGTGGCAGCATCGTCGTACGACTGGAAATTGATCGGCTCCATCAATTCGACCGTGCCGCTTGAAACGGACAGCGAGCCGGTCCAGTCGACTCGTTGCAGTCGGGCCGTGCCTTTTTCTTCGGTGCCGCCCCAGAGAACTCGCAGAAAAGTGGCCTCTTCCGATTGAACGACTTGCGGCGACACTGCCCACGAGTTGATGATCTCAACGCCGCGAAACAGGTCGACTCGTTCGATGGCCTTTGTGCCTTCGATACTGAAGCTGATCTTCGGCGAGTCGGTTGTCTCGATTTCAGATCCCATGTCGGCACCGTCGACCTGAAAGAGCAGCCGGATACGCTCGCCAGTCGTTGCGTACGTTCGTCGAGCATGCAGCGCTTCCCAGATGGATTCGCGAGTCAGTTCTTTCGCGTAAACGGCGGTCAGTCCGTTGCGCAGGTTGCGGATCAATCGTCGGCCTGGATGACACGCGCCGGGACGGCCCATCACTCCATCGGTGCCAGCGGTCAGTCCCACCTTGTAGCCTCGCGACAGGGCGTCCATGAAAAACCATTCGACGGTGCCGTGAGTCGAATGCGTCTCGCACAGCTTCTCGATTTTTGGTTCGTACCAGTCGAGATTCGTCATGCGACCTCCGACGTGGATGTTGACGAGGACGTCCAGATCGCGGAACGCGTTGTGAAATTCGGGAGCGCGCGGAACGTCGGGCTCCGGGTCAGGAACGTCTTCGCGAAAGAACCGGTCGCTGCGTCGGAGGATTGGTTCGTCGTAACCGTAGATCACGTTGCGATCGCCGCCGTCTTCGGTGAAGGGGCTCCATTCGCAACCGAGGATCGGGACGTAGACACCAGGCTCGTAGAATTCGTCCGTGACTTTGCGGACGTGTGCCCAGTCGCTCAGCGTGACGTAATGATCGTTGGCCTGGTGTGTGATGAACTGCAAACCGGCGCAGTCTCGACCGAAAGCGTACGACTCGGAAACCGACCCGGATCCGCAACCGATTTCCGTCTGCCCGGAATGAATGTCTCCCCAGAAGATTTCCAGCGGCGGCTGTTCGGCATGAACGGTGACGGGGTTCGAAACGGCTTCGAAGTCGCCGACTCTGGCCGTCAGCCGGAACGATCCGGGCTGGCTGAACGTCACGTCAAAGTGGTACGACGGTCGAACGGGTTCGGCGTCGACCGGGATGATCTCAACGTCGCCCGCGGATGTGTCCTCGGCGGACGATTCGACCGACAGGGCCGGCAGGTCGTTGAGCACAGTCGCATTTCCCCAGCAGTCTTCGGCTCGAACGATGACTTCGGCTGCCTCGCCAACGACAGTGTCTGAATGAACGATCGCCGTCAGTCGAACCGGCGGCCCGGCGATGACCGAAAACGATGACTGCTGCACCAGCCGATGCCGGATCGAATCGCCGAGATGATCAATGGCCATGAGAAATTCGACGGACCAGTCGACGCAAGTGGGAGCACGCCAGCCAGTGCTTCCTTGCGACGTGTCTCCGCAGGTCAGTTTGATGTGGTCGCCCTGTCGGAGTTGCCCCTGTTGGACTTTGACATGAATCTGGTGATGCCAGGGTTCGATGCCGGAGAACCAGTTGTAAACCGGTTTGAGCGTCACGTCGCTGCTGTCGCGCGACGCGAGTTCGAACTCCAGGCTCATGAAACCGTCGGCTGTCGGATCGTCGGTCTGAAGATCACTCCAGTCGAACGGCCATCGCCAGCAGACGAGCAGTTCGCCTCCGGTTTGAACGACGTCTTCGCCGATCGTCCACTCGAAGACGACAGTCGTTGGCTCGCTAACCGTCAGGTGGTCCAGTTCGGTGTGAGTCCCCTGGCCGTGCTTACGGACCCTCTCCTGGAAAGGCATCTTGAAGTGGTGATGAAGCTCGGGTTTGGCGGGGGGAGCGAGACTGGCAACAAGCATCAGGAGATATCCCTGGCGAGGAAGTGTGATGAAGACTTTCGAGATTCTGACGCTCGCCGATTTCGAATGCGACCGTTTCACTTGTTCGGCGTACGGCAGCATCGCGATGATGCCGCCTTCCTGATTAATTCAAATCGGCGGACCACGGATTTCACGGATTGAGTTACGGATAGCAATGGATGTTTCACGAAGCCATCCGTGCTTATTCTTTGTTAGAAAGAAGTTTCGAGATGCGAATTCTTCGGCGGTGGTTACCTGGTCTGGTTCTTGTGCTGGTGGTGACTTCAGCGGTCTCGACGGCGATAGCTGACAAACGGCCAAATATTCTGGTGGCGATTTCAGACGACCAGTCGTTTCCCCATGCTTCCGCCTATGGCTATCAGGCAATTTCGACTCCGGCCTTTGATCGTGTCGCAAAGATGGGAGTCCTCTTTAACAATGCCTTTACGCCGGCTCCCGGATGCAGTCCGATGCGGGCGGCGTTTCTGACCGGTCGAAACATCTGGCAGATCGAACACGCCGGCACGCACGCCAGTTCGTTCCCGAAGAAGTACGAGGTCTACCAGGACCGGCTTGCTGCGGCGGGGTATTTTATCGGATGCACCGGGAAGGGCTGGGGGCCTGGCAACTGGAAGGTTGACGGCTGGAACAACAATCCTGCTGGACCGAGTTGGGGTCGCCGCAAGGTGAAGTCTCCAGCCGGCATCAGCAGCACTGATTACGCCGCAAATTTCGCCGACTTTCTGAAGGATCGCCCAAAAGACAAACCGTTCAGTTTCTGGTATGGAGCGACCGAGCCTCACCGTTCATTCGGAAAGGGAATTGGCATCGAAAACGGTCTCGACCCGAGCAAAGTCGTCGTTCCGAAGTTTCTGCCGGACACGCCTGAAATTCGCTCGGACATCCTGGATTACTGCTTCGAGATCCAATGGTTCGATCAGCACCTCGGACGAATGCTGGATCAGCTTGAAGCCGCTGGCGAGCTGGACAACACGCTGGTCATCGTGACCAGTGATAACGGGATGGCGTTTCCTCGGGCAAAGGCCAACTGCTACGAATACGGTATCCACATGCCGCTGGCAGTTTCATGGCCGGTCGGAGCGAAAGCCGGTCGGGTCGTCGATGACCCGGTCAACCTGATCGACCTGACGGCAACGATTTACGATGCCGCCGGAGTTGAAACGCCGACCGAAACTCCGATCGCCGGACGCAGCATCCGCAACATTCTGGAATCAACCGGGCAGGGGATTGTCGACAAAGATCGCGATGCCGTGTTCAGCGGACGAGAGCGGCATTCGTCGTCGAGGTTCAACTCGCTGAGTTACCCGCAACGCTGCATCCGCACGCGAGACTACCTCTACATTCGAAACTTCCGCCCGGAGCGCTGGCCAGCTGGTCCCGCTCAGAAGTTCGATAAAGTGAAGTATGGAGCTGACAGCAGCACCGCCAGTTCAACACTCGGCCCAATGCACGGCGGTTATCACGACATTGATGCCTGTCCGAGTCTGAGCTTCCTTATCGCGAACCGTGACGACAAGAAGATCGGCCATTTCCTGAATTTCGCCGTCGACCGTCGCCCGGCTGAAGAACTCTTTGATATCCGCAAAGACCCGGCGTGCCTGGACAACCTCGCCGCTGATCCAGCGTTTGCGAAAGTCCGCTCAAACCTGAACGCTCGCCTGTTCGACTATCTGAAACAAACGAACGACGCCCGAGTCACCTCGCCCGATGGCGGAGACATCTGGGAAACCTACCCGCGCTACAGCAGCCTCCGCTGGTTCCCAGCCCCCGACTGGGCCGATCAGGATCCGAACCGGGTTCCTGCCCTGGAATGGCTCGAAAAGAAACGCCCACGTTGAAGTTCTGTTTTTTCGAGAGTACTTCGGTCGTTTTTCGTGGCGAGAATATAAGATTGCTTTCACCCTAAGATTAGTTGCCAACGTTGACAGATTCGGTTCGAATGCTGCACTCTCCTGTTACATCTCATGCTGGTCATTCATCATCTGTTTGTCCTGACATGAACTATGCGTCAGCAGTCTCCTTCCCTCGTCGCTCCAGGACTTAAATCATGTCGAATGTACGGTCTTCACGAAGGACTCGCGGGTTTACTCTGATCGAGTTGTTGGTTGTCATTGCAATCATTGCCATTCTGGTGGCATTGCTGCTGCCCGCCGTGCAGCAGGCACGGGAAGCCGCCAGGCGGTCTGCCTGCAAAAGCAATATCAAGCAGCTTGGTGTGGCGATGCACAACTACCATGAAATTTTCAATACGCTGCCACCGGGATACGTTTCTAACCGGGCAGGCATTTCCGGTTCGACGAGCTGGTGTCGCAGTGGGGGTTCGAGCGGAACTCTGCAGTATGCTCCATGGCCGGTTTTGATTCTGCCGTACATCGACCAGGCACCTCTTTACGAGTCGTTCGACTTCGATGTTCCATTCCAGGCGGGCAGTAATCAGATGACGACTCCCAATAGTAACCTGCTGGTCGCACTTCCCGCTTTTCAATGCCCTTCCGATCCGATTTATACGAAGGAACCGTTTTACAACAGTTACTTTGGGGTGATGGGTGGCGGCAATTCAGTTTCCTGTGGAAACAGTGGTTGTTCGCCAGCCAATGCTCGTGCTCACTTTGTCAATGGAGTGCTGTTTGCAAGTTCGAAAATCAACTTTCGCGACGTCACTGACGGGCAGGCCAACGTCTTCATGATTGCTGAGACTCGCTATGGTGATGCAGCCTGGGGGGCCAGTGCAAAACAGGATTCCTGTACCTTCCCCCGGAATCTGGTTGGAGCAATGGACCCGATTAATCTGCACGCGAATCGAGGGGTTCATGCGACAACAGGGTTCAGTAGTGTTCACGTCGGCGGCTGTCATGTGGCGATGATGGATGGCAGCACTCATTTTCTGAATGAGAACATGGACCTCGCGGTTTATCAGCAATTGGCGAATCGCGAAGACGATCTTCCAAACGGAGGATTCGCGCAATGATGAACGACACGAGTGAAGTGAAGTCGAGATTGCCGCGTGCAAGTATGTTTGCGTCTTTTCGGATGATTTACGCAAGTGTGACGCTGGGGTTAATCGTTATGGCAATGTTGTCGGGATGTTCCGGCAGCAGCGGGCCGCAGCGTTATGAAGTCTCTGGCAGTGTGACCTATGACGGCAAACCTGTGCCGAAAGGTTTTGTCACGTTCTATCCAGACTCCGAAGAGGGCAACAGTGGACCAGGCGGAGGTGCTGAAATTCGTGATGGTGTTTATAGAACTGCTGCCGGGAAGGGAGTCGTTGGCGGGCCGCACCGTATTCGGATCATCGGCTTTGACGGGATCGCGAGAACAGAATCGGGCGAGGAGCTGGCCGACGGTGCCTCATTGTTTACGCCGTATGAAAGTTCGATCGATTTTCCGAAGGCGGATACGGTCCAGAACTTCGAAATTCCGAGCAATGCTGTTTCGGCATCAGGTGAGTAAGCGGATTGTTTCGGTCGTCAACCCGGGGCGACCTTACGTGGATCAGACAGTCAATCTGTTGTGATTGCTGTCGGACACGCCAACAGATCAGTCATTCGTAACCCGCCCCGACTATGTTACCCACCCGAACGACACCGTGATTGTCATGGCACATCAAGATGCTGCTCCGCAACTGAGTCAGAGTTTCGCAACCGACGAGATAGTTTACCGCGGTGCAAGGGGCTAAGCATTAGTTTCCTGAGTTCCAAAGTCGGAAATCATGGTGTCGGGCGTCAAGACGTCTGAATGCAGTCTTGGCGTCAGCGCTGTCGCCTGTCTGGCAAGGTGTGGGCCTGCCTGTTTGGCGATCTTGCGACTCGTCACCAGCTTGATGAAGTCCCCGCTTCTGTTCAGCAGGTTCGTTGTTGCCAGTTTGCGATTACCGAATCAGTACTGGTGTTGTGAAGATGGAGTCGCTGCGGATTTCGGTCTGTCCTTTGACCACCGTTGGATCAAAGAACGGAGCTGGCTGGACGGTGACGTGTCGCTTGCTGGGGTTTCCTGTCAATCGCACATCCATAATGCGGACTCCGACGAATCGGCTGATCTCGTAGGTCGCGTTGTTGCCGGGGCCAGAGACGCTGGTGAAGAGCGGGATGGCTTTGACCGCGCCGATCACGTCTTTTAGGGCAGCCTCGATACCGGCACTGATTCCTGTGTCGCCGTTGAGTTGCAGCGGTTCGCCGTCGAATCGAATTTCGCCGTCGAACCAGGCAAGATCGCTGGCGTTGATGCCTTCTCGAATCTGTCGTTTCAGATCGGCTGTGCTGTTGCCAGGGTTGCCGATATCGACCGTGCCTCGATTTCCCGGAGGGAGCGAACTGCTGCCTGAAGGGTAGATGTTCACTTCGAGGATTCCGTCGGGCGAGTTGGCGACTTTATTCAGTCCGGCATCGAACTCGTAGTCGTCGTTTCCGACTCCTGAGAGCAGACTGTTCCAGGACGTTTCGTCCAGAGCGATCGGCAGGATGTCGGACCGCGATGAGCTGTCAGGGGAAATGCGAAAGCCGACACCAGGCATGATCGCTGCGGCCGCGACGGCGGTGAGGCCAGCATCGGAGTGGCCAATGACAGGAGCAAAAAACAGTGGCAGCGGGCCGTCCATCATCTGGCCGTTGATATCGACGGCGCTCCCGCGGTCGCGGTGCACGGTGACTTCAACCAGTGTGTACGGCGTCGCTCCCCAGACCTCGGCCCATCGTTGCTCGTCCGGCAACCACTGGTACTGCCCAAGTCGAACATCCCGAGTGACATCGATATAGGTCGACTCAATTCCGCCGGCAGAGTTGGATGCAGCAATAGTTCTTGCCGTAGACTTTGAGTTTGTCTGAATGTCTGTGGAACTCAGAGTCGGCGCGAGCCCGGTTCCGGGGCCGAGTTCCGTGGCACCGGCAAGAGCAGCCGCATCGCACGCGTTATGCATTTGTGCCAGCGTCAACGCGATCCAGCCAATGTCGACGGTAAAGGATGCAAAGGCCAGAACCATCACCAGCACGGCTGCGGAAAGAACAAGAATGCCTCCTTCACGATCGTTGGCTGACGAAAACATATGGCCAAAGGACGCTCGGTTTGTGATTTTCATGGCGGTAACTCCGGGAAGGCTGGAATGGCTTGTCGCATTTCAAGAACGCTGGCCCGCCAACTTTTGAGATGATTACTCGGGCGAGTGTTCATGCACAATTCGCGGCGTGTCGTCGGTCATGACGATGCCTTCCTGGGAGTAATACCGAATCTTTGTCAGAACGAGTTTCCTGACACGATGAGAGGCAAACGCGACACGCGAGTTCGCCACTGAAACACTCGGGCTATAGGCATTCAGGTTTTGCAACCCGGTACTGGATTGAGTTTTCAGATATCCATTGCCGCCAAAGGTTAACCAGCTCTTCGAGTCTCCGTTCTCGATTCGAAATTCAATGTGTCCGTCGTTAATCGTCATCGAAGATGTAAACGTGACAACTTCGTTAGGGTGATAGAGTTTCTGTTGCTGCGGTGTCGAGCTGTAGCCGGAAATCCAGTCTCGATACCAGCGCTGCAGCTGCATGCCGCCAGCCGTGTAGTTGGGGTATGTCGCATGATTCAATTCAAAAACTGAATGTTCGCGTTCGAGGTTTCCGACAGGAGAAAGCACGGTCACGATTTGTGGAGCTTGATCTTCCGGAGCGGGAGTGCCGATTTCGACTCGCCAGTCTTCTTTTACCTGAACGATTGGTGGTCCATCCGCAGTGACCGGTGAAGTGGTCGTTAAGCAGGCTGCGGCAAAGATCAGCCACCGAGTCATTCTGAGGAGAGCTCGACAGGCTGCCGCTTGCAGATTAGTGAAGACCTGCCTCGTTGAAATTGCCGTGGAGCGGCAGTGAAGAAGGAAAGAATTCATAGCAGCACCTCTCGAAAAGAAGCCGTTCGGTAGCTGGGCGGTCTCGAATCGCCACGTCGATGTTGATCGGCGTGGCATGTGGTGAAGTGGATTCTTCGCCACCAAGAAGCGGATTCGCTTCGCCGAGATCCCTTGCTTTGCGTCCTCACCTCACGGTGAGTTTGCCTGTTCGTGGTCCATCGAAGGCTGTTGCGCGACAGCCTGCAGTCTGTTACAGCTCGACGCTCGATCGCGATAGCGCCACTGATCTCCCTCCGTCCGGGAGGAATGTGCTGCAACTCAACCATGCTTCAGAAAAATGCTTGCGGGCGGAAATTTCCCCCGGAAAACGTGAAAGATGACGGTCCTTCAGCGAGTGTCCGGGAGCATGCTGACTCCACGGCCGCAGTGTCCGTTTTCGGATTTACCTGCCACTCGTTGATGTCTTGCCTGAGAATTTCGAGCCATGCCTGACAGTTAGGAATATCAGGCACGCAGGCACCTGCCGCTCGACCGATTCGCGTGTGTCGATTGGAACTCAGGTCGTCGCTGGCGTTTCTGCGAGGAGTGGGTCTACGGCGTGGGCGGACTCGATCATCTGGTCGGTGCTGCGGGGGTCGATCTGACGGCATGCTTCGGTGAGCTGGTGCGAGATGGAATGCAGCTCGCCGTGCCAGACTGAGTCAGGATCGACGTGCGGGACGAACTCTTCGCACAGCAGAATGAAACGCAGGATGTGGCGGAAGAGGATGCCTTCCTGCTTGGCGATCTTGCGGGTTGTGACCAGCTTGTTGAAGTCACCGCCAAAGTTGAGCAACTCGCCCGCCGCCCACACGTCGGTCATTGGAACGTCCGAAACGCCTGGGTATTCCGAACGGAACAGCCGCAACAGTTTCTCGGGGAAGTTCAGCGGGCGGACCCATTCTTCGGGTTCGCGGTAGCCGCCTCGTTCGTCGTTCTCGTCATCGTCCTGTTTTGTGCCGCCGAGTTCGGTGATCGTGGCGAGGCCTCGCTGCAGGAGTTCGGGGTTCAGAAAGTCGGTGACGAATGGGCTGAGCGGCATGACGTCTGGACGTGGAATGCGAAGATTCCGAGAGACGCCACCGGGGAAGACAAGTACGCTTTCCAGAGCCTGGACTCGTTCCGGGCCGCTGGCGAACGGCAGCACGTCGAGCAGGAACATACCGTACAACGGGTTGATACTTTTGAAGGTGAGCAGGTCTATCAGCGGCTCATTAGGATAGGCCCGCTGTGGTTTGTAGTCAGGCTCTTTTGCAGACGGGGCGTTGGCGAGTCTGACCTTTGGTTTTCCGTCGGCAGACTTGCCGGTGCCGCCGACGTCGACGCCCTGAGCCTCCAGCAGAATTTTAAGCGACGATGTCAACTTCGTCGGTTTCGGTTTCTTCAGGGGGGCATTCTTTGTTGTTTCGGTGAACGCAGGTTGGCGTGCCTGCTCATGAGATTTCTGGTCAGCTTCTCCATCTGCCACGGAGAAGAGACCGGGGCTTGCCGGTGCATTATCAGATTCAGATTCAGAGTTGGCCTCGGATTCCGGCTCGGCTTCGGCATCCTGTTCAACGCCCGAGCCGAATTCGTCTTCTTCATCGTCGAGTTCAGGAGTGGCTGCCTCGTCCGAGGCGGCGTCATCTGCGGAATCGGAAATCGGATCTGGAACGCCGTAGGTGCCGTCCCAGGAGATCTGCGGGCCGAATGCGCCGTCCTCGTTGAGTTGCTTCAGCCGGTCACTCAGCGACATTGGTTTCTCTTGGGAAGGTTTGCTGGCCGGAGATTCCGCACCGCTGACGACTTCACCATCGACGGAAACCACCGGTGGTTTCGGATCGAGCTGAATGAAGCCGGCTCGGTGCAGCGTGATGAGCATTTCGATCAGTCGCTTCTGCGACGTTTCAAGTTGCTTTGGATTCATCAGTCGTTTACTGACGACGGTTCGGATCAAAGAGACGTCCGGCGATCGCGACAGCAGATACGCGAGCAGTCTCCACGGAATGAATCCCTGGCTTTGAAGTTTGGTCGGCGGAGCTTCGATCAGCCGCTTGAATTGATCCTCGTTCCAGTACTGCACCGTCGAACGCCGCGTCGGCATTTTCTTCTTCATCTGCTTCCGCTTTTTGATCAGCAGCGGATCTTTGGTGTCCTCAGGGATCTGATCCATCTTCAGCTTGTACCGATGAATCTTGACGTCGTCCTCGTGCGAGAGCGCAAAGACATGCCCTTCGGTATCGAACTGCGGTCGCCCGGCTCGGCCAAATATCTGATGCGCGACGCTGGGGTCGATCAGTTTCTTTTTGCCCGGTGGACCTTTCAGCAGATCGGTCATCAGCACCGAGCGTGCCGGCAGGTTCATCCCGGCGGCCAGCGTTTCGGTGCAGACGCAAACGGTGAGCAGTTTCTGCTGGAAGAGGTGTTCGATGATCCGTTTGTACCGAGGCAGCACGCCGGCATGGTGAACCCCGACGCCTCGCAGGATGATCGTTTTGAGCTTCGGGCCGATGCCCTGTGACCAGTCGTGCTTTTTCAACTCTTCGACCAGCAGCTTCTGTTGCCCGTCGCTGAGCAGTGCTTTGCCTTTGAGTTGCTCGGCGACGCTCCAGCATTCTTCGCGGTTAAAACAGAAGAGCAACGTTGGAGTTTTTCGCGCGTCATCATCGCCGTCGGCCATCATCTCAAGCTGTTCGTTGAGCAGTTGATCCGGCACCCAGTGGTAGCGCAGCGGCACCTTGCGATCCTCGCTTCGGACCAGATCCAGCCGACGACCGTGCGACCGGTTGAGCCAGATCATGAAGTCGGCGGAGTTGCCGACCGTCGCGGAAAGCAGCATCAGCCGAACGTGCTTCGGGAGGAGACTCAGCGACAGTTCCCAGACGATGCCTCGTTCCGGATCGTTGAAGCTGTGGAACTCGTCCATCACGACCGATGCGACTTCTGAAAAGTCGAAGTCTTCGCGGTTGAGCAGTCGGTTCAGCAGAATCTCGGCGACGACGACCAGCACTCTGGCGTCCGGATTGACTTTGTGATTTCCGGTGACCAGGCCCACGTCTTCCGGCTGAAATCCCCACCGCACGGCGGCTTCCTGGATCTCCTGAAACTTCTGATCCGTCAATGCGATCAGCGGCGTGGTGTAGTAAGCCGTCTTGCCCGAGTGCAATGCCTCGAACAAAGCCGCTTCCGCAATCAGCGTCTTGCCCGTCCCGGTCGGAGCCGAAACAAGCACGCCCTGCTCAGTCTCAAACCAGGCAAGAATCGCCTTCTCCTGAACCGGGTACGGTTCGTAGGGAAGCTGATCGAGAAACTCTAAAGCAATTTCATCGCGATCAGGCATGTCTGATTTCTGACGAGGTTGAGGACACCCCATTAAGGGCAAAGAATTTGGAACGTAGTCAGGTGCTGCCGCGAACTTTACTACGTCGTAGCGGTCGAGCAAGGAGGTTCGCCATTTGGTACGCGAGTGAGCGTATCGCTCAATGTTGAGCTGCGTCTTGTGATCAGATTTCTGGGTGCATTTTTTACCATAGGTGCAGGAACTTTCGAATGTCGCCTTTGTAATCCATCTACTTTCCGGTGCTTCGCCTCAACAGTAAACTCAGATAACAGCTTTGAGGTGAAACTCTGTGGCCATGGGGTTTAGGGGTCTCTTTAGTGTAAGTGTTCAGTGTTTGTTTGAGGCTTATGTGGCAATAGGCAGATTATTGCGGAGAGTGGGTGTATTTGTACTCGCTGCCTGTTGGGTATTCTACATCAGTTGACCTGTGAGAATTCTACGTCACAATCATGGCCCCACCAGCAGTGGGCGGTTTATGTTGAGTTGTTGATTCGAATACACGACTCCCAGCTCGCTCGCACTGCTGTTTCCACCCTCCTTAATACCTCTGCGCTTCCACCTCCTTAATACCTCTGCGCTTCCACCATCCTTGATCAGGATGCCGGAAAATGTGGGCGTATCTATAAATCATCCATGAGACAAATTCGCGTCGATCATTCACTGTCTACTTTTAAGTCAAAAGGTAAAAGTTACATGAAACACCGGAATTTACTGCAGCGACGGACACGGGCGTTTACTCTGATTGAGTTGTTAGTGGTAATCGCAATTATTGCGATTCTTGTTGCGTTGCTGTTGCCTGCTGTTCAGCAGGCTCGCGAGGCTGCTCGGCGTTCGCAGTGTAAGAGCAACCTAAAGCAGTTTGGGATTGCCATGCACAATTATCATGATGTTCATGGTATGTTGCCGCTTGGTAACTTCGGGTCAGTGCATGATTCCAGTTCGGGGGCTAACGCATGGCGAGGCTTCAGCGCACACGCCATGCTGCTGCCGTTTATGGATCAGACGCCACTTTATGAGTCGATGGACTTAAATGTTCGCTATGACATGGCGCCAAATACGGCTCTCAGCAATACAAAGATTGCTGGGTTCCTCTGCCCGTCGGATCTTGCTTTTCCTGGAGCTGACTCAGGTAATAACTACGTTGTGAGTGCTGGTCCGGCACGGTTCTGGACGGAGTCGTATGCAGATTCTGTGGGAGTTTTCAACTACCGTGAACCGGTCCGGTTTCGGGATATTACTGATGGCACCTCAAATGCAATTGCAGCCTCTGAGTCATTGACAGGGGCTAATGCGACGACGCCGGATAACGGGCGGAAAGAAGCCAGAGGGGTATCATTTCCGGGTGGTTCAGCTCGTGTCTTTATGTCCAAAACGCACGTTGATGCGTATGCCACAAGCTGTACTGGAGCAGGCACTTTTCATACACACGTTCGCCGTGAATGGATGAATGGAACTGGTGGCCAGACGGTGTTCAACACAACTGCACCACCGAACTGGGATGCTCCGGATTGTCATGAATGTACTGGGTGCGGTTGGTACGATACTGATGGAGTCTGGGCTGCACGAAGTATGCATACAGGCGGTGTTCATGTTCTGCTTGCAGATGGAGCTGTAAAGTTTGTTAACGATTCGATCGATTTTGACCTGTGGCAGCGCGCTGGTCATACCCAGGATGGGAATGAGCTCGGCGATTTCTAGTCAGACTGGTGTCTGTTTTTTTAAATGCTTCCCGACTTCTCATTGGAGCAGTCGGGGTTTTGTATAAGCGTTGCGCCCTGTGTTTTTACTGGTGGCGTGCTGAATTACAAACCGGAGTGAATGATGCTTTCAAGAATGTTGATGTCCAGAGCGTGGGTGCTTGCCATTGTCGTCGTTGGATGCATTTCGATGATTGGCGGATGTGGTAGTGGAGACGGAGTTCAGTCAGCCGAAGCTGACATTAGCGTCGAAGAACAGGCTGCTGTTGATTCTCAGGCTGCGCTGAAGCAGCTCTTGGAATCAGTTTCAGCCAGTGGCGAAGGTGGAAGTGCCATCGCTGGTGTGGGAAGCTCAATTGAGAATCTGACGATTGATGACGCGAAAAAGCAAAGTCTCTTGAAGGCCTATGACGAATTGAACTCGACAACGGATCCAGCCAGGGTCAAAGCGGTTGCGAGCCAGATGGCCTCGCAACTGTAAATCACAGCATGGCTGTTCTGGTTTCTAACAGGCAAACGCAGCCGGTAATCGGGTTCGGTGTTTTTGGGACTTCGACAAGTCCGATGGTTAACCGGCAATTTTCCGACGATCATGCTGACGTCGTTAAATGTGTGGTGCTGGTGATACTGGGATTTCAAAGAGAGATCGCTCTACGCAGTTCACTCAAAATCTTTGCGATCTGCCTGGTTGTGGATGCTCAGGCACTCTAACTTCGGGTTCAGTTCACCTTCAGGGCGATTGCATGACTTGCCATGCGATCGCTCTGCCTGTATCCCCAGGCTTGCAGATTGCCTGCCATGTCGCAATCGTCCTGGAGTATGTACAGAAAATCAGAAGAGTCGACACAGAACTGCTGTTGAGCTATTGTCAAATGTCGTGGCCTGAGACTGAATCAGGCGGC